>Ga0182792_1002249_pt1 | contig 13921 bp, 10 predicted proteins | sample Passage237B_FD_130497 | JGI IMG/M metagenome (GOLD analysis project Ga0182792, IMG submission 130497) | Cellulose adapted compost microbial communities from Newby Island Compost Facility, Milpitas, CA, USA - Passage2 37B (version 2) (version 2) ...
GAAAGCGTTGCGGGCCGATTTTCTCCAGGGCCAGCACGGCCGGAACGTTCAACGACTGCTGCAAGGCGTGCCGCACGGCGACGGCGCCCTGATGACCGCGGTCGAAATTCCGCGGCAGCCAATCGCTGAAGCGCATGGGTACGTCGGCAATCAACGATTCCGGGTGCAGCACGCGGTCGTCGAAAGCCACGGCATAGATCAGCGGTTTCAACGCCGAGCCGGGCGACCGGCTGGCGCGCACCAGATCGACCTGACCGGCCGGGCCGAAATAGTCCGTACCGGCCTGCCAGGCCACGACGGTGCCGGTGCGATTGTCGAGCGCCACGATGGCGATGGCGGGCCGGTCGGGGAGCCGGGCCTGCTCCTCCTGTGCCAGCCGGGCCAGCGCAGACTGCAGCTCCAGCCGCAGCGTCGTGGGGATGACGGTGCCGGGCGACTGCTGGGCGAGCCAACTGGACAGGTGCGGCGCGTGCATCGGCAGGGCAAGGCGCCGACTGGAGACGGGACGGCTGGCGGCAAGGTCGCGCAGGGTGGAATCGATGACGCCATGCTCCAGGCCGCGTGCCAGCACGCGATCGCGTGCTGCTGCTTGTGCTGGGGCCGATGCCCGGTCGGGCCGGCGGCGCTCCGGCGATTGGGGAATCGCGACCAGCAGCGCGGCTTCCGCGGCGCTGAGGTGCCTGGGTTCCTTGCCGAAATAGGCAAGGGATGCGGCGCGCACGCCCTCCAGGTTGCCGCCCATCGGGGCGAGCGTCAGATAGATCCCCAGAACTTCCTGCTTGGAGTAGCGCCATTCGAGCTGCAAGGCCCGTGCGGACTGCAGGATCTTCGTCAGCAGACTGCGGCGTCGCGGCTCCAGCAGGCGCGCCGCCTGCATGGAGAGAGTGGAGGCGCCGGAGACGATGCGGCCACGTGACAGCCACTGATGGGCGGCGCGCACGGCAGCCAGAGGATCCACGCCCCAATGGAGATCGAAGCGGCGATCTTCATAGACCTTCAACAGCGCCAGGTAGACCGGATCCACGTCGTCTGCCGTGGTCTTCAGCCGCCATTTGCCATCCGGGGTGGTGAAGGCCCGCAGCAGGCGACCGTCGGCGTCAACGACTTCGGTTGAACGGTGGTGGTAGCGCGAAAGATCGGGCGGAAAGAGCCGGTCGAGAACAAGCGCGGCCGTCGCCAGAGACGCAGCCAGAAGGGCGGTCGCCGCAAGAACGCTGACGAGCCTCTTGCGCAGCCGGGCCGGCACGATCATGCGACGTGGGGAAGCGGTCATGGGACTGCCGTCCTCCTCGTCGCAGCCGTCACGGCGCTAGCGCGGCGCGATCGCGACGCTGCCCATGGCCGTGCGGCCATGGATCCGCGGCGCATACATGTCAGAGACATTTGCGGCCGGCAGGGCAAAGCGGCCGGGCGTGACCGCACGCACGATATAGGCGACATGAAAGGAATTGACGCCGCGCTGCTGCTCGGGCTCCCACCACACCCGGTAGGGGCGGCGCCCCAGATCGAGCGAGGCGAAGAAGCGATCGTCGCGCGCTTCTGCGATGCGTGTCTCGGTGAGCTTGCCGAGGAAGCCGAAGGATTGCGCCGTCTCGTCGTTCAGGACCGATTCGATCTCGAAACCTGCCGGCAGCAGATCGAGGAGCGCCACCTGGTGATAGCCGCCTTCGAGATTGCGGCCGCGCAGCGACACGATCAGCCGATCGTTCTGGCGCAGCTCCAGCAGGTCGGCCGGCTGCCCCTGCAGCGTATAGTACTCGCGCCGGACGTCGAGACCGCGCGTTTCCGCCGGCAAGGGCTCGTTGGGCACGCCGCGGGCCGTGACCTGCATCCATACCGGGCTGCTGCCATCGTTGCGGACACGCAGTCCGCGCGCGATGGCCGTGGGGTCGGGATTGACGACCGCCGGCTCTCGGCTGGCCTTCTTCTGTTCGCCGTCGATGGAATAGACCAGCTCGCCTCTGCCCCCCAGGGCGCGGGCGGCCAGCACGAGCCAGGCCTGTTCCTGCGTCGTGGTGTCGTTGATACGTGCCGTGAGCCGCTCGCCGACGACACTCGCAATCTCGGCGACGCCCTCGCGGCCGCCCGCTTCCGACGCCAGGGCCAGCAGGGCCGCCCGGTTGCGCAGCGGCGAGCCGTAGTAGTCGGTGCGGTCGTAGGCGTTCACCATGTCCCGTGCCCTGACGAAGGCGAGCCGGGCGCGCCCGGGTTCGGCCACGTGATTCAGCGCCGCGGCGAGTTGCGCCCAGGCCAAGCCGGAGCCGATCTTCGCGCCTTCGTTGTCCTGGAAATAGCGTACGCGGCCGGGGTCGGCGATGCCGGCCTTTGCCAGCACGTACCAGGCGTAGGCCTGGGAATCGGGCGAGAACTTCTCCACCGTCCGATTCAACCACGTCAATCCGCGCTGCAGCGATGCGGCCGGCACCGCCATCTGCTGATCGCGGGCGCGCACCAGGAAGTCGAGAGCGTAGGCTTGCAGCCACTCAGCCGCCGGCGTGTAAGGTCCCCACATGCCGAACGAGCCGTCGGGCAGCTGCATATCGACGATGCGGTAGACCGCCTCCTGCACCCGATCGGGAATGCGCTGATCGGCCGGGCCGTAACCCAGCAGGGCCACGTCGTTGTAGTAGAGCAGCGGCAGGGCGCGGCTGGTGGTCTGCTCAATGCACCCGAAGGGGTATTTGTCGAGGGCGCGCAACAGGGCGGCGACGTCGATGCCCGGCACGCGCGTCAGCGATACCGCGACCGATGCCGTACCGGCGGCGAAGCCCGCGGTGACATCACGGTCGAGCGTGAGCTCGCGACCCGCGGCGAGCTGGGCGACGGTGTCGACGGCGCTCGGCGTCTGAGCCGGACGTACCTGGATGTCCCATTCGCGCCGGACGGCGAAGTCGCCGGGACCCCGCAGTTCGACGGCGACCTTGCCGAAGCCGGCCTCATCGGCGGCGACCAGGGGGAAGGTCAGCAGCTCGCGCTGGTTGGCCGCCAACCGACGGGTCTCGGCGACCGGGCGTTCCAGCGAGACCGCCCCGGTCGCCTGAACCTTCAGCTGGTAGTCGCCGGCCTGGCCATCGACATTGTGCAATGACAGGGCGAGGCGGCTGCGATCCGCCGGCGCGAGGAAACGCGGCAGCACGACGTCGGCGCTCACCGCATCCCGCACGAACAGTCTCTTGTCCGAGGCGCCGACGCGGCTCTTCCCATAGGCCACCGCCATGAGGCGCAACTGACCCAGGAAGTCCGGGATGTCGAGCGTGATCCGCGCCTGGCCTTTCTCGTCGAGCTTCACCGGCCCGCTGAACAGCGCCACGGTGCGGGTCGGAACGATGTCCAGCCCGCCAATGTCGCCCGAATCGCCGCCGGTACGGATCCGGCCGAGATCGTCGGCGCGGGTATCGAGCAGGCGGCCATAGTCGTCGCGCATGGCGATGCCGAGGCGCCGTTTGCCGAAATAGTAACCGGCCGGATCCGGCGTCTTGAAGCGGGTGAGCTGCAGGATGCCTTCGTCGACGGCCGCAAGCGTCACGAATGCCGCTTCGCCCTGCAGGTTGGCGACCTTGATCGGCACTTCCAGACGCTGCCGCGGCGTCACCTTTTCCGGCGCGCCGATCTCCACGGCGAGCGTCCGCAACCCAGGCTCGAGGCCGAGCCAGGCGAGGCCGATGGCGCGTGCAGGCACCCGATCGGCAGCCTTGTCGAGCGGCCGCCAGGCGGTGACCAGCGCGTAGGCGCCAGCGCCCCAGTCGGCCGACACCGGCACCTCGATCGTGGTGCCGCCGGCCGGCACCTGCACACTTCGCGTCGAGACGATGCGGTCCGTGGCGACGGCGAGCAGCGCCTGCCCGGCGAACGGCGCCTCGATGCGCACGCGTGCCGTCTCGCCCGGCGCGTAGTTCTGCTTGTCGCTGGCCACGCGCAACGTATCGGGCGTTTCCTCGCCCGCCGTGCCGCCGTACCAGCCGACATAAAAGACCAGCGAGCTCACGGTACTGCCGTCGCTGTCGACGAGTGTCAGACGGTGGCGTCCCCAGCCCAGCCTCAGCGACAGGCGCGTGGGCCCGTCGCCCTTCAGCGCGACCGTGTCCGCCGTCAGCAGGCGGTCGTTGGGGATCGACTGCCAACGCCAGCGGCCGTCGACCTGATACCACTGGTAGGCGTAGTCGGTGCGTTCGACCTTGTACTGCACTGCCGGACGAGCCACCTGCCCGCCCTTGGCGTCGACCGCCACCAGGTCGAATTGTGTTTCGGTGCCCTCGCGGGCATAGCGGCCCTCGAAGACCGGCCTTATGCCAAGATAGACGTTGCGGCTGCGCATCGGGACGAAGAGCTCGGTACGCGTGGCACGCCCGCCGCCCGGCTCGAAAACGCGAAGCTGGACTTGCGCGCGCAGGGGCAGCACGGTGTCCTTGACCTCGCCGCCCGCCCATTCAAGGCGGGTCTTGCCGGCGTCGTCCGTCTCCGGCGCCTGCAGCGTCACGAAGGGCGGTTCGAAGGAATCACGCGCCGCCTCGTCGCCGAAACTGTATCGCGCGAAGTCGGGGAAGGGCTGCGGATCGACCGTGACCCGCATGTCGGCTTCCACGCCGAGCCCGCTCGCCGGTGCGCCGTAGAGAAAATCGGCCTTCACGTCGAAGACGTTGAGCTCGCCCGGATGCAGGATCGGCTGCGCCGATGTCAGTTCGACCTTGAGCTTCTCGGGAACGAAATCCTCGACCGAGAACTCGACGTTGCCGACGGCCGGTGCCCGCGGGTCGACATGAGCGGCCACCGACCAACGGCCACGGCGTGACGACTTGGGCAGGGCAATCGCCTGATGGAGTGCTCCCTCGTCCTGCAGCGCATGGGCGAACCGCGCAAACTCCGTGCCGTCGGGGCGCTTGACGATCAGCGTCACCGGGATGTTTGCCAGCGCCACGGCGGCATCGTTGCGCAGCATGGCCATGAGCTGCACTGTCTCGCCCGGCCGATAGACGCCGCGCTCGGTGTAGAGGAACGCGTCCACCGGCCCCGGCTGCTCGCGACCCGTGACGCCGCGGTCGGACAGGTCGAAGGCGGCCTTGGTGAGTTCGAGGCGGCTGAATTCCTGCTTGCCGGCATCGGAAGCCATCACCGCCGCGGGACGCGCCGCACCACGTCCCTTCAGGAGGCCGGCGGCGAAGGTCGCCCGGCCTTCCGAATCGGTGATCGCCTTGGCCATCGGCTCGTTGCCGCGCGACAGCAGGACGATCTCGAGGCCGGACAGCGGCAGCGCCGTCTGCAGCGAACGGGCGAAGACATTCAGCCCGTCGTCGCCGGTGAAGCTCGTCAAGGCGATGTCGGTGTCCATCGCCCACATGCCGGTGGCGGCGCCGCCGCCATGCTCTTCGTCGTCGTAGTTGCGCGCCGGCGGACGGGCGGCGTCCCAGACGACCACGAAGTAGGCACCGGGCTTCCAGTTCCCGACCGTTTCGCGAATCGGGAAGGCGGTGGTCACCGGCTGGTTGGGGATGTTCCGCACCTCCATGGTGCCGTGCCACTGAAGGGCGCCGTTGGAGCCGTTCAGCCAGCCGAACAACGACCAGGGATCGGTCAGAGGCTCGCCGCCCGGATAGGTGGCGTCATAGCGGTCGCCGGCGAAACGTTCGATCGCGCGCTCGTTCACGCGATAGACCTCGATACCGACCTTCGACACGTTGATGGTGGTGATCGGCAGGCCGGCGGCGCTGCCGCGCGGCAGGATGAACCCCTTGCCGGGCAGGGTCACGACGGCGGGTCGGGCGCCGAGCGCCACGTCGACCGTTCTCTCGTCGGCCAGCTTCACCCCCTCCCCCCCCGGGAATCCCGCCAGCAGCCGCACTTTGTAATCCTCGCCGTAGTCGAGACCGCCGATGCACAGGCGATCGTCCACGACACGCAGTGCCGACTTCACGGTAGGCTCGATGCGCACGTAGTCGGCATAGGTGGCGTCGTTCGCCAGCGGCTTGTTGAAGGCGAGGCAGGCTTCCCCCTCGGGTCGGCTGCTGTCCAGGGTCAGGCGTCGATACGTGAAAGGTTCGTCAGGTGCCTCCGCGGGTTGGGGCAGGGAGACGGGAGCCGTCGAATCGGCGGTCTGGTTCGTGGCGGTCCGAGGCGCAGCGGTGGGCGTTGTAGCAGCGGGAGCGGGAGCCTGGACCGGCGCCGGCGCAGACGGCGCAGTAACGGCACCGGTCCGCGCCGGAGTCTCGACACTTTCGCCCGGACACCCGATCAGGTAGCCGGCGATACCCGATCCCAGCATCAGCGCCAGCATCAGGGCGGTCAGCGTCGGTCGATTCATGAGGCACCCCGCAAGATGCGGCGGACTCTAGGCCGCCAATTGTGCAAACGCCGTGGAGTCTGGCCAAGCCGATGCGAATCTTCCAGCACTGTGGCGTGCATATCACGATCCTTGCAATACCTGTGGAAAGCCATGCCTTGAGTGCGAGGCCGGCGGCATACTAAGCGCACGTCATGGCGTTGCATTTGATCAAGCTCGCGGTGGGCGTCGACGACTTCGAGCACCTGAAGCGGTTGCAGGCGGAGCGGCGCAGGCAGCGACGGCAGCCTGTCCGCTCGCCGCATTGGGTCTATACGCGAAACACGCCGCGCCGCGCCGCGGAACTGCTCGATGGCGGCTCGCTCTATTGGGTGGTGCGCGGTGTCATCCGTTGCCGTCAGGAGCTGGTCGGCTTCGAGGAGGATGTGGACACCGAGGATGGCCGGAAATACTGCCGCATCAAGCTCCGCCGCAGCCTGGTGGCGACCGCGCCGCGGACCTGCAAGGCCTTCCAGGGATGGCGCTATCTCGAGCCCGAGCGGGCGCCACCGGACCTCGCGGCAGGCGACACGGCGGACATGCCGGTCGAAATGGCCGCTGAACTGAAGCGGTTGGGGCTGCTCTAGGACACTGCCGCCGGCCGCTATCGGCTGGTCAGCTTCAGCTCGATGCGTCGGTTGCGGGCGGTGTCGATGGCCGAGAGCGGCTGGTACTCCCCATAGCCCGCCGCGACCAGGCGGTCATTGGGAATACCCTGGCTGTGCAGGAACTTCACGACGGCGATGGCCCGCGCTGCCGACAGCTCCCAATTCGACGGGTACACCACGTTGCGGATCGGCTTGTCATCGGTGTGTCCATCGACCTGCAGGACCCAGTTGATGTCCTTGGGGATCCGCGCGGAGATATCGATCAGGCGGTGGGCGACCTGGGCGAGCTGCTTCTCACCGGCGGGCTGGAGCTGCGCCGAGCCCGAGGGGAACAGCACCTCGGACTGGAACACGAAGCGGTCGCCGACGATCTGGACGTCGCGCTGGCCGGCCAGCGCTTCGCGCAGCTTGCCGAAGAATTCCGAACGATAGCGCGCCAGCTCCTCGACCTTGCTGGCCAGCGCGCGATTGAGCTTCTGACCGAGGTCGATGATCTGCGCCTGCTGTTCCTTGCTCTTGGCCTCCGATGCCTCGAGCGCGCTATTGAGCCGGGCGAGCTCCTCCCGGACGCTGGCAAGCTCGGCCGTCAGCCGGACCACGGCCGCCTTCTGCTCGGCCGAAAGCTTCTGCTCCTCGGTCAGATCGCCGAACAGCTTGCCTTTCTCCTGATTGGCAGCGGCCAGAGACGCGGCGAGCCGCGTCAGTTCGAGACGCTGTCGTTCGACCTCCTTCTGGAGGTCGGCGGCCTTGATCTCCGCCTCCTTTTGCAGAGCCGCGACGCGGGCTTCCGCTTCCTTGGCCTGGCTCTCGAGCGCCGCCGAGAGACGATCGCGTTCACCCAACATGGAGGTCAGGCGCTCGGTGAGCTGGTCGCGCTCGATCTTCAGAGCGTCGGACGAGCGCCGCTCGGCGGCCAAGTCCGTGCCCAGCCGGTCGCGGTCGGCCTCGGACTGACGGAGCTGCAGCGTAAGATGTTCGAGATCCTTCTGCAGATCCTGGCTGGCCTTCTTTTCCATCGAAAGCTGATTGGCGAGGTCGGCGAGCTGGCGGCCGAGCTGCTCGATCGCACTCTCACGGCTGTTCAAGGCGTTCGAGAGGGTGAACTGCCCTACGCTGAAGATCGACAGCAGGAAGATCAGCACCATCAACAGGGTCGTCAGCGCGTCGACGTAACCCGGCCAGGTGTAGTCGGCACCGCCGCCGCGACGGCGAGCGGAGATTGCGGCCATCGCCTCAGCTCTCGGCCGCCGGCGGCAGCACGCCGCGCGCGGTGGCGATGGTACGGGCCAGCAGCCTGAACTCGCCGCGCAGCTCGTCCGCCAGCGCCGTCCGGCTGCGCACGTTCTCCTCGATCAGCCGGGCCAGCAGGGCCTCGAGAGTACGCTGATGCATCTGCAGCGCGTCCCGATCCTCGCCGGGGCCGCGCTCGAGAAGGCGGTCGACGGCCGAACGCAGATCCTCGGCGAACGCGGCGCGATTGCGCGCATTGTCGTCGACGATCCGGGCGAGGTGGGCCTCGACGCTGCGCTGGTGGGCGACCAGCGCGTCGCGGTCGTTGTCGGACCAGCGCTCGCCCAGCCGGCTGATCGCGCCGCGCAGTTCGACCGACTGCTCGCCGACGCGCGCCAGCAGCGTCTGCTGCCCGCGCATGGCCTCGGCGAGGGCCGCCAGTCGCTCGACCAGGGTGGCATTGGCGGCAACGGTCGCCTCGCGGCTCTCCTCGGCACGCCGGAGGGTCCGGGTCATGTCGTCGAGTCCATCGGCCGTACGTTCGAGCAACGCCTCGACATACGCCGATACGCCCTGCTCGCCGTCGGACTGCACGCCGCTAGACAGCCGGGTGGCGCCGGCCAGCCACTCCTCCAGCTCGATATGGAAGCGGCCCTGGGCCTGGCTGGCCTGAAGCTCGAGGAAGCCCAGCACCAGCGAGCCGGACAGGCCGAACAGCGAGGCACCGAAGGCAGTGGCCATGCCCTTGAGCGGACCTTCGATGCTCTCCTTCAGCTTGGCGAACATCTGGATGGGATCGCCGCCGCTGACCTGCAGGTTCGAGATGGCGTCGGCGACCGCGCCGATGGTCTCCAGCAGGCCCCAGAAGGTGCCCAGCAGGCCGAGGAAGATCAGCAGCCCGGTCAGATAGCGGCTGAGCTCGCGCCGCTCGTCGAGGCGGGTGGCGATGCCATCGAGCACGGCGCGGGTCGCGGTGGCCGACAGGCGCAGCCGGTCCTGGCGCTCGCCCAGCATGGTGCCCAGCGGCGACAGCAGGTCGATCGACTGCGTGTCCAGGGGCGGTGCACCTTCTTCCCGGTGCTGGTAGCGCCGCAGCCAACTCACCTCCGGCCAAAGCGAGATGACCTGGCGCATCACGAAGAAGATGCCGATCACCAGGACGGCGACGATGACGCTGTTGAGGACCGGCGTGTTCATGAACACGCGCAGCAGATCCTCGTGCAGCACGTAGGCGAGGCCGCAGACAGCCGCCAGGAACAGCAGCATGCGAATGAGGTAGGGAAGAGGGCTGCTCATGTCGTCATGAGGTCGCGGTCAAGCGGTGCCGTGGCCCTCACGTGCCGGGCACCAGGATGTCGACATGCTGCCCGTCCCCCGAGAAGCTACCGACCTCGATGCGCGCCTTGACCTTGAGATCCACGAGGTAGCTGCGCACGACAAGAGCACGCGCCAAAGCTATCTTGCGACTGTCAAGATTGCCGCCAATGGCAAAGGCTCGCAATTCGACATGGGAAATCCGCTTGTCGGCGATGATCTTGGCGACCTCTTTCAGCTCCGCTCGCGTGGAATCGGTGAGATTGGCCGACTGTCCGGAGAAGGGGACAACGGCAAGGGGGCCTGCCGCCGACGGAACCGCCGCGACCGCCAGCTCGGATGACGGGAAGACGGCATCGGCCGTTGCCGGCGGCGGAGATGCCGCGCCGGCCGGCGGGGGCACCGCCGTCGCGGCGATATCGCTTGGCAAACTCAGATTGGCGCCCTGGGGAATCGGCAGAAGCCGGCTCACGATCGGGCCCGGCGGCGGCGGGGGCAGGTTTGCGGCGCGGCGATAGCTCTCCGGCGAGCCCGCGACGGGTACCCGCGCCGGCATCACGACGATTGTGCTCGCGTTGCTGGAACCCTGCGCGAAGGCCGGCGCCCCGCTGCTGGCCAGCGCAGCCAGCGCGAGGAGGCGCACAGCGGCCGAGGACGGTGCCATAACTGATTGCCCTTCAACGGGATTTACCAATCGACAATAGCCAATGGGTGCCGCCCGCTCAACTGGCGGCACCGACCGGAGCGGGCCTCCGGCGCGTGTCCTGTGGAGCGTTCCGGGGCTATGCGCCGCCCAGGATCTCGATCATCGATTCCCGCAGGCCGAAATTGCTGGCTAGTATCGACGGTCCGCCGAGGACATAGGGGCTGCCGGCGACGTCGGTGATGGTTCCACCGGCCTCCCGTACCAGCAGCATGCCCGCGGCGACGTCCCAAGGCGCGAGGCCGAACTCGAAGAACGCGTCGTAGCGGCCGGCCGCGACGAACGCGAAGTCGAGGGAAGCCGCCCCCCAGCGGCGGATACCGGCGGTGCGCTTGGTCACCGCGCCGAGCTTGGGCAGATAGGTGTCGTGGCCGCCCTTGCCGACATTGGGGATTCCGGTGGCGACCAGGGCGCGCGCCGGGTCCTTGCGGCCCGAGACGCGCAGGCGGCGCGACCGGGCATTGGGCGTGTCGATGAAGGCGCCGCTGCCTTTCTCCGCCCAGAACAGCTCGTCCGAGATCGGCTGATAGACGACACCCGCCACGATCTCGCCCTCGCGCTCCAGCCCGATCGAGATCGCGAAGTGGGGCACGCCGTGCAGGAAGTTGGTCGTTCCGTCGAGCGGATCGACGATCCAGCGATTGCGCCCATCGCCGCGCGTCTCGCCGCCCTCCTCGCCGAGGAAGCCGTACTCGGGGCGAACGCGCGCGAGCTCCGTCCGCAGGGTACGCTCGGCCCGCAGATCGGCATGGCTCACGAAGTCGCCCGGCCCTTTCTCGGAGACCTGCAGGTGCTCGACCTCGCCGAAGTCGCGCTTCAGGCTCTTGGCGGCGGCGAAGGCAGCCCTGATCATCACCGTAACGGTTGCCGAGCGTGGGGCGAGAGAGCGCCGCTCGGGCGGGCCCGAGCGCTCGCGGCCGGAGCTGAGCGGAGCGCGCCCGATGCGGGCGACGGGGTGGTCAGGCGCGCGGGCCAAGAGATCAATCCTTGGCGCGTTCGAGGTAGCTGCCATCCTCGGTGTTGATCACCAGCTTGGTGCCGACCGCGATATGCGGCGGGACCATCACGCGAATGCCGCCTTCGACGATGGCCGGCTTGTAGGAAGAGGAGGCGGTCTGTCCCTTCACGACGGCATCGGCCTCGACGACCGCAAGAGTCACGGTCTTGGGCAGCTCGGCGCCGACCGGCGTTCCTTCGTAGAGCGAGACATTCACTTCCATGCCATCCTGGAGGAAGCGGGCCTGATCCTCGTCGAGGACGTCGGAGCCGACAACGAGTTGCTCGAAGGTCTCCTTGTCCATGAAAGTGTAACCGTTGTCGTCCTTGAACAGGAATGTGCACTCGCGTTCGTCGATATGGACACGTTCGATGGTTTCGCCGGAGCGGAAGCGTTCCTGCAGCTTGTTGCCTTCGCGCAGCGCCTTGGCCTCGATGGCGACGAAGGCGCCGCCCTTGCCGGGGCTGATGTGCTGGACCTTCGCGGCGACCCAGAGCTTTCCATTGTATTCGATGACGTTGCCGGCGCGGATGGAATTGACGGGCACTTTCATGGGGTTACCGCTGGTCGGATGAATGGAATTCGGCCTCGCCCGCGGGGAGCGGTGCGAGGCCGGCGGCCGGCTTGTATCAAAGGCCGCCAGCAGCCGCAACCGGGCCTACAGTCCCAATTCTGCCCGTTTTTTGCGCGGAAGGGCTGCAGCGATCACGGCATGGGCACGTTCGAGGTAGGCCTTGATCTCCTGCATCGTCAGCACGGACGGATCGTCGAGCGCGACCCACTTGGCGCGCGCGAGGTAGGGGGCCGGCCGGAACCCTTCGGCACGGGAGAGCGCATCGTAATGTTCGGGAGCGCACTTGAAGGAGAGGCGGGCGACCGAATGCCCGGCGGGCGCAATCAGGCAGAACATCTTGCCGCCAACCTTGAAGACGACGACGCCTTCCCACTGAACCGTCCGCGTCGCGGCGGGCAGCTTGCTGCAGAAGACGTCGATCTGGCGGGGCGTCATGGCGACACCCTACACGCGCCGCGATGCGCGTGCGATGGTGCGGCATGACCGAATGGCATCCCGACAAGCTGGCCAGGCGCCTTCCCAACCTGCAGGCGCGGGCCCGCCTGCAGGCGGCGATCCGTCAATGGTTCGCAGGCGAGGGGTTCGTCGAGGTCGAGACGCCCATCCTGCAGGTCGCGCCGGGCGCGGAGGTGCACCTTTCCGGCTTCGCCACGGAGTGGGAACTGCCGGACGGCGAGGAGCGCGAACGCTGGCTGCACAGCTCGCCCGAATTCGCGATGAAGAAGCTGCTGGCCGGCGGCCTGCCGCGGCTGTTCCAGTTCGCCCGGGTCTTCCGCAATGCCGAGGGATCGGCGCTGCATCATCCGGAGTTCACCATGCTCGAATGGTACCGGGCCGGCGCGGGCTACGAGGCCATCATGCGCGACTGCGCCAAGCTGCTGGCGCTCACAGGCGACGCGCCCCTGCGACGGGGCGAGCGTGCCTGCGATCCGCGAGCCGAGCCGGAGCGTCTGACCGTGGCCGAGGCCTTCGCGCGATATGCCGACGTCGACCTGTTCGCCACGGTGGGCAGCGCCGAGACGCTCGCCGCTGCCGCCGGCGTCGTCATGCACGCCGGCGATACGTGGGAAGACGTCTTCTTCCGCGTCATGTTCGAGAAGGTCGAGGGCCGGCTGGGCATGCAGCGGCCGACCATCCTCTGCGAATATCCGATCTCGATGGCGGCGCTGGCCCGCGCCAAGCCGGGCGACGGCCGGGTTGCCGAACGATTCGAGCTCTATGTCTGCGGTGTCGAACTCGCCAATGCCTTCGGCGAGCTCACCGATCCCGACATCCAGCGCACGCGGCTGCAGGCCGACATGGACGAGAAGGAAAGACTGTACGGCGTGCGCTGGCCAGTCGACGAGGACTTCCTGGCCGCGCTCGACCACGGCCTGCCCGACTGCTCGGGCATCGCGATGGGATTCGACCGGCTGGTGATGCTGATGACCGGCGCCGCGCACATCGAGGATGTGCTGTGGCTGCCGGTGCGATGAACGACGAGCGCCGGCCTACGCTTGCCGGAGCGGCAAGGCCGAGAATATCTCGTTGAACGCGCGGACCGCCTCCCCGGGACCTGCGGCGTGCTTCCACACGCCGCCGGCGACGGCGAGGAAGTCGGCACCAGCAGCGACCAGGGGGCGGCAATTGTCCACGGTGATGCCCCCGATCGCAACGCAGGGGACCTCCATCAGCCCGCTCCACCATTCGAGGATCCCGATGTCGGCCGGCGTCGTGGCAGCCTTGGTGGTCGAGGGAAAGAAGGCGCCGAACGCAACATAGTCGGCGCCGGCCTCGGCCGCCTCCATGGCGAGATGGCGCGAAGCCTTGCAGGTCACGCCGATCTGCCGCTCGGGGCCGACGACGCGTCGCGCCTCGGCGTAGGGCATGTCGTCCTGGCCGATATGGACGCCGTCACAGTCGAGCCGGACCGCGAGGTCGGGGCGGTCGTTCATGATGAAGGCGACGCCGCGCTGCTGGCAGATCGGTCGCAGCGTATCGGCCGCATGGACGATCGTGTCGTCCGGCACGTCCTTCAGGCGGAGCTGGAAGGCCGCGACGTCGCCGCCGTCCAGCGCGGCGCGCAGCTCGTCGGCGAAGATCGCCGGATGCTCCATATGCTCCGGCGAAATGAGATACAGGCGGCAGTTCGGTTCGGACGACATGGCTCACGCAGCTCCTGCGGGAGAGGTGGGTGCCCGGA
>Ga0182792_1002252_pt1 | contig 13913 bp, 8 predicted proteins | sample Passage237B_FD_130497 | JGI IMG/M metagenome (GOLD analysis project Ga0182792, IMG submission 130497) | Cellulose adapted compost microbial communities from Newby Island Compost Facility, Milpitas, CA, USA - Passage2 37B (version 2) (version 2) ...
AGGTGAAGTCTGGGAATGGACTACCGATAATGGTACGGTCATCATTGTCACCCCCGTTGGTTATGACGCCGTCGCCGTTAATATCCTTGTATTTGATACCACCTACCACAGAACGTCCTGGTACTCCTGGTGAATTCGCAAGTTCATTCTGATCCATGTAGTACCCCTCTTTTACCAGTCCGTAGAACTGACCAAACGGCTCACCTACTTTGGTAATGTGGAACGATCCGTAAACGCGGTCGATTCCATCCGCCAGGGCGACTACCTTGTTACGGTTAAAGGAAATGTTGAAGTTGGTGTTCCATTTGAATTCCCCTACGAAGTTTTTCGAGGTAATGGAAAACTCGTGGCCCCAGAATTTGATTTCCCCGATATTGTCGTTAAAGCTGCCAAAACCCGATTCCTGCGGCAGCTGCACACTATACAGCAGGTTTGTGGTGCGTTTCCGGTAATAATCGTAGATAAACTGCAGACGATCGTTGAACAAACCAAGATCGAGACCGATATCAAACTGGTGGGTCGTTTCCCAGCCCAGTTTGGGGTTGGCCAGCGAAGTAACCGCAGCCCCGGTAGCGATCTGATCCCCGAAGGCAGTGTTGATCGTGTTGTTGATCAGGGCGTACTGGGTGTAATTACCAATGTTGTTGTTTCCGATCACCCCGTAGCTGGCTCTGATTTTCGCAAAGGAAACGGGGAGAACCGGTTCCATAAAGGCCTCATCCGAAAGGACCCATCCGGCAGATACGGAAGGGAAGGTACCCCACAGGTTGTCTTTTCCGAAACGGGAAGATCCGTCGGCCCGAACCGCTGCGGTAAACAGGTATTTCCCTTTGTAGTTATAGGTCAGACGGGAGATGTAGGAAGCCAGTGTCCATTCGTTGATACCGTTATTCGTTCCTCCCCGTTCGATATTCAACGCACCCTGGATGGTAGGCAGACGGTCGTCGGCGTAGGTATTGGCCGCGATGGTCGTGAAGGTCTGGCGGAATCTTTGCAGGGTATAGCCACCCAGCAATTCGAAGTTATGATCGCCGAAGCTTTTGTTGTAGGTAATCATGTTCTCGTTCAGCCAGCCCATGTTTTCCAGACTCTGCCGGTTGGTTCGGGCAGTAGTTGGAATGGGCACGTTCATCTGCCAGGTGGCAGTAGACGGGTTAAAGAAGAAGAAACGGCGGTTCAGATATTCCACATTGAAGGTTGAACGCAGTTTCAGCCCTTTGATGGGCTCGAACTGAACAAAGGTATTGCCGATCAGGTTGATGTCACGGGTTTCGTTGATCAGCTCGGCGGCAGCCCTCACCCAGTTGGGGTAATTGAAGATGTTACCGGTGTTGCCAGGGAAATTGTTGTACAGGGTAAGCTCCCCGTTTTCGTCGTAAATGGGCATCACCGGCCAGGTATGAAGGGCGTTGAACAGGATACCCGTACCCCGGTCCCCATCGGTGCGGGGCGTGTTGTCAAACACGTACTGTGGTGCCAGGTTGAATCCGATGGAGAGGTTATCGGCCAGGTCGTACTTGTTGTTCAGACGCAGGGTAAACCGCTTGTACTCGTTGTTGATCACGACCCCCTGCTGGTTGAAAATCCCGGCAACCAGGGAAGAACTCACGTTTTCTTTATGCGTGGTGAGGGTTAGGTTGTAACTCTGAATAGGTGCCCGGCGGAGTACGGCGTCGTACCAGTCGTTGTTTTTGTTCCGGTATTTGCTCGGATCGGCAAATTCTTCGGGTACCGGGTCGCCCGCATCTTCAAACGACTGTTTTTTGAAAAGCGCGAATTCCTCTGCATTCATCATTTCCAGCCGCCCTTTCTTCGGTACATTCTGCGTACCGGCATAAGCGCTGAATTCTATATTCGTGCGTCCGGTTTGAGCCTGTTTGGTAGTGATCAAAACCACCCCGTTGGCAGCCCTGGATCCGTAAAGCGACGTGGAAGCGGCGTCCTTCAGAATGGAGATATCCTCGATTTCATCGGGGTTCAGGTTGGCGATGGTCCCCGTGATCGGAAATCCGTCAACCACATACAGGGGATCGCTGCCGGCCGATACCGAAACCTGTCCCCGGATCCGCACAGTCATTCCCTGCCCGGGTTTACCAGTGGCCTGGTTGATCTGTACCCCGGCGAGCCGGCCCTGCAGCTTCTGTGTTACCTGCGCAACCGGAAGGTCCCTCAGCTCATCCGCCTTGATGGTCTGCACCGCACCGGTAACTTCTCTTTTCAGCTGGCTACCGTAACCCACTACCACGATTTCGGATAGAGACTGCAGGTCTTCCTGCATGGTGATGCTCAGGGTCGTCTGGTTACCGATGGTGACTTCCTGTGTAATATACCCTATGAAAGACACTACCAGTATATTAACCTGATCGGGTACATTGAGGGAGAAGTCTCCATTGGTGTCCGTACTAGTACCTATCGTTGTGCCTTTGGCCAGCACGTTCACCCCGATCATGGGTGATCCCTTTTCATCGACAATCTTACCCTTTACGATCCGGTTGGTCACGGGGTTCTGACCGGCTGCCGGGTCTGATTCCCGTGAACCTTTTCCACCATCCCAGGGGGCGGCGAATGTCAGGCTGGTACTCAACGTCAACAAGACGAGTTGTCTGGACGTCAAATGGATTAAGCGGGGAATTTTCACCCGCATTTGACTGAAACTTAGCATTAAAATTTAGGCGTTAAGATGAGTGTGATAGAAATAGATAAGGATAAATTGACGGCTGGAAGACAGATTGCCAAGCCGACTGAAATGGTAAAAGTTTGTTTACCTCATAAGTAGAACTGTTTAGGGATGAGCAATAAAATTGAGCTGGAATACAAGCAATAAACCTGACTGGGGTGTCAGTTTAGGGAATCCGTTAAGGATAAACCGAATACAAATAGCCTAAGCATGAATGATCTGGCGATACTTTGAAAATAGGATGCAGTGCGTTAAACGGGATGAATGCCTGGCTTTGTTACCTGAGCCCATACTTCAGAAAAATCAACCTGCAGGGTGACTATTCGATGGTCAGGTATACTGGATATCTTCACAAAGGGGGCCCCGTTCTGCCCGCCCAAAACATGGAGCTTTGACTTAGGTGTGTGAATAACCGGATGGGTAACATGTTGTTATTAATTTCGGATGCGTTGATAAACAAAAAATCAGTTATAGACTAATTTCAGGAAAAATTGGACGCGTTCTATCCTGCCCTGTCCTGATTTGTTTTAAGGGAAGAAAAAATAGGGTGATTTGAGGCTAGTCCTGAATTTTGCGGGGCTGAATGGGCGTGATGTTCAGGCGGCTGTCATCCAGGGTTTTAGAAGGTTCTTTTGTCCCATTTTCCGATTGTGAAGCTTCCAGCCGTTCATTTTCCAGCTGGGTGATCCGCCAGATCCCTGAACGGGCTTCGGGAGAGCCTGGCGTCTGTTCCAGCTCTTTGGCATAGTATGATTTGGCCGTATTCCACCGCCACAGCTTCTCGTGACAAAATCCGATGTAGTAATTGATCAAAGGATAGTCGGGTTTATGGGACTGGATTTCCTCGTAAATGTGTAGCGCTGCCTGATAGTTTCGGTTTTTGATACAGGCATCCGCCGTTTCAGCAGCCAGGTCGAGGTTGTGCCGATCTTTGTTTCGGAGTTGCTGATAGTATACGAGGGAGCTGTCGGGCTGATTGATAGACTTGTAAAAACGTGCGAGCTCTAGCAGCAGCTCCGGATGCTGCGGGAAAAATTCGAGTCCCTTATGGAGCGCTCCGTTTGCCTTTTGGAAATTACTTTGGCTTAAATAAAGCTGGGAGACCGTCCGGTAGCCTCGGAACAGCCTGGGGTTGAGCTCCAGCGCTTTTTCGATGGAAGCAAGCCCGGCCAGCGTGTCGCCGGTCTTAACTTCGAGCATCCCCTGGACATAATGTGCGGACGCGTCATAGGGGGCTAAAGTAAGAATGGCTTTCAGATACCTCGAAGCCTCATTGATTTTATTACGCTCCTGGAGGATGTCGGCCATCAGCACATACAGTTGCGGATCATTCTGCTGGAGTGCTTCAGCCCTTTCCACATCCTGCATCGCTGCATCGAGATGGTTCAGTTCCCGGTGAATTTTTCCCCGGAGAAGGTAGTACTCACCGACATTGTCTTTGGCGGAAATTGCCAGATTGATGTCACTTAGGGCAGCAGCAAAGTCATTTTTGCCGGCATATACCCTTCCGCGCTGATAATAGCTGTTGGCAAGGTCCACCCGATTTCGGATACAGTTCGTAAGGAACGCCAGCTGGGCGTCTTCCCGGTTTTGGCTCAGCTCAGGGGTATAGGGTGGGGGAATCTGCGTGCTTTCATGGCCAGCTCCCACGCAGCCGTTCAGCAGCCACAAACCTGCAAGCAACCACCCGATTATTACCCTTCCTGACCACATCCTTTTCAGCAATCTGAAAATCTGTAAAAAATTCCCAGGGGAAGTTTGTTGGTATTCCGGTCTTCCAGATACAGTTCTCCGAATTCACTGTTGGGTGCACCGGGAAAATGTTTTTTGAAAAGGTTTTCCAGAATCATCACCGAGAATCCCAGCGAATAGAGATTGATGATCAGGAAAAAATCCCGTTCTGTCAGCAACTGTACGGTATGTTCAAGCAGTTCATTGATATGTTGTTCCAGCAACCATTTTTCCCCGTTAGGTCCGCGGCCGTAGGCGGGAGGATCAAGAATAATTCCGTTGTATTTTTTACCCCGCCGAACTTCCCGCTTTACGTATTTCAGGGCATCTTCCGCCATCCAGCGGATATTGTCTAGCCCCGACATCTCCATATTCGCTCTTGCCCAGCTGAGCACGGGTTTTACCGAGTCCACATGGGTTACGTCCGCCCCTTTCTGCCGCGCTGCCAGCGAAGCTAGTCCGGTGTAGGCGAACAGGTTGAGCACGGTGGGCTGAGGTGTCGACATTGCCCCGATTTTCTGTGCGATATATTCCCAGTTTACAGCCTGTTCAGGAAACAGACCGACGTGCTTGAAGGAAGACAGGGAAATTTTGCTTTTGAGATGCAGCAGGTCCGATTTATAGGTAAAGGTCCAGTGATCGGGCATCCCCTTTTTCGTGGTCCACATACCCTTCTCATCGGAGTTTTTGTCCCGTTTGAATACGGCGTCGGAAAGCCGTTCCCATTCTTCTTCCGGCAGACTTTTGTCCCATACCGCCTGAGGTTCGGGACGGGTTAAGACGTAGCGGCCGAAACGTTCGAGCTTTTCAAATCCGCCCGTGTCGATCAGTTCGTAATCAGTCAGTGTGTGGGGTGTTATCAGTTGCACGTGCCCTTACTGGAATTTTATTTTGTTGATATAGAAAACGTTTCTTCTGCCGCGTGTGGAAACTTCACCCGAATGAGGGTTTGAAATGCGTTGCTGCCCCCAGGCCAGGTAGTACGGTCCAAACCAGTGACACACCTCTTCCGAAGAGCTCGACCTGATTTTGTCTCCTTCCATTTCGGTCGGCAATACGATGCTCCGGGGCTCCTGCAGGACCTGGTCACCTCGTACCAGTTTCGTCCAGACGGTCCCCTTGTTGCCATACACGATCTGGGTTTCACCGTTTGCATGGTGCATCACACTCACTTTTTCTCTCAGTTCGCTGCTTTTGACATTGTCAAAAACGATGCTGTTGTCCCATTTGAGCTTGCCCGAGAAGTCGATACCTGCTACGATCGCGTGCGTATAAACGAAACCGTCAAGAATCTGATTGCTCCGGCCGTAATAGCCACCCATTCCGTAATAGGGGTTGAAGTAGTAGGGGTTATAGAGCCCGTAACCGAAGGGCGAACCCATCAGCCAGGGATTTCCCCAATAACTCCTCGAACCGTACAGGTTGTTGTTGTATTTGTAGTCAGGATAAAATACTTCAGCAACTACTAAATATTGATTATCTGAAGGTATGATATCGTGAACCAGCAGGCGGTAATTCAGCTTCAGGTCTTCTCCTTCGTCCTTTTTCTTCTGGATTTTACGTTCCATCTTCTCCAACTGACGGTCGCTCATGTAGTCGAAGAAGTGTTTGAAATCGGTAAAGGAGTGATATTCGGTAAACTGTTCCTGTCCGTCAATGAACTTGGAAATATACAATCCCTGTGAAGTAGTCGAATTGGAGCTCTGGCGGTTACTGTAACCGTAGGTGCCGATTAAAAGGATCTCACTTTCGCTGAGGTGCTGGATCCGTCCGTTGAGCAGCGCCAGATCGTCCTTGGGCTCTGCACCCACCTCCGTTACCAGTTCTCCCAGATCATTGTAAGAACGGGCTACGATACGGATCGTACGGTTGTGTTTTACCACAAGGCTTACATTCACCAGCTGATGCGGGATGTCGACTTCCATCGACTGAATGGAGATAACCCCTTTGGTAGAGATGGGCAGGACTTTCGATTTACCCGTCTGCAGATCGCTGAAAATCAGTACGGGTTCATCCCGGATGGTACCCGCCATAAAGGCCGAGTACCCCAGGGTTTTGAAATCGGTGATCAGAAACCGGTCAATCGTCTGGAATATGAAGTTTTCAGAAAAGCCAGGTCCCGCATTGACTTTTACCACCTGGTACTCCGTGCTACGGTACCGGTTGAACAATAGGTAAATCGAATTGCCGTCGAATGTCGACGCAACGAAGTCGAGGTTGGAATGGATATCACCTTCTGTGCTCCATTCCTCTTCCAGATTCGTGTTCAGTTTCTGAACCCTGTATTTCTTTTTGGCCGGCTTTGAAATCAGAGCCACTCCTTTTTCACCCAGGGGGACTACCTGATAGGCGTTACTTTCCGCCGGGACTGGTAATTCCACCCGGTTGCGTTCCTGAGCCCCGGCAGGAAAAATGAAACTTCCCGGGAGGATCAGGATCAGCAAAAAAAAATTAAGCAGTCTGTTCATGAGCCATACTGACAATGAGGTCGAATTCTTCCCTTTTTAACGGTTGAACCGATAGTCTGGATTGTGTCACCAGGGGGATTTGTTGCAGTCTGGGCTCGGCCTTGATCTGTGCAAGGGTTACGGTACGTGGGAATTTTTCAACCGGAACCAGTTCCACGACCACCCAGCGCGGATCATCGGTCGTAGGGTCCTGGTAAAATTCCTTTGATACTTTGGCCATGCCTACTACTTCTTTCCCCTCATTGCTGTGATAAAAAAGTACCAGATCACCGACCTTCATCGCCTGGAGGTTGTTTCTGGCAGCATAATTGCGCACTCCATCCCAGATAGCGGTTTTTTCCGCTACGAAATGGTCCCATGAATACTTGAAGGGTTCAGACTTGACAAGCCAGTAATTCATAGACATTAAATTTATAAGTTCTTCAATACGAGCCGGTTGTTGGATGTGGCTGTCAGGGGAATTTTGGGAATTTGTCGAAATCAGGTTTTCTTTTTTCCAGGAATGAATTAAAGCCTTCCTTGGCCTCGTCGCTCAGGTAATAAAGGAGGGTGGCATTTCCCGCCAGTTCCTGGATGCCGGCCTGGCCGTCAAGTTCGGCATTGAACGAGCTTTTCAGCAGACGGATAGCCAGCGGGCTTTTGTCCTGGATTTTCTTACACCAGCGAACGGCTTCAGCTTCCAGTTCCTCAAGGGGTACAACTTTGTTGACCAGTCCCATGGCAAGCGCTTCCTGAGCATCATACTGATCGCAGAGGAACCAGATTTCACGGGCTTTTTTCTGACCTACGATACGGGCCAGGTAGGAAGCACCGAATCCCCCGTCAAAACTGCCCACCTTGGGTCCCGTCTGGCCGAAACGCGCGTTTTCGGCAGCGATGGTCAGGTCACATACGACATGCAGCACATGGCCGCCGCCGATGGCCCATCCAGCTACCGCCGCAATGACTACCTTGGGAATGGAACGGATCATTTTCTGGAGGTCGAGTACGTTCAGACGAGGTACATGGTCTGAACCCACATAGCCGCCATGGCCACGTACCGACTGGTCTCCCCCGGAACAGAAAGCTTTGCCCCCCTCTCCGGTCAGAATGATGGTCTGGATACGCATATCTTCCCGGCAAATATGCATGGCATCGATCATCTCCGACACCGTATTGGGTGTGAAGGCATTATGTTTATGGGGACGGTTAATGCTGATTTTCGCAATTCCTTCGTGGAACTGGAAAAGAATATCCTCGTAGGACTTGATCGTTTCCCACTTAATTTTTTCCGACATAGATAATTAGATTCAAATGAAAGCAATTTCAATACCCCGCAAAAATAAAGGATATGATTTACAATCCTACTTTCATTTGAGTCCCGTAGCTACCTGCCTTTCCGCTGAATTATAACCGGAATCGTACTAACGATCAGCCGGAGATCCGTTTTTAGGTTGGGATTATCCACGTAAATCAGGCCGTAATGGAGACGCTTGACCGACTCCTGCGGGTTGTCGGCATAACCCACTTTTACCAGGCCGATCGAGGTGATGCCCGGTTTGACGGTCAGTACGCGTTTGAATATAGTAGGAGTTTCGTTCATGAGCATGTCGACATCGTACCTGGCCAGCGGGCGCGGACCCACAATCGACATGTCTCCTGCGATCACATTGAAGAACTGCGGCAGCTCGTCCAGACGGTTTTGACGCAGGAATCTTCCAAAGCGGGTAAACCGTTTGTCACTGTCACCCTTCGAATGTCTGACAGCAATCTGGTCAGAATCGGGGACCATCCTCCGAAATTTGATGATGCGAAAGGGTTTAGCCCAGTGTCCCGACCATTCCTGAAGGAAGAAAACCGGACCTCTGGAGGTGAGTCCGAGTTATGCGGCAATGAAAATAAAAATAGGTGCCTCAGAATGGCCAGATACTCTTGGACTGTGTCATAGGTAGTAGTCTGTGTAAAAAAGTGATCATATGTGTAGTAAAAGAGTCGGCCAGGCGGCTGCAGTAATGACTCGCGTGAATTTGTTTAAGTGTACCAACCGCAAATGTTGTGTGTGAGACGGGTGCCAAAGGTCGTTTATAAAAAATTCCTTCGCCATTTATGGTGTTTTAAACCGCTAGAGCAGAATTAGATTTTACGGTGAAATCAACAGTATGTTCGTCTTATCCACTTAGCATGCAAATTCCTTTTTAGAATCCGCTGAGGCGACAAAGCAGTGTATAAGTTTATTGATTAAAACATAGATTTTTATTTGAAATTCTTAACTTTCAGGTCTGATCCGGACATGCCAGCATCCCGCGCATAATTCGGACAACCTGGAAACTTTTGTATTTGAGCTATTTTACTCGGCAAATTTTAAAACACAGAAAATGAAAAGAATTATTTGGGCAGCCCTGCCTGCGTTAGCCTGGTCCGTGATGTCATGCGGAACCAGTTCCACAAATGACTCGGTGGCGGTTAAGACAGACTCCACATATGCCCCGGTCGAAACCAAAGATCCGAATACTGACTATCAGCCTGCCTTTGAAGGACAAACCCGTGTCGCTGGGGTAAGAACCACTACTCCCTGGGAAGCCATCGTTCTGACAGATTCCCTGAAAAGGCCATGGGGTATGACGGTACTACCTGACGTAAGATTATTGATCACCGAGAAAGAAGGAAAACTTCGTATCGTAACCACCACTGGAGAGATTGGAGACCCGATTGCCGGGGTTCCTGCAGTAGATTCAGAAGGCCAGGGAGGACTTCTGGGGATCAGGGTAGATCCTCAATTCGCTGAAAACCGAATGGTTTACTGGGTATTTTCGGAAAAACAGGGCAATAAAGGGAACCTTACTGCTGTAGCCAAAGGCCGCCTTTCGGACGACGAAAAAAGCCTCGAGAATGTAAAGGTGATTTACAGGGCTATACCTTATTACAAGGGTCGTCTGCACTACGGCGGACGCATAATTTTTGACAAAGACGGTAACATTTTCGTCAGCACAGGAGAGCGTTCCGATCTGGAAACCCGGCCCAAGGCGCAGGATCTGAAAACCGGTCTCGGTAAAATTGTTCGAATCGACCGTGACGGAAATCCGGTAAAAGGAAATCCTTTCGAGGGACGCTCGGATGCGTTGCCCGAGATTTATTCATATGGACACCGTAACGTCCAGGGACTTGCGTTACACCCTGTTACCGGTGATCTGTGGGAAACCGAATTCGGCCCCAGGGGAGGGGATGAACTTAACCGCATTGAGGCGGGTAAAAATTACGGATGGCCGATCATAACCTACGGACTTGAATACTCGGGCAAGAAAATTGGCGACAGTATTCAGGTTAAGGACGGAATGGAGCAACCAGTGTACTACTGGGATCCCGTGCTTTCTCCGTCTGGTCTTACATTCTATACCGGTAACCGTATCCCCGAATGGGAAAACAGCCTTTTTGCAGGGGGGCTGAGCAGTATGCACATTGCCCGGCTGGTGATTGAGAACAATAAGGTAGTAGGAGAGGAGCGCCTTCTGGAAGAGGAAAAGCAACGCTTCCGGGATGTGATCCAGGGACTTGACGGCGCCCTTTATGCCATTACCGATGGGGGCCGCCTGTATAAGATTGATAAGAAATAAGCAGTATTTTCCGTACTACAAAGCCCCTGTCGGTAACCCCGGCAGGGGCTTTGGGTTTTGTTGGCAGGGGTATCCGTCGGGAAATACCTCACCTCCCTAATTCCTTCTCTTTTGGGACAAGGGGAAGGTATGGCCTCCCTCCACAGTTTTATTAATGCTATCGGTTCAAGCGTAGCTCTTGTAGCGTTATCCGGATTAGACTTATCCACCGGCTAGGCGAAAGGAAGTATATGAGATGGGAATGACAGCTGCAGATGAGGTTGGGCATATCTAACCTCATGTCACCCCCGTGAGGTTCGAGGAGATGGGGGGAATTCTCATTTGCCGAAGCATAATGGTAGGCAGGCGAATTTAATTCGTCTGTTATCGCTGTCCCGACCATTTTACCTCTTTTCAATTCGCCCCGATGAGCCTTCCTCACACGCGGGGACAAGCCCACCCCTCCCCGGAAGCAATTTACACGCTGCAGAAATATTTATCCAGAGTACACACGTATACAAACGGATATATCCGGATGTATATGGGTTTCAGTAGGTGAGTGCGACACGACGTGTTGGGACTTCCTGACAATTCCCGGCGGTTGCTAAGTTCTAATTGTTTGGTTTTTTTCTGGCCGATATGGCAGGGGGACAGAGGCGTTTGGGGTCAACCGCATTACATGTTGAGTAACCCTGATAGTTTTACCTTCGGCTTAACTGAAATCAATTCACCCCTCCGGGGTTTCGAGAGGTCGAAAGGATTCGCATGTTCCTATCAATATAACCCCTGCGGGGTTTGAGTTAAAGACCGAAAGACCGGATTATTGATCAACCCGAAAACTTCAAGAAAGTAAAGGAATGTCAAATATGAAACGCAAATCTATTTAAAGAAATCGGTCTCCTATTCCTGAACTGCTCCGATACTCCCAACCAGTATTCCGCTTGATCCGATTGATCTCTACTTTGAGATTGCTCTAGGCTCTTCTCGATTGAAAATAAAAATGGTCTACCGTAGTACAGTAGACCATTTCGTGTAAACCCTCCTCTATCTGTGATTGCTAGTTTGCCCTTGACGAGAGATCGTCAATTTAACAAACCTCACATGACAAATTTATTAATAAAAACATACCAAATCAAATTCTGGTTGAGAATACTTTAAAAATGGTTTAATAAAAATAAGGGTTGTGGTATTTTGTGTATTGTGAGCCACAGGCCAAAGTTGTAATTTTCAACAGGTACCACAATAATTTGCGATTTCAGCTTCTACGGGCGCTTTTTTGGCATTCTCCATCGTGTTACGACTGGCATAAAAAAACGCACTTTACATAATTACCCCCCGCAGCGGTCGTATTTAAGAAGTCTTTACGTATATTCGAGAAATTAATTGTCAGGCATTCTGCAACGTTCGTTGCCGATATTACATCTTTATACCAAACCTTTATACAGACTATCATAGTAGACGATAAACCCTGAAGATGAATAGTTTTCTTAGGGAGTTATCTGCTTCTTACCCATCTCACCTTACAGCCTGACCCGTATGAAACATTTGTTACTGTTTTTTTTACTACTGGGTACGTTCCGGCTACAGGCCCAGTCTGAACGGTACTCCATTAAGGCGACCGTCACCGACACGTTGGGGGAAGCACTTCCCTACGCCACGACCATGCTGCTCCATCCGGTGGATTCTACGCTGGTTACATTTGGCAGAACAGATGAAAAGGGAGTGCTGGAATTCAGGAATCTGAAACGGGAGTCCTATCTGCTGAAAGTTAATTATGTGGGATACATCCCTTACCAGGTGCGGGTCAATCCACCGGATGGAAACCTGGCCGACCTGGGGCAGATCCGGCTGTATGAACTGAATAAGGACCTGATGGAAGTTGTGGTCAAGACCGCAAGGGCACCCCTGAGTATCCGGGGGGATACGGTAGAATACAATGCCTCCTCCTTTAAAGTGCCACCCGGCTCTACGGTGGAGGACCTGCTGCGAAGACTGCCCGGAGTCCAGGTCGATCAGGCAGGAAATATTACCGCGCAGGGACAGTCCGTGAGGCGGGTGACCGTCGATGGCAAGCGCTTTTTCGGGGATGACCCCAAAGCGGCGACCCGTAACCTGCCCGCAGAAGCTATAGATAAGGTGCAGGTATACGACAGTAAAACCGACGAGGCCCGGCTCACCGGAGTCGACGACGGAACCCGGGAAAAGACAGTCAACCTTGCGCTGAAGGACAGCCATAAAAGAGGTGGTTTCGGAAAGGCCACGGTAGGGGTAGGGACCGATCACCGCGCGCAGGGGAAATTGAATTACAACCGCTTCGACGACAAAACGCAGTTTGCCGTCATAGGCATGGGTAATAACGTGAATCAGACAGGCGTGTCAGGGGATGATTACAACGACTTTCGCGGGAGCCAGGCTGCTACCTGGCGGGGCGGACAGTTTGGTTTTGGAGCATCCTACGAACGAAGTGACGATATCGAAGTCAACTGGGGCGGAAACCGCGACCGAGGGTTTTCCACGAACTGGGCGGGAGGAGTGAACTACAACTACGAAACGCCGAAAACAAAATTTGGCAGTTACTATTTTTTCAATCAGACCCGCCAGACCCAGGACGCCTTTACCGAAAGGGAAAATTTTCTGGAACAGCTGAGATACCGTTCAGCGGATCAGAACAGCCGGATTTCCCGCAATCAAAACCATCGGACCTTTATCCGTTTTGAGAAGCAAATTGATTCACTTAATACGGTTGTCATAGACAATCAGATCAGGCTGGCCAATGGATACAACAACTATTCCGGAGTTCTCAGCTATTACGGAAACAAAGACCTGCAGACCCGTTCAGAGACCAGAAATACCAGTGATTTCAATACTTTTGCGATCAGTACCAGTCTGCTTTACAACCGGAAGTTTGAAAAGAAGGGCAGGAGCTGGGCAGTGAGCGCCCTGCACAGTCTGAATGATTCGGATGAAGATGCGGATCAGTTCGCACGAAACACATTTTACCGGGAATCGCTGGACGACAGTCTGTATATTCTTGACCAGCGCAACAGAACGGGTAGCCTGAACAATCGTATCCGGCTGGGAACCATGTTTATCGAACCACTGGCCAGCAAGGTATTTCTGGAAGGATTCTACAATTTCAGTGTATCCACGACAGATGTGGAACGGGAGGTGTTCGATAAGATCGAACAGAGGGAAATCCGCAATGATTTCCTCACCAGAGCATATGACAATACCTTTTATTCCAATCGCGGGGGTTTCCGGTTGCGTTACACCAGTAAGGGATTTAACATCGGTGGTGGGTTGGCGGGGCAGCACTACGGTCTTAAGGCCAATTTCTCAGAATACGGCATGACCGGACAGACCAAACTCAGCCGCAGGTATTTTAGTCTTATTCCGAATTTAACCATCAGCAACCAGTTTACAACCAATTTCAGGGCTTATCTGGGCTATTCCCCATACATGGATCTC
>Ga0182792_1002253_pt1 | contig 13913 bp, 12 predicted proteins | sample Passage237B_FD_130497 | JGI IMG/M metagenome (GOLD analysis project Ga0182792, IMG submission 130497) | Cellulose adapted compost microbial communities from Newby Island Compost Facility, Milpitas, CA, USA - Passage2 37B (version 2) (version 2) ...
GTAATTGCGCCGCCCTACCAGGCAACCCTTTTTCCTTTTGCTCGGCTTTTTCTTTGAGTATTTTGGCTGCAGCGGCTTGCTTGGCTTTTTCGAGTTCGGTGATTTTCCGGAGGGTAGATGCCGGGAGTTGATCTAAGGAAGGAATGGGAAAATCAGGATCGCCCAATTGATAGTATTTGACACCAAAGAATGCTGCGTAACAAATGAGTAATTCAAAGGATGGATTTGCTAGGCCATTTTCCAATTCAGAGATGTAATTATTCCCCGTATTCATAAAATCTGCAAAATCTCGTTGAGATAGACCAGCGGCAACTCTAAAGCCCCTTAACCGCTTTCCAAAGATAATTTTCGTTTTTTTAACTAAGGAATTCAAAATTTATAGGTTATATTTTGTTAATCTGTAATAAATTATTATCTTTGTTCCGCGGGTTACGGAGCGCATAGGTGTCGACCATCCGATTACGTAATCCAAAAAATAAACAGCGGTGCGATACCGCTCTTAACAGGTCTCTCGCCTCGAAACCGCCAGTTTCATCCGACGAGAAGACCGAATGTTCGCCCATTTTCTGGGGGTTTATGTACCTTTGCGGGTATCATCCAGTGGGGCGGGCTTCGTGTCTTGCTTTTGTCGGACTTAGATTTCGATCTAAGGGGTTCCTGGCGGTACCAGAGGCAAAGCAACCGAGGCTCGCCCCGTTGGGTTATAGCCCATCTGTTTCTTTGCCCGCATTGGCGGAAGACCTGTTTTTCAAATTAACTAATTCATTAATTATGAAAACAGGAACGACCAAGCCACCGTTACACCTTCACCGTAACCTACTTGCGGCATTGGCTGCCCGTGGCATCCGGCAAAGTGTAACAACCCAACCTCAGCAAAATCCGATAAAGAACGTTATCCGATCACCGGAATAACCGATAAATGCTAAACACCGGAAGCGCAAAACGGCCTCGGCCGCATTCCGGTGCTACCGACCCCATGCCAACGGAAAACGCAAATGTTTGCCATAGGTTAAGGGCGGCTTACTTTTTCGGTCATTCGCAATCTCCATAAAAGTAGCGTCTTTTCCCGTTACCTGCAAATAAAAGCAGCTGTTTTCTCACAGTATGGCGGTCGGTTACCTAAAACTTGAACTGGTAACTAACTTAAAACCAATATTAATGAAGCGAAATTTACGCTTAAAGGCCATGCTTTGGCCTGTTTTAACCATACTAACGAGCATGTGTTTGGAAGTCCGCGCGCAGCGCCCCGAATCCTCGGGGCCTGTGCTGTCGGGCATTATCACAGATACTATCGGTAGCCCTATATCGGGCGCTACTGTTGCCATCAAAGGTACCGCGGCCAAAACCCTTACGAACAATCAAGGCCAATTTACGCTCCAATCACCGGAACCTTCCGGTACGCTGGTCATCACGTACCTCGGCCATCAGACTATCAATGAAAAGTTTGATCACGAGAATAACGGAACGTTCCATTTCGTCTTGATTTCCAATGAGAACATGTTGGAAGAGGTGGAAGTAAGTACGGGTTACCAAGTGTTCAACAAAGAACAGGTACCCGGCAGTGTGTTTGTGGTTGATAGTGCGACGCTGGCAAGGAGTAACAGCACAGGCATACTGGAACGGCTTGATGGCGTAACCAGCGGGCTGGTATTCAACAGAAATAAAACGCTGAATGATCAGAGTGACATCATAATCAGGGGAAGAAGTACCCTGTTTGGGGATGACAAGCCATTGATCGTGGTTGATAATTTTCCATATGAAGGCGATATCAATGCCTTAAGCCCAAATGATGTTAAGCAGATCACCATATTAAAAGATGCTTCTGCGGCTTCCATTTGGGGAACGCGGGCGGGCAACGGGGTGATCGTCATAACAACCAAAAGCGGAGACTATGGCACAAAGATAAAGACCAGTCTCACTTCAAATCTGACAGTAGGCGAGGCACCCGATCTCTTTAAGGCTCCATGGTTTGGCAACAGCGAGTGGATTACCATTCTCCAAGATTTATATCACAAAGGAACCTTCAATACCGCACTCAACAATGGCTACTCACCCGTACCTTCGGCGGTAAATGTGTTTCACCAAAAAGCCTTGGGACTGATCACTGCGGAAGATTCCCTTGAAATGATCAATTCGCTGAAACCGTTTGACATACGGAGAGACATGTCCGACTATATTTATCGCCAGACACTCAACCAGCAATATGCGATGAACCTTTCGGGGGGAAGTGCAAACAGCAAGTTCTACCTGTCGGCTAACTATGATCGTAACCTCAGCCAAAAGAAAACGGACAGCTATGACCGGTTAGTACTCAATGCAAACAATGTGTACGGTTTTTTTGACCGGAGATTGGAACTGAGTACAGGTATTCAATTTACTTCAAGCAGGCAAAAAGATATGGTTGGCCAGTTCACTCCATACGAGCCATACGCCAGGCTGGTCGACGAACAAGGAATTGCACTTCCCGCAACCGACGGCACATTGGGAATTGCTTATGCAGACACAGCGGGAAAAGACTTTCTGCTGGACTGGGCTTATCGTCCGCTTAACGAAAACCGAAGCAACCGGACCAACACGCTGACAGCCTACCGGATTAATACAGGGTTGAACTATAGGATTGCCAAAGGGCTCAATGGCTCCCTGCTTTATCAGTATCAAAGGCACGGTACCGAAAGCGGGACACTTTACGGGGAAAATTCATATACCGCCCGCAACGAAATCAATCGGATATCCCAGATCGACCGTGAAAACGGGGCTGTACTGCGGCCCATACCGCTTGGAGCTATCATGGATATCGGCAATACACAATATTTCTCAAATTATGGTAGGTTGCAGCTGAATTATCAAACCGGATGGGCGGATAGGCACTCGGTATCGGCGATCGCTGGATTTGAAGTAAGGGATGACCAAATCAAAAGCCAGAGCCACAGGCTTTACGGATACAACGACGTCACCGGCACAAACGGTAACTCGTTGGTCAATTTTAACGAAGACTATCCCGTCTTCTACTCCGGCGGTACCACGCGGATAGCTCCGCGGACAGCATCGGATTTTATGGTAGACCGCTACGTGTCTTATTATATAAATGCGTCATATACATATGGAAATACCTTGACGCTTAACGGTAGTGCCCGAAAAGATGAGTCCAACCTCTTTGGAGTAAAGCCAAACCAAAAAGGCGTGCCGCTTTGGTCAGCGGGCCTGCTGTGGAACCTGGCCAATGAACCATATTACTCCTTTGATTGGCTTCCTGTGCTGAGAATTCGGCTGAGCTACGGATATACCGGAAATGTGAGTAAAAGCATCTCGGCGTACCTCACCGCAAACGCTTCCGGTCTCAGAAATACGTGGGGCGCATCCTACAATACGATTACCAACCCGCCGAATCCCTCACTCAGTTGGGAGCGGGTCAAAGTGCTGAATGGCGGGATAGATTTTGGCACCGGCAATGGCCGGGTAAGCGGAAGCATAGAACCCTACTGGAAAAGCGGGGTTGATCTGATCGGCGAGAGTCCGCTGGCCCCGCAGACCGGTTTAACCAGCTATACATCCAACTCCGCCAATACGTCTACCAGGGGTGTTGATGTCACATTGCATACGGTGAACGCAAGAGGAAGACTGAGTTGGAATACGGATCTCATCGTTAGCTGGAATAAGGACAAGGTAACCGCTTACCACGGAAATCCCTCTACAAACCAGGAAGTAATTGAACGTACCTATAACAGTCCCATTGTGGGCTATCCTTTTTATGCAATATATGGGTACAAATGGGCCGGTTTGGACAAAACGGGCAGTCCCCAGATTTATTTCAATGGTGAGAAGTCGACAAACTACAACAGCGTCCGCAATTCACAGGACTACGGAAACATCAATTACATCGGATCCCTTGTGCCTGAGCTGAATGGCGGCCTTAGAAACACGCTTACGGTACGGTCATTTCAATTATCGTTCAATATCACATTTCGTTCGCGTTATTACATCAGAAGACCCTCATTGGATAACGGTACGATCTATACCACTGCCGGATTTATGAGCAGATGGGATTATGACAACCGATGGCAGCAACCCGGCGACGAGTTGGTAACGGATGTTCCTGCCCTGATCTACCCTTCAAACCTGCCGCGTAACGATATTTATAAATACGCAGACATTTTGGTAGTAAAAGGAGACAACATACGTTTGCAGGACATCCGGCTTAGCTGGAATTACCCGTCAGGGCGGGCCGGAACGTTGCAGTTCTTTGCTTACCTGAACAATGTCTGCTATCTGTGGAGGGCAAACCAATACGGCCTGGATCCGGACAATCCAAGGCCAAGCCTCTCCTCATTTTCTGCTCCGAGGACCGCTGCTATCGGGGTCTCGGCAAATTTCTAATTGCAAACTATCCTTTAAATGAATATGAAAACCGTCATTCCATATTTGATCGCATGCTCATTGAGTCTATTTGCGTGCAATAAAAGCGAGTTTTTAGATAAAAAGCCCGCCGCCAATATCCTCATTCCGAACACCCTTGAAGACCTCAGGGGATTACTGGAAAACAAAGGGATATTCAACAACACGCCCGGCCTTCCCCAGATTTCGGCAGATGAATACTTCATCGTTGATGATGCCGCATTTTCCGCACTGATTGACCCGGTAACTCGAAACGCCTACACATGGGCAGCAGACATTTACGAAGGGGCGACAAACATTCCCGACTGGAATGTCCCATACACGCAGATATTTTATGCCAACAGTGTACTGGATATATTGGAGAAAAGCGATTTTCACGACCGGGAGGAGGCGGGTTTTATAAAGGGGTGGGCATTATTTGCCCGTGGCTACGCCTACTATAACCTGGTCCAGAATTTTGGGGCTTTATTTGATCCATCCAACCCGATGGCCCTGGGAGTGCCCCTCAGACTGAGTCCGGATGTTGACAGGATCGCGCCGCGTGCAACGGTTTCAGAAAATTATCAGCAGATTTTTAAGGACCTTGCCCAGGCTGCCAGCCTTTTGGCGGGACCGCCGGAGCACCTGCACCGGAACAGGCCGTCAAAGGCCGCTGCATATGCCTTGCTATCGAGGATTTATCTGAGCTTGAACGATTTTGGAAATGCGGAAAAATATGCAGATAGTACATTAATGCTTTACAGCACGTTGATAGATTACAATACGGTAGATGTGGCTGCTGCGACCCCTTTCAGCAATAACACGCTTGAGGTAATCTATTTTTCCACCCAGTCAGGATCATATCCCGAAACTTCCGGATACAACCTTCGACCAGCGATAGGAGTAGATCCGGATCTGATCAATAAATATGATGTAAATGATCTGAGATTACAGATTTATTTCCTGAAAAACACGTTGGGAAATTACAACGTCAAAAGGGGATATATCGGCGTGGCGGTTTATCCGTCTACCGGCTTGGCCACCGATGAAATTTACTTAATTAAAGCCGAGTGCCAGGCACGTAGAGGTGATAACGACGGTGCATTGCGTACGATGGATACATTGCTGGAGAAGCGGTACAAAACCGGTGAATATGTTTCATTGAAATTCGAGTCGGCTGCTGCTACATTGGATAGGATATTGTGGGAGCGTCGGAAGGAGCTGGTTTGGAGAGGATTGCGATGGACAGACATAAAAAGATTGAATGCGATTGGGGCCAATATTACGCTTATCCGAAATATCGGCGGGAAAGAGTATACACTTGCTCCCGGATCGCCTCGCTATGTATTCCCCATCCCGGACGATGAAATAGTCTTAAGCAAGATTCAACAAAACGATCGGTAGCCATGAAATACCTCAATATGATGGGGCTGGTCGCTATCTTGTATTCCTGCGATGTAAAAGCGGACACAACCAACAATTGCCAACGGGTAAATGCGGGCGGCTTGTCTGCAATTATAGACGTCGAAATAGCGGACAGCAATGCTTCTCATACCAAGGGGGAGCTATTAATACGTCTTAACGATTATTTATCCTTTAGATATCCTAATAACATCCATACAAGAACCTATGTAAAGAAAGTCAACAATCAGGACTTGCATCGTTTTCCCGTTCAACTGTCGGACCGGACCAATTTTATGGAAGTAGATTATATGTCGCCAGTTGGGAATGGAAGCGTAAAACGTTCGGGCTTCTTTCTGAAACAATTTGCATTTCTGATACGTGATGGAGATAGTATCCGTATTCGGATAAACAAAGATTCATTGGGCTTCCGTGGAAAAGGCGCGGTTAGACTGAACCTTCAACTTGGGTTGGAGTCCATCGAAAACGATTATAAATTTGACGCTAATAATATGGACAGCAATGCCGCTGCCTATGTCCAGCGGTTTATCACCCTCAGAAAAAAAATTGCAGAGCAACAGATCACCCTTTTAAACGGCTATAAAGACAGTGTTGAGCAGGAGGTTTATAACCGGCTTTATTTTGATATCATCGGTCGGCGCAATTTAACCTTGATCTCTGTAGTCAATGCGATGATGGTAGGAGGAGCAAGTATAGAAAAAGAGGAGAAAGACAGGTTCAACCGGGTGGCTTATCAGATCTTGATGGAGTCGCTTCCTGATTTCGATGTCCCATTTTCGGACGATTGGCATCAATCACCTTATTTTATGGATTACCTGCTCTTTAAGGAATTGTTTCTGATAAAGCAAATGGCATTCGGCACTAAAGATTCGAAAGAAATAGCGGTCACCGAAGATGAGCTTTACCGGATACTGACCGAAAAATATGCCGGAAGGATTAAGGAGCGATTATTGCTGATGGGAGCCTCGTACCTCATCAGAAATGAACTCCCATCCGAAAATTATCTTCATGACATCAGTAGAGACATTACGACATGGCCTTATCGGGATCTGGCATTGAGCCTGTATGCCAACCGTGGGGTCGGCAAGCTCGCTTATGAATTTTCGCTGCCTGACTCTTCCGGAAATTTGGTGAACCTAGCCGATTTCCATGGCAAAGCCGTTGTCGTGGATTTCTGGTTTACCGGTTGCATACCATGCCGAAATCTAAAGAAAATGATGGAACCAATCATTTCGTATTATAAGAAGAAAGAAGTCGTGTTTATTACCATAAGCGTGGATAAGTCAATCGAATTTTGGAAAGAAAAGGGCATTAAATCCGGCCTGTATACACATAAAGGCGGAATTGATCTGATTACCAATGGCCAGGGGCAGAATGCTCCTATCGTAAAGCATTATAACCTGACCGGTTATCCAAGTTTACTGATCATCGACAAGAAGGGGAAGCTGATCAGTGCTTCCCCTCCAAGACCGAGTTCAAACGACAATATAGCCAAATTGAAATCGCTGATTGATTTGGCTATTGACGGTGGCTAGCAGTAATCTAACATTGTTCAATCGAAAAGATATTGGCCTTCGGGTGAACTGCCTTGGGCTGGGGTCAGGCCAAAATTATCGGCATCCTCGGCTGAAATGGTTTCGCCATGGTCGTCTTGGGATTCTAATACACAATCATTTGTACCAGCATCACATTTTTCATTGATTTCCAACGGCCCGTCAATCCTTCGATAGACTGGATTAGACGGGTTCGACATGTCCCAGCCGTAATACACGGGGGCGGAGCGCTTTTTTATAGCTTTAATTGTTTTTAATGTGGAAAGCTCTGTTTTCCCAACCTTGGTAAGCGATACCAACGTTGCAGCCTGTACCGTTTCCACTTGCTGATCAGGACTGACTTTTTCTTTTTGTTCCGTCTTTTCCTTGTCGGTGTTCGGAACATTCACCGTAATTGCGCTTGAAGTGGCGGTAACAAATAACGCTGCCACCATAACCGAAAGTAAATTTTTCATGGTTGAAAATTTATTGATGTTTAAAAAAATCATTCATCTAATTTGTGTGATCTCCTATATGCGTGCCGATACCGATGTTCCATCGGTTGTGTGGCTCCTTACTTTAAGCGAACCGACACACGCATCGCGTGAACAACGCATACCTGCGATTATGCGTAGCGATATGGAAATCCAGCCAACTAACCGGATTGCTGTTTTTTCTTGCATGTGTGTCTGTGCTACTCATGGTATTCTCCCAGACCTTTCGCTCTGCTTCTCCCATCGGATGTTTGGTCGCAAACCCGCATTGATTGACCCTTCGTGGTATATGCGTACCGTCGTCTTTGGTAGCAATGATAATCGGCCCTGGAGCCCGAAGGCATACACACATTGCGAACGCTGGTAAATCAGGTATGTCTCAGCGTGGCATTCAGCCGAAAGCGCGATAGTCACATAACCACTTGCCAGTAACGTAAGGAGGGTACGTAGTAGATAGGAGATGATGATATTGTCTTCTGCTGCCTTCATAAAAACAAAGATACCCTTCACAACAAGCCAAAATGGGCGCACAGCTCGCGACTATTTTTACTCTTCTTCTACATACCGCTTCTTCAACTTCTTCAAATGCCCAAGGCTCATGTGCAGGAGTTCGGCTTGGGTGCCGTTGGTTAGGGTAGTTGCGACATCTGGTAGCAATTCACGGAAAAGCGCATAGCGGTCGTAGTACCTATCCTCTTGATAAAGCGCCACAAGCTTGCGCAACCGGAGAATTTTGCGCTGTTTTAATACATGGAATAGCTCGCTGACTTCGAAAAATAGTGACTGCGCCTTCCGGGCATCTGCAATTGTAATCTGCAATGAGGTAGTGGCGCGCAACGCCACAAACTCTACACTGGCTTTCCGGTCGCTGAACGTGTGCTCCGTACCGGTAAAAAAGTCCATCGGCAATAGCAGTTCACGCAGGCTCCGCTTACCCGATCGGTTATACTGATAGCCGCCCACCGTGCCGTCAAGTACGATGCACAGGTAGGGAAAATAATCGTCGGGAACTTTAATTACCTCGCCGCGTCGGTACATCACCATCCGGTGATGGGTAGCTAGGTAAGCACGGGCGATATCACGGATGTCTGGGCAATAGTGCTTCCAAAAGTGGTAAAAATGATCAAACATGTCAATAAGAATAGACGATGGCGGCGGGCGGGCGGAACCGGCTGACAGGACTTGCGGTCGCATCACATTACAGGGCGGTATCCGGTAGACGTAGACTTGGCCGCCTCCGGTGTGCCATCCTGCCTATTCCCGTACTGGGCTGGCGGATCCGTCCAGAACGCACAGTAGTTGAAAACAATCATCAAAAGTGAGAAATGGTACAATCCGAGCAGCAATGCGATAGCCGCATGAAGCGAAATCGCACCGTAAAGAAATAGTGAATATGTGCGCCGCCACCAGATGCCAGCCGCGTACCCCAATTCAAGGATAATTACTGCCCAACCCCCTATGGCAAATGCGAAGGGATATTCGCCGAGGGTGGGTAAGGCCGTATCAAGGGGTAGCAGCGGAGGCATTGCGGGAACTCCCAGCGCTTTGTAGAGCGCAGCTCCGTTTCGCCAGGTGTGGCCAAGAGCTTTGCCGGCGCCACTGAAAAAGTAAATCAAACAAAGATGCAACTGCAATACACGCAGCCAGGGTCTTGCCCAGCTACTTGAAGGCCGCCGGGGTGCCAATAAGCAATAGAACAGGGCTACACTCCCCAGAAAATCGAACCCATAACTGTACAGGGGTTGCACGGTAAACAGGCTGCTATGTAGCAACAGTAACGCGGCCGCCACAATCCGGTGTAGCCGGCGTGCAAAAGCCAGTAGTATACACAGAATAGCATACAGGGTTACCGTGCCGTGCGTTAACACGGCATAAGGCCATGCCGTGACGGAATGGATTTCCTGAAGGATAGTGGGATACGATAGGCCAACCGCAGACTGGATTTCCATCACCAGTGAATGCGGCAGCACACCATCGGGTCCATACAGCGCATCAAAGTCGGGCCAAAGCTCCAGCACGGCGAAGAGGAGTACCGACCCGGTACCGATGCGCAGCAGTTGGAGGTAGTTGCCACCGACTGGCTTTTTGAAGAAAAAGTGTGTAAGCATAGCGGTTACGGTATTGAATAACCGGATGAAGAAAAAACCTCCCTCAGCCCGATACCGTCTGAAGGCCGCTGGAAACTCGGCGGCTGGATACGGTAAATATGGCACCGTACGCTGTCCGCTCCCGAACGCCGCCGGTATTGCTTGGCGAGTTCATCAACCAGTTGTTTCGCCATGCCGTGAGCAGCCGTGTCAGGTGCCACCGTGAGCCACTGAAAGAGGTCCAATGCCGACGAAAACCGCAGGATACCGGTACTTGTACGCAGCCCCGGATGGAACAGTGTATCGCAATGACCGCCTGATTTACGTTCCAGCATGGCAACATAGGGGCTGCCCACCTGCGGGGCGTAGAAGCCGTAGCCCATCCCGATGCCACTAAAGATACCGTAATGTGCGGCAACAGGATGGCTAAGCAACGCACGGAGCCTATGTTCTGTGGGTACCGGCAGCAGCCGCCAGCCGTATATCGTCCTTACGCCATCGGCAGTGGCCAGTATGTTGTGCCCTGCGATGACCAGCAGGTGAAAGGCCACGCCGATTAAGAAAAGCATGCGGCTGTTGGTTGTCATGACACTACGGTTTGATGATTGGCGGGCAGTGGCTTAGTTTGGAAAAAACAGCTTGAACCGGATGCCGTTGAAATCATCGTCGTCCTCTTTGGGTTGATCCTTACTGGCAACTGCAGCGGCATAGTCCGCCTTTGCGGGGTCATTGGCAATAGACTGCAGAAAGGGAGCGGAAGCGAGGATGGCCATACCTAGTACAGCCAATGCATGTGTTTGTGTTTTTCTTTTCATTTTCTGTGTTTTTTGCTAATATGAAGGCTTTTAAGACCGATTCCTACTGAATTTCGACGCCGCCAAGGGGGTGTTTCGACAACAAAGGCATTTCATTCGATAAAACGTTTTTGCTACTTTTACGTTTGTAAACCGATCTTCAAACCGATCGATCATCAATTAAGCTTATCAGGCCATGGCTTTTCAGATTATAATCATTGACGACGAACCGCTTTCTTTGGCCGATTCCAAGCGGGTTGTGGAAGGTTTGGGGCGAGCGGACATTACCGTACAAGTCTTTACGGGTGTGGCAAGAGCACTGGAATATGTAGACAAACAGCAAATGGTAGCACTGATCCTTTGCGATGTGGAAATGCCCGGCACGGATGGTTTTTCGGCCGTGACCCTATTGGGCGATAAGTGTCAGCGCTTCGTTTACCTGACGGGTCATGCCGAACATCTGGATGAGGCCAATGATACGGATGCCGATGCCTTTCTGCTTAAACCCCTTCGCGAACGTCAGCTCTTACGGCAAATTACGAAACTCAGCAAATCGTTAAGGGCTGAGTCAGACGGAGACATGTTGCGTTTCGTCAATGATGGCTCCAAACGGAGGCAATATGCCGTATCCATTCCGGATATCACACACGTGGAAGGGGCCAAAGACTACATCATCGTTCACACACCCGCCCGCTCATATGTGGTGCACCACACACTCAAAGGTTTTCTGAAGGAACCGGGGATAACCGGGCGCTTTATCCGCATTCACAAATCGATTATTGTCCGGGTTGAAAGCATCCGTGAACTAGGTGAGGGGATGGTCACACTGCATAACGGCGATTCGTTTGTCATTGGTCCGGCCTATGCCGAGCAGTTCAATGCATTTTGGAAGGCCCGAATGCTTGGAAAACATAAGCCGGATGAAGAATTTTAGCCGACATCTTCCTGGTTTTGTACTGCTGGTTATCGCCTACTGTACGTATACACGCTCGTCGCTCGTGGCGGGTTTGTTAAACAATCCAGACCTGCTTCTGCAAGTCGCCTTGGGTACGCTGCTTTTTTATGGAAATGTGTATGGATTGTTTCCGTGGGTCGGAAAGGTAGTTGGCTGGCGGCCTAAAACAATATGGATCGCCTTGGGCGCCGAGTGGCTGGTGATGTTAGTGCTCATCGCACTGGTCAGTCACTATTCCGGCGCACTGGAAATCCGCATCCGCTCGTTGCGGGGGCTGGTCTTTCAGGTGACCAATGTGTTTGCCGTCTTATTTCCGTTGGTACTCTGCCTGCTTTACAGTGTGCGCCACTATACCATGCACAAGATGGAGGTTGATCGGCAACGGGTGCTGAGCAATGTAGCCGAACTGGAAAAGCGATTGGCTGTACTCCAGCATAAGTGGGCACATATGCATTTGCCGGAACATTTTCTGCTCAATGCCCTTGCGTTGCTGCGCGAACTAAGCCTCACCGGCTCTTCCCGTTTGGGCGAAGCTTATGACCTCTTGCTGGATGTGCTGTACTATTGCCTGGCCACCCGGAACAAAAAGACGGTATCTGTGAAAAAGGAACTGAAAATGACGAAAAAGATCATTCGTATCACAGATTTGCGTTTTAATGGTTTAGTGCGGTTAGACATCCTTATGCACGGACCGCTCAGACGATCGCGCATCGTGCCGATGGGAATACTGACGCTGGTGGAAAATATTTTTGCGCATGGCGATTTCCTGAAGGAAAAGGCTGAGCTGCATGTCGATTACCGATATCCCTACCTGTTTATTACCACGCGCAACCGTCCCAACAACTCGCTCCGGCGAAAGCATACGGGATTTGGGCTGTCGAACCTCCGTCAGCGTCTTGAATATACGTTTTCGGAATCATTTCTGCTGGAATACGCAAGGGTAGACGGTTGGTGCGTTGTGTCACTTCTTATTTCAATGGATGGCCAACGGCCGGACCTGCCGCCGTTATCGACTTTTGATCCAGCGGAAACGTTTACGTAACTTCGTGTTGCGAAGGATCTAATCAGTTAATTTACCTTAGCCAAGCATCTCCCACGGGGCGCCCTGCGCCAGACTTGCTATGGAAGATGGGCTATTAAGCCTGTTTTACCCATGAAAAGCTACCTGAAAGTACTGATCAGCCAGCAACAGCAGTTGATCAGCCAACAAGACCACTTAATCGAAATCAATAGACAACTCCTTGCCGGCGTGATGGCGTTTAACCTGCCGGGCAGTAATGAAGCGGCTGAACCAGCCGAACCGGAACCCGACACCCTGTACAACCGCAAGGAAGCGGCAGATTTCTTATTGGTGGACCCGCGCACGGTAACACGCTACCGCAACAGCGGCAAACTCCGGTTTGTGTACAACGCCGATAACCGGATCCGATACCGCGAGGAGGACCTCAGCGACTGCTATTTCTGGAAATGGGGCAAAAGGCCATAGGCTGCATGCGCCCGCTGCCGGACGGCTCCCTAACCGCCGCGCATGGGGTAGCCATATGCCTGCGGTGAGCTGGCGTTCCGCTGGCGGTTCGCCGCACTGATATCGCAAGGAGACCGCACTGAAACAGCCAGCAGACTACTCCCTGATACGGCGCCTTTCGGCCAGGGGTGGCCGGCCCACGCTACGCACGTTTATGCCCGTATTCCGGTGTTTACCCCGGTGACATTCCTGTCACTCCAGCCATAGGTTGGTGACAACATCGTCCGAAAGCGGTGACAACGGGGTGACACACCTATGAGGCTGTAAAACAGTGAACTATGTTTGCCTCCGTCAGTCATCGTACCGGTACATCGAAACACTGGCAGGAGTATAAATTGAAGTAATAATTTAAAAAATTAAAAACAATGGCAAAATTCATTAACGGTGCCAACGGCACCTTTTCCGGAAAAGTGGGCAGCGTGATCGGCGCAAGCTGGCGCGGCATCCACTACCTGCGTGGCCTGGCGAAAAAGAGTACGGTGCCACCCACCGAAGCGCAGGTGGCCCAGCGGCTCCGCTTTGCGCTGGTCACTAAGTTCCTCTCGCCCCTGCAGGGGATTATCTCGGTGGGCTTCCGCCACATCCGGCGGCTCACGGCAGCGCAGTTCAGTATGGCGGTGAAGCGCAACATCGAGCAGGCGGTTATCGGCGCAGCGCCGGATTTTGAGCTGGACTATCCGGCCGTCACGCTCAGTGACGGCGGCCTGTTCATCCCGCTCACCAGTTCGCTGGA
>Ga0182792_1002254_pt1 | contig 13909 bp, 15 predicted proteins | sample Passage237B_FD_130497 | JGI IMG/M metagenome (GOLD analysis project Ga0182792, IMG submission 130497) | Cellulose adapted compost microbial communities from Newby Island Compost Facility, Milpitas, CA, USA - Passage2 37B (version 2) (version 2) ...
CGATAAAAGAACTGGATGTTTAATGGACTTCTGCTAAAGGTTCCAATTGGTTTGCAGCAATAGTCGCGGCATCGTTTAGCTGAAATTCTGCCGGTATCCGATCTACCTTTTGGTTGATCCAGGGAGAACCTGCCAGGTATTGCTTTTGCGGATAGTACATGAACAAACAAGTGCCTCCTTTGATGTAGTCAATCAGCTTTCCGATAGCCTGCCGGCTTACTGCCGGACAACCCCAGCTCCGTCCGAGTCTGCCCTGCGATGCGATGAAGGAAGAGCTTACATAGTCGGCACCATGCACTACAATAGCACGATCATAAGCTGCAGAATTGTAGCCGGCATCCATACCTCGCAACCGAAGCGAAGTGCCGTGCTTGCCTACATAAGTATCGTCGGTAACATAGAAGCCGATGCTGCTTTGATGAGAATTCTCTGTGTTAGAAAAAACAGTGGCAAATTCTCCTCCCGAACCTTGTCCATGGGCTACATATTCGTTCATCAGCACTTTTCGATTTTGCAGATCGATGAGCCATAGCCGCTTGCGTGTTGACGATAATGACATATCAGCCACCGTCAGTACCGACCTTGTGCTATCCAGTTTGCCGGAATTACGAAGGTTGATATAGCCGCGATAGGCAGCTTCAAAAGCAGCAAAGGAAATTTTTTCTCCTTCGCCAAAATCTATCTCACCGTAGAGTCGGGAAACATGATCGTTAATGTTAAAAATAGGTGTAGTTGCCGTGGTGGAGGGCCGTGTAGTAGGCTCGTTCGCGGTAGCGATCTTTATGGTTATACCCAAAAGGCTGGCTACCGATGCACACAAAATCAGTCTCTTCATGAACCAAAGGATTTATTTACTTGTAATTGGGAATGTTGTAAAGTTAGTATACGACGCAAAGCGAGCCAAAGCTTTTGGGTAGTTAAATGCCCGTTTAACGCGGGTTTAACTGCATTTGTGGAAGTTGTGAAATCGGATTAACATCTTAAGCCCAATAAGTTATATGTAAATCATGCGCAAGGTTGCAATGGTAAAACTACGCTCGGTTTTGTGTAGCTTTGGCGGTCTTTAAATCATTTAAGAATGAAAGAAGTATATATCATTTCGGCCGTTCGCACCCCTATGGGAAGCTGGGGCGGTTCGTTAAAGGATTTTTCTGCGACGAAACTTGGTTCTGTGGCGATAAAAGCTGCGCTTGAGAAAGCAGGCATAAAAGGTGAAGATGTAAATGAGGTATTGATGGGTTGTGTGCTGCAGGCAAATCTCGGACAGGCTCCTGCGCGCCAGGCGGCACGTTTTGCCGGTATTCCAGACAATGTGCCTTGTACAACAGTAAATAAAGTTTGCGCTTCAGGAATGAAAGCAGTAATGCAGGGCGTACAGTCCATCCTGCTGGGTGATAACGATGTGGTCATAGCAGGGGGTATGGAAAGTATGAGCAATGTTCCTTTTTACAGCGATACACTTCGTTGGGGTAATAAATATGGAAATGCTTCACTCATTGATGGACTCGCAAAAGATGGACTGACAGATGTGTATCACAATTACGCTATGGGAAATGCGGCTGAACTTTGTGCCAGTGAGTGCAAAATCAGTCGTGAAGATCAGGACAACTTTGCTGTCGAAAGCTATAAACGCAGTCAGAATGCCTGGAGTGAAGGAAAGTTCAATGAGGAGGTTGTACCTGTGGAAATTCCTCAGAAAAAAGGCGATCCTATTAGATTTGATAAGGATGAGGAGCCATGGAATGTAAAGTTTGACAAAATCCCAAGCTTGCGTCCAGCCTTTATCAAGGATGGAACCGTAACGGCAGCAAATGCCTCCACCATGAACGATGGTGCTGCAGCGTTGGTGCTGATGAGTAAAGAAAAAGCAGAAGCACTGGGATTGAAGCCAATTGCAAAAGTGCGTGGCTATGCAGATGCCGAGCAGGCTCCTGAATGGTTTACCACTTCTCCTTCTATCGCTGTACCTAAAGCAGTTCAGAAAGCAGGACTGACCATGGAGCAGATTGAATATTTCGAACTGAATGAGGCTTTCAGTGTGGTAGGAATTGTCAACATGCAAAAGATGAACCTGAAACCAGAGCAGGTAAATGTGAATGGTGGTGCTGTTTCATTGGGACACCCGCTGGGTTGTAGCGGCGCACGCATTATCGTAACGCTTATTAACGTGTTGAAACAACGAAACGCAAAGTATGGTGCTGCTGGTATCTGTAACGGTGGCGGTGGTGCCAGCGCTGTAGTGATTGAAGCTGTATAATCTGATGCTGATAAATATTGAAGCCGCTCACAACGAGCGGCTTTCATTTTATAAATACGATCCCATTTAATTCTCTTACCCCTTTACATCTTAGCAGTTTTATAACTCACCAACTTTGTTACCAGCTTCCGCTGGAGCCGCCGCCACCGAAACTGCCACCACCAAAACCACCGAATCCACCGCCACCGAATCCTCCACCGGAACTACCACCTCCCCAGCCGCGTCCGCTGCCCATACTACCCCCGAGGAATCCGCCGAGAAAACCGCCACCGAAACCATCGTATCTGCGATAGCCGCGCCCACTCATATAATTTCCACCTCCGCCACCTCCTATCTTGCTGATGATCCACACGACAATGTAAATGATGACAATGAGCAAAATGACAACTCCGAGGGGAAGATCTCTCTCTCTTTTGTCGGAAGGATCAGCAGTGTATTCGCCTTTGGTGGCGGCAATGATGGCATCTGCGGCTTTATTGAATCCTCCGTAATAGTCGCCTTGTCTGAACGCAGGCGTCATTTCATGGCGGATAATCCTGCCGGTGATCACATCTGGTAGGGCTCCCTCCAAACCATAGCCTGTGGAAATATTCATCCGCCTGTCGTCTATGGCGGCGAGTATCAGCACTCCGTTGTCCTTTCCCTTGCGGCCAATACCCCATTTATTGGCAAGCTCTACGGCATATTGTGACACCTCGTATCCGTCGAGCGAGTTTATGGTTACGATGGTGATCTGTGTAGAAGTGGTTTTGTCGAAATTTACCAGCTTGTCTTCCAGCTTCTGCTCCTGATCTGTACTCAACACGTTCGCCAGGTCATTTACCAGACGTGGTGGATTGGGTGGCGCAGGAATGTTCTGTGCCGCAAGGGGGTAGCAAAACAAAAACGCGATCAGCAGGATAAAACCTGCCAGAATATTTCGGGGAATACGTAGGGTCATTTACCAAAAACTATTTCGTCAGGCAATTCGTTTCTATGTATGGCAGGGTCGTAAGGGAAATGTTCCGCCAGTGCACGCCCCAACTCATTGATGCAGGCCACCAGTCCACCTGCAATTCTGCCTTCTTTCAGATGCTCTTTCAGATGTGCTGCAGCTGTTTCCCAAAATGCAGGTCCTCCCGCACGCTTGTATATCTCTTCGTCGCCGAAGATCGCAAACTGATGATCGTTTAATGCGAGATAAACAATTACAGCGTTACGGCGTTCTGTATTTGCCATTCCCAGAGAAACAAACAGTTCCTTGGCGCGGTCGAGAGCGTCCATATATTCGCAATGCGATTCAATAAACACCCGCAGTTCGCCCGTAGTGCCCGCTTCGGCTGCACGAATGGCTGCTACCACCTGTTCCTGGTCGTTCTTATCCAGGTGTTCTTTTTTATGAAAAAGCGAGAACATCATTCAGAAAATTAAAACTGTACCTGAGGCGCTTTTTGTGCGTTCTGATCCGCTTCAAACATCCCTTTACGTTCAAAGCCCATCATGCCGGCAAAAATGTTGTTTGGAAATACGCGCAGTTGTGTATTGTAAGACTGCACGGCATCGTTGAAGTTTTTGCGCGCTACGGCAATTCGGTTTTCGGTTCCTTCGAGTTGCACCTGAAGATCACGGAATGCTTCAGTAGCTTTCAATTGCGGATAATTTTCGGTAATCATCATCAACCTTCCCAGCGCCTGGCTAAGTTGTCCCTGTGCAGCCTGAAACTCTGCAAGTTTTTCGGGAGTCAGGTCGTCGGGATTTACTTGTATGGAAGTTGCTTTAGCTCTGGCATTGATTACATCGGTGAGTGTTTGTTGTTCAAAACCGGCAGCCCCTTTTACTGTATTCACAAGATTTGGTACCAGGTCAGCTCTGCGCTGATACTGGTTTTGTACTTCTCCCCATTTGCTCTTTGCATTTTCATCGAGGGTAACCAGACTTTTCTGAACATTGCAGGTCATACATCCACCGATCAGTAATAGTCCCAGTACTACGAAAAGAATAATTGAGCCTTTTTTCATTGGTTGTGATTTTGTGATGCTCAAAAGTAAAGTAAAACTGAGAACCGCTTTCGGATAAGTCGGTGAACAGCACAAAAATGCCGGTAAAACACCGGCATTTATTGAGTCGAACCAAATGTGCTCCGACAGTTTATCGAATGTAAAAGCGAGCACTTACGCCAAACATATTATGAGGAAAGAAGTCGACATCGCTTACAAAATTGATAGCCGGCTTGAAATCGGCACTTAATCCAATCGGCACTCTTTTGAATACATATTCAACGCCGCCGATACCGTCGATACCGAAGATAAATTCGTTATCATCATGCTCTCTTCGTCCGTCGCGATGTCTGTGGTCATGATCCCAGGTACCCATATGAGCACCGCCGCCAAAGAAGATTCTCCAGCTGGGATCAGGCAGAGGAATATGATATTCCAATAAACCAACTGCAGTAAGACTTTCACCTTCTCCGCCAAAGACACCGCCTGCATTCAACTGGGCTTCAATCGCAAGGTTTCTGTCCACAAAAAATTTACCTGTAAATCCGCCTCCGTCAGGTGTCAACCGCAGACCTAAACCTGTTCGGCTTCCCTGTGCAGTTGCCGGTTGCGATAATCCTATGCTGAGTAACAATCCGCTTAAAACAAGTAACAACTTTTTCATTGCAAAAAAATTTGGTTGATCTCAGTGAAGTGAAAAAGAAACGTGCCAGGCTTAGAGTCCATACTATTTGTTACCTGCTTTTTCAAAAACATTAACAATACAAGCCTATTTTTGCGCTCAAATTTCCGGCATGTCTGCACCATTTGAAGCTAATCTTGCGTACGCGCAAAGTCTTGACCAGACAGATGTTTTGTATTCTTTCCGTGAGCGGTTTCTCTTTCCGCAGCACGAAGGCAGAGATGTTTATTATTTCTGCGGAAACTCGCTGGGGCTTCAACCCAAAAGTGTTAAGTATCTTATGGATGCGGAACTTGAAGACTGGGCGAAGCATGGTGTAGAAGGACATTTCAGCGCGCGCAATCCATGGTTTTCTTATCATAAACTTTTTACGGAAAGGCTTGCTGCCATTGTGGGTGCAAGACAAAGTGAGGTAGTTGCGATGAATACCCTTACGGTGAACCTTCACTTGCTTATGATCTCTTTTTATCGCCCGACAAATAAGCGGTATAAGATCATCATGGAAGCCGGAGCGTTCCCTTCCGATCAATACGCAGTGGAGACACAGGTACGCATGCATGGTTTTGATCCTGAAGATGCCATTATTGAGATTGCACCACGCGAGGGAGAATATCTCATTGAAGAAGCAGATGTATTGAAAGCTATCGAAGACGCGGGAGATTCACTCGCTTTGGTAATGATGGGCGGTGTGAATTACTATAGTGGTCAGCTTTTCGATATGGCAAAGATTACTCAGGCAGCACATCGAGTAGGTGCTTATGCCGGATTCGATCTGGCTCATGCTGTGGGCAACGTTCCTTTACAGCTTCACGACTGGAACGTAGATTTTGCCTGCTGGTGTTCTTATAAATATCTCAACAGCGGTCCCGGTGGAGTAGGAGGCATTTATGTGCATGAACACCATGCTTCCAATCCGAAAACATTCCGTCTCGCCGGTTGGTGGGGCAATGATGAAAAGACCCGTTTCCGTATGGAAAAAGGTTTTGTTCCTACACCAACAGCAGAAAGTTGGCAGATGAGCAATGCACCGGTATTTAATATGGTGGCGCATCATGCTTCACTCGATATTTTTGAGAAGGCAGGAATTGCCGCGCTTAGAGAAAAAAGTGAGCGGCTTACTGCATATCTCGAATATCTGCTCGGACAAGTAACACAGCTTCCTTTCGAGATCATTACGCCTGCCGATCCTAAGCGTCGCGGTTGCCAGTTGTCTATGTTGTTTAAAGATCGTGGCAGGGAAGTATTCGATGCACTGACCGCACAAGGTGTGATTGCAGACTGGAGAGAACCCAATGTGATACGCGTGGCGCCTGTACCTTTGTACAATACTTTTGAGGATGTGTACCGGTTATATGAGATTATGAGAGGAATTTAATTCATGGCTATCTTTTACGACACAAACAGCCTCCCCCAATTCAACAAACCGTCCATTACCATCGGAACCTTCGATGGAGTGCACCTCGGGCATAAGACGATTTTAAAGGAACTATCCCGACATGCACGGGAAGCGGGTGGAGAAAGTGTTGTGATCACATTTGAGCCTCATCCGCGTAAACTCCTGTTTCCGCAACAATCTTTGAAACTGATAACACCACTGCAGGACAAACTGCAACTGATTTCTGATGCGGGGATTCAGCATATTGTTGTAGTTCCTTTCACGAGAGACTTTGCCGATATGCCGGCAAGAGGTTATGTTGAACATTTTCTGGTTGCAAAATTTCACCCTGAGCGCATCGTCATTGGTTATGATCATCATTTCGGGCAAGATCGTACGGGAAATATTCAGTTGCTAAGGCAATTACAGCAGGAGTTTGGCTATCAGGTTTTTGAAATACCCGCACAACTGATCGACGAAGCTGCTGTGAGTTCTACCAAGATTCGGAATGCATTGACAGAAGGAATGGTGGCGGACGCTGCGCAGATGTTAGGAAGAAATTATTGTTTGAAGGGCACTGTGATAAAGGGTAAAAGCTTAGGTCGAACTATCGGCTATCCTACCGCCAATATTCAACCTTCTGATGCTGACCAATTGGTGCCTTCGAATGGCATTTATGCTGTGCAGGTAGAATGGAAAGAAAGAAGTATGGGAGGAATGCTTAGCATTGGTTTCAATCCTACTGTCACCGACGAAGGTGTGCGGCATATCGAAGTGAACATTTTCGATTTCGATGAGGATCTCTACGGCGAGCTTTTAGAAATATCGTTTGTACAATGGCTGCGTTCTGAAGAAAAATTTCCTTCGCTGGAAGCATTGAAATCGCAGTTGGCAGAAGATGAACGCCGTTCGCGAGAGATACTCGGTTGCTAGCTGTGCAGGATTAGTTCCATTTTTCCCACCATTTCTTTCAGCAATTCACTATCATCAATATCGGCATTGATACCTACCGCTTTTGCACTGTAATCTCCCAGCATCATCAGACATTGTTCTGTTTTATGGATCGGAAGATTTTTTGCAGCAATCATTGTTTCCTTCATCCTGTCTCCCCATAGTTTTAATGCGGTAGAGATTTCTTTTTCGGATTTGCCTCGCATGGAGTGTACCTGATAAATTGTATTCAGGTGACTGTAAAACGAGCCGATCACTAATGGCAGGGCTGCGGATTTAGGATTGGCGATAAAGTAAGCAAGCATCCGGTATAGCTTTTCCTTGTTGCCAGTAGTAAGCGCAGTCGGGAATTCAAATACATTGTACTCTCTGCTGATGCCGATATATTTCTGAATCAGATCGGCTGTCAGCGCTTTTTCTTCCGGTACGTTGATCCGCACTTTTTCAATCTCATTTACGATCTTCTGAAGATCATTTCCGAGATAAGTAGCCAGTATCTGCGATTCCCTTTCGCCTATATGAAATCCAGTTTCGATACCATAGTTCTGTATCCAGTGCGGGATTTGATCGTCTTTTACCTTTTCTGAAGTGAAATAAAATCCCTTTTCTTTCGCGAGTTTTACCAGCTTTCCTCTTCCGTCTGTTTTCTTGAATCTGTGTTCGATCAGAAAGACCGTTGTAGGAGCAGGTTTTTCCAGATAACCTGTCAGTTCGTTCAGGCTACGCATCTGCGCAGCATCTTTCAGAATCACCACCTGTCGCTCCGCAAACATGGGAAACCTACGACAGGCATTTACCACATCTGCCCATTCTACTTCTTTGCCATAAAGCACAATCAGGTTGAAATCGCGCTCTGCAGGCTGAAGGATTTTTTCTTCGAAGTAGTTGGTGATGAGGTCTATGTAGAATGATTCTTCACCATCTATCAGATAGAAAGGTGCAAATTGTTTGTTCTGTATGGACTGAAACAGCTTTTTTAAATCGGAAGTCATGCAACTCGAAAAAACAAAATCCGGGAAAAAGATTCAAACGGTATTTATTCTGTGACATACAGCGGCTCAGGCTGCATGTCCGAAATACCTTTCAGGCGAAGGTAAACTTTCGCTGTCGTATAAACATCCTGAAGACAATAGCGGTTGATGCGTTCTATGTCATGCTCTTTCCAGTAAGTTTCATTGACCATGCTTCCGTCGAGGTCACCTTTTGGCGAGGGTAAACCCAATACTTCTGCGAGTAGTCCTAGCGAAGTAAAATGTTTGTAGTCGCCGAAGCGCCAGAGTTCCAGAGTATCCAAATGCGGGACTTCCCAGGGTTTCCTCCCCTGCATATCCAGACACTGAGGAAGTTGCATGCCCTGTATCAGCATTCTGCGTGAAAGAAAGGGAAGATCAAACTCTTTGATGTTGTGACCACAAAATCTCATATCCGGAAATTGCGTCTGGAAACGCGTCACAGCTTCACAGAATTTTTCCAGCAAGGCTCTTTCATCATCATCCGACAAGGATTTTAGCAATACTTTCCATTCTCCATCCCGTTCCACAAGACATCCCATCCCGATCGAAACAACTTTTGCAAATTCTGAGTAAATGCCCGCACGCTCGTCGAAAAGCACAGATGGAACTTCTTCTCCACCGGCTTTACTTTTGAGAAATTTTGCCTTCCGTGCCCAGTGTGCCTGCATGCTTTCGCTTAGCAAGCCAAAATTGGCAACGCAGGCCACCGTTTCGATATCAATAAACAAGATGTGCTTTAACAATTCCACTTCAGCTCAAAAATTATATTTGTATTCAAAATAAACAAAAGAGCAACCATGAGTGAGCAAAATACGGAGGTTCAGCCTTCCGGACAATCGCCTAAAAGGAACAATACGATCATATATATAGCCATTATCGCAGTGCTTCTGATTGGCAATATATATCTGTTCATGAGCAAAAATAAGGTTTCCGAACAGCGGGATTCTGCCATTTCGCAGCTGGATACTGTGACTATCGACCGTGATAATCTCAAAAACGAATACGACGCTGCCTTGGTGCGACTGGATATGCTGGTAGGAAAAAATGCACAACTCGACAGCATTGTTGCCAATCAGAACAGCGAAATCAGTCGGCTCCGTTCGCAGATTCAGGGGATTCTCAGCAATAGCCGTTCTACTGCTGCTGATTACGCTCGTGCAAGAACGCTAATTGCCGAGCTTAACCACAAAGTTAGAACCTATGAAGAGAGAATTGCTGAGTTGGAAGCAGATAATACTCGCCTCAATAAATACAACGAGTTGCTGCTTGACGAGCGCGATTCCACAGTGACTACCAATATCGCATTGTCCCAAAAAGTCCGCCTGGGCTCAGTACTTCATGCATCAAATATCCGCATGGTACCCATAGACCTTCGACGCGGTGGACGCAAAGAGAAGGAAACATCAAAAGCTAAGCGCGTAGATGTTTTCCGCGTGACATTCGATATAGACGAAAACAGAATTGCTGAAGATGGCGTGAAGGAAGTCTTTATACGCATTGTCGGTCCCAACGGGAGGCTGCTAAGTAACGCTGCTTATGGTTCCGGTGCAACGGATACCTACGATGGACAAACACTGGAGTACACTTTGGCTAAGCAGATAAGTCTGAAACAGGGAGAGCCGCTGAGTGATATTACGGTCGACTGGCATCAGGATAGCGGCTACGAAAGTGGTACTTACCAGATCGAGATTTATAATGCAGGATATAAGATAGGTAATGGTAGCATAGACCTGAAATAATGATACTAATGCAGAACCCCTCAAGGGGTTTTGTTTTTGTGATGTTTTTGGCGTAAGGATGCCGTATGTTCTCTGAATTTGGTAACAAAAACATAATCATGCTTTCTTTCCTGTTATTGCTGCCTGCGCTAATATTGCATCGGATATATGGATTTGTCACCGGGTAAAATATTGATTGTAGATGATGAACCGGATATAGTCGAGTTCATCACGTATAATCTTAAAAGCAAAGGGTATAACATAGTCACAGCCCATGACGGTGCTGAGGCTATCAGAAAGGCAAAAGAATTTCGTCCCGACCTGATATTGATGGATGTGATGATGCCTAATAAAGACGGCATACAGGCTGTGAGAGAACTAAGACAGTTACCCGATTTTGAACAGACCGCCATCATTTTCCTTACAGCACTCAACGATGAGAAATCTGAGATAGCCGGTTTGCAGGTAGGCGCAGATGATTATATCACCAAACCCATAAAACCGGAATTGCTTGCCACCAGAATCAATGCGGCATTGCGGAGGTTCAGAAAGGAAGAAGAGCAGGATCAAAAACTCACTTTCGGCGATCTGGAGATCAACAAAACCAAGTTTACGGTTACCTATCAGGGACGAGATATTATGCTGGCTAAGAAAGAATTTGAGCTGCTTTCGTTGCTCGCATCTCGTCCCGGTAGAGTATATCTGCGCAATGAAATATTGCAGCGTGTATGGGGCACCGATGTGATTGTCGGCGATCGTACCATCGACGTGCATATCCGGAAGGTTCGTCAGAAGATTGGCATAGACCTTATTACTACAGTCAAAGGCGTAGGTTATAAATTCGAAATGCCTTAGCTTTATTACATGTCGGTTTTCGATACGAAGAATCTGACCCCACGCATTCTTTCTTCTTTTACTGCGCTGATCCTTTCTGCTGTAAACGCGCTGTTTAGCCTGGTATTCCAGCCACAGTGGTATGTGCCGCTGATCGTGTTTTTCATCACTTTTATCATTGCATACGCGCTGTATTATTACACCCTCCAGCGTTTCATCTACCGGAAGATCAAACTTATTTACAAGTTTATCTACCAAACCAAGGCTACTAAAAAGGAAGAATTCTTTTACAATACCATTTTGCCGCAGAAATCTATTGCAGAGGTAAGCGAAGATGTGCAGAAATGGGCAACACAGAAAAGGCGCGAGATCGACATTCTGCGCGAAAATGAACAGTTCCGTAAAGAGTTTCTCATGAATCTGGCGCATGAATTGCGCACCCCCATTTTTACAGTACAAGGTTACGTAGATACTTTACTCGCAGGAGCCATCGACGACCCCGAAGTCAATAGGAAATTTCTCAGCAATGCCTCAAAAGGCATAGAGCGTTTGGTTCGGCTGGTAGATGATTTGGGGGAAATATCGAAGCTGGAATCAGGTAAGACCGCTATCGTAAAAGAAAATTTTGTGATTCAGGAACTGATTGGTGATGTTTATGAAGAATTGTCGCTGAGGGCCACAGAAAAGAATGTCACACTTGGATTTAAAAAAGGTACCGAGGGAGCGCTTCAGGTGTATGCGGACAAACCCAAGATAAAACAGGTGCTGGTGAATTTAGTAGAGAATGGCATCAAGTACAGTAAGGAAAGCGGAACCATCACCTCCGGATGTTATGTGATGGACGATCGGCATATCTACGTGGAGATATCCGACGACGGACCGGGAATCGCAGAGGAACATCTGCCGCGCATCTTTGAACGTTTTTATCGTGCAGATCGCAGTCGTAGCAGAACCATTGGGGGAACGGGGCTGGGATTGGCTATCGTAAAGCATATCGTGGAAGCGCATGGTCAAACGGTGAATGTGCGAAGCAAACCTGGCGTTGGCTCTTCCTTCGGTTTTACACTTGAACGCGGTAAAGAATAGCGACTATTTGTCCTTAATTGTTAGTTAATATCCTGCAAAGAGCCGGTTAAGCGAGCTTTATCGCTTTCTCTTTCAACAATCTCAATACATTTTTGCAGCAAGGAAGAACGAATGGCACTGAGTTTATTCGGAATGGATTAATTTTAGGAGCATATAAGGGAGGAGGAGTATTAATCGTTGCATCAATGGATATCATTCAGAGAAACAATAAATACTTCCTTCAGCTAGCCAACGGCGAACTTGAACTAACAGAACAGCAGGTGAAAAAGCGCGTAGAGCGTGGAGATAAACTTCATGAATACCTGCAGAAGCTCGAAAAAAAAGAGCCTGAGATACCTGCAAAGGAAGATATACCCAAGACGGCGCAGTCTTTTATTACGTCTGGTAAATACTTCGACAATCTTATTCGTGAGTTCGAACAACTTTACAGACTCAGCGAAGACAAGGAGGAGGCAGAAAAGAAGTTGACGCAATTCTGTAAGAATGCGATCAATAAACTGTATCTGGATCGAAAGAATCCCAAGACCGACCATGTAGTGATCGACTACTATATTCTTTCCTGGTCGAGAGTAATCTCCTTTGTTCAAAGCCTTGCCAATAAAGAGCCCGAAGAAGCAACCCCGGTTAGTGAAACTTCAGAACAGCAGGCTGCCGCACCTCCGGCAGAACCGCGCAATTTGGTAAAGCAACTTTTGATTATTCAACTGATGCAAGCGGATGGATTGTTTCCCATCAGCGATGCCTTGATGGGCATTTCACATGACGATATCACACGACTGATGTGTGGTGTAATTGATAGCGACAAAGAAGCTGTAGAGGATGCGTTGCAACAATCGTCAGCAATACTGCTCAAGAGAAATATTACTCCGGAAAACAGAGAAGAACGAATTCGTTTGCTGGAAGAATTAGATGCCTACTTTGAAAAACTCCCCTATCCGAATATTATCAGTCGTGTAAAACTGCTACTGAAGATATACAGAGAACAAGCATCGAAGTAGATTGCCGGGACACACTTAATTGTTTTCTCCGCCTAGCCCTTAATCTTTGTATTTTTCACACAAAGAATTTCATGGCCAAGAGATCCCGGTTTCGTTTGCTGCGTTTTATCATAAAAACTTTCCTGTATTTGCTGGTGGCTTCCCTGGCGTATCTGGTAATTTGTAAGTGGATCTTTCCCCCTGTTACCATCACTCAGCTTGCTTCAGTTTTCAGCGGGTATGGATTGAAAAGAGATTATGTTAGTTGGGATGAGGTTTCTCCGGAAGCAAAACTCGCTGCCATCGCCAGCGAAGATCAATTGTTTCCTAAACACAACGGTTTCGACTGGAAAGCAATCGAGAAAAGTCTTGATCCCGCCACCGGGAAGAAACGGAAAAAGAAACGTCCTGCAGGAGCCGCAGCGAGTACCATTTCTCAACAAACAGCAAAAAATGTATTTCTGTGGCAGGGAAGCGGGTGGGGACGTTACGTACGCAAAGCACCGGAGGCTTTTTACACGCAGATCATCGAATGGGTATGGGGAAAGGAACGGATACTTGAGGTATATCTGAATGTCATAGAAATGGGGCCTGGTATCTTCGGTATTGAAGCAGCCGCGCAAAATTATTTCCACAAACCGGCAAAGAAATTAACCCGACAGGAAGCTGCGATGATCATTGCCTGTCTGCCCAATCCTAAGAAATTTACCGTAAAACCAGTAAGCAGGCGTGTTCAATGGAGAACACCCGGTATTATGAAACAGATGCGTTTGATAGAAAGCGACCCTGCTGTAAGCGCATTGGTACATTGATCGCTTTATGGCATGGTGTTTTACCATCTTCCGGTTAAAACAGTAATATGTACTTTCGGAGATCACTATGGATATTGGGTTTTTGCAGTATTGCCGCTATTTCATGTGGCAATCGTGGAGAGGATAAGGGAGCAAGCACGCCTATTGATTCAACTGTAGAGCACGGTACCGCCCCTGCTACATACGGAGGCGATAATCCAGCCAATGATCAGGATACCACTTACCAAA
>Ga0182792_1002255_pt1 | contig 13908 bp, 15 predicted proteins | sample Passage237B_FD_130497 | JGI IMG/M metagenome (GOLD analysis project Ga0182792, IMG submission 130497) | Cellulose adapted compost microbial communities from Newby Island Compost Facility, Milpitas, CA, USA - Passage2 37B (version 2) (version 2) ...
ACGACAGCCTAGGTGGAGGAATTGGACGGGGGCGTCGAGGAACTGGCCGAGTTCGGCCATGAAGTCGTCCTGCTCGACGGTGAGAGGATGCGGGCCGAGGTCAACTCTCCGATCTACCGTGGCGGGCTCTGGCAGAAGACGGGCGAGTGGACGGTCGACCCGGTGCGCCTCTGCGACGGCCTCGCCGCCTACGCGACCCGGCTCGGGGTGAGGATCCACGAGTCGACCCCGATGGAGGACTTCGAGAAGTCGGGGGGCAGGGTCAGGGTCCGGACCTCCCCCGGTACCGTCACGGCGAACCGGGTGCTGCTTGCCACCGCGGCCTTCAAGGTCCCGGTCCCCGCGATCCGCCGCCGAGTGATCCCGGTCTATGACTACGTCCTGGTGACCGAGCCCCTGACCCGCGCCCAGTGGGACTCGCTCGGCTGGCAAAACCACCAGGGAATGTCGGACAGCTCGAACCAGTTCCACTACTACCGGCCGATCGACGGGGGACCGGAGGCAGCCACCGATTCAACCCCCGGCGGCCGGCTGCTCTGGGGCGGCTACGACGCGATCTACAACTTCGGCGGCCGGGTCGAGGATGCCGCCTACCAGCGGGACGAGAGCTTCGCCGGGCTCGCGCAGCGCTTCTTCACCGCTTTCCCGCAGCTGGAAGGGATCTCTTTCTCCCATCGCTGGGGCGGGGCGATCGACACCTGCTCCCGCTTCTTCGCCTTTTACGGCACCACCCTTGAGGGACGGGTCGGCTGGGCGGTCGGGCACACCGGCCTCGGAGTCGGAGCCAGCCGTTTCTCGGCCAACCTGGCCCTGGACATCCTCGACGGGGTCGAGAACGAGGTGACCAGCCTCCGGTATACGACGGCGAAGCCGGTTCCCTTCCCGCCGGAACCGGTCCGCTACGGCGTGGTCCAGTTCACCCGGAACCGCCTCGCCGCGGCCGACCGCAAAGACGGCCGCCGCGGCCTCTGGCTCCGCACCCTCGATCGGCTCGGCCTCGGCTTCGACTCCTGATCAATCGAACTGAAGTCGGAAAAGTTGGCAATAATTGCCAACTTTTCCGACTTCGTCCCTACTCGTAGGAGACGGCCTCGAGCACGTCGAGCTTGGCGGCCTTGCGAGCCGGATAGATCGCGGCGATCACGCCGGCCAGCGCGGTCAGGATCAGGATCACGATCAGGGTCCCGATCGGATAGCTCAGCTCGAATCCGTCTCCGCTCAGCGGGATGCCGATCAGGAAGGCGAAGATCACACCGACGATCAGGCCGGAGATCGCCCCGATCACCGCGGTGATCACCGCCTCGTAGCGGACCATCCGTTTGACCTGGCGCCGGGACATACCGACCGCCCGCAGCATGCCGAGCTCACGGGTCCGTTCGTAGATCGAGAGGATCAGGGTGACCACGATGCCGACCAGCGAGACCACCACGGCCAGGGCCAGCAGCACGTAGATCATCGCCAGCAGCCCGTTGATCTGCGACTTCTGCTGGTCTTTCAGCTCGCCCTGGTTGAGCACGTCGACCGTCGGGAAGCCCTTGGCCTTCAAGGTGTCCTCGATCAGGGTCTGTGTCTTGTCGAGGTCGGCGCTCGGATCGAGCTTGACCAGGCCGACCGCATCCGACTTCTGGTCGAAATCGCGGGCCATCGAATTCTGGCTGATGATCCCCTCGCCTGCCAGCGAGATGCTGTCGGTCTTCATGATCGCGGTGACATCGAACTTGAAGTCCTGGCCCTTCTGGGAGGTGAGCGTCACGGTATCGCCGACACTTACTCCGAGATCGTCAGCCAGCTTGTTTCCGATCACCAATTGGCCGTCCTTGAGCCCGGTCAGGTCGGAGTCGGAGCCATCTTTCCAATCGACCGTGTAGACCTTGACGATGTCGGTCGGATCGACCGATGAGATCGCCGCGGTCTGACCATCGACCTCGGCCGAGACGAAGCGAACCCCTGAGGCGGCCTCGACCCCGTCCACGTTCTGTACCACCGGGACCGCGTCCGCCGGGAAGGGCAGGATCCCGCCGGTGCCCTGCAGGGTGATCTCGCCCGGCAGTTGGTCGTCGATCACCTTGTTGACCGAGCTGCTGAGGCCCGACGCGAAGATCGTCACGAAGGCGATCAGCGAAAGCCCGATCATCAGCGCCGCGGCGGTGACCGCGGTCCGGGACGGATTCCGCTGGGCGTTCTCGCGGGCCAGACGACCGGTCAGGCCACGGGTCTTCTCGAGCGGCGCACCGATGATCCGGGCGGCCGGCGCGACCAGCTTCGGGGCAAAGATCGAGATCGCGATCAGCACGCAGACCGCGCCGCCGCCGATCTGCGCGGCACCGCTGCCGCCGTCCTTGCCGCTGATCAGGGCCGTCGCGACCAGAATCAACCCGAGCGCGGCAAGCAGGACCGCGATCACGGTCCGGACCACGACCCGGTTCTTGCCGCCGATCACCAGGTTCTCGGAGAGCGCCGCGATCGGCGGCACCCTGGTCGAACGGAAAGCCGGGATCAGCGAGGAGACCACGGTCACGCCGACCCCGATGATCAGGGACACGATGATCGTCCGCGGCAGAAGCTGGAGCGAGTTGGCGGGGAGTTCGGCCCCCACCGCCTTCAGCACAGCGCTCAGGCCGGCGGCCAGCCCGAAGCCGACCACGATCCCGAGGATCGCGCCGACGAGGCCGATGATCAACCCCTCGATCAGGACTGTGCGGAGGATCTGACGTCGACTCGCTCCCAGCGTTCGGAGCATCCCGAACTCACGGGTGCGCTGGGCGACCGTGATCGAAAAGACATTGAAGATCACGAAGGAACCGACGAACAGGGCGATCGCGGCGAAGGCCAGCAGCGCGATGGTCAGGAACTGGAGGCTGTCCTTGATCTCGTTCGCGTTGCGGTCGGCGTTTTCCTGGGCGGTCTCGACCCGCAGTTCCTTGGGAACCACCTTGGCGATCCGGTCCCGCAGCTCTTCCGACGAAACTCCGCTGTCGGCCGCGACCGAGATCTGGTCGAACTGCCCCTGCTTGTCGGTCAGAGCCTGCGCGACCGGGAGCTGAACCGCGGCGATCGATGTGCCTCCGAAGGAGGAACCGCCGAGCTTGGTGATCCCGACCAGTTTGAAAGGCACAGCCGGACCACTTCCAATCAGCTGGATCGTGTCGCCGATCTCGAGATCCTTGCGATCGGCCGCGGCCTGATCGAGGGTCGCTTCATGCGGACCGGTCGGCTTGTGACCTTCCGGGTAGGTGACCGCATCGAAGATCTTCGGTCCGGTCGAAGCGATGAACTGAGGGGCGAACCCTCCCCCGACCGAATCGTCGTTCTGATCGAGGATGGCGCCCTGCGTGAAGATCGATCCGGCGGCCTGCTTGACGCCATCGACCCCTTTTACCTCTCGCAGCACCTTGGCCGAGAACGACGGGGTACTCCCGTCCTCTTGGTCAACCTCGGACTTCGCGGTCACCACAACATCAGTGCCGGCCAGTGATTCGTTGAAGATCTGGTCGAACGCCTGGTTGGTGGTGTCGGTGAGGACGTAGGTACCGGCGACCAGGGCGATTCCGAAGATAACCGCCACCGCGGTCATCAGGGATCGCCACTTGCGGGCCCAAAGGTTCTTGAAGGTGAGGCTTAGCATCTAGCGGATCCGGTCAGGTCGCGATCAGGCGAGTGTCTTGAGCAGCTCGATCACGTTGTCCGCCGAGACCGGCGGCGCGTCGTGGACCAGCTTGCCGTCACGCAGGGCGATCAGACGGTCGCCATGGGCGGCCGCGTCGGGCTCGTGGGTGACCATGATCACCGTCTGGCCGACCTCGTCGACGGCGCCCCGGAGCAGGGTCAACACGTCTTCGGAGGCCTTCGAGTCGAGGTTGCCGGTCGGCTCGTCGGCGAACAGAACGGCCGGTTTTGTGACCAGCGCCCGGGCCACCGCGACCCGCTGCTGCTGGCCGCCGGAAAGCTCGGACGGACGATGGTCGCGGCGGTCGGAAAGCCCGACTCGGTCGATCACCTGGTCGACCCAATCCCGATCCGGCTTCTTCTTGGCGATCGAGAGCGGCAAAAGGATGTTCTCCTCCGCGGTCAGCACCGGCAGCAGGTTGAAGAACTGGAATACGAAACCGAGCTTGTCACGCCGCAGCTGGGTCAGGTCACCATCATCGAGATGAGTGATGTCGGTGCCTTCGATTTCGACCGTGCCACCGGTCGGCTTGTCGAGACCGGCGAGGATGTGCATCAAGGTCGACTTGCCGGATCCCGAAGGACCCATGATGGAGGTGAACCGGCCATGCTCGAACTCGACATCCACCCCGTCGAGCGCGCGCACTTCGGCCTCACCTTCGCCGTAGACGCGTTCGAGGCCGGTCGCCTTGACGATCGGACTCTCAGAGGACTGGGACTGACTGGGAGCGGCAAGAGTGGATTCCATCGCAGGGCACGGTAACACCCCGGACACCACGGAGAGTTCGGTTATCCCCACAACATCAGCAACCAAATCTTGCCCTCGGCTGGGAACCGATGCGTAACAAGAAACCCGCCAATCCGCACGGAAAGTTGTTACGCATCCGGTGGCCCCTGGCGCCGCCGACGCCAACTCATCCCGCTACGAGAAAGGGCGGCCCTCCTGGGACCGCCCTCGACCGGAGCTCCGCCCAACCATCTTCGGCTTCGAATGGCGGGGCGGGTTTCTATGGGAGCGCCGGCGAACGCCGGCGCGACTGCAGTTAAACGTTGCGCGGAAGGAGAACCTCGCGGGCGATCACCATGCGCTGGATCTGGCTGGTGCCTTCGTAAAGCTGCATGATCTTGGCGTCGCGCATGAACTTCTCGACTTCGTACTCCTTGATGAAGCCGTAGCCGCCGAAGACTTGGACGGCGTCGGTGGTGACTTCCATCGCCGAGTCGGAGGCGAAGCGCTTGGCTTCGGACGAGGTGAGCGTGTTGCGCTCGCCGTTGTCGAGCTGCGAGGCGGACTGCCAGGTGAGCAGGCGGGCGGCATCGACCTTCACCGCCATGTCGGCGATCAGGAACTGGATCGCCTGGTGCATCGCGATCGGCACGCCGAACTGCTGGCGCTCCTTCGAGTACTGAACCGCGGCTTCGAAGCCGGACCGGGCGATGCCGGTCGCCATCGCGGCGACGCCGGGACGGGGGCGATCGAGGGTCATCATCGCGAGTTTGAAGCCCTTGTTCTCTTCCCCGAGCATGTTCTCGGCCGGAACCTCGACGTCGTTGAAGGAGAGCGCGACGGTGTTGGACGCGCGCTGTCCCATCTTGTCTTCCTTCTTGTCGACGATGATGCCGTCCTGCTTGTCGACCACGAACGCGGTGATGCCACGGCTGCCGGCGTCGGGGTCGGTCTTGGCGTAGACCGTGAACCAGTCGGCGTACTGGCCGTTGGTGATGAAGCACTTGGATCCGTTGAGGATGTACTTGTCACCCTTCTTGACGGCGCGGGTCTTCATGCCGGCTACGTCGGAACCGGCATCTGGCTCGGTCAGGCAGAAGGAGGCCAGTTTGGGCTCTTCGCAGAGCATGCCGAGGTACTTCTTCTTGGTCTCTTCGGAGCCCCCGAGGGCGACGGGAGCCGAGGCGAGACCGTTGCAGGCGAGCGAGGTACCGATGCCGGAGCAGCCCCAGCCGAACTCTTCTTCGATCAGGCAGCCAGAAAGGTAATCCAGGCCCGGTCCGCCGTACTCCTCCGGGACGTGGGTGTTCATCAGGCCGACTTCCCAGGCCTTGTCGATCACTTCCTGGGGCCAGGTGCCGTCCTTGTCGTACTCGAAGGCGACGCTCCGCATCTCCTTCTCGGCGAAGTTGTGCGCCATCTCGCGCAGGTCCTTCTGCTCGTCGCTCAGCGTGAAATCAACCACTTTAAGTTCAAACTCCTTCGGTCGCTTGGAACCGTTCGATTTGGTCGATACGGGGCCGGGGCGAAGGGCCGGTGCGGCTCCCGATTGACTAGTCAGTCAATAGCTCCCCGGAAGGGTACCAAGCGGCTTTAGTCTTGGAGGCATGGTCGCCGAGCTTTCACTCGTCCTGATTCTTCTCTGCGTCGTGGTCGTGCCGATCGCCGCGGTCGCGTTCGCACGCTCGGGCAGGGCCTACGACGAGATCGGCAAGGGACGCTTCGCGGTCGACTTCGACCAGGGCGACGATGCCGAACACCACGAGGAGGTGCGCCAGCTGGTCGAGGCGAAGGCCTACCGACAGGCTCGGCGGGGCGAGCAGCCGGTCGATGTCGACCGGGAAGTCGAGCGATTGCTGAAGGGCGAACAGACGGTGGATGCCGACCGGCCAGCCCCTCCCGCGGACCCGGAGGCGACCCAGATCCGAGCCGAGATCCGTCAGGTCGTGGTCGCGAAGAACGAAAGCCGCGAACGCCGGGGCGAGGAACCGCTGGACGTGGATGCCGAAGTCGACCGAATGCTGGCCGAGTTCGATTAGCGGCGCGGGGTCGTGGTTAGTATTGGTTCATGGATGACTCCACGTCCCGATACGAGCTCGAGGAGCTGGTGGTTCAGCCAGGGACCTATTTCAATCCGCAGACCGAGGTCGTGGTGGTGGTCGACGACTCGGCTTCGATCGACCAGGAGATCTTCAACATGGAGTCTTTCGAGGGTGCCGACTGGGTGAGGATCGCCGACGACGTGGCGGTCGATGAGCAGCACCGAGACGAGTTGCTCGAGCATTTCCAGACCCACTACCACCCGGGGAATGGCGGATCGGTTTCGGGTACCGCCCTCGAGCAGGGCGACGAAGAACTCGACGAAGACGAAGAAGGCCAGGAGATAGGGCGCGAGGACTGATGGTCCGCGGCCCACTGACGCTGCTTGGTGTGCCGATCGACAGCGTCGGCATCATCGGCGGGACGGAACTGGGACCAGCGGCGCTTCGCGAGTTGCTCGGAGCCGAGGGTTTCGAAGACGCCGGTGACACCCGCCAACAGATCCATGGCCTGGAACGGGACCCTCGCAACGGGTGGCTGGCTTTCGACGACGTGCTCGCGATGACCGTCGAAGTCCGCGAACGGGTCGCCGGACTGACCGCCGACGGCAAAGTGCCGGTTATCTTCGGTGGCTGCTGCACCCTGATGCCGGGGGCCCTGGCCGGAGCCCGGGATTCCTTGGGAAGCTTAGGTCTCGCCTATTTCGATGGGCACCTCGACCTCTTCACGGGACAGACCTCGCCCACCGGCGAGGGCGCCGATTTTCCGGTTGCGGCGGCGCTCGGCATCGCTCCGGATGAACTGCTGGAAGCGATCGGCGAGACGCCGCTGGCCGACCCGGGCAGCGTCGCCTTGATCGGCGCCCGGGATCAAGAGGAGCTCAGCCTGATCGCACCGCTTCCCGACGGTCTCGGAATCGGCCGGATCGAGTACCGCGATGACCTACGCCACGCCGATCTGACCCATGTCGGCGAGTCGGTCGCAGCGGAATTGACCAGCGGCGATTCCAAGTTTTGGCTCCACCTTGACGTCGACATCCTCGACCGCGACGCTTTCCCGGCCACCGACTACCTGATGCCGGACGGCCTCAGCATGCCGGAACTGAAGTCGCTTTTCGCTCCGCTCGCCTGCTCCCCCGGCCTGGCCGGGGTCGACATCACCTGCTTCAACCCGGAGAAGGATCCCGACGGAAGCTGCGGAAGGGCGCTCGCGGAGATGATGCGTTCGACCCTCTGGGCTGGCTGAGAAGTCGGTCCGGCCTTTCCATCTCCGCCCCCGGCGAAGACTCTTGAACAGCGGACGCGCTTGGCCCCTCACCCCGGGGCACTAGGATCAGCCCCATGCTCGAAGAAGGCGACAAGGCACCAGATTTCACGCTCGAAGATCAGCACGGCGAGAAGGTCAAGCTCTCCGACCATCGCAGGGAACTGGTCGTTCTCTACTTCTACCCAAAGGCGAATACGAGCGGCTGTACGACGCAGGCCTGCTCGATCCGCGACAACCGAGGCGATTACGACGCCGCTGGCGCGACCGTGATCGGCATCTCGCCGGACGAGGTCAAGGACATCGCGAAGTTCGACCTGAAAAACAAGCTCGATTTCACCCTGGTCGCTGACCAGGATCACAAGGTCGCGGAGAAGTACGGCACCTGGGTCGAGAAGTCGATGTACGGCAACAAGTACATGGGGGTCCAGCGGGCCACGTTCATCATCCGGGGTATGAAGATCCTCCGGGTATTTCCCAAGGTCCAGCCAAAAAAGCACGACGGCCTGGTACTCAAAGCCCTAGCCGAGATAGGCGAGGAGAACTAGATGTCGAATTGGGACAAAGGCTCTTACGAGATCACTGCGGCGCAACTGGCGCCGGTCGCGCCGGTGGTCGCCGACGGGGTCGAACCGGTCTCCGGCCACGCCGCACTGGACCTCGCCTGCGGGACTGGAAACGGAGCACTCGAACTGGCTCGGCGGGGTGCCGAGGTGACCGGATTCGACGGCGCGCCTCGCCTGCTCGAGGTCGCGGGCGAACGCGCAGCCGCCGAGGGTCTGGCCGTCGATTGGGTTCAGGGCGATCTGATTGAGCTGCCCTTCGAGGAGGACAGCTTCAGGATCGTCACCTCGGTCTTCGGCCTGATCTTCAGCAGCTCGCCCAAAGACACCGCCGAGGAGATCGGCCGGGTGCTCGAGCCGGAGGGCCGGGTCGCCTTCACCTCCTGGATCGAGGAAGGGCTCTTCCACCACATGCAGGAGATCGCCAGGGCGGCGGTCGCGAGCAATTTCGGCCAGGCTCCTCCGGATGGCGAGGACGAACCGTTCGAGTGGGGCAATGAACTGGCGGTCCGTGAGCTCTTCTCCGAGAGCGGCATCATGCTCCAGACCGCAGCTCATGAACTGGTAATCGAGGAAGAGTCGCCTCGGGCCCTGAATGACCGCTGGTATGACCACCATCCAATCTGGTTGACCATGAAGGGCCTGATCGGCGACGAGGCCTACGAACAGCTGCGCCGCGAGAGCCTGCCGGTGGTCGAGGCCGCCAACGAAGCCGACGACGGCAGCTTCCGTTACACCCTCAAGTACCTTCTTTTCGAGGGCAGCCCGGTCTGACCGAGAAAGAGAAAATGCTGGCCGGCGGACCGTACGACGCGACCGACCCGACGCTGGTCGCGGACCGCCGCCGCTGTCAGGAGATCCTGCGGGATTTCAACGCCCGACCCGAACGTGAACTGGCCGGAACGGAACTCGGCCGCTTATTCGCGGAAGTTGGCGAAACCACCTTCATCGAGCCGCCGTTTCTCTGCGACTATGGCTTCAACATCCGGATCGGAGATGAATCGTTCATCAACTACGGTGGCATCGTGCTTGACGTGGCCCCGGTGACGATCGGAGATCAAGTTCGGATCGCGACCGGGGTGCAACTGCTGACCGCTGACCATCCGGTGGATCCGGTCGAGCGTCGCAAAGGGGTCGAGCTTTCCCGCCCGATCACGATCGGGGACGGAGTCTGGGTCGGCGGTGGCGCGATCGTCTGCCCGGGGGTGACAATCGGAGCGAACTCGGTGGTCGGTGCCGGATCGGTTCTCACCCGCGACATCCCGCCCTCGGTTCTCGCGGTCGGGAATCCCTGCCGGGTCGTCCGCAGCCTGGTTGACTAGTGGGCGCCCGAGTGACCGGTGTCACCGCTGAGGGTCACGAAGGCCAGGAAAGCCAGGTAAAGCAGAGCCCAGATCGCGATCGAAGGCAAGTTGAACTGGCCGTTCTTTCGTAGCGACCAGTAGGCAACCAGGCCACCGGCCAGGCCGAGGAGCATCGAGAAGGTGGCGAACTTGTCGAGGCTCCAGTCGATGAAGACCATCCCGATCGCTACCGGGATCGTCGCCTGGAAGACCATCGCCCCAGTGATGTTGCCCAGGGCCAGCGCGTCCTTGCCGTCGCGGACCCAGAAGAAAGAGTTCGCCTTTTCGGGAAGTTCGGTCGCCAGCGGGGCCAGGATCAGCGAGAGGATGATCGCCGAGACCCCGAGACTCTCCGCCGCATGGAGCAGTTCATGCACGAAGAGGTGGGCTCCACCGACCATCGCCGCCAGCCCAAGCAGCAGCTGGATGATCATGATCGAGTTGGGCGGGCCTCCTGCCTTGTCGGCCCGGCGGTCCATGATCAGCGGATCCATCTCGTGGCTCTCGGATACGTCGCCGCTGTTGCGGATCGTCTGAACCACGTAATAGAGGTAGGCCAACAGACAGATCACGCCGCCGCCGATCTGGACGCCCTGGGGCACCTCGACCAGCCCGACCACCAGGGCCAGGGTGAAGAAGATCATGAAGAAGACCAGGTCGCGGTCGAGCGTTTCGACGTGGACCTCTAGGTGCTTGCCCTGGGGCCGACGTTTGATGAAGGCGAGGGCCGAGACGCCGACCAGGGCCATGGCGATCGTCGCAAGCAGGAACGGAGCGCCGACGATCGCCCCGACCGCCCCCTCTTCCGCCCCGCTGACCCCGCCGATGATCGCGACGATCGGGATCAGGGTCTCCGGCATCGCGGTGCCGACCGCGGCGAGAATCGAACCGACCGCGCCCTCGCCCAGGTTCAACTTCTGGCCGAGCCACTCGATTGCGTTGGTGAACAGCAGGGCGCCGGTCAGGATGACCGCGAAGCTGATGAGAAGGAGGAGGTATTCCATTGGGGTTTCGGCAACTCTCTATCGAAGGGCGTCGCCCGAGGATTCCGGCGTCAGGCTGAACCGTATCCGGGTCGGCGGAAGTGCATTGCTGGGGTCATCCACCGCGAGAGTCAGATCGAGGCGCCGGATCGCCGCCGAATCGGCATCGGCGAATAGGTCGAACTCGGCCTCCGAGAGCGAGTCTTCGAGGTCGGTTCCGGCCGCCACGCCGGCGACTCTCCCCACCTCGCCGCCCCCGGCCTGCTTGAGTGCCTTGGCCAAACCGGTGACGTCCAGATCACCGGAAATGTGGTCGGTCTCGACGCCGCCGAGCGTTTGGTTCCCTTCGTATCGGAGATCCTGGACCAGGATCCTGAGCCCGTTGTCGGCGCCCAGCGCGTCCCTGATCTGGCCCATGACCGCGGGACTCGCTTCGACCTTCCGCTGGTCCAGAACCCGGTCCTCGTAACCCAGCGCCTGGACAGCGACCACTCCGCCGGAGCCACCGCCAAAACCGGAAAGATGCGCGGGAGTCAACGCACGGTCGAGCACCGTGGCCGGGTCCGGGTCGCTGTTGCCGCAGGCGGCGAATGCCACGGGCAAGGCCAGGAGCAGGGCCAGAGCAAAGGAGAATCGGAGCCGTTCCAAGTCGGGGCAGGCTATACGCTCGCCTCCTAATGCCACCGCGCACCATCCTCTACACGGGCAAAGGAGGCGTCGGCAAGACGAGCGTGGCGGCCGCGACGGCGCGCCGCACCGCCGCCGAGGGCCACCGCACGGTGATCCTCTCCACCGACCCCGCCCACAGCCTTTCCGACTCGCTCGCGGTCGAACTGGGCCCCGACCCGATCGAGGTGGCGCCAAACCTCTGGGGCCAGGAGGTGATCGCCGAAGCGGAGATGCGGCGCAACTGGGACCGGGTCGCCGCCTGGATGAGCGGACTGCTGCAGAGCAAGGGCGTCGACCAGGTACGGGCCGAGGAGCTGAGCGTCCCGCCCGGCCTCGACGAGCTGTTCTCGCTGCTTCAGATCAAGCGACACTGGGACGCCGGCGAGTTCGACACCGTGATCGTCGATTGCGCTCCTTCCGGCGAGACCCTACGCCTGCTGGGCTATCCGGAGGTCGCCAGCTGGTGGGTGCGCAAAGTATTTCCGTGGAATCACAGTCTGCTGAGCAAAGCCGCGCCGATCGCCAAAGCCCTCGAGATACCGATGCCGGAACCGGAACTGATGGACGAGGTCGAACACCTGATCGAGAACCTGCTGGCCATGGACCAGATCCTCCGGGACCACGAGCACTGTTCGATCCGCCTGGTCATGAACCCAGACCGGATGGTGATCAACGAAGCCCGGCGGACCTTCACCCACCTTTGCCTCTTCGGGTACCTGACCGACGCCGTGATCGTCAACCGGGTCTTCCCCGATGAGGTGGCGGATTCCTATTTCGCCGGCTGGCGTGAGCAGCAAACCGGCCAGCTCCAGACCGTCGAGGAAGGGTTCTCACCGGTGCCGGTGCTTACCGCCCGCTTCTTCGACCGGGAGGTCCTCGGCGAGGAGATGCACGGCCGCCTCGCGGAAGACCTCTACGGGCAGATCGACCCCTCCGGCCTGCTCCACCGGGGCATGCCGCGAGAAGTCGCGACTGAGGACGGTCGCACCGTGATCCGCATCCTGGCGCCGTTCACGGAGAAGGGCGACGTCAAGCTCCAGCAGGCCGGCGAGGAACTGATCGTCCAGGTCGGGGAAGCTAGGCGGACTATCATGCTCCCTTCCGGGCTTGCCAGACGCAGCCCGAGCAAGGCCTCATTCGAGGACGAGACCCTGGAGATCACCTTCGAGGATCCAGATGCCGCCCAAACCTGAGCAAAATGAACAGCAGCCAGGAGCGGACCGCTTCTGGGGACAGTTCTCGCAGTCGAAAGCGGGCCGCAGCACCGCCGGCACGGAAACCGAGGCCGAGGCCGGCAAGACGGGCGACCCCGGCCGAGCGGGCCAGTCCGGCCACAGCGACTGCCTCGAGTGGTGCCCGATCTGCCGCTCGGCGGAACTCTTCCGCAACACGGTCTCACCGGAGCTGCGACAGCAGGCGGAGTCGATCCAGCACGAGGCGATCGGCGTGCTCAAGGCCTTCCTAGACGCCTACGCGGAAAAGGCCGGCAGTGAATCCGGCGCGCAGCCGGCCGGCCACGATGCTGAAGAACCGCCGACTCCGTCAGTGACCGACATCCCCCTGGATTAGCGCCCGGCATTTCGGGTGAAGTGGGAAAAGTTGGCAATTATTGCCAACTTTTCCTACTTCACCTCTCCGGGGGTTCTATGTCCCAGCGCTTCATGCCCGCTTCCATCGCCTCATTCACCGCCTCGATCACGGCGACCCGGGCGTAGCGCTTGTTCTCGGCCGGGATGATCGTCCAAGGGGCGTCTTCGGTCGAGGTCTTCTCGAACATGTCCTCGACCGCCTCCGCGTAGAGCTCCCGCTTCTCGCGGTTGCGCCAATCCTCCTCGGTCAACTTCCATTTCTTGAGGGGATCGTCGGCCCTGGCCTCGAACCGCTTGAGCTGCTCCTCGTCGGAGAGGTGGAGCCAGAACTTGACCAGGATCGTGCCCTCGTCGGTTATCGCCTGTTCGAAGTTGCGGATCTCCCGGTACGAGCGCTTCCATTCTTTCTTGGTCGCGTAGCCTTCGACCCGCTCGACCAGCACGCGGCCGTACCAGGAACGGTCGAATACCGCCATGCCTCCCCAGCCCGGCAGGGCCGGCCAGAAGCGCCAGAGAAAGTGGTGACGCTTCTCGTCCTCGGTTGGAGCGGCGAACTGCGCGACCCGGACGTGGCGCGGATCCATCGGGTAGACGAGACGCTTGATCGCCCCGCCCTTTCCGGAGGCATCCCAACCTTCGAAGATCACGCAGACCGGCGGTCCGATCTTGCCCGAACCGATCTGCCCGCCGATCGTCAGGCGCAGGGCCGCCAGGCGCTCCTGCGCCGCGTCGAGCCGCTCCTCGCCTTCTTCCTTGGAGTACTTGAGGGAAAGGTCAACTTCGTCGAGACGTCCCATGGCAAGCGATTATCGCGCCGCCAACGGACCGCTCGTCGTATTGTCCAGGTCATGGCAGCAACTCCCCAATCCGTTCCCGAGAGCCCCGCCGAGGTCGCCGACGCGCTGCGCGACGCGGCTTACCTGGCAGATGACTCGACCGCGCTGATCGCCTTCCTCGCCCAGCGGCTCGGCAAGCCGGGTCTGGTCGAAGGCCCGGCCGGGGGCGGCAAGAACCAACTGGCCCAGGCACTTTCCCCCCCCGCCCGGCCCGGCGGGGGCCGGCCCC
>Ga0182792_1002256_pt1 | contig 13907 bp, 11 predicted proteins | sample Passage237B_FD_130497 | JGI IMG/M metagenome (GOLD analysis project Ga0182792, IMG submission 130497) | Cellulose adapted compost microbial communities from Newby Island Compost Facility, Milpitas, CA, USA - Passage2 37B (version 2) (version 2) ...
CGTTGATGCAGAGCTTGTCGGGGCAGGCGAGCTTGGCCCCCATGGCGAGGCCGAGCCCGTAGCCGAGCTGCGTGGTCTTGCCCCAGCCGATGTAGGTGTGCGGCGCCGTCGTCTTCCAGAAGGGCGAGAGCTGGTCGCGCGGGCTGCCGGCGTCGTGGGTGATGATTGTGTTGGCGACGTCGACGGTCTGCTGCAGGTCCCACAGCACGCGATAGGGGTTGAGCGGCGCCTCGTCGCTGGTGAGCTTGGGCAGCCATTCCTTGAGCCAGGCGTCCGACACGGACTTTATCTCGGCGGCGACCGCCGCGGCGTCGCGCCGGGTGGCGCCGCGTCCCTTGCAGGCCGCGATCAGGGCCGCCAGCGTCAGCTTGGCGTCGCCGACCAGCCCGTACTGTATCGGCACGTCCTTGTTGAGATGGGCCGGGTCGAGCGTGGCGTGGATGATGGTCTTGCCCTTCGGCATCGAGATGCCGAAGTTGGTCTCGGTGAAGGAGCAGCCGATCCCCAGGATCACGTCGGACTGGTCGAGGAACTGCCGCACCGCCTTGGGGTAGGCGCGGCCGCCCGATCCCAGCGACAGCGGGTGGGTCTCGTCGAAGCAGCTCTTGCCCTCGAGGCTGGTGCAGACCGGGATGGCCAGCAGCTCGGCCAGCTCCCTGAGCTCGTCATAGGCTTCGGCCCAGTGCACGCCCTGGCCGGCATAGATGACCGGCCGTCGGGCCGCCATCAACACCTTGGCGGCCTGATCGACCGCGGCGGCGTCGGGCGCATAGCGCGCGACGACGACGGGCTCGTAGCCCAGCGGATCGGGCGCGTCCTCGCCATAGGCGTCGGCCGGCAGCTCGACGATCACCGGAGCGCCGCGCCCGTTGCGCAGCATGTTGAAGGCGCGGCGCATGATGTTGACGATCTCGCGGCCGTTGGAGACCGGCTCGCAATGCTTGGCGACATGCGCCATCGCCAGCGTCGAGTTGAAGTTCGGCGGCACGTGCGCCAGCCGCCGCGCGTAACCCTGCGGGATCACCAGCAGCGGCACGGATTCGCCGAAGGCCTGCGCGACGCCGCCATAGGCGTTCTCGGAGCCCGGCCCGTGCTGCATGCAGAACACGCCCATCTTGCGGCCCTTGGTCAGGCGCGACACGGCGTCGGCCATGTGCAGCCCGATGCGCTCCTGCCGCACGATGATCGGGCGGATGTCGACAGCGGCGCAGGCCTCGATGAGGTGGTTCACCGGATAGGCGAACAGATACTCGACGCCTTCCTTCTTCAGGATCTCGGCGATCGCGGGCCCGGTCTTCATCGGCGCTTCCCCCTCTCTATTTGTTGAGCTCCTTCATCGCACTGTCGAGGCCGCCCAGCGTGAGCGGGAACATGCGATTGGAGCAAAGCTGCTGCAGCAGCTGGATCGACGGCGTGTAGCTCCAGTGCCGTTCGGGCACCGGATTCAGCCAGACCATGCTGCGGTAGGTGTCGGCCATCCGCTGGATCCAGACCTGGCCCGCCTCCTCGTTCCAGTGCTCCACCGAACCGCCCGGATAGGCGATCTCGTAGGGGCTCATGGAGGCGTCGCCAACGAAGATGATCTTGTAGTCGGGCGGAAACGTGTGCAGCAGCTGCTGCGTCGGATAGGTGTCGACGTGGCGCCGGCGGTTGTCCTTCCACAGCTTCTCGTAGAGGCAGTTGTGGAAGTAGAAGAACTCGAGGTGCTTGAACTCCGAGCGCGCTGCCGAGAACAGCTCCTCGCAGACTCGGATGTGCGCATCCATCGAGCCGCCGATGTCGAACAGCAGCAGCAGCTTCACCTTGTTGCGCCGCTCCGGCACCATCTTGATGTCGAGATAACCCGCGTTGCGCGCCGTCGAACGGATGGTATCGGGCATGTCGAGCTCGACCTCGGCACCCTCGCGCGCGAACTTGCGCAGGCGGCGCAGCGCGATCTTGATGTTGCGCGTGCCGATCTCGACGGTGTCGTCGAGGTTCTTGTATTCGCGCTTGTCCCAGACCTTGACGGCGCGGCCCTCGCGGTTCTTGTCCTGACCGATGCGCACGCCCTCGGGGTTGTAACCGTAGGCGCCGAACGGCGAAGTGCCGGCCGTGCCAATCCACTTGCTGCCGCCCTGGTGGCGCTTCTGCTGCTCCTCGAGACGCTTCCTCAGCGTCTCCATCAGCTTCTCCCAACCACCCATCGCCTCGATCTGCTTCTTCTCCTCCTCGGTCAGAAGCCGCTCGGCGAGCTTGCGCAGCCACTCCTCGGGGATCTCGGCGGTGACGCCCTCGCCGGCCGGCGCCTCGAGCCCCTTGAAGATATGGCCGAACACCTTGTCGAACTTGTCGAGGTTGCGCTCGTCCTTCACCAGGATCGACCGCGACAAGTAATAGAAGTCGTCGACGCTGTAGTCGGCGACGTGCTTGTCCATCGCCTCCATCAGCGCCAGGTACTCCTTGATGGAGACCGGCACCTTGGCCTGCCGCAGCTCGAGGAAGAAGTTCACGAACATGGCGTGACTCTCCTATGGGTTACTGGCGCTGCTCCCGCCGCGCCATGAAGGCCAGGCGCTCGAACAGATGAACGTCCTGCTCGTTCTTGAGCAGCGCGCCGTGCAGCGGTGGGATGAGCTGCTTGGAATCCTTCGAACGCAGCGATTCGGCGGGAATGTCCTCGACCATCAGGAGCTTCAGCCAATCCAGCAGCTCGGACGTCGAAGGCTTCTTCTTGAGGCCCGGGACATCGCGGATGTCGTAGAAGATGTTCAGCGCCTCGCGCAGCAGGTTGCGCTGCAGGTCGGGAAAGTGGACATCGACGATCTGCGTCATCGTCTCACGATCGGGGAAGCGGATGTAGTGGAAGAAGCAGCGGCGCAGGAAGGCGTCCGGCAGCTCCTTCTCGTTGTTGGAGGTGATCATCACGATCGGCCGCTGCTGGGCCTGGATAGTCTGCTGCGTCTCGTAGACGTAGAACTGCATGCGATCGAGCTCGAGCAGCAGATCATTGGGGAACTCGATGTCCGCCTTGTCGATCTCGTCGATCAGCAGGATCGGTCGCTTCTCCGCCGTGAAGGCGTCCCACATCTTGCCGCGCTTGATGTAGTTGGCGATGTCCTTGACGCGCTCGTCGCCGAGCTGGCTGTCGCGCAGGCGCGAGACGGCGTCGTATTCGTAGAGGCCCTGCTGCGCCTTGGTCGTCGACTTGATGTGCCACTCGATGATCGGGGCGCCCAGGGCCTTCGCCACCTCGTGGGCCAGTACGGTCTTGCCGGTGCCGGGCTCCCCCTTGATCAGGAGCGGGCGCTCGAGCGCAATCGCGGCATTCACCGCCACGCGCAGGTCGTCGCTGGCCACATAGGAATCGGTGCCGGTAAATTTCATCGTGCAAAATCCAGTTTTCGCGAGGTGTTAACAGCACCCTAGTGGCCACCTACCACCCCAGCAAGGCCGAGGGCCGCCCGAACGGCTCAGCCGAGCCGGACAATGAAATAGACCAGGGCGGCCATTGCGATCAGCAGCGAGACGGCGAGCCGCCCGGAGGCGAAAGTCAGCGCAGGCGGCGCGCTTCCCGACGGCGCGACCTCGTCCGCCGGCTTGCGGCCGGTGAACATGGCGCCGATGAGGTTCTGCCGCTTCCACGCGAGATACACGAATGCCGCCAGGACATGGATGGCGACCAGCACGATCAGCACGTTGACCCAGAACGCGTGGAAGGCGGTCAGGCGGTCGACCCACTTGTCGGACACGAGGTTGGAGAGCGGCCCGTTCACAAGCCCCATGTCGGTATCGGCCGCGAACAGTCCGGCCGTGACCTGGGCCAGCACGGCGAAGATCATGACCAGGACCATGAGACCGCCGGCCGGATTGTGGCCGATCTCGAACCTCCCCCGCCCCTGGAGCAGCCCCTTCAGATAGGAAACCGCCGCGACGGGCCCCTTCACGAAGTTCGAGAAGCGCGCCGTTGTGCTGCCCACGAATCCCCAGGCGAGACGGAACAGCAGCAGCGTCAGGATTGCGTAGCCTGACCAGAAATGGAGGTCCATCCACCCACCGCCGGCACGGCCGGACAGGTACGAGACGACCAGGAGCAGCACCAGCGTCCAATGGAACAGGCGCACGGGCAGATCCCAGACTCTCACCTTCTGCCTCTTCGTATCGGCCATTCGCTTGCCCCCTGTCGATGAAGTCACACACGCACTCGTGATGGAACCTTGAACCTGCCGCTGTTCGCATTGCCCGCACGGTCTGCAACAAATACCGTGCTAGCCGGCAAAAATGCCGTTGGTCGCGAAGAATTCATAGGGGATGGCCTAAATGAGCAGGACTTGGATGGTCGCAGTCGTCGGTGTGCTGACGGCGGCTGCAGTCGTTGGCGGGGCGACGATTGCCGTCGCGCAGGCGGACATCGTCAAGGAACGTCAGGAAAATCGCAAGCAGGCCGGCGCAGCGATGCGCGCCATCAAGGCGGTGATCGACGCCAAGGGGCCAACGGCCCCGGCCGTGGAGCAGGCCGCGAAGCTGAAGACGCTGGAAGCCGCATTCGTGAAGATGTTTCCGCCGGGCTCCGACAAGGACACCAAGGCGCTGCCGACGGTTTGGACCGACTCGGCTGGCTTCCAGGCGGCGAACAAGGCGGCCGATGCCGCCTACGACAAACTTGCTGTCGCGGCCGGATCCGGCAACATGGCGGCGCTTCAGGCGGCTTTCGCCGACACCGGCAAGAGCTGCGGCGCCTGCCACGACAAGTTCCGCGCGAAATAACCCACCGGCGATTCCAGCAGGACCTGGTTCGCGAAAGGCGGCGCCGTTGGTGCCGCCTTTTTGCTGCGCAAGAGAAAGGCCGCCCGCCTGGGAACGGCCGGCCTCCTGTCAGACCCGCGGCGTGGGTGGGGCGCGGCGCGGGAAGGAAGACACCGCCGCCGGCCGGGTCAGGCGGCCGCCACGGGCTGGTTGGGAACCGTGAGGACCTGCTGGACGATCGCCTCGGCGGTGAAGCGCCAGGTGCGTGACGCGCGCACAGGCGAGAGCCGGAGCTGCTCGCGCATGTTCATCCAACTGTCCAGGCCGAAGGCCACGTCGAGCGAGTCGAGCACCATGTCGCGTGCGCCGGGAGGAAGACTGGCGAGTTCTGCGGCGAACCAGACGGCGAGGCGCTCCCGCAGGAGCTTGCGAAGCTGCGCAACGCCCAGCCCGACCGCCGGTGCCACCGACCGCACGCGCTCGGCGAAATGCCATACCGGCAGCCACTCCTCGAAGAGCTGGGCGCGGTCCGACACCAGCAGTTCGATCCGATTGGCAAGCGGCGCCGTGGAATCAACGGGCCGATTGCGATCGAAAGCCCGGCTGACCGCGAGATCGAATGCCGCTGCGTAGAGATCGGCCAGACTGGTGAAATGCTGCAACAGGGCGCGGCTCGAAACGCCGGCGATGGTCGCGATGGCGGCCGACGTGGGTTCCACATCTCCCGCCTGAATGAGATCCAAGGTGGCCTGGATCAGCGCCTGACGAGTCCGCAGGCCACGAACGATGCGGCCATCCTGGGACCGCGATACATCAATCGGGAATCCTACAATTCTCATCGTCGCAACCAATAGAATAGGAATGTCTCTAATGGTTCGATCTTAGCATGGCCTGCATGGCCCATAAGATGCAAAATTGCATATCTTGCCCTCATGCGCCCCTGCTTTTCCTTGATTTTCCAAATCGAGATAGACACTTTTGGGGGATCTGGCATCGATCTAACATCGCACATTGCGCGCAATTCCCAACCGCCGCCACAAACGGCGGTAGTTTCGCCTTTCGTCGAATTCGTCGACCGCGTCAATGCCCGTCGACGGCGCCGCCTTGTGGAAATACCGCCCCAAAATGAAAGGCCGGTCGCTTGGGGAACGACCGGCCTTCCTTTTGAGCCCGCCTGGGTGTGGGATTTATCGAAGCCTTGGGGTGTGTGGGAAGGGGCTTCGATGAGCGGCTTGGGAGGGCCGCTGGCGGGCTATCTAGGATCTCTCGTGTCGGGTGCGCCTGAAATGCGTCACCCCAATTCGCATCGAATGCCTTTCACCTATCAATGACGTGAGCGTTGCCGCTCTCCAATGGAAAGAACTTAACAAAGGGGACGTTCCGCCGTTACTTGCAAAATTGCATATCTTGTCCAGGAGAAGTCTTTGTAATTCATGGTTTTGCCTCGACCGCGCGAAACACAGATAGACAGAAAGGGTGGGACTGATTCTCCAATTCCCGCGCGAATAATCGCCTCGATTCAATGGCTTGGCACCCTGCTGCCGGGGAAAGCCGGATTCTCATATGGAGAGGTAGTCCGGGACACGTTGCGTTCTCTCATTCGGCCTCAATTCCATGGTAAACGTTCAAGTAGGCCAAATCGGTCATCGAGCCATCAATGTTTCCCTCGCGCGCCTGGTCGGTGCGCTCGCTGCCGGGAGTGTCAAAACGTGCGATCCACTCGTCTCCGCCTGATGTCGATTTGCAGCGTTGCGGCCCTGCTTGCCGCGGGGCATCCCGCCTATGCCGGGCTCGAGGAAGCCGTAAAGGCGATGCAGGCCGGCGACCTGCCGACGGCCGAGAAGGAGTTGCAGGTCCTGGTCAAGGAGCGGGATCCGCGCGCCCAGTTTTTCGCCGGCCTCTACATTTACGGCAATCCTGATTCCAAGCTCTACGACGTCGCCAAGGCGACCCCCATGCTGCTGGACGCCGCCGAGCGCGGATATGTGCCGGCGATGCTCCCGGTCGCAGGTGCCTACGCGGAAGGCAAGGGCGTGCCCAAGAGCGCCTTCGAAGCCTACAAATGGGTGGCGATCGCCGAGCGCTGGCATGCGCCCGTGTCCCCTCAGGCCTATGAGCAGCTCGCGCGCGAGCTGAAGCCCGAGGAGATCGAAAAGGCCAAGGCGGCCGCCTCCGCCTACACCTTCAAGACGAAATGACCGCCGGTCGGCTGGCCCTGCTGGCTGCGCTGCTCGCCACGACCGGCGCAGCCCACGGGCAGCAGAAGAGCACAGCCGACGTACCCGCGCCCCTTCGCCCGGCGATCGATGCCTACCGTGCAGGCGATCTCGCGACGGCGGAGGCGAGCTTGCGCGCTCAGGCCCACGGCAATGCGGATGCAGAGGCATGGCTCGGCGCCGTGCTGATCGACCGTGGCAACGCGCGCGAAGGCCTGCGCCTCATCCAGCGCGCCGCCGATGCGGGATCCAGCGAGGGCGCGCATCGTCTCGCGCTCGCGTATGCCGAGGGCCTTGCCGGCATCCCGCGCGACGACAGGCGTGCGGCGCAGCTGTTCGAGACGGCGGCGGCGGCCGGACACCACCGCGCCCAGATCAACCTCGGAATCTTCTACCTGAGCGGCCGCGGCGTACCCCGCGATCTCGTTCAAGCGCGCGCCTGGCTCGAGAAGGCCGCCGCAGGCGGTGATCCTCATGCCCTCTACCTGCTTGGCCGCGCCTTGTCCGAATCGGACGGCCAGGCCGTCGAGGACCCCGTCCGCGCCGCCGACCTCTTCCGGCGCGCCGCCGAGCAGGGCCACGCGCTGGCCGGGCTGCGCTACGGACTGGCGCTGAGCGAAGGCTTCGGCATCAAGCGCGACATGGCCGCCGCCCAGCGCTGGCTCATGCAGGCGCGAGAGAAGGGCGTGCCCGAAGCCGCGCTGGCGTTGGGCGATCTGGCGGCGCGCACGCCCGTGTCGCGCGACAAGGCAGTGAACGAGCAGGTCGTCCAGGCGGCTCTGAGCTGGTATCAGGTCGCCGCCAACAGCGGTGTGGCATCGGCGCAATTCAAGCTGGCCAACGCCTACTACGCCGGCGCCGGCGTGCCGCGCGACGCCGTGCAGGCACAGCTCTGGTACGGTCGTGCCGCGCGGCAGGGACTGCCCCAGGCCCAGCATGCCCTGGGGCTCATGCTGATCAGCGGTGCTGCCGGGCCCGCCGACCCGGTCGAAGGCTACAAGTGGCTGACGCTGGCCGAACGCGGTGGCCATCCCGATTCACGCGTCGCGCGGGCCAAGATCGCGGGGCAGATCCCCGAGCGCGACCGCCAGCAGGCCGAGGCACTGGCCCAGCGGTTCACGCCCGTTCTCGAACGGCCGGTGACGGATGGCGCCTCGCAGATCGTCGCCCCCGCGACGTCGTCGCGCCGGTAGGACGCCCTTCGGGCTCCGGCCATGACCCTGTCTTTCCCCGCGCCACAGGGGCGGCCGCAGACCACCCTCGCCGTCTGCCGCGGCGCCTGCCGCCTGATGCGGCAGGCGGGAAAGTCGGTTCTTCTCGAAGTGCCGCTGCCCGACGGACGCCGCGCCGACATTTTCGCGATCGGCACCGGTGGCGACATCACCATCATCGAGGTGAAGTCCTCGATCGAGGACTGGCGGGCCGACGAGAAGTGGCCGGACTATCTCGACTGGTGCGACCAGCTCTACTTTGCGGTCCCCGTCGACTTTCCGCGAGCCCTGATCGCGGACGACATCGGCCTGATCGTCGCGGACGCCTATGGCGGCGAGCTGCTGCGGGCGGCGCCGCGGCGAGCACTGGTCGCTGCCCGCCGCAAGGCGCTGCTGATCGACAGCGCACGGCTTGCCGCCGAGAGGCTGGCGCGCCTGCACGATCCCGATTTTGTCGAGCTGCCCTGAGCGGCCGGGCCTCACCCCTGCATCGGGGCGGAGGTCGTCGTCTGGAGTCGGGAGGAGGTTCCGCCTCCTCGGCTCGCCTCGGCCATCCGGATGCGCGCATAGGCCATGACCTCGGTCGGCGAGCCGACACGCTCGATGCGCCCGTCCATCAGCAGGGCGACCCGGTCGGCGATGGCAAGCGGCGCCAGACGATGCGTGATCATGATCACGGTACGGCCGCGCACGTTGGCCTTGAGCTGGCGCAGGAGCTGTTCCTCCGTGGCAGGGTCGAGCGCGCTGGTCGCCTCGTCGAGCACCAGGATCCGCGGATTGCGGATCAGCGCGCGGGCGATGCTCAGCAGCTGGCGCTGGCCGTAGGATAGGCCCTGTCCGCGCTCGCCCAGCATGGTGTTGTAACCCTGCGGCAGGCGCTGGATGAAGTCGTGCGCACCGACGAATCGCGCAACCGCCACGACGCGGCCGGGATCCTTGTCGGCGAGACCCATGGCGATGTTCTCGCGCACCGAGCCGGTGAAGAGCTGGACCTCCTGCGGGACGCCGCCGATCTGCGCCCGCAGTTGGGCCGGCGAGATGTGGGCGATGTCGGTGCCGTCGATCAGGACCCGGCCGCCGGACGGTGCGAACAGCCCCTGCAGCAGGTTGGCGACCGTCGTCTTGCCCGATCCCGAGGGCCCGATGATGCCGAGGATCTCGCCGGCGTCGATCTGCAGGTCGACGTCGTCGAGGATCGCCGGTCCACGTTCGTCGGGCCGCCAGCTCACCCGCTCGAAGACGATGTCGCCCGACAGCGCCGGCATCGGCACGCATTCGCCCGCAACCCCCTCCGCCTTCTCGCGCATCAGCCCGTCGATGCGCTTGAACGCGGCGCTCACCGCCTGCAGCTGATGCCAGGCGGCGGCGAGCTGGCGCATCGGCTGCAGCGCACGCACGGCCAGCATGTTGGCGGCGACCAGCGCGCCCACCGTCATGCGGCCTCCGACGACCTGATGCACGCCGATCACGACGACGATGAGCGAAGCGACCAGCAGCAGCGAGCCTGACGCGCTGGCGGCGACATTGGCGAGATGGCTGGCCCGGAAGCTGGTCCAGGCCGACTGCTCGACCTTGGCCTGCCAGCGCTTCTCGATCTCGGGCTCAAGACCGAGCGACTTGATCGTCGCGACATTGGCGACGGTCTCGGTCAGGGCCGAGCTCTTGGCGGCGAGCGCCTGGAAGCTCTCTTCGGCCAGTCGGCGCTGCGCCCGGTGCGTCGCCAGCGAAACGCCGACCAGGACCGGCATGGCGAGGAGAGCCACCGTACCCACCACGCCGCTCAGGGCGAACGTCGCAGCGAGGAAGAGCACGACGAAGACGAGGTCGATCGCCAGGACCGGCATCTGTCCTGTGAAGAAGCCACGCAGTATGTCGAGCTGGCGCAGCCGCTCGGCGATCACGCCGGACGGCGTGCGCTCGAAATGCCGGTAGGGAAGCTGCAGCAGGTGATGCAGCGCCTCGGCGCTCATCATCGAATCGAGCCTGGCGCCGGTGCGCGCCGACAGCCAGCCGCGGCCCAGGCGGAGCATGAGATCGAGCAGGTAGATCGCCAGCATGCCGCCCGCGATCACCGTCATGAGCGATGCGGCGTCGGGAGGCGCGGCGTGGCCCAGTACCCTGTTCAGCACCAGCATCATGAAGAGCGGCGTGGCCAGGCCGAGCACGTTGATCACGAACGACGCCGCAAGCACCTTCAGCATCACCGGCCGGACTTGCGCCCAGAGCAGCGCGTACCACGCCGACGGTCGCTCGCCCGGCAGCTTGTCGCGCATCAGCAGGACGCGCGTGCCGAGCGCCGCCACCTCCGCCGCCGACAGGTCCCAGAGGCGGCCCTCGACGACGTCGAGCACGAGCCACTGCCCTGCCTGGCGGGAGACCACGACATGCGCCGGCTGTCCGGCCGCGAGCAGCACGAAGGGCAGCGGCAGCGCGTCGAGCCGTTCGGCCGAGAGATCAACGGCGCGCGTTTCCAGGCCCAGGCGCTTGCCGGCCTGCAGAAAGGCCTCTTCGTCGAGGCCGGCCGCAGGCACCATCGCGAGGCGGCGAATGTCAGCCTCGCCGACCGGCCGGCCGACCTGCTGCGCGACATAAAGGAGGGCGCGCATCAGCGAATCGACGGGCCGGCTGCGTTCGCCGGCCCCTATCGATGGCTGGAACCCGCCATTCTCCAGAGGGGCCATTCTTCGTCTGCTCCGGCAGACTTGTTATTGCCGCCCCTCCTAGACTATCAAAATCTGGCGGAGATTCAATTGTTTAGGACAGTTTCCTAACGCGCCCCGAAGGCTCGGCGCAGCTCCGGCACCAGATCCGTCCGCTCCCAGGAGAAGCCGCCGTCGCGCTCCGGCTTGCGACCGAAATGGCCGTACGCCGCGGTCCGGCGGTAGATCGGCTTGTTGAGCTGCAGCGCGCGGCGGATGTTGGTCGGCCGCAGCGGGAACAGATCGGAGAGGATCTTCTCGATCCGGCGCTCGTCGACCTTGCCCGTGCCCTGCGTGTCGACATAGAGCGACATCGGATCGGCGACGCCGATGGCATAGGCCACCTGGATCAGGCAGCGGTCGGCGAGGCCCGCCGCCACGACGTTCTTGGCCAGATAGCGCGCCGCGTAGGCCGCGGACCGGTCGACCTTGGTCGGATCCTTGCCGGAGAAGGCGCCGCCGCCGTGCGGCGCGTAGCCGCCATAGGTGTCGACGATGATCTTGCGGCCCGTCAGGCCGCAGTCGCCGTCCGGACCACCGACCACGAAGTTGCCCGTCGGGTTCACGAAGAAATCCGCCGCCTTCTTGGGCATCCAGCCTTCCGGCAGCGACTTCTTGACGTGGCCGGCGATCATCTCCCGGACCATGCCCGAGTTGTACTTCTTGCCCTTGGCCGTGGCTTCCTTGTGCTGCGTCGAGACGACGACCTTGGTGGCGCCGGTCGCCTTTCCGTCGACGTAGCGGACGGTGACCTGGCTCTTGGCATCGGGCTGCAGGTCGGGCAATTCGCCGGAACGGCGGGCCTTGCTCAGCACCTCGAGGATCTTGTGCGAGAAGTAGATGGGCGCCGGCATGAAGGAGCCCTTCTCGTACTCCTCGCTGTCGCGGCAGGCGAAGCCGAACATCAGGCCCTGGTCGCCGGCCCCTTCCTGCTCGCCGAGATTGCCGCCCTTCTTCTTGGCGTCGACGCCCATCGCGATGTCTGGCGACTGCCCGTGCAGCAGCACCTCGACGTCGGCTCCGTGATAGGAGAATCCATCCTGATCGTAGCCGATGTCGCGCACCACCTCGCGGGCGATCTCGGTGATGGCCTCGCGGTTGACGACCGTATGCTTGTCGTACTTGCGCATGAAAGGCGCCGACGCGCGGCCTTCGCCGGCGACCACGATCTTGTTCGTCGTGGCCAGCGTCTCGCAGCCCAGCCGGGTATTGGCGTGGCTGTCGTCGGCGATGCCCAGCTTGACGTCGTTGGCGATGAACGCGTCGAGGATCGCGTCCGAAATCTGGTCGCAGACCTTGTCCGGATGGCCTTCGGAGACCGACTCGCTGGTGAAGATATAGTCCTTAAGCGCCAAGGCAGCCCTCCCACAGATCGCACTGGACTCCGGGCAGGGCGGCAGAACCGCCAACGTCCGGCTTAGCCTTTTTTGTCGCGGTGGCAAGTCGTCCAAATCCGTCCGCGGCGGCATCGCCCATCGACGCCGCGCCGTTAACAACCCCAAAAAGCGGTGGAAATCAAGGGTGCGCGTTCAGCGCCCCTTGCGTCCTCCGAGGACCTCTGCGTGACTGGCGGCGCCGACGGCCTTCACCATCTCGAAGATACGCTTGCGCACGCTGCCTTCGCGGATCTTGTAGTAGGCGCGCACCAGCTCCAGCGTCTCGCGCTTGATCAGCGGATCCTTCTCCTGCTCGAAGGGCGTGCCCGCTTCCCCGAATCCCTTGCGCCCGCGGCCCGACATCGGCCGTCCGGACAGCGCATTGTTCGGCATCTCGTCGAAGAAATACGAGACCGGCACGTCCAGCACCTTGGCGAACTCGAACAACCGGCTCGAGCCGATGCGGTTGGAACCGCGTTCGTACTTCTGAATCTGCTGAAAGGTGAGGCCAACCGCCGTTCCAAGCTTCTCCTGGCTCATGCCCAGAAGGGTACGGCGCTGCCGCATACGCGCACCGACATGGACATCGACTGGGTGTGATCTCGCCATGGGTCCCCGATCCTCTCTCGATCCGTCTCGCATCTTACAACGATTACCTACAACGCGGTTGTGCAGATAACGTGGCAAACACCTCCGGCGTGCGGCTTGCCGGAGATGCCCACGTGCAACAATGCATATCTACACGCAACCACTCCATCTGACACTAGCCCCTCCCGCAGATAAAGCAAGCGCAACCTCCGCATGCGGGACTGCGTCACGAGGCTCTGCGTCGCTTCGACAATCCTGTGGCGAGCAGTATCACTGAAAGAAACGCAACCAGAGCCAGCAGCATCCAGTCGCCCCATCGGCTGTAGGGCGTTGGCGCCCGCGCGGCCGGAAGACGATGGTCGATGATGCCTTCCTGCTGCATGTCGAGCGACGCCAGCACGCGGCCATAGGCGTCGATGACGGCCGACACGCCGGTGTTGGCAGCCCTCATCATCGGCAGCCCCTCCTCGATGGTCCGCAGGCGGGCGCTCGCGAGATGCTGATAGGGGCCGCTGGTGACGCCGAACCAGGCGTCGTTGGTGACGTTCAGCAGCCATTGCGGCCGCGCACCGGGGCCCGTGACCGCGGCAGGGAAAATGACCTCGTAGCAGATCACCGGCGAGAACGAGGCCAGTCCCGCGGGCGCCAGCGTCATGCGGCTCTCGCCGACCTCGAACGAGCCGCGCCCGATGAAGCCCGACACCGGCGCCAGTTGCTTGTGGAAGGGGATGTACTCGCCGAGAGGCACGAGATGCACCTTGTCGTAGTGCGCGGCGACCTGTCCGGCGCCGTCGACGACGAGCAGCGAATTCCATACGCCGTCCTCGGGCCGCGTCGTCCCGCGCGCGGCGCCCGTCAGGAGATAGCCCCCCGGCGGCACGGCCGCGGCCATGGTGGCCAGCGCCGGCGACCCCGGATCGATGATCAGAGGCGGCGCGGTCTCCGGCCAGATCACGGCCGCCATGCGCTCAAAGCCCGGCAGGCGGCTCATCTCAACCAGCTTGGCGAGCTGGCGGCCGCGGCTCTCCGCCCGCCATTTCTCGGCTTTTGGGCCGTTTGGGTGCACGATGCGCCGCCACGGGCCCCCCTCCC
>Ga0182792_1002257_pt1 | contig 13903 bp, 15 predicted proteins | sample Passage237B_FD_130497 | JGI IMG/M metagenome (GOLD analysis project Ga0182792, IMG submission 130497) | Cellulose adapted compost microbial communities from Newby Island Compost Facility, Milpitas, CA, USA - Passage2 37B (version 2) (version 2) ...
GCAGTGTGCATCAGCCGGTTGAGGTTGGCGACCATGTCGCGGAAGCCGAACTCGAAGCGGGACTCGTCGCCGCGCTGGCTGAAGTCGCCATGCACGGCGGCGGCGCTGAGGCTGCCGATCTCCTCGCTGAGCGCCAGCAGGTTGGCTTTGACCCCGTCCATGGCGTCCATCAGGATCGCCTTCTCGCCCGGCACCCGCGGGAAATCCTCGCGCAGGTCGCCGCGGGCGTAGGCCGCGGCCAGGTGGCCGGCGGCCAGCGCCGCCTGGATATGCTCGTTCACCACCGCGTTGACGATTTCCATCAGCTTGCGGTACTCGCCTTCCACGATGGACGGATCCAGGCGCGCGGAGATGCTGCCCAGGTCGTGCTGGCGGCCCATCTCGCTGGTGGCCTCGACCACCCGGCGGACCGACTCGCGGGTGGCCTGCACCGCGCGCAGCACCTCGCCCACTTCGTCGGCACCGCCGACCAGGCGCGCGCCGTCCATCCTGCCGGCAGCCAGGTCGCGCGCGGCGGCCGCGGCCAGGCCCAGCGGGCCGGTCAGGCTGCGGGTGAACACCACCGCCAGGAACACACCCACCAGGATGGACAGGGCCAGCACCGCAAACAGCACCACCCGTGCGCCGTTGGCGGCACTGGTCGCATCGGCTGGGCCTGCTGCATGACCCGGGTCTCGCGGGCCAGGTAGACCTCCACCGCATCGCGCCAGGCCTGCAGGCCCGGGCCGGCCTGCCCGTTGAACAGCTCCAGCGCCTCCTCGTGGCGGTCTTCCTGGGCCAGGGCGATGACCTGGTTGTTGGGGCCGGCGGTGGCCAGCCGCGCCTGGCCGATCGCGCCGAGCAGGCGCTTGCCTTCCTCGTCGTCGGGCATGGCCTCCAGCTGCGCGTAGGTTTCCTCGAACAGGGCCCGGGCCTTGCGGACCTTCTCCAGCGAAACCGCACGCACCTGCGGATCCTGGTTGAGCAGGATGGCCTGGATCTCGATGTTGAGCAGGTTGCCGGCGTCGTACAGGACGTTGGCCTTGGCGGTCTTGGTCACCCGCTCGACCGCGATGGACTCCAGTTGCTTTTCCAGGGTGGACAGCGAGACCGCCGCGGCGATGGCGATGACCGCCATCAGCAGCAACATGAGGCCGAAGCCGGCAAACATGCGCTTGCCGACGGTATAGCGTTGCAGGAATTCGTTCATGGTTGGTTGGCGAGGGGGAGGATCGGCGCCGGAGCGCAGGAGGCATCGCCACCTGCGGTCCGGTTGGGGGAGGGATGGAGCGCGCCGGCAAGCCGGCTTCGTGGGTAGCCCGGTATCGGCGCGGCCGCTGCAGAGTTGAGGGCCAGGCAATGTGTCTTGCCTATCGCCCTGGGCGGGCGCATTGATGGACTACGCCGCCGTGTTCCAGCACACAGCACGGGCGTGACCGGCATCACATGAAGCGCCCATCCTCACCCGCGGGTGGACTGCAACCAGATCCGTGCCGAAGCCTGCACCCGGCACGCCGGCTGGGCTACGCTGCCCCGCATGTCCGCTCCGCTCGCCCCCGACCCCGATCCGCGGCCGCAGCCGCCGCAAGCCCCGCTGCCCCAGGAATGCTGCGAGAGCGGCTGCCCGATCTGCGTGTACGACCTCTATGCCGAGGCCATGGAGGAATACCGCCAGGCCCTGGCCGCCTGGCGGCAGCGCCACCCGGATGCGGAAACCGGCACGTCCTAGGCGACGCCGGCCGTGTCCGGCAGGCGCGGCACCGGCGTCGGCCGGCCCAGCGGATCCAGCGCGATCATCACGAACTGCCCGCGGGTGCACAGCTTGCGCTCGCCGCTGAGCAGGTTCTCGGTGATCACCTCGACCTCAACGTTCATCGAGCTGCGGCCCACCTTCACCAGGCGCGCGATCACCTCCACCAGGTCGCCCTTGTGGATCGGCTGGTTGAAGTCCACCTGCTCCGAGCGCGCGGTCACCACCGTGGTACGCGCGTAGCGCGAGGCGACGATGAAGGAGGCCATGTCCATCCACGCCAGCGCCTGGCCGCCGAACAGCGTGCCCAGGTGGTTGGTGTGGTCGGGGAAGACCATGTTCATCAGGCGCGCCTCGGTGGGGCGCGCTTCGGCGGGGACGGCTTCGGACATGGCGGCGTTCTCCCTGTTGGCCCGGCCCGATCATCGCCGATCCAGGGAAAGGCGCGCGTGAGGCGACGGCTACAGGTGCGCCGCGACCGCCGCGGCCAGCTGCGCGGGGCCTTGGAAGCCCGGCAGCCGCGCCGTCTCCACCCCATCGCGGAACAGCGCCAGGGTCGGGGTCTGGCGCAGGCCCAGGCCGCGGAAGAAGTCCTCGCCAACCTCCTCCAGCTTCACCTTCAGCAGCACCAGGCCCTGCGCGGCCGGCTCGGTGGCGAACCTGCGCAGCGCAAGATCGAGCATGGTGCAGCCCGGGCAGGCGTCCTTCCAGTAGTCCACCAGCAGGCGGGGATGGGCCGCCAGCGCGGCGGCATGGGCCTCAGGCGAGGCGGCGTGCAGGATCTGCATGGGCAGCGGCTCCGGTGGCGGCCAGCACCTGGTCGGTCCAGCGGGCGATGGCCAGCGCATCGCGCTGCCCATGCGGCATCTGCTCGATTTCCAGGCGCGGGAAGGGTGAATCGAAGAAGCGGGCGATGCGCCGCACCGCGCCGCAGTAGTACTCCTCGCCCCACTGGGTCTCGCCGGTGCCAAACACGGCCACGTTGGCCGGCTTGCCCACGGCCGCGACCAGGTCGGCGATGAACTGCTTCATCTCCGCCGGCGTGCGCCCGCCGTTGTCGGTCCAGCTGCCCAGCAGGTAGAGGTCATGGCGCGGATCGCCCGCGTCGGCCAGCGCGTGCAATCCCGCCTCCAGCCAGGTCACGGCGTGGCCATGCGCCTCGCAGTGCCCACGCACCTGCCGTGCGAGGTCGCGGGTGTTGCCGCTGAGGGATGCGTAGGCGATCAGGAGGCGCATGAAGGCGGTGATTGGTGATTCGATAAAGGCGAGGGTTCGAGGTCAATGTCCGGGTCCCGTGATTGGCGCCGAAGCAGCTTTGCTCTTTCCGATCACGAATGACCAATCACGAGTCACGTGGCTCATAGCTCATCGAATCCGTTGTCCGCGTTGGTCTTCTTGTACGAGGCATTACGCATCTCGAAGAAGTCGGTCTTGGTCTGGGTGAAGTTGTCGGCGTAGGCGCGGATCCAGGGCATGACGTTGTCGGTGGTCTCCGTGTACAGCGACTCGATACCCAGCATCCCGGCCATCTTGTTCGCGCGGTACTTCACGTAGCGGATCATCTCGTCCACGTCGATGCCGTCGATCCCGTCCAGCACTTCGCCGGTCCACTGCGTCTCCAGCTCGATCGCGTGGCGGAAGGCGACGTGCACGTAGTCGGTCAGCTCGTCGGTCTGCAGTTCCGGGTTCTCGCCGACGATGGCGCGGATCACCTCGCTGATGAACTTGGTGTGCGCCAGCTCGTCGCGGTTGATGAAGCTGATGATCTTGCCTGTGCCGGCCATCCGGTTCTGCCGCACCAGGTTGTAGAAGTAGGCGAAGCCGGAATAGAAGTTGATGCCTTCCAGGATCGAGGACTGGATCAGCGCGCGCAGCAGGGTCTCGGCGGTCTTCTCGCGCATGAAGTCCTCGTATGCGACCATGATCGGTGCGTTGCGGCGCAGGATGGTCGGGTGGGTGCGCGCGATCTCGAACACCCGGTTCTGGTTGGCCAGGTCGGTGATCGAGGCCAGCACGTAGCTGTAGCTCTCGTTGTGGATCACTTCCTGCTGGCCGATGATCGCCGCGTTGGCGTGCGCCGCCGGATCGGTGATGTACTCGGCCACGTTGTAGATGAAGCGGGTCTGCGGCGAGTCCAGGGTGGCCAGCAGGCCGATGATCGAGTCGAAGGCGTTCTTCTCGCGCGCCGACAGCTCGCCGTACTGGCGTGCATCGCCCTTCATGTCGACCTCGTCCGGGATCCAGAAGTTGGTCGAGAGCTCCTTGTAGGCGCGGTAGAACGACGGGTAGGGGATGTCGTTCCAGTTGAGGATGCCCGAGGTGGTCCCGTTGATGATCCCGGTCGAACGGTTGGGATGGCGCGGCTCGAGGATGCGGATGCGGTCCAGCCGGGTGGCAGTACGCGGTGCGGCAACAGTATTCATGGTCGTTCTCTCTCTCTGCTGGTTGCCGACCGCAACCAGCATTCTGGAGGAAAGCCCCCCTGAGTCAGGGGGGCGCGCCGAAGGCGCAAGGGTGTGGAGGCTGATGAGCGGGGCCCGCGGTTCGCAGCGCGAACCGTGGAAGCTGACAAGGGCGAACGCGCGGTCAGCTACTGCACCACTCGCACTCGGCCACGTCGATATCGTTCGAGCGCACGTAGTACGTCGTCTTCAGCCCCTGCCGCCAAGCCTCCAGGTGCAGCTCCAGCAGCACCGAAGCGCGGATCGAGGAAGGTACGTAGAGGTTGAAGCTGATTGCCTGGTCCACGTGGCGTTGGCGGCGCGCGTTCTGCCGCACCGAGGCGAACTGGTCCACCTTCCATGCGCCCTTCTCGTAGTAGGGCCAGGTTTCCAGCGACAGGCCGGGTGCGGCCACCGGGCGCCGGTAGTCCTTCTTTTCCTCGTAGTAGAACGCCGAGTAGACCGGGTCGATCGAGGCGCTGGAGCCGGCGATCTGCGCGGTGGACATGTTCGGCGCCACCGCCAGCAGCCAGCCGTTGCGCAGGCCGTTGACCGCCACCTGAGCGGCCAGGTCCAGCCACTCGGGCGAGTTGTAGCCGCGTTCGCGGAAGTAGGCGCCGGTGTGCCAGTCGCTGCCGGGGAAGGCCGGGTAGGTGCCCTTTTCCTTCGCCAGCTCCATGCTGGCCTGGATCGCCAGGCGGTTGATCCGCTCGTACAGCGCGTCGCTGTAGTCCTCGGCCTCCTTCGAATCCCAGTGGATGCCCTTGAGTGCAAGCAGGTGGTGCCAGCCGAAGGTGCCCAGGCCGATCGCGCGGTACTTGCGGTTGGTGATGGTCGCCTGCGGCACCGGCAGCTGGTTGAGGTCGATGACGTTGTCGAGCATGCGCACCTGGATCGGTACCAGGCGCTCGAGCACGTCGCTGATCAGGTCGCCCTGGCCCTCGGCCTGGACCACCGCGCGGCCCAGGTTGATCGAGGACAGGTTGCAGACCACGAAGTCGCCAGCCTGCTTCGTGGTCACGATCTGGTCGCCGGAGACGACCTCCTGGATCATCCGGGTCGGGCTCTGGTTCTGCAGGATCTCGGTGCACAGGTTGGACGAATACACCATGCCGCAGTGCTTGTTCGGGTTCTTCCGGTTGACCTCGTCGCGGTAGAACATGAACGGGTTGCCGGTCTCCAGCTGCGAGACCATGATCCGCTTGAACAGGTCGATCGCGCGGACCGTCCTGCGGCCGATGCGCCCGTCCTCGACCAGCTCCTGGTACTTGCTGCGGAAGCTGCCCTCGCCGCGCTTTTCGTCGTAGAAGTCCTGCAGGTACCAGCCCTTGGCCTGCTTCACCTCGTGCGGGTCGAACAGGTACCAGTCGCCGCGCCGCTCCACCGCCTCCATGAACAGGTCCGGGATGCACACCGCGGTGAATACGTCGTGCGCGCGCAGGCGCTGGTCGCCGTTGTTGAGGCGCAGGTCGAGGAAGGCCTCGATGTCGCGGTGCCAGATGTCCAGGTACACCGCCACCGCGCCCTTGCGCTGGCCCAGCTGGTCCACCGAGACGGCGGTGTTGTTGAGCTGCTTGATCCACGGCACCACGCCGCCGGAGGAGTTGGGCACGCCGCGGATCGGCGCGCCGGCGGCGCGCACGTAGCCCAGGTACGCGCCCACGCCGCCGCCGCCCTTGGACACGCGGGCGATGTCGGTGTTGGAGTCGTAGATGCCCTGCAGGCTGTCGTCGACGGTGTCGATGAAGCAGCTGGACAGCTGGCCGCCGACCTTGCCCGCGTTCTGCAGGGTCGGGGTGGCCACCGTCATGTACAGGTTGGACAGCGCCCAGTACGCCTCGCCCACCAGCTGCATGCGTCGCTCACGGGGCTTTTCGTCCTGCATCAGGTACAGGGCGATGGTCAGCCAGCGCTCCTGCGGCAGCTCGTAGACGTTGCGCGCCGCGTCAGTGGCCAGGTAGCGGGTCGCCAGCAGGTACAGGCCGTTGTAGGTGAACAGCTTGTCCCGCTCCGGGTCGACCAGGCGGCCGGCCTCCTCCAGCTCCTCCTTGGAATAGGCGCGCAGGATGTCGTTGGAATAGATGCCGCGGTCGGCCAGGCTCTCCTGCAGGCCGACATAGGAACCGTACTTCCGTGCCACGTCGTAGAAGCGGTTGCGGCTGGCGCGCTTGTACAGGCGGCGCAGGTACAGGCGCGCGGCGAAGTACTCCCATTCCGGCGCGGCCAGGTCCACGCGCGCCTCCGCCTCGCGGATCAGGTGGTCGACCAGGTCGTCGGCCGACAGCGCTTGCTTGCGCGCGACGAAGCCCAGTACCGCGCGCTTGTAGCCGTCGATCTCAAGCTGCGGGAACTCGGCGTGGATGGCATCGATGCTGCGCTCCAGGCGCGCCGGGTCGAATGGCAGGCGGCGGTTGCCGGCCTCCTTGGTGATCCAGGTGGTGGCTGCCGGCGGCGGGGCCGGTGCGGCAGCGCGCGCGGCGGGCGGGGTGGGAACCGGGGCGTCGGCAAGCGCGTGGCCGGCGGCGGCCATGGCCGCGGTGGCCGGGGCCGCGCCGGCGACCGGCGAGGGGGTGTCCTGGGATGTCATGCGCATCCTCCGTGGCGTGATGCACCCCGCGTCCCTCCCTCGGGGAACGCGGATCCGGTGCGGATGCGGAGGATGCGAAGGCAGCGTCGCAACGGCCGCGACGCAGCGCGGCTGCGGCGGACCCTGCTTCGCCAGTCTTCCCCCCTCCGGGGATTCCGTGACCGGCACCGCGCGGTGTGCTTGGCGCGGCTGTCGGCAGGTCTTCGGACTTCCGGACGTGGAGGTTTCCCTCCACCTACTTCCGCCGCTTCCCAGGCCCTGGCCCAGTGCGTTGGTGCGGGTTCGTTTCCGGTTACCGCTGCGGGGCAGTGCCGGATTCGCCTTGCGGCCCACCGGACTTCCCTTTTAAACCCGCGCCGCGGCGCGGGTACCGACGCGACACAAGATAGTGGGGTACCAGGATCATGGCAACCCCATATCTCGGAACAGGCACCCTGTTGGCGGACTCGTCCGGGCCGCCGCCTGCGCCAGCCCCGCGCCTTTGCGACACTGCCGGCATGCGCATGCCTGCCCCCGACCCCAGGTCCGTGGCCAGCACCCTGGTGCTGGGCAGCCTCGCCCACTTCCTGCTGGCCGCGGTGGCGGTGCAGGCGCTGCGCCCGGAATACGACCCCTGGCTGGCGCCGCTGAGCCTGTACCTGTCCGGTGCCTGGAGCGCGTGGCTGCGCGCGGCGTACTACGGCCTGGCCCTGGGCATCGTGCTGCTGGCGCTGGAACTGCGGCGCACGCTGGAGCCGCGGGCGCGCTACGCGCTGGTGCCCGTGCTGCTGTGCGGCGGCGCGCTGGCGCTGGCGGCCACCGCCGCCTGGCCGGGACCGGCACCCGGGTACCCGGTGGACGACCTGGAGGCGCTGGTCCACCGCATCGCGGCGATGGCCGCGTTCCTGCTGGTCGGCAGCGGCATGCTGCTGCAGTCCGCTGCGCTGCACCGCGATCCGCACTGGCGCGGACGGGCCCTGGCGGCGCTGCTGCTGGCGCTGCTGGCCTTCGCCGGGCTGTGGCTGCACGCGTTGTGGCGCGAGCTGCCGCGCGGGGCCTCGCAGAAAGCGGTGGTCGCGCTGTACCTGTCCTGGCTGTGGCTGTGCGCCTGGCGCCTGCGCACGGCGCCGCGCTGAGGCTCAGGCGCGGTGCGGGGTGGCCAGGTACTCGGCGCTCTGCATCTCGATCAGGCGCGAAGCGGTGCGCTCGAACGCGCCGCCCAGGCGCTGGCCTTCGTACAGTTGCGGCGGGGCCGCGTCGGCGGTGCACACCAGGTTGACCTGGCGGTCGTACAGCTCGTCAACCAGGTTGACGAAGCGCCGTGCCGCGTCCTCGTTCACCGCGCCCATGCGCGGGATGCCGCCCAGCAGCACGGTGTTGAACTCGCGCGCGATCTCGATGTAGTCGGTGGTGCCGCGCGGGCCGTCGCACAGCGCGGCGAAGTCGAACCAGGCGATGCTCTTGCCGCGGCCGCGCACCGGGATCTTGCGGCCGTCGATCTCGATGTTGCCGCCGTGCGCCGCGTCGCCGCCGCTGAGCTCGCGCCAGCGCTCCGCCAGCCAGGCCTCCGCGCCCGCGTCCAGCGGCGCGCGGTAGACCGGGGAACGGGTCAGCGCGCGCAGGCGGTAATCCTCCTGGCCGTCCGAGCGCAGCACCACGCAGTGCTGCTGCAGCAGCGCGATCGCCGGCAGGAAGCCGGCGCGCTGCAGGCCGTCGCGGTACAGGTTCTCCGGCGCGGTGTTGGAGGTGGTCACCAGGGTCACGCCCTCGGCGAACATCCGCTCCAGCAGGCGCGCCAGCAGCATGGCGTCGCCGATGTCGGTGACGAAGAACTCGTCCAGCACCAGCACCTTCAGCGCGCCGCGCCAGCGCCGGGCGATGTGCGCCAGCGGGTCGGCCTCGCCGGCGTGCTCGCGCAGGCGCTCGTGCACGCCGCGCATGAAGCGGTGGAAGTGGGTGCGGTACTTGCCGTTGCTGACCTGCGGCTTGTCCGTGCCCGGCGAGTACACCGGCAACGGCAGCGATTCGTAGAACAGGTCGACCACGAAGGTCTTGCCGCGCCCGACCTCGCCCCAGTAGTACAGGCCGCGCACCGGCGCCGCCGGGCGCGCGAACAGGCGCGACAGCAGGCCGCCGGAAGGCGGCGCCAGCAGCGCCTGGTGGATGCGGTCCAGCTCGCGCAGGGCCGGGTGCTGTGCCGGGTCGTCGCGCCAGCGCCCGGCCGCGGCGCCCTCGGCGTAGACCTGCGAGGGGGTGCGCACGCCGCTTGCGCTCATGCCTGCGACAGCCAGCCCTTGACCTCGTGCTGGATGGCGCCGCGCAGGTCGATCAGCTTGCGGTGGAAGAAGTGGCTGGTCTCGGGCATGCGCACCAGCTGCGGTTTGCGCGGCAGCGAATCGATCCAGTCGTACACCGCCTGCGGGTCGACGATCTCGTCCTGGTCGCCCTGCACCACCAGCCACGGCACCTCGGGGATCTGGATGCCGGAGAAGTCCCAGCCGCGTCCGGCCACCGGCGGCGCGATCGAGATCAGCGCATCGGGCGCCAGCTCGGCGGCGCTGGACAGGCTGACGTAGGAGCCGAAGCTGAACCCGGCCAGCCACAGCGCCTGGCCCGGGCGCGCGGCGCGCACCCAGTCCACCACCGCGCGCAGGTCCTCGCGCTCGCCGACGCCGCGGTCGAACTCGCCCTCGGAGGCGCCGGTGCCGCGGAAGTTGAAGCGCACCGTGGTCGCGCCCAGTTCGCGCAGGGCGCGGGCGACCATGGTCACCACCTTGTTGTGCATGGTCCCGCCCTCGGTGGGCAGGGGGTGGCAGACCACCGCCAGCAGCGGCCGGGCCTGGCCGGGTTCGGGCAGGTCCACCGCCACTTCCAGGGCGCCGGCCGGGCCGGGCAGGAGCAGGGTCTGGGACTGGTCGGGGAAGGGGGGAAGGCTCATCCCTCCATGATACAAGGCGCGCCGCACGGACCCGTGCGCACACGCCGCCACCGGCCCGGCGCCTACAATGGCGCGCCCCATTCCCGGCCACCCCTGCCATGCCTTACGTCCTGCTCGCCGTGGCCTGCAGCGTGCTGGTCTCGGTCCTGCTCAAGCTGGCTCCGCGCCGTGGCTGGGACCTGGGCCAGATGGTCACCTGGAACTACCTGGCCGCGGCCCTGCTCTGCGCCTGGCTGCTGCGCCCGCCGCCGGCAGTGCTGCACCAAGCCGACGCCCCCTGGGCTCCGCTGCTGGTCCTGGCCGTGCTGCTGCCGGGGTTGTTCCTGGTGCTGGGCGCCAGCGTGCGGGTGGCCGGCATCGTCCGCACCGACGTGGCCCAGCGCCTGTCCCTGCTGCTTTCGCTGGCCGCGGCCTTCCTGTTCTTTGGCGAGCGCGCCGGGGCGCTGAAGCTGGCTGGCCTGGGCCTGGGCCTGGTGGCGGTGGCCGGGATCCTGGCCCGCCCCGGGCCCGCCGCGGCGCAGGCCGACGGCCGCGCCTGGAGCCTGCTGCTGGCGGTCTGGGCCGGCTTCGCCCTGGTGGACGTGACACTCAAGCAGCTGGCCCAGTCCGGCACCCCGGCCAGCGCCGCCCTGCTGGTGGCCTTCGTCCTGGCCTTCGCCGGGATGAGCGCGGTGCAGCTGTGGCGGCGGCTGCGCCACAAGGTGGCGCTGTCCCCCCACAATGCCGCCGCCGGCGTCCTGCTGGGCCTGCTCAACTTCGGCAACATCGTGTTCTACGTGCAGGCCCACCAGGCCCTGCCCGACAGCCCGGCGGTGGTGTTTGCCAGCATGAACATCGGCGTGGTGGTGCTGGGTGCCCTGGTCGGCATCCATGGCTTTGGCGAGCGCACTTCGCGCCTGAACCGGGCCGCCATCGGCCTGGCGGTGCTGGCCATCGCCCTGATCGGCCTGGCCCCGCGCTGAGCCGGCGTTGGGGTGCGCCAGCCTAGAATGGGCGGATGAATACTCCGCAAGACTCCAGCCTCGGCCGCGAGGTCGCCTACCCGGACCGTTACGCCCCGGACCTGCTGTTTCCCATCCCCCGCGCCGGCGCCCGCGCCGAGCTGGGCCTGGAGCCGGAGGCGCCGCTGCCCTTCATCGGCCATGACCGCTGGCACGCCTTCGAGCTGAGCTGGCTGGACCTGCGTGGCAAGCCGGTGGTGGCCACCGCCACCCTGCAGGTACCGGCCGATTCGCCCTGCCTGATCGAGTCCAAGTCGCTGAAGCTGTACCTGAACTCGCTCAACGGCGAGCGCTTCGCCGATGCCGACGCGGTCCAGGCGCGGGTGGTCGCCGACCTGTCCAGCCGCGCCGGTGCGCCGGTGTTCCTGGCCTTCGGCCTGCCGCCGTTGGCTGCGGCCGAGGACGCGCAGTGCCTGGATGCGATCGAAGCCGACTTCGAGCACTACGGTCCGCCCATGCCGCAGCTGCTGCAGGCCGACCCGGCGCAGGTGGTGGAGGAGCGGCTGTACTCGGCCCTGCTCAAGTCCAACTGCCCGGTGACCGGACAACCGGACTGGGCCAGCGTGCACCTGCACTACACCGGTCCGAAGATCGACCCGCTGGGCCTGCTGCGCTACCTGGTCAGCTTCCGCAACCATGCCGGCTTCCACGAGCAGTGCGTGGAGCGGATCTTCCTGGACCTGCTGCACCAGTGCCGCCCGCAGCGGCTGTCGGTGCATGCCCGCTACACCCGCCGCGGCGGCCTGGACATCAATCCCTGGCGCGCCACCCCCGGCGAGGTGCCGCCGCCGGCGGTGCGCGACCTGCGCCAGTAAGTGGTTGCGGCCGCCGCGGCTTTCACGCCGCGGCGATGGGGCGTTAACAACCGCTGTGCGACCGTGGCCCTGCCTTCCAGTCGGGCCATACGCATGAGTACCGGGAACAAGCCGGACTTTTCGAACGTCCGCAGCGGCGTCGAGTCCACCGAACCGGCGGCCGCCGATTTCGCCAACGTGCGCAGCGGGGTGGAGTCCACCGAGGAAATCCTCAACCCGCCGGACCAGACCCATACCGTGGCCCGCGGCGACACCCTCTCGGCCATTGCCCGCCACTACTACGGCAAGGCCAGCGCCTGGCCGACCATCTTCGAGGCCAACCGCGACCAGCTCGACGACCCGGACCGGATCCAACCCGGCCAGGTCCTGCGCATTCCCCCGGCGCCGGACCGCTGACCGCGCGCCCCGTCCCCTACCTCGACAAGGATCCGCGCATGAGCCGCTCCCCCCTGCTGTATCCGTTTTCCCTGGCCCTGGCCACCACCCTGGTGCTGGCCGCCTGCAAGAAGCCCGAGCCGGTGCCCGCGCCCACCCCGCCGGTGAGCACCAGCCCCGAACCGGTTGCCCCCGCCGCGCCCGCCGTGGCCGCCAGCGTCACCGCGGTGGACCTGGGCAATGCGGTGGACGCCGACAACCGGGTCAGCGCCCCGGGCGCGAGCTTCGCCCCCGGCGATACCATCTACGCGGCGGTGACCACCGCCACCAACGACCCGGTCGCCACCGTGCCGGCCACCCTGGCCGCGCACTGGACCTACCAGGACGGCCAGACCGTGTCCCAGGACAGCCGCCAGCTCAACCTCACCGGGCCGGGCACCACCACCTTTCATATCAGCAAGCCCGACGGCTTCCCCACCGGCCGCTATCGGGTGGACATCTCCCTGGACGGGAACCTGGTCCAGAGCCGGGAATTCGAAGTGAAGTAGGCAACGACCTCCGGAATGGCCCACCTGCCATCCCTCCCCCCCGCAGGTGGGGCGTACTGGGCGCGGCTCCCCCCGCGCCCTCTTTTTTTGTCCGCGGCCTTGATTCGGTCCACGGCGGTCGCCATGCACAGGGCATGGACACTTCACAGCGCACGTCCGATCCCGCCGCCGACAACGGCCATCACGACCGCCGCCGGTTGCTGCGTGGCTTCAACCTCAGCCTGGCGGCGGTCCTGGCACTGCTGGCCGTGTTCACCCTGCAGGACCAGCTGGACCTGGCGCGGCTGGCGGTGTCGCCCCGTGACCCGGCGGCCTGGCTGGGCCTGCTCACCGCCCCGCTGCTGCATGGCTCGCCCGCGCACCTGCTGGCCAACGCCAGCGCCATCCTGATCCTGGGCACGCTGTGCCTGGCGGTATATCCGCGCGCTACCGCCCGCGGCCTGGCCTTGATGTGGCTGGGTTCGGGGCTGGGCGCCTGGGCGCTGGGCCAGGCCGGCAGCCACCACCTGGGCGCCAGCGGCGTCACCCACGGGCTGCTGTTCATGCTCGCCACCCTGGGCCTGCTGCGCCGCGACCGCGCCTCGATTGCCGCCGGGATGATAGGCTTCCTGTTCTACGGCGGCATGCTGCTGACCGTGCTTCCACACGAACCGGGCGTGTCCTGGCAGTCGCACCTGGGCGGTGCGCTCGGTGGCCTGCTGGCCGGGGTGCTGCTGCGCCGCGCCGATCCGCTGCCGCCACGCCCGCGCTACAGCTGGGAAGACGAGGAGGAGCAAGCCGCGGCCCGCGCCGCGGCAGGCCCGGACCCGGAACTGGAACCGCCTTCGCCGACCAACGTGCCGGTGCTGTGGCAGCGCCGGCCGCCGCCATCGCGGGCGGTGGTGGTGCGGCTGGTGCCACGCCCGCGGCAGCCGCCGCGCCCCTGAACGGGCGCGACTTCCGGCACCCTTCCCGGCCCGGCCCCCATGCCTAGACTTGGGCCAACCCCAGCGAGGAAGCTGCCATGAGCCAGTGGTACCTGCACGATCCCGCCAGCAACCGCCGCATCGGTCCGGTGGACCTGGACACCGCCCGCGCCGAGGCGGCGCGCAATCCCGCGCTGCTGGCCTGGCGCGAAGGCATGGGCGACTGGCTGCCGGTGCGCAGCATCGCCGAACTGGTCGATGCCACCCCGTCCGACCCGGCCACCGCGCCGCCGCCGCTGCCGCGCGGCGGACGCAGCCGTGCCGACGACATCGAGTTCCGCATCCACGGCCAGGAAATGCAGTTCGTGGAAGTGGAGCTTGACCCGGGCGAGAGCGCGATCGCCGAGGCCGGCGCGCTGATGTTCAAGGACGCCGCTGTGCAGATGGACACCATCTTCGGCGACGGCTCGCACCAGGGCCAGGGCGGCGGCTTCATGGACAAGCTGCTGTCGGCCGGCAAGCGCGTGATCACCGGCGAGAGCCTGTTCACCACCATGTTCACCCACACCGGCAGCGGCAAGGCCA
>Ga0182792_1002260_pt1 | contig 13883 bp, 13 predicted proteins | sample Passage237B_FD_130497 | JGI IMG/M metagenome (GOLD analysis project Ga0182792, IMG submission 130497) | Cellulose adapted compost microbial communities from Newby Island Compost Facility, Milpitas, CA, USA - Passage2 37B (version 2) (version 2) ...
CATCAATGTGGAGCCCGACCATCTCGCGATCGTGCCCGTGGAGGGACGGCCGCGCATCTTCGCCATGGTGATGTCGGGCTCCGGGGCGCGCTATGCGTCAGGCCAGTACATCTGGTGGTCGAAAGGCACGGAAGCATGGCTCTACGACGAAATGCAGGGCGCCGATGACGCGCCGGTCCTCACCTGTACCGAATAACAGCATTCGCTCCGCATGAAGCTCTCCATAAACACCGATTTCACCAAGCTGCTGCGCGCAGACCGGATCGTCCCGGCCGCCGAGGCGGACGCCAAAGTGCAGCCCGCCGACACGATCTTACTGCCGCATGACGAGCGCCATTTGCGGCGCAAGGTTCTGCCGCTGCCCGACGGCGGGAAAGTGCTGGTGGACCTTGCCGAGCCTGTGGTGCTTGCCGCCGGCGACCGGCTCGCGCTGGAAGACGGCCGGCAGATCGCGATCGCCGCCGCGCCCGAGGAACTGCTCGAGGTGCGCGGCCGCGACAGCGTGCATCTCGCCGAGCTTGCCTGGCACATCGGCAACCGCCATCTCGCAGCGCAGATCGAGGCGGACCGCATCCTGATCCTGCGCGACCATGTCATCGAGGACATGCTGGAGCGGCTGGGCGCAGCGGTGCGCAAGGTGGTCGAACCGTTCCAGCCCGTGCGTGGCGCCTATTCCGGCCACGGCCATTCGCACGACCATCACGGACATGGCGAGCCCGACCGCTACGGGCGCCTGCCGGGCGATCCGCACTATGGCCACGACCACGCCTGAGCGCGACGGTGCGGCGACGCTGCTGCGGCTCGCTGCATGGCTGTCCCCGGCTTTTCCGGTCGGCTCGTTCGCCTACAGCCACGGGCTCGAACGGGCGGTCGGCGAAGGGCGTATCCCCGGTGCGAACGCCTTGCGGGAATGGATTTCCGCGCTGATCGAATTCGGATCCGGCTGGAACGATGCGGTTCTGTTCGCGCAAGCCCACAGACTTGCTGCCGATGGCCAAGATTTCGACGAGCTTGCGCAGCTCGGCGAGGCGCTGGCCGGCTCGGCCGAACGGCACCTCGAAACGTCGGCGCAGGGGCGCGCCTTCGTGGAAGCCGCGCGCGTCTGGGCACCGGACCTTGCCGAACGGCTGCCCGCCGATTGTCCGTACCCGGTCGCAGTGGGAGCCTTCGCGGGCGCGCAGGGAATCGACCGCGGCGCAGCGGTCGCGGTCTATCTACAGGCGTTTGCAACCAACCTGGTGCAGGCAGCCATCCGCCTCGGGGTCGTCGGCCAGTCGGATGGTGTGCGCGTCATCGCCGAGCTGGAACCGCTGATCATCGAAGCCGCCGACCGCGCGGCCAACAGCTCGCTCGACGATCTCGGCTCGGCCGCCTTCATCTCCGACATCATGGCGATCCGTCACGAGACGCAGCGCACACGGATCTTCCGGTCATGATCGCGCTTCGACGGGTGGTTGCCGTGTTCGATACTCTTCCCCTCCTGCTGCTTTCGGTCGGCTTCCTCGTCTTGGCGTTCGAAGGTTTTACGCAATGAAATCGCCCCACGGACCTCTGCGCGTCGGTATCGGCGGCCCTGTCGGATCGGGCAAGACCACGCTGACGGAAAAGCTCTGCAAGGTGCTGAGCGGCGACTTTTCCATCGCCGTCGTCACCAACGACATCTATACGAAGGAGGACGCGCTGGCGCTGGTGCGGGCCCAGGCCCTGCCGGAGGAGCGCATCGTCGGAGTCGAGACCGGCGGCTGCCCGCACACCGCGATCCGCGAGGACGCCTCGATCAACCTCGCCGCGATCGCCGACCTCAATCGGCGATTCCCCGACCTCGACATCGTGTTCATCGAGTCGGGCGGGGACAATCTGGCCGCGACCTTCTCGCCGGACCTCGCCGATCTCACTCTGTACGTCATCTCGGTCTGCCAGGGCGGCGACATTCCGCGCAAGGGCGGCCCAGGCATCACACGCTCGGACTTCCTCGTCATCAACAAGAGCGACCTCGCGCCTTACGTAGACGTTGACCTCGAAGCGATGCGGCGCGACGCCGAGAAGATGCGGGCCGGCCGCGCATTTGGCTTCACCGACCTCTCGCGCGGCACGGGCGTGGCGGAGATCGTCGATTTCATCCTGGAGAGGGGCGGGCTGGCCGTGCCGCAGGCGCGAACGGCCTGACACTCAACGGATTCGGGCTTCGATCACCGTGTCGGCCGTGCGGCGCCGGTCCTCGACACGCTGGACGTTGACCATGTCGTTGGAGAAGGCGCGCTCGCGGGCGGCCTGCTCGGACAGCCCATGGTCTATCCAGCGCTGAACCAGCCTGTGCGCCAGCTCCCCGCGCGGCACGTCGAGATAGACGGTCCGGTCGAACAGGCCGGCAAGCCGCGTCCACGGCTCCTCGTCGAGCAGCAGGTAGTTGCCTTCAACGATGACGAACCGCGCTGATGCCGGCACGATTCCTGCGCCGGCGCGGGCCAGATCGGCGGCGCGGTCGAACAGCGGAACCACCACGTCCGCCCCCGGCGCGCGAAGCCGCTTCAAGGTCGCCTCGAAGCCGTCGAAGTCGAAGGTCTCGGGCGCGCCCTTGCGCGCCAGAAGCTGCCGCGCGGAAAGCACGGCATTGTCGAGGTGGAACCCGTCCATGGGCACGAGCGCCGCCGCCTCGCCCAGCAGTGCGCGCAGCCGCTCCGCGAGCGTCGACTTGCCCGAGGCGGGCGGTCCGGCAATGCCAACGATAAATCGGTCGCGACCGGCAGCCCGCCGAAACAGTTCAGCCGCGAGATGCGCGATGTCGGACATGGCTTGCGCTCATCTCCTAACCGGCTTTTAGGTAGGCGATCCGCCGCTGCGGCGCAACCGTGCCTGGACGCCAGCGCAAACGAATTGGCCCGCCGCGCGTCGCGACGGGCCAGAGAGTCGGCCGAGGGCCGAACTCACATTCCCGATTCCTTGGCGATGAGGGCTCGGGCCTCCTCGACCAGCGCCTTGCCGTCGAGTCCCGCGCCCTTCACCTCCTCGATCCAGGCATCGATCACCGGTGCCGCGGCATCCTTCCAGCGCTGCGTCTCGGCCTCATCGAGCGTGATGATGTTGTTGCCGTTGTCCTGTGCGATCTTCAGGCCGGCCTCGTCGCCCTGGTCCATGACGCGGCCGAAGAAGGCGGCGGTTTCAATGCCGGTATTGTCGTCGATCACCTTCTTCAGGTCGTCCGGAAGCTTGTCATAGGCAGTCTGATTCATCGCGAAGACAAATGTCTGCGTGTACAGGCCATTGGCACCGGAAAACCCGGTGTGGTTTTTCACAAGTTCGCTGATCTTGAGCGACGGCGTCACCTCCCACGGCACCGTCGTGGCTTCGATCACGCCCTTCGACAACGCTTCGGTCGTGGCCGGAACCGGCATGCCAACCGGCGTCGAGCCGAGCTTTTCGAGCATCTGGTTGATGACGCGCGATCCGCCGCGAATCTTCAGACCCTGCATGTCCTCGAGCTTGGTGACGGGGTTCCTGGAATGGATGAGACCGGGCCCGTGCGTGTGCCAGGCGATCACCTTCATCCCCTTGAACTCATCGACGCAGTGCTTCTCGCAATATTGCTGGAAAGCGCGCGACGTCTGCTCGCCATTGGTCATGATGAACGGCATCTCGAATGCTTCCGTCGCAGGGAAGCGGCCGGGCGTATAGCCGATCACGGTCCAGATGAAATCGACCGCGCCGTCGGTGACCTGGTCGACGAGCTGCGGCGGCGTGCCGCCGAGCGCCATTGCGTCGTATTTCTCGATCTTGAGACGGCCGTTCGATTCGGTTTGCACCTTCTCCAGCCAGGGCAAAATCGCCTTGGCGGGGATTGTTGCCTGCGGCGGAAGCATCTGGTGCAGGCGCAACGTCACTTCCTGGGCGTAGGACGCAACCGTCATGGCGCCCAGCGCGGCGGCCGTTGCGAGCAGTTTGCGGAACATGGTCATTGGCATTCCTCCCTTGAACCGGATATTGTTATACAACAGAACTATCGGCCGCGACAGCCCCGCCAACCCTTCCGGAGCGCGCGTTATTCTGGCCGGACGTGGCGGCGCGGCTTCCGGCATGCGACCAATCGGCATACTGCCGACCGGCGAGGCGCGGGGCATCATTGCAGCCGAGGCATCAGCCCGCAGCACAAGGAGACGTCATGTCCGAGAAAGCAATCGCCAAGCCGCCCTATCGTGCCGACCATGTCGGAAGCCTCCTGCGACCGGAAACGGTCAAGCAGGCGCGAAACCGCTTCTTCGAGGAGAAGTCGATCAGCGCCGCCGAGCTGAAGGCAGTCGAGGATGCGGCGATCCGCGACGTGGTCAAGCTCCAGCAGGAGGTCGGCCTGCCCGTCGTGACGGACGGCGAAATCCGGCGCTCCTTCTGGCACTACGACTTCATGGGCGCGCTCACCGGCCTCGACCTCGAAGAGCGCGAGCCGGAGGGCGGCGTCCAGTTCCACGGCGTCAAGCTGCGGCCGATTTTCCCGACGATCACGGCCAAGCTCGACTTTCCCGACGACCATCCGATGCTCGAGCATTTCAAGTACCTGGCGAGCGTAGCCGGCGTGATGCCCAAGATTTCGATCCCCGGACCGAGCGCCTGCCATTTCCGAACCGCCAAGGCGGACATCAGGGTGAAGGAATATCTCGACCCTGACGTGCTGTTCGCCGACCTGGCCAAGACCTATGCCAAGGCGGTAAAGGCGTTCTACGACGCCGGCTGCCGCTATCTGCAGATGGACGACATCTACTTCGCCTATCTGTGCGATCCGAAGCAGCGGGCGGCCAGGCAGGAACTGGGCGAGGATCCCGACTGGCTGATCGATCGCTACGCCTGGATGATGCACGAGGCGATCAAGGACCGGCCTGCCGACATGGTGATCGGCATGCACATGTGTCGCGGCAACTTCAAATCGACCCACGTCGCCGAGGGCGCCTACGATCCCGCGGCCGACGCCATCTTCAACAAGACCGGCGTAGACATCTATTTCATGGAGTATGACAGCGAGCGCGCCGGCGGACTGCAGCCGCTGCGCCTGCTGCCCAGGGGAAGCAAGCGCGTCATGCCCGGCTTCATCACAACGAAGACCGGGGAGCTAGAAAAGCTCGACGATCTCAAGCGGAAGTTCGAAGAGGCCTCGAAATATGCCGACATCAACCAGCTCGGCATCGCCCCGCAATGCGGCTTCGCCTCCACCGAGGAGGGCAACCTGATCACCATGGATGACCAGCGGCGCAAGCTGGAACTGGTGGTGAAAACCGCCGAGGCAATCTGGGGCGGCGTGGCGGCCTGAGCCCTGTCGCCGGACATACAGCCGGTGACGCCGCCGTTGTTGCCGGCTGCCCGAATGGCGCGTAGGTATTGCCCCCGATCGGAGAGGGATCGGACGCCGGATGACGCGCAGCTATTCCGCATTTTCGCTGTTCCGCGAGGGCCTGCGCGGCCATTCGGGCTGGGCGCCGGCCTGGCGCTCGCCCGATCCCAAGCCGAAGTATGACGCCGTCATCGTCGGCGGCGGCGGGCATGGGCTCGCCACCGCCTACTATCTTGCCAGGAACCACCGCATCCGAAACGTCGCGGTGATCGAGAAGGGGTGGCTCGGGGGCGGCAACACCGGCCGCAACACCACGACGATCCGCTCCAACTATTTCTATCCCGAAAGCGTCGCGCTCTACGACTTTGCCCTGAAACTCTACGAAGGCCTGTCGCGCGAGCTCAACTACAACGTCATGTTCTCGCAGCGCGGCGTGCTGACCGTCTCCCATTCGGAAGGCGAAATGGAGATCGCAGCGCGTGTGGCCAACGCCATGCAGATCAACGGCACCGATGCCGAACTGCTCGGCCCCGACGAGGTGTTTCAGAAGGAGCCGCTGCTCAATCGTTCAGACCGGGCGCGCTATCCCGTATTCGGCGGCGTGTGGCAGGGTCGCGCGGGGGTGGCCCGGCACGACGCGGTTGCATGGGGATATGCCCGCGCCGCGGACCGGCTCGGCGTCGACATTATCCAGGACTGCGAGGTCGAGGGTTTCGTCATCGAGAACGGCCGTTGCGCCGGCGTCGAGACGAACCGCGGAACGATCCGCGCGGACGCGGTAGGGATCGCCGTCGCCGGCCATTCGAGCGTGCTCGCGGCCGAGGCCGGGTTTTCGCTGCCGATCCAGTCCTATTCGCTGCAGGCGATGGTGTCGGAGCCGGTCAAGCCCTGCATGCGGACCGTGGTGCTCTATCTCGGGACCGGAACCTACCTGTTCCAGTCCGACAAGGGCGAGATCGTGGTCGGCGGCGGACTCGACCGGGTGCCCTCCTACGCGCAGCGCGGCAATCCGCCGATGCAGCGCACGGTGCTTTCCGGCATGCTGGAGATGCTCCCGTCATTCGGCCAGTTGAAGCTGATGCGCCACTGGGCGGGCAACGTGGACGTCAGCCCCGATTCGTCGGCCATCATCGGGCCTTCCCCGGTGCCGGGTCTGTACCTCAACTGCGGCTGGGGTACCGGTGGCTTCAAGTCCATCCCCGCCGGGGGCTGGCTGCTCGCACATCTGATCGCCAAGGACGAGCATCACGAGATCAGCCGCCCGTTCGACCTTTCCCGCTTCACGACCGGCCGGCTCATCGACGAGGCGGCCGGCTCGGGCATCGCGCACTGACGGAGCAACAGGATGCAGCTCTTCCCCTGCCCCTTCTGCGGATTGCGCGACGAGACCGAATTCCACTTCGCCGCGCCGGCAGGAAAGGTCCGCCCCGAACCGGCCGGCGAGGTGAGCGCCGAGCACTGGGCGAGCTATCTCTACATGAAACCGAACCCGCATGGGGCGTCGCGCGAGATCTGGCTGCATCTTGCCTGCGGCGAGTTCTTCCTCATGGAACGGGACACCATGACCCATGAGGTGGCGGGTGCGCAGGCCCTGCGGAAGGAAGCCGATGCTTAAGCCCGAGGCAGCGCGATGACGGCCCGCCGCCTTTCGGCAGCCGCCGGCGCGCCGGCGATCCCGTTCACCTTCGACGGCAGGGCCTATGAGGGCCGCGAGGGCGACACGATCGCCGCGGCGCTGCTTGCGGCCGGCGTGCGCATCGTGGGCCGCAGTTTCAAGTATCACCGGCCGCGCGGCATCTGGGGCGCCGGGCCTGAGGAACCCAACGCGCTTGTCGACGTCACGCTGGATGGCCGCACCACGCCAAACCTGCGTGCGACGACGGAGCCGCTGGTCGAGGGCATGGCGCTCAGGGCAGTCAACGCCCATCCGAGCGCGGCGGCCGACCGCAACCGCGTCTTCGACCGCTTCTCCGCCTTCATCCCTGCCGGCTTCTACTACAAGACCTTCATCTGGCCCGACTGGCACCTGTTCGAGCCGCGCATCCGCGCAACCGCCGGGCTGGGCAGGCTCGATCCGGCCCATGAACCGCCGGCCACCTGTCCGATCGTGCATGCGCATTGCGACGTGCTGGTCGTCGGCGCCGGTCCGGCCGGACTGGCCGCCGCGCGCGCGGCATCCGCTGCCGGCGACAGCGTGATGCTGGTGGACGACCAGGAACGGCCCGGCGGTACGCTCCTTCACCGCGATGCCGAGATCGACGGGCAGCCGGGTCGCATCTGGGCAGCCTCCTGCGTTGAATATTTGCGCTCGCAGGGCCACCGCGTGCTGCTCAACGCCACGGCATTCGGCATCTACGACCACAATCTCGCCAGTGTCTGGCAGCGCCGCTTCGGCAGGCCGGATGCGCTCTGGCAAGTGCGCGCCAGGCGAATCGTGATTGCCGCCGGCGCGATCGAGCGACCCCTCGTCTTCCCGGACAACGACCGACCTGGCGTGATGTCGGCCGAGGCAGCACTGGTCTATCTGCGTCGCCATGACCTTCTTGTGGGTCAGCGCATCGTCGTCGCGACCAACAACGACAAGGCCTATGCCGTTGCGCGGGCGCTTGCCGCGGCAGGCGCGGAGATCACCGTCGCGGACATGCGCAGCACGGCGCCTCGCGCCGACGAGCGCCTGCGCGTTCTCTCTGGCGCGTCGATCTTCGGCGTCGAGGGCAAGGACGTGCTGGAGGCCGTGCGGATCGGGGGCAAGCGGATCGCGGCCGACTGCCTGCTCGTCTCGGGCGGCTTCACGCCGACGGTGCATCTCTTCTGCCAGGCGAAAGGCAAGTTGCGCTACGACGAGAGCATCGCCGCCTTCGTCCCCGGCGAGCGGCGGCCGGGGGTCGTCGTCGCAGGCGCGGCCAACGGGCGCTATGCGCTGTCCGGCGTGCTTGCCGACGGCTACGCCGCGGGCGGCGGCAGGGGCAAGTCCGCGCACGCCGTGACCCCGGACGACACCTATCGGATCGAGCCGGCATGGCCGCGCCCCGGCAGCAAGGCGCGACAGTGGATCGACTTCCAGAACGACGTGACCGTGAAGGATGTCGAGATCGCGGCGCGCGAGAACTTCCGCTCGGTCGAGCACCTCAAGCGCTATACGACGCTCGGCATGGCGACCGACCAGGGCAAGACCTCGAACATGAACGGGCTTGCCGCGATGGCCGCGATCACGGGCCGATCGATCGCGGACACCGGCACCACCACCTACCGCCCGCCCTTCGTGCCGATACCCATGACCGTGGTTGCGGGCCGCAGGCGCGGCGAACTGTTCAACCCGGTCCGGCGGCTGGTGCTGGAAAACGAGCACAAGACGGCGGATGCCGTATTCCGTGAATATGGCGGCTGGTTGCGGCCCGCCTGGTACGGCAAGGGCCGGGCGGAAGCCGAGATCGAACGCGAGGCGCGCACCGCGCGAGAGACGGTAGGCATCCTCGACGCCTCACCGCTCGGCAAGATCGATGTGATCGGCCCCGACGCCGGGGCGCTGGTCGACTACAATTCCTACCAGTCGATCTCGACGCTGAAGCCCGGCCGCATCCGCTACGGCTTCATGCTGACGGAAGCCGGCGTGATCTATGACGACGGCGTCGTCGCGAAGGTCTCGGACGACCACTACATCGTCTCCTGCTCGTCGGGGCACGTGCCGGGCGTGGTGCAACGGCTGGAGGAGTGGCGGCAGGACCGCTTCGACCCGACGCGCGTCTTCGTCCACAACTCGACGCCGCAATGGGCGACGCTGACGGCGACCGGGCCGCGCTCACGCAATCTCGTCGCCATGCTCGGGCTCGACCTCGATCTGTCCGACGAGGCTCTGCCGCACATGGCCTTCGCCGACACCACATTCGACGGCGCGCCGGCGCGCGTCGCACGGGTGAGCTTCACCGGCGATCGCTCCTACGAGATCTCGGTGCCCTCATCCAAAGCGGCGGCGCTCAACCGCGCCATGGCTGCGGCCGCGGGCGAGCTGGGCGGATGCCTGCTCGGCTCCGAGGCCCTGCTGCTCCTGCGCGCCGAGAAGGGCTACATCATCGCCGGCAAGGACACTGATGGCACGACCATGCCGCACGATCTCGGCATTGCCGGGCCGCGCGACAAGCGCAAGGACGAGTTCGTCGGCAAGCGCTCGCTCTTCACCGAAAACGCGTTGCGGCCGGACCGGCAGCAGGGCGTCGGTCTGACAGTGGTTGACGACGAGCCGCTGCCGACCGGCGCGCATGCTGTGGAGACCCGCGACGGCAGGCGCCGCTCGATCGGCTTCGTCACGTCGAGCTACAGGAGCCCAACCCTCGGTCGGCCGATCGCGCTCGGCCTCATCGAGCGCGGCCTGTCGCGGATGGGCGAGGAGCTCGAGTTCGTGCATCTCGGCAAGTCGATGCGGGCGGTGATTTCGCCCGTCTGCGCGTTCGACCCTCGGGGAGAGCGGCTCAATGCCTGAAATGGCTGTACTCCAAGGCTGGGACCTGAAGCGCGGCTACGACGCGGCCACGAAATGGTCGCCGGCGCCGGACTGGCGGCACGCCTCGATCGAGCGCACGTCATGGTCGGCGCGGCCCGTCTTCGGACTCGGGCAGACGCTCGTGAGCGGCAATCTCGAAGTGGCGCGCTCTGCGCTTTGGCCGAAGGCCGAACCGGTCGGACTTTGGGGCATCGCCAAACGCGATGCGCTGGTTCGGATCGCCCGCGACCGCGCCCTTCTGGTCGGAGATCGGCCGGTTGCGATCCAACCCGGCTGGAACGCGGAGGGCGGATGGGCCGTCTCTCTTGCCGACGATGCGTGGTTCGTGTTCGAGCTTTCGGGCGACAGCGCGCGGGCCGTGTGTGCACAGGCAACCTCCGCCGATCTTGAAAAGGGAAGCCCGTCGGCGGCCGTGCTTTTCGCCGGCGTGACGGCGCTTCTTTACCGAACGGACGAGCTCACCGCCCGCCTCCATGTCGAACGCGGCTTCGCGCCCTATCTATGGCGCTGGCTCGAGACGCTCGAAGGCTGAGCTCCAGGTCCCGGCCGGCCGCAGGTTGACGCAGCCAGAGCCGCTGGCCATCATCCGGCCCGACCGGAGCCCCAAGTCCAACAGCGAGGCGCACGCATGGAAAAAGCCGAGATCGGACTGATCGGACTGGGCACGATGGGCTCGAACCTCGCCCTCAATATCGCCGAAAAGGGCCATCGCATCGCGGTCTGGAACCGCCGCACGGAGCGCCTCGCAGAATTTCTCGCCGAAGCAGGCCCGCTGGCCGAGCGCATCGTCGGCTGCGACACGCTGGAGAGCCTGATGGAGGCGATCGAGCCGCCGCGGCCGGTGATCCTGATGATTTCCGCCGGCCAGGCGGTGGACGACATGCTTGCCCGGCTCGAACCGCTCGCCGGCAAGGGCGACATCATCATCGACGCCGGCAACGCCAATTTCCACGACACACGGCGGCGCACGAAGGAAGCCGAAGGCAAGGACCATGCTTTCGTCGGCATGGGCGTGTCCGGTGGCGAGGAGGGTGCTCGCCACGGGCCGTCGATCATGGTCGGCGGAGCCGAGGAGTCCTGGCGCCGCATCGAGAAGGTGATCCTCGACATAGCTGCGCAACATGAAGGCGAGCCCTGCGCGGCCTGGCTCGGGCCGGATGGGGCGGGCCACTTCGTCAAGACCATCCACAACGGCATCGAATATGCCGACATGCAGATGATCGCCGAGACCTACGGCATCATGCGCGACGGGCTCGGCATGAGCGCGCGCGAGATCGGCGCCGTGTTCGACGGCTGGAATGGTGGACGGCTCAACTCCTACCTGATCGAGATCACCGGCAAGGTGCTTGCCGCCGATGATCCAGAAACCGGCATGCCGATCGTTGACCTGATCCTCGACAAGGCGGGGCAGAAGGGCACAGGCCGCTGGTCGGCGATCGAGGCGCAGCAGCTCGGCGTGCCGGCGACGGCGATCGAGGCGGCGGTCGCCGCGCGCGGCCTGTCGGCGCTCAAGGAGGAACGCACGGCCGCCGCAGCCGTCTACGGCCCCCCGGCAGTGTCACAAGCCTCGACGCCACAGGGCGACATCGTCGGAGAGCTGGAGCTCGCGCTGCTGGCCGGCAAGATCGCGGCCTACGCGCAGGGCTTCGCGGTGATGCAGGCCGCCTCCGACGAATATGGCTGGAACCTGCCGATGGCGACGGTGGCGCGCATCTGGCGCGCGGGCTGCATCATCCGCTCGCAGTTCCTTGGCTCGATCGCCGCCGCTTTCGCGCCAGGCGAGCAAATAACCAACCTGATGATGGCACCGGCCTTCGTGGAGATGATGAGCCAGGCGCAAGCGGCGCTACGCATCACGGTCGGTCGCGCTGCCCTGCAAGGCTTGCCGGTGCCTTCCCTTTCCGCCGCCCTCGCCTATTTCGACAGCTATCGGCAGGCGCGCGGCACGGCGAACCTGGTCCAGGCCCAGCGCGACTTCTTCGGCGCGCACGGCTTCGAGCGCACCGACCGCAGCGGCCCACAGCACGGGCCGTGGGCTTCAGCTTGAGATCGCCGCCCTGAGCGGCTGCCGGGCTGTGCGATCCTCGACCGGACCCTTGACCTCCGTCGGCTTGAAGAGCGTCTGCAGCGTCTCGGGCGGCGCGCCATCGATGCGCTCCAGCACGGCGCGGGCCAGCTCCCGGCCGGCCAATCGAAAATCTTCGTCGACGACGAACAGCTCCTTGCGGAACATCTGGACAAGGCGCGACGACTGCTTGGTGACGATGTCGACGTCGCGTCCAAGCTTCAGCCCGCACTCCTCTATGGCGTTGACGAGTGCGAAAGCCGCCGCGCCGCTGCCGCTGACGATGCCGTCCGGGGGCGAGGTCCGCTGCATCAGCCGCATCGTCTGAAGCTTGATCTCCTCGATCGGCTGGTCGATCCAGGCGGTAGCAAACGGTACGTCGGCGACTCCGCCCTCAACCACACCTTCCGCGAAACCCGCCGTCATGTGCCGGTGATAGGTGAGCGACGGCGAAGGCGCCAGCAATGCGAGCCGCTTCCTGCCGCGGGCGATCAGGCGATCCACCGCCATGCGCGCGAAGACGAAATTGTCGAAGTCGTGCCACGCGTGCTCGACACCCATCTGGGTGCGGCCGTGGGTAGCGAACGGAAATCCCCGCTCCATCATGTAGCGCACGCGCGGGTCGTCGGGCCGCATCTGGGAAATGATGATGCCGTCGGCCGATCGTGTCTCGACGATGTAGCGCACCGGGTCCATCGGGTCGTTGCCGCTGGAGTAGGGCGTCAGGATGAGGTGGTAGGGCGTGGGCGAAAGCACCTCCGACACGCCGTAAATGATGTCGGAGATGAAACCCATCAGCTGCTCGTCGGTGTTGAGGACGAGGGAGATGACGTTGGTCTTGCCGGTGCGCAGCCTCACGCCCGCGCGGTTCGGCCGGTAGCCGACCTGGCGTGCTATCAGCTGCACACGGCGCTTGGTGTCCTCGCCGATGTCGGGCGCGTCCTTGAGCGCACGCGACACGGTCGTCACGCCCAGACCCGTCATGAAAGCGATTGTCTTCAGCGTCGGGCGCGCATCGGCCCGGCTTTCGCCCGGCGGGTCGACCTGGTCATGCTTCTTGCGCATTGCCCCTCTGCACCCCGCGCCGCGTCGTCCTTTCTACATAGATGCCGCCGCACCGCCGTGAATTCAAGCACCTGCAACGTTACAGCCGGGGATAGCGTGAGCCGGTGCGACCGGTCCGGCTGTTGCCCCGAAACTCGCCAAGGGCAGGTGAAGCGGCTCAGGAACCGGGCCGATTGCGGCGCAGCAAACCTTTCGAATCATGACGTTGACCCTGAAAAGCCGCAGTGTTCTGCTGCGTTGCAACACCAGACGGGACAATCCTGCGCGGCCGCCCGAACCAGGCGACTTAATTCGGAACGCGAAAAAAATCCCTCCCATCGCCCCGCGACAGGTTGCCTATCTGAATCGATTCGCCTAACCTTGATCTGTAACGTTACAGATTCAGGGAGGACTGTGATGCGTTATCAGCTAATGACCGCCGCCTTCGCGGCTTCGGTCGCACTTTCTTCCGGCACGGCTCTGGCAACCGATCTCGAAGTCACGCACTGGTGGACCTCGGGCGGCGAATCCGCGGCCGTGGCGGAACTCGCCAAAGCGTTCGACGCCACCGGCGATCACTGGGTGGATGGCGCCATTGCCGGTTCGGGCGGCGTTGCCCGGCCGATCATGATCAGCCGCATCACCGGCGGCGATCCCATGGGCGCCACGATGTTCAACCATGGGCGCCAGGCCGAGGAACTGGTCCAGGCAGGGTTGATGCGCGATCTCACCGAGCTCGCCGAAAAGGAAAAGTGGGCCGAGGTGATCGGCGACAAGAAGCTGCTGGAGTCCTGCACCCTCGACGGCAAAGTCTACTGCGTGCCGGTGAACATCCATTCCTGGCAGTGGCTGTGGCTCAACCGCCACGTCTATGAGGATAACGGGCTGCCGGTTCCGACCAACTGGGACGAATTCATCGCCTCCGCCCCGACGCTGCGCGACAAGGGCATTGTACCGCTCGC
>Ga0182792_1002261_pt1 | contig 13873 bp, 14 predicted proteins | sample Passage237B_FD_130497 | JGI IMG/M metagenome (GOLD analysis project Ga0182792, IMG submission 130497) | Cellulose adapted compost microbial communities from Newby Island Compost Facility, Milpitas, CA, USA - Passage2 37B (version 2) (version 2) ...
AGGGCCGGCCGGCGAAAGCGGCTGGAGCGAGGGAAGCCCGAAGGGCCGAGACGGCGGGGTGCATTTCTTTGCCTACTTTCTTGTTGCATGACAAGAAAGTAGGTCGCCCGCCGGGGCGAGTCCCGGCCAGTCGAGGCCAGTGGAACCGGCTTCACAAAACGCAGGCACGAGTGGCGGATGCGCTTCGCTTATCCACCCTACGAAAACACAGCAAATGAATTGAGCCGCAGTGAGATTGCTTCGCTGCGCTCGCAATGACAGTCATACGGCGCAATGGACTTCGACTATTGCGCCCTGCGAGATGCGCGAATCACAGGGACCGCGCCGGCATCGGCATGGTCTCGCCCTGCCCCAGCGTCCACCAGCCGCGCGCGACGCGGTAGAGCACCCACAGGCCTGCCAGGCCCAGCACGGCGAGGCCGACGAAGACCCCGATGAGGGTGAAGATGAAGACCCAGCCGACCACGCACCACAGCAGCGCGTACCAGAAGGTGCGGATCTGCCAGCGGAAGTGGCTCTCGAGCCAGGTGCCGCGCGCGGCGGCCTGCTTGTAGTAGTTCAGGATCACGGCGGCGATGGACGGCAGCGTGCCGAGAAAGCTGCCGAGGATGGTCGCGGTGCCGAGCAGCGCGGTGACGAGCGCGAAGGCGTGCAGGCCATAGACCACGTGCGTGATCAGCCGCAGGGTATCGAGATCCGTGGCGGGGCCGGGGCCGCGCGGTTGCAGGTCTTGGCTCATGCTGTCTCCGTCAGAGTCCGAGGTCGTTCCAGATGGCGTCCACGCGTGCCTTCACGGCGGCGTCCATGACGATGGGGCGCCCCCATTCGCGGTCGGTTTCGCCGGGCCACTTGTTCGTGGCATCGATGCCCATCTTGCTGCCCAGCCCGGCCACGGGGCTGGCGAAGTCGAGGTAGTCGATGGGCGTGTTGTCGACCAGCGTCGTGTCGCGCGTGGCGTCCACGCGCGTGGTCAGCGCCCAGATGACCTCGGGCCACGAGCGGATGTCCACGTCCTCGTCCACGACGAGGATGAACTTGGTGTACATGAACTGCCGCAGGAAGCTCCAGATGCCGAACATCACGCGCTTGGCGTGGCCGGGGTACTGCTTGCGGATGCTGACCACGGCGAGGCGGTACGAGCAGCCCTCGGGCGGCAGGTAGAAGTCCACGATCTCGGGGAACTGGCGCTGCAGCAGCGGCACGAAGACCTCGTTGAGCGCCACGCCGAGCATCGCCGGCTCGTCGGGCGGCTTGCCGGTGTAGGTCGAGTGGTAGATCGGGTCCTTGCGCATCGTGATGCGCTGGATCGTGAACACCGGGAACTCGGCCACCTCGTTGTAGTAGCCGGTGTGGTCACCGTACGGCCCCTCGGGCGCGACGTCGCCGGGGTGGATGACGCCCTCGAGCACGATCTCGGCCGAGGCCGGCACCTGCAGGTCGGAATCCATGCACTGCACCAGCTCGGTCTTGGCGCCGCGCAGCAGGCCGGCGAACTGGTATTCGGACAGCGTGTCCGGCACCGGCGTGACGGCGCCGAGGATGGTCGCCGGGTCGCAGCCGAGCACCACGGCCACCGGGAAGGGCTCGCCCGGATGCGCGATCTGGTGGTCGCGGAAGTCCAGCGCGCCGCCGCGGTGGGCCAGCCAGCGCATGATGACGCGGTTCCTGCCGAGGACCTGCTGGCGGTAGATGCCCAGGTTCTGGCGCTTCTTGCCCGGCCCGCGCGTGACGACCAGCCCCCACGTGATCAGCGGCGCGACGTCGCCGGGCCAGCAGTGCTGGATCGGCAGCCGGCCCAGATCGACCGCGTCGCCCTCCCACACCACTTCCTGGCACGGTGCCGAGCGTACGACCCTGGGCGCCATGTTGAGCACCTGCTTGAACACCGGCAGCTTCTCCCAGGCGTCCTTCAGCCCCTTGGGCGGATCGGGTTCCTTCAGGAAGGCCAGCAGCCGGCCGACCTCGCGCAGCGATTCCTTCCAGTCGCCGGACTCGCCCATGCCGTAGGCCACGCGCTGCGGCGTGCCGAACAGGTTGGCGAGCACGGGCATGGACTGCGGCACGCCCTTCGTCACCGGCTTCTCGAACAGCAGCGCCGGACCGCCCGCGCGCAGCACGCGGTCGGCGATCTCGGTCATCTCGAGGTGGGTGTCCACGGGCACGGTGATGCGCTTGAGCTCGCCCATCTCCTCGAGGCGGGCGATGAAGGCGCGCAGGTCGTCGTAGCTCATCGTCGGCGCTCAGCGGCAGCGGTTGATCGCGGTGCGCGTCGCCTGCGCGGCAAAGCGCGCGGCGGCGGCGAAGTCCTCGCCGTCACCAGCGTACAGGATGGCGCGCGAGGAGTTGATCATCAGCCCCGTGCCGTCACGGCTGCGGCCGGCGGCCACGGTGGCGGCGATGTCGCCGCCCTGCGCGCCGATGCCCGGCACCAGCAGCGGCATGTCGCCGGTCAGCGCGCGCACGCGCGCGATCTCCTCGGGGAAGGTCGCGCCGACCACCAGCCCGAGGTTGCCGCTGGCGTTCCATTCGCCGGCGGCCAGCCGCGCGACGCGCTCGTAGAGCTTCTCGCCGCCGACGTCGAGGAACTGCAGGTCGCTGCCGCCGGGGTTGGACGTGCGGCACAGCAGGATCACGCCCTTGTCGGAATACTCCAGGTAGGGCTCGATCGAGTCGCGCCCCATGTACGGATTCACCGTCACGGCGTCGGCGCGGTAGCGCTCGAAGGCCTCGCGCGCGTACTGCGCGGCGGTGCTGCCGATGTCGCCGCGCTTGGAATCGAGCACCACCGGGATGCCGGGATGGCGGTCATGGATGTGCCGGATCAGGTCCTCGAGCTGGTCCTCGGCCCGCGCGGCGGCGAAGTAGGCGATCTGCGGCTTGAAGCAGCACACGAGGTCGGCCGTGGCGTCGACGATCTCGCGGCAGAAGCGCAGCACGGCGTCGGGCTCGTCGCGCAGGTGGGCCGGAAAGCGGGCGAGGTCCGGATCGAGGCCGACGCACAGCAGGCTGTTGCGCGTGCGCCAGGCGTCGGCAAGGGCGGTCATGAAGTGCATGGGGGAATTCCGTGTGGTCCGGTCCGCATGATAAGCGAGCCGGGCGTGCGCCGGAAAACGCACGGGGGCCGCTGGGCCCCCGTGCGGCGGGAAACCGGCACCGCGCCTACTTCTTGTCGATGCCGAGGATCTCCATCGCCTTGTGCAGCGTGGCGACCGACTCGTCGTGCTGGCCGGCCATGTGCTGCTCCTCGCCCTTGGCGCGCAGCATCCTGACCTCGCTCATCTGCATCTCGGTGAGTTTCGGATTGGCCGCGAGCGCCTCGTCGATGGCCTTCATGTCGGTCGGACAGTGATGCGCGAACGCGGCGTCGGACAGCGCCAGGGCCAACAGCCCGAATGCAATTCTGGTCTTCATCTGTGCTCTCCCGTGGGTGTGGCCGACCGGGGGGCCGGCACACGTGGACAGTAGTCCACGCCGGGCCGGCGCGCCGGCTCAGGCACGGAACAGCAGGTCGAAGACGATGCCGGCGAACACCACGGCGCCAAACCAGTTGTTGTGCAGGAAGGCCCTGAAGCAGCCGGCGCGGTCGCGCTCGCGGATCAGGCCGTAGTGGTAGTGGGCCACGCCGGCCGCGCCGATCAGGCCGACCGTGTAGTACAGCGGACCCAGCCCGGCCATCCAGCCTGCCACCGCGAGCGTGGCCAGCGTCAGGCCGTAGCAGGTCATCACGGCGCGGACATCGTGACGGCCGAACGTGATGGCCGCGCTCTTGATGCCGATCTTCAGGTCGTCGGGCCGGTCGACCATCGCGTACTCGGTGTCGTAGGCCACGGCCCAGAACACGTTGGCCAGCAGCATCACCCACGCCTCGCACGGCACCTCGCCCCGGATCGCGGCGAAGGCCATCGGGATGCCGAAGCCGAAGGCGATGCCCAGATAGGCCTGCGGAATCGCGAGGAAGCGCTTCGTGTACGGATAGCTCGCGGCGATCAGCACCGCCGGCACCGACAGCGCGATCACGAGCCCGTCGAGGAACAGCACCAGGAACAGCGCCGCCGCCGCGAGGATGCCGGCCACGCACAGCGCCTCGCCCGGCGTGACGTGGCCCGTGACGATGGGCCGGTCCACGGTGCGCTCGACGTGGCCGTCGAAGTCGCGGTCGGCGAAGTCGTTGATGACGCAGCCGGCCGAGCGCATCAGCACCGTGCCGGCGAGGAAGATCAGCAGCACGTGCCACGGCGGGAAGCCGCCCGCCGCGATCCACAGCGCCCACAGCGTCGGCCACATCAGCAGCAGGATGCCGATCGGCCGGTGCAGGCGGGCCAGGCGGAAGTAGTGCGGAAGGCGTTCGGACAGGCTGTAGCGGGATTCGGTCATGCCGGCAGGTCGAGGATCTCGGGCAGGAAGATTTCGGACACCAGCAGCGCGCGGCCACCCAGACGGAAGACCGAACGCCGCCCCCACAGTTCGCGCGGCAGCCGGCGCGGCGCCAGCGCCGCCGAGACCGCGCGGTGACGCGCGTCACGCGCGTCGAGCCGCGCGCAGGTCAGCTCGCCGCGCCGCACGCGCGGATTCGCGAACAGCGCCGCACCGAGCGGACGCGAGCCGATGGTCGCGAACAGCCGGGAACCGGCATCGACCGTGGCACGCGGCAGGACCGAGCGCGCATAGACCACCGGCACGCCGTCGGCCACCAGCAGCACCTCGCGGACCCAGGCCCAGTCGCCATGCGGCAGGCCCAGCAGCGCCGCCTCGTCGTCGAGCACCTTGCCCAGCCGCTGGCGCAGTACGCGCACCGAGAAGTCGCGGCAGCGCGCCCGGATCCGCGCCGTCAGCGAGCCCGGATCCCGCAGCCACCCTTGCATGCCGCGCGGCAGCAGGGCGGGCAGGAGGTGGCTGCGCCACCGGTCGAGGTTTCGATGGGTCATGGCGTCACGCGGTCGGAACGGCGGACATCTTAACCGATGCGCCGCCCCGGCCCCAGATCAGGCCGCCACGCGCGCCGCCCGTGCGCCCGCCAGCCACGCCTTGAAGCTCTCGACCAGCGACAGCAGCGCCGGGATGAAGAACAGCACCAGCACGGCCGAGAAGCCCAGGCCGAACGCGATCGAGGCCGCCATCGGGATCAGGAACTGCGCCTGCAGCGAGGTCTCGAACAGCAGCGGCGTCAGCCCGCCGATGGTCGTCAGCGAGGTCAGCATCACGGCGCGCAGCCGGCCGCAGGACGCGCCCACCAGCGCCTCGTCCAGCGCCAGTCCCTTGACGCGCAGTTCCTTGAACAGGCTCACGAGGATGATGGAGTTGTTGACGACGATGCCGGCCAGCGCGAACAGGCCGAACATCGAGAGGATGGTCAGGTCCAGCCGCATCAGCCAGTGGCCGAAGATGGCGCCGACCAGCCCCAGCGGAATCGCCGACATCACGACCAGCGGCCAGCTCCACGACGCGAAGGCCCACACCAGCGTCAGGTAGATCAGGCCCAGCCCCAGCAGCATGCCGGCCTGCATGTCCTCCATGGTCTCGCGCTGGTCGGCCGCCCGGCCCTCGAAGCTGAAATCGACGCCGTGGCGCTGCGCCAGCGCCGGCAGCACCCCGCGCCGCAGCTCGGCGCGGATGGCCTCGGCGTTGCCACGGGCGGGGTCGACGTCGCCCGACACCTCGACCGCCAGCCGGCCGTCGGCGTGGCGCAGCGCCTCGAAGCCGCGCCGCGACTCCCAGCTCGCCACCGCGCCCAGCGGCACGAAGCGCTCGCCCGGCGCGCGGATGACGAGCCGCTCGAACACGTCCAGCCGCTCGCGCTCGTCGCGCGGCAGCAGCACGCGCACCTCCAGCTCGTCGCGCCCGCTCTGCACCAGCTGCGCCAGATGGCCGTCGAAGGCCGCGCGCAGCTGCCGGCCCAGACTCTCGGTGGTCAGGCCCAACGCCTCGCCGGCCGGCGTCATGCGGTACACGAGCTGCTCGCGGCCGAAGGGCATGTCGTCCTCGACCGCCGACACGCCGGGGATGCCGCGCAGGCTCTCGGCGAGCTCCAGCGCGGCCGTCTTCAGGCGCTCGGGGTCGTCGCCGGTCAGCCGCACCGTCAGGTCGCGTCCCGGAGGACCGGACTGGCGCGCCTGCAGCGTCAGGTTCTCCAGTCCCGGCGCGGTGCCGGCGTTCTCGCGCCAGGCGCGCAGGAAGGTCTCGTTGCGCACCGTGCGCTGCTCGGGCGGCACCAGCTCGACCATGATCGACGCGAGCTGGTCGCCACGCGCCGTCGCCGCCCCGCCGGTGCCGATGGCCCCGCCCAGCCGCGACACGGCCGTGCGCACGATGCCACCGCCGAACTGGCGGTCGGTCTCCACCAGCGCCGTCTCCAGCTCGCGCAGGAAGGCCTCGGTGTGGGCGCGCGGCGTACCGGCCGCGAAGGCCACGTTGCCGTACAGCACCTGCCCCTCCGGCGTCGGAAAGAACACGAAGCCGATGCGCCCGCCGGCGACGACGCCGACGGCGAGGATCATCGTCGCCAGCGTGATCGCGACCGTCGTGCCGCGCCAGCGCAGCGCCAGCTCCACGACCGGCCGGAAGCGCAGGTCGCGGAAGCGGTCGAACACCTCGTCCAGCCGCGCGCGCAGCCGCGAGGCTTTGCGGGCGGCCTCGCCGTGCAGCGCGCTCTTCAGGTGCGCGGGCAGGATCAGGAAACTCTCGAGCAGCGCCGCCGAGATGACCATGATCATCACGAACGGGATGTCGAACAGGATGTTGCCGATGATGCCGCCGACCAGCATCAGCGGCACGAAGGCCGCGATGGTCGTGACCGACGAGGCCACGACCGGCCAGAACATGCGCCGCGCCCCGCCCAGCGCCGCCTGCGCCGGGCCCTCGCCCATGCGGCGGTGCGTGTCGGCGTCCTCGGACACGACGATGGAGTCGTCCACGATGATGCCCAGCGCCATGATCAGCGCGAACAGGCTCATCATGTTGATCGTGCCACCGAACAGCAGCATCAGCCCCAGCGTGGCGAGGAAGGCGGTCGGGATGCCCACCATCACCCAGAACGCGATGCGCGCGGGCAGGAACACGTACAGGATGGCCACGACCAGCAGCAGGCCGCTCAGGCCGTTCTCGACGAGCAGGTGGATGCGGTCGCGGATCAGCTCCCACTGCGCGTCGAAGACCTCGACCTTCACGGACGGCGGCAGCGTCGGCAGCGTGCGTTCCAGCCAGCCCTCCAGCACCCGGGCCGCGCGCAGCGAATGGCCTGTCTCGGCGCGCTGCAGCAGCAGCTCGATGGCGGCATCCCCGCCCTCGGACAGCGTCAGGCTGCCCGGACGCGGCTCGCGGCGGATGTCGGCGATGTCGCCGAGCCGGATCAGGCCGCCCTCGTCCGACACCACGGCCAGGTTCTCGAAGGCGCGCGCGTCGCGGCGCTGCTCCAGCCCGCGGATCTCGCGCGCGCCGTCGCGCTCGCCGGCCACGCCGGCCGGCACGTCGCGCGCGATCGCCGCGACGCGGTCGCCGACGTCGACGAGCGACAGGTTCAGCGTCTCCAGCGCCGCGCTCGAGACCTCGATCGCGATGCGCTCCTCGGGCAGACCCGTGATGTCCACGCGGTCGATGCCGGCCGCGAGCAACTCGCTCTCGAAGCGCCGCACCCACGGCCGCAGCGCCTCCACGCTCTCGCCGCGCACGAGCAGCCGCGCGATCGGCTCGTAGCGCGCCACGCGGCTCACCTCGGGCGTCTCGGCGTCGCGCGGCAGGTTGCGGAACTCGTCGACGCGCTGCCGCACCTGGTCGAGCGCCAGCAGCGGGTCCGTGCCCTCGTGCAGCTCCAGCGTGATGCTCGACACGCCCTGCGCCGAGGTCGAGCTCATGCGCTTGAGGCCATCGACGTTCTTCAGCCGCTCCTCGAGCGGCGTCGTGATGCCGGCCTCGACGTCCTCGGCCGCCGCGCCGGACCACACGACGCGCACCGAGATGAAGTCCAGCTCGAAGCTCGGAAAGAACTGCACGTTCATCCGCGTGATGGCCGCCAGCCCGGCCAGCAGCGCGAGCAGCATCAGCACGTTGGCCGCGACGCGGTGCTGCAGCAGCAGCGCGATGACGCCGCGCCGCTTCATCGCGGCGACACCTCGACCGCCAGGCCGTCGATCGCGTTGGGCAGGTGCGTGACCATCACCGCGCTGCCCGGCGGCAGCTCCGGCGCGCGCACCAGCACGCGCGGCTCGCCGCCCAGCCGGTGCTCGCCGACGCGCTCGACGCGCACGGTCGCGAGCCGGCCGTCGACGACGCGATACACGCGGTCGCCGCCGTGCAGAGCCGAGAACGGCAGCGACAGCACGCCCTCGACCACGGGCCGCTCCAGCTCGGCGCTGAGGAAGGCGCCCACGGGCACGGTCTCGCCGGCGTCCACGCGCAGCAGCACCTCGACGCCGCGCGCGTCGGCCTCGCCGGCGATGCGTTCGAGCCGCGCAGTGAGCGAGGCGCCGCCGAAATCGGCGGTCGCGCGCAGCACGTCGCCCGCCGCCAGCGCGGCCTTCAGTTCGGCCGCGTGGTGCGCCGGCACCCGCGCGCGCAGGAACAGGTCGTCGGAGGGATACAGCGTCAGCAGCGTCTGGCCCGGCTGCACCTGGTCGCCGGCCGCCACCTCGACGCTGCCGACGCGCGCCGCAAACGGCGCCGTGATCTCGCCGCGGGCGGCGTCGCGCTCGGCCGCCGCGAGCTCGGCGCGCGCCTCGGCCAGCCGCGCCGGATGCTCGGCGATGGCCTGCTCGCGCTGCGTCACGGCGAGCCGCGCGCGGGCCACGTCCTCGCGGGCCTGGTCGGTCGTCGCGGCCGAGCCGAAGTTCTGCCGCGCGAGCTGCTCGAAGCGCGCCAGCTTGGCCTCGGCCAGCGCCAGCAGCTCGCGCTCCTGCGCCAGCGCGTCGCGGTCGGACTTCGCACGCACGCGCTCGCGCTCGACGGCGGCGCGGGCCTGCTCGACGCGCGGCTGCAGATCCCGCGGGTCGAGCCGCGCCAGCACCTGTCCGGCGCTCACGAGGTCGCCGTCGCGCACCCGCAGCTCGAGCACGCGCCCGCTCACCGGCGAGGCCGCGCGCACACGGTCGGGGGCCTCGATGCGGCCGTACAGCGTCAGCGTCGGCCGCACGGCCTGCGGCGCCGCCTCGACGACGGCCACCGGCCACACGCGCTCGCGCACCTCGACCACCGGCGGCTCCGGCCGCGTGGCGCGCAGCACCACGAAGCCGGCCACGGCCAGCACCACGACTCCAACGGCAAGCATGCGGCGCATGCGATCTCCAGCGGCATCCGGATCATGCGGCGCATGACCCCATGTTCATCAGACGGCAATGATACGGGTTGTCAGGCCCTCAGCAGGCCCTCGCGCCCGCCCAGCCAGCGGTCGAGCAGACGCTCGGCGGCTTGCGGCGATTCGGCGAGCAGGCGTTCGGCCAGCCGGCGCGCGGGCTCGATCAGCGCGGCGTCGCGCTCGAGGTCGGCGTGGCGCAGCAGCGGCACCCCGCTCTGGCGCGCGCCGACGAACTCGCCGGGGCCGCGGATGCGCAGGTCCTCGCGCGCGATCTCGAAGCCGTCGGTGTGCTCGAAGATGACCTTCAGCCGCGCGCGCGCCGTCTGCGACAGCGGCGGATCGGTGGCGAACAGCAGCACGCAGGCCGACTCGGCCGTGCCGCGCCCGACGCGCCCGCGCAGCTGGTGCAGCTGCGCCAGCCCGAAGCGCTCGGCGTGCTCGATGACCATCAGGCTGGCGTTGGGCACGTCCACGCCGACCTCGATGACCGTGGTCGCGACGAGGAGATCCAGCTCGCCGGCCGCGAAGGCGGCCATCGTCGCGGACTTCTCGGCCGGCTTGAGCCGCCCGTGCACGAGCCCCACGCGCAGCTGCGGCAGTTCGGCCGTCAGCCGCTCGAAGGTCTCCTGCGCGGTCTGCAGCTGCAGCGCCTCGGACTCCTCGATCAGCGGACACACCCAGTAGGCCTGCTGCCCCTGCGCGCAGGCCTCGGCGACGCGGGCGACGACCTCGTCGCGGCGGGCGTCGGACACCAGCTTGGTCAGCACCGGCGTGCGGCCCGGCGGCAGCTCGTCGAGCACCGACACGTCGAGGTCGGCGTAGTGCGTCATCGCGAGCGTGCGCGGAATCGGCGTGGCCGACATCATCAGCATGTGCGGGTTCAGGCCGCTGGCCGACTTCTCGCGCAGCGCCAGCCGCTGGCGCACGCCGAAGCGGTGCTGCTCGTCCACGACGGCCAGCCCCAGCCGCGGCAGCGTCACCGGATCCTCGATCAGCGCGTGCGTGCCCACGGCAAGCAGGCTCTCGCCGGCGGCGAGCCGCGCCAGCGAGGCCTCGCGTTCCTTCTTCGGGCGGCTGCCGGCCAGCCATTCCACGGCCAGCCCGAGCGGCTCGAGCCAGCCGGCGAGCTTCAGGTAGTGCTGCTCGGCGAGGATCTCGGTGGGCGCCATCAACGCGGCCTGGTGGCCGTTCTCGACGGCCTGCAGCATCGCCAGCGCGGCAACGACGGTCTTGCCCGAGCCGACATCGCCCTGCAGCAGCCGCTGCATCGGATGCGGCGCGGCGAGGTCGCGCGCGATCTCGCCCACGGCGCGGGCCTGCGCGCCGGTCAGCGCGAACGGCAGCGCGTCGAGCAGGCGGCGCGTGAGCTCGCCGCGCGGCGCGAGGGCGGGCGCGCGCTTGGCGCGGCGCGCGTTGTAGGCGCGGCGCAGCGACAGCTGCTGCACCAGCAGCTCCTCGAAGTGGATGCGCCGCCACGCCGGATGCTCGCGCGACTCCAGCGCCGCGACCGGAACCGACGGCGCGGGCCGGTGCAGCGCCCGCAGCGCGGCCGAGAAGCCCGGCAGGCGCAGCTCGCGCAACACGTCGTCGGGCAGCAGCTCCTCTTCGACGTGGGCGTCGAGCGCGCGGCCGACGAGCCGGCGCAGCGTGGACTGCGCGAGCCCGGCGGTGGTCGGATACACCGGCGTCAGCGCGTCGGGCAGCGGCTCGCCGGCCTCCACGGGGCGCACGCGCGGGTGCACCATCTCGGCGCCGAAGAAGCCGTGGCGCAGCTCGCCGAACAGCCGCACGCGGCGGCCCTGGGCGACCTGCTTCTGCTGCGAGGGGTAGAAGTTGAGCCAGCGCGCCGCGACCTCGCCGGTGTCGTCACGCACGCGGGCGACGAGCTGGCGGCGCGGGCGCAGCAGCACCTCGCATGAGGTGACCACGCCCTCCACCTGCACCGGCTCGCCCTCGCGCGCGTCACGGATCGGCACGATGCGCGTCTCGTCCTCGTAACGCAGCGGCAGGTGCAGCAGCAGGTCCTGCTGGCGGTGGATGTCGAGCTTGGCCAGACGCCGGGCCAGCGCATCGCCCGACGTCGCGGCGGCGGCGGTCGGGCGGGCGGTCATGGCGCGTTCGGCGGGCTCAGTCGATCACGAGGATGGCGTCGGCCTCGACCTCCGCGCCCCGGGGCAGTTCCTTGACGCCGACGGCGGCACGGGCCGGATAGGGCTGGTCGAAGTAACGCGCCATGATCTCGTTGACCTTCGCGAAGTTGGCCAGGTCGGTCAGGTAGATGGTCACGCGCACGGCGTCGGCGAGCGAGCCACCGGCCGCCTCGGCCACGGCCTTGAGGTTCTCGAACACGCGCACGGTCTGCGCCTCGAAGCCCTCGACGAGCTGCATGGTGGCCGGATCGAGGCCGATCTGGCCCGACATGTAGACGGTGTTGCCGGCGCGCACGGCCTGCGAGTAGGTGCCGATGGCGGCGGGGGCGTTGGGCGTGGAAATGATGCGGCGGGTCATGGTTCGGTATCCTCGGCGTTGCCTGAAACGAAGCCCGATTGTACCCACGCCCCATGAAACCGATGATCGCGAACCTCGAAAAGCTCGTCGGCGGCCCGCGCGACGGCGCGCTGCTGCGGCTGTCGCTGGGCAACGCGTGGCTGGACGAGGACGCCGCGAAGGCGGCCGGGTACTACCGCGCGGCGCTGGACTTCGACCCGGACTACTCCGCCGCATGGAAGGGACTGGGCAGGGCGCTGGAACGCGCCGGCGACGACGCGGGGGCGCTGGCGGCCTTCCGCGACGGCATCGCGGCCGCCGCGCGGCGCGGCGACCGTCAGGCGGAGAAGGAGATGACCGTCTTCGCGCGCCGCACCGAGAAGCGGCTCGACGGGCCGGCCTAGCCCCGCGCCTACAGCGAGCGCAGCGTGACCTCGCAGTCGACGCGGCTCATGACCTTCTGCAGGCCGCGCCGCGTCGCGAGGTTGATGATGACCGGCGCCATGAAGTTGGCGCGCAGGCCGGCGCTGTCGGGCGCGCCCTCGCCCTCCCCGCGCCGCAGGATCACCAGCACGACCGCCTGCGCCGGATCCTGCAGGCCGATGGTCGCCGATTCCTCGTCCGACAGGCGCAGCTCGTAATGCACGGCAATGCGCACCGGATCGGTGACCGAGAACAGCACTTCCGGATCGTCGACCGACAGCAGCAGGAACAGCGCACGCTCGGCGTCGTCCTCGTCATGCAGCAGCGCGAAGCGCCGCAGGTGCTCGAACCCGGACAGACCGCCCGGGAAATCGATGATCTTGCCGTCCTCCACCTCGATCAGGCCAAGCGCCGGGCTGTCGATCTTCATGCGTCGTCTCCGTCTCGGGCCGGCGCGCTCAGCGGCCGGCGATCACGCTGGCGTCCGCAAGCGGCCGCCCGAGCGCGCCGCGCACCTCGGCCAGCGCCTTGTCGGCCGCCGCGCGGCTTGGGAATGGACCGATCTCGGGCAGGCCGTGCACGACGACCTGCCGTCCGGCCAGCGCCAGCGCGGCGCGCTGACGGTCGGCGTTCTCGGCATCGGAATACACGCCGGCCTGGATCCACCACCGGCCGTCGGCCTCGACCGCAAGGCCGCCCGCGTCGGCGGCCTTGCGTGCCGCGTCGCGCGACGCGAACGGGCCGATCAGCACGCGGTGCAGCAGGCGGCCGGAGTGACCGGCGGTGGCGGCGGCATCGAGCAGGTTGCGCGCGGCCGGCATCGGGCCGAAGCCGGACAGGCGCACGCGGTAGGCGGTGGCGGCGGGCGCAGGCCTGGCCGGCGGCGCGCTCTCGGCGGACGGCGCCGGTGCGGGGGTCGGCGGGTGGGGAGGCGGAACCTCCGCCTCGGGCGGCGCGGACGCCTCGGGCACCTCGGCTTCCGGCGCGGCATCCGGTACAGCGGCCGGGACCGGCTCGGGCAGCAGCACCGGCGGTGGCGGCTCGGCCGGTGCGGGCGGAGGCGGCGGGATCTCGACCACCGGCGCGGGCGGAGCCGGTGGCGGCCCGGCCGTCTCGGCACCGTCGAGCACGTAGGCCAGCAGCACGGCGATCAGCACCGCCGCGACGCCGGCGCGCAGCAGCGCGCCGCGCACGGTCCCGTCCTGGGGCGGGAACTCAGGCGCCCGGCGCATCGCCGCCTCCCTGCCGTTCGGCCATCGAGCGCACGAGCTCGGCCTCGGCCACGGAAATGCCGCAGCGCTCGGCGATGGCCTCGGCGTCCAGTCCGCGCCGGGCGCACACGAGCGCCTCGTTGTATTCGGGGGAAATGCCCTGGGCCGCGCCAATGGACTCGACCTGCTCGCGCAGGGCCGTGAGCTGGCTGGACAGCACGCCGATGTCCTCGCGCTGGCGCGTCAGCTCATCGCGCAGCGCGTCGAGCTCGTGGCGCAGCGTGCTCTGCTCCAGCGCGGCCTCGAAGGCGGGGGGCTCGTCCGGCCGGGCGTCGTCGTAGCCGTCGTAGTAGCTCATGCCCGCGCGCAGCACGCGGGCCCGGTTGAGCTGGTAGACCATGTAGACGAACAGGGCGCCGATCAGGACCCAAACCAGTTCTCGCACGCCTGTTCTCCTTGCGGGCCGTGA
>Ga0182792_1002263_pt1 | contig 13862 bp, 11 predicted proteins | sample Passage237B_FD_130497 | JGI IMG/M metagenome (GOLD analysis project Ga0182792, IMG submission 130497) | Cellulose adapted compost microbial communities from Newby Island Compost Facility, Milpitas, CA, USA - Passage2 37B (version 2) (version 2) ...
GCAGGCCGCCGGCGCTGCCGCCCGAGGCGGCCACGCGGTCCGGCGCGGCGTAGCCCAGGCGCACCAGCTCGCGGGTGACGTCGACGAAGTCGTTGAAGGTGTTCTGCTTCCTGAGCAGCTTGCCGTCCTCGTACCACTGCCGGCCCATCTCCTGGCCGCCGCGGATGTGGGCGATGGCGTACACCATGCCGCGGTCGAGCAAGCTGACCACCGGCGAGTTGAACGCCGGGTCCATGGAGATGCCGTAGCTGCCGTAGGCGTACTGCAGCATCGCGGCGGTGCCGTCCTTGCGGAAGCCCTTGCGGTACACCAGCGAGACCGGGATCCTGGCCCCGTCGCGGGCGGTCACCCATACCCGCTCGGTGACGTACTGCGAGGGGTCGTAGCCCAGCACGGCCTGCTGCTTGAGCAGGCGGCGCTCGCCGGTGGCGATGTTCAGCTCGTAGGTGGTGGCCGGCGTGGCCAGCGAGGTGTAGCTGTAGCGCAGCCACGGGGTGTCCGCCTCGGCGTTGACCGACAGGCCCATGGAATAGGCCGGCTCGTCGGCGGCCACGTAGTCCTGCGCGCCGCCGGCCTTGAGCAGGCGGATGCGCTCCAGCCCCTGGGAGCGTTCGGCCACGGCGGTGAAGCCGTCGAACAGCTCGAAGTCCTCGATGACCACCGCCGGGTCGTGCGGCAGCAGGTCCTGCCACTGCGCGCGCGAGGTGCCGTCGCTGGGCGCGGCGACCAGCTTGAAGTTGGTCGCGCGCGCGCCGTCGGGGCCGGGCGCGTTGGTGCGGATCACCCAGCGCCCGCCGTGGTGGTCGGCGTCGTACTCCACGTCGCGCTCGCGCGGGGCCAGCACGGTGAACTGCCGCGGATCGTCGGCCGGCGCGTAGCGCAGCTCGGAGGAGACGGTGCTGTCCACGCCGATGGTGATGTAGCGGTCGTCGCGGGTGCGGCCGATGCCCATGTAGAAGCTGTCGTCCTGCTCCTCGTAGACCAGCGCGTCCTGCGCCACCGGGGTGCCGAGCACGTGCTTCTTCACGCGCACGGTCAGCAGCGTCTCCGGGTCGTTCTCCACGTAGAACAGGGTGCGGTTGTCGTCGGCCCACACCAGGTTGGGCGACACGCCCTCGATCGCCTCGGGGTAGGTCTCGCCGGTCTCCAGGTTGCGGAAGCGCACCGTGTACTGGCGGCGGCCGACGTCGTCCTCGGCCCAGGCCAGGATGCGGTTGTCCTGGCTGACCGCGTAGTCGCCCACGTTGAAGTAGTCCTTGCCGGCGGCCATGGCGTTGACGTCCAGCAGCACCTGCTCGCCGGCGAAGTCGCCGCGCTCGTTGGCCGCCTGGATGGACAGCGCGTCCACGCCCTGCCCGTCGCGGCGGCGGGCGTGGATCGGGTAGTCCTTGCCGGCCTCGTAGCGCGAGTAGTACCACCAGCCGCGCTCGCGGTACGGCACCGAGCTGTCGTCCTGCTTGATGCGGGCGACGATCTCGCCGTAGATCTGCTCCTGCAGCGGCTTCAGCCGCTCCATCACCGCATCGGTGTAGGCGTTCTCGGCCTCGAGGTAGGCGAGCATCGCCGGATCCTTGCGGCTGTCGTCGCGCAGCCAGTAGTACGGATCCTCGCGGGTGGCGCCGAACGGCGCCTTGACCGTGTGCGGCTTGCGCGCGGCGTCCGGCGGGACGGGGGCGGCGGACAGGGGCGGGCTGGGCGTGGTCATCAGGACGGCGAGCGCGAGCGGAAGGAGGGCTTTCATCGATGGGGTCCCGGGGTGGGAAATCCAAGCCGGCGCGCCGCGGGACGGGCGCCGGCCGCCTGGCTCCCCCGGCCGGGCCGGGGGAGCGGCCGCGTCACTTGCCCGCGGTGCCGGCGGACAGGCGCTGCCACAGGAAGGTGTAGGCCAGCGCCGCCATGTGCGCGGCCTGCGCGTTGTTGGCCGCGCCGCCGTGGCCGCCTTCGATGTTCTCGTAGTAGGTCACGTCCTTGCCGGCGTCGATCATCTTCGCCGCCATCTTGCGCGCGTGGCCCGGGTGGACACGGTCGTCGCGGGTGGAGGTCAGGAAGATCACCGGCGGGTATTCCCGCGCCGGGTCGAACAGGTGGTACGGCGAGAAGGTGCGGATGAACTCCCAGTCGGCCGTGTCCGGGTTGCCGTACTCGGCCATCCACGAGGCGCCGGCCAGCAGCTTGTTGTAGCGCTTCATGTCCAGCAGCGGCACCTGCACCACCACCGCGCCGAACAGCTCCGGGTACTGGGTGAGCATGTTGCCGGTGAGCAGGCCGCCGTTGCTGCCGCCCTGCACGCCCAGGTGCGCGGGCGAGGTGATCCCGCGCCTGACCAGGTCCTGCGCGACCGCGGCGAAGTCCTCGTAGGCGCGGTGGCGGTTGGCCTTGAGCGCGGCCTGGTGCCAGCGCGGGCCGTACTCGCCGCCGCCGCGGATGTTGGCCACCGCGTACACGCCGCCGTTGGCCAGCCAGGCGCGACCCAGGCCGCCGGAGTAGGACGGCGTGAGCGAGATCTCGAAGCCGCCGTAGCCGTACAGCAGGGTCGGGGCCTTGCCGTCGTTCTTCAGGTCCTTCGGCCGCACCAGGAAGTACGGCACGCGGGTGCCGTCCCGGGAGGTGGCGAAGTGCTGCTCGATCACGTGGCGCGAGCCGTCGAAGAAGGCCGGCATCGCCTTGAGCTGCTCCGGCGGCTGGCCGATGGTGGCCAGCGACAGCGTGGTCGGGGTGAGGTAGTCGGTGGCCGTCAGCCACACCGCGTCGGACTCGTCGCTGTCCACCGCGCCCACGCCCAGGGTGCCGAACGCCGGCGCGCCGGTGAATTCGCTGCGCTTCCAGCCGCCGGCGCCGGGGGTGAGCACGCGCAGGCGGTTCTTCACGTCCTCCAGCACGTTGAGCACCAGGTGGTTGCGCGTCCAGGTGAAGCCGGCCAGGGAGCTGCGCTCGGTGGGCTCGAACAGCACGTCGAACTCGCGCTTGCCGGCCATGAAGTCGTCGAACCTCGTGGCCAGCAGCGCGCCGGCGGCGTAGGTGCGGCCGCCGACGGTCCACGGCTCGCGCAGCTCCAGCGTCAGCCATTCGCGCTTGACGCTCTTGTTGGCCGAGTTGGGCGCGTCGACCTTGACCAGCCCGCCGCTGCCGACCAGGTACAGCTCGTCGTTGTAGAAGGCGATGGTGCGGCTGACGAAGTCGCGCTCGTGGCCGGGCGTGTCGTCGTGGATGGCCGCGATGTACATGTCGTCGGGACGGCCCTCGTAGACCACCTGGGCCGAGGCCAGCGGGGTGCCGCGCTTCCAGCGCTTGACCACGCGCGGGTAGCCGGACTCGGTCATCGAACCGGGGCCGAAGTCGGTGTAGACGTAGACCGTGTCCTGGTCGATCCAGCCCAGCCCGCCCTTGGCCTCCGGGCGGAAGAAGCCGCCTTCGACCCACGCCTTGCGGGTGAGGTCGAACTCGCGGGTCACGTCGGCGTCGGCGCCGCCGCGCGAGAGCGCGATCAGGCAGCGTTCGTACTTCGGGCGCAGGCAGTCGGCGCCGTGCCAGACCCAGTTCTCGCCCTCGGCCTTGTTCAGCGCGTCCAGGTCCAGGACGACCTCCCATGCCGGGTTGGGCTTGCGGTATTCCTCCAGCGTGGTGCGGCGCCAGACGCCGCGCTCGTGGTTACGGTCCTTCCAGAAGTTGTAGTAGTAGTCGCCGATCTTCTGCACGGCGGGGATCTTGGCGTCCGAGTCCAGCACCTCGCGGATGCCGGCCTCCATGCGCTTGAACTCCGGGGTGGAGGCCAGCGCGGCGTCGGTGCGGGCGTTCTGCGCGCGGACCCAGTCCAGCGGCTTGTCGCCGGTCACGTCCTCAAGCCACTGGTAGGGGTCGTCGGTCATGGCCGGCTCCTGGGCAGAGGCCGCACCGGCGGCGATGAGGCCGGCGAACAGGCAGGCCTGGGCGAAACGCGACATCGGGTACTCCGTGTTCGGGAAAAGCAACCGATGACGCTAGCACAGGGGGCCGGCCCGGCCCCCTGCCAATGGTCAGTCCCGCCCCGGCGGTCAGGCCGCGCGGGCCAGCGCCGCCCGGGCCGGCGTCCGGCAGCGGCGGGCCTGGCGCCGCGGCCGCAGCCGGCGCGTGGCCTGGGCCAGGCGCTGCGGGCGCGGCAGGGGGAAGCGGTGCAGCGCCCACCAGGCGCTCAGCGGCATGGCCAGCAGCCACAGCGGGGTCAGGCCCAGCCACTGGCTGCGCCAGGGGAGCACCAGGGTCAGCAGGGCGCCGGCGCAGACGGCCAGGCGCAGGGCGCGCTCCAGGCGCGGGTCGGGCGGGGCGGGACGGGTCGGGCGGCGCATGGCGAGCTCCTTCGGTGGCGACGGCGGCAGCCTGCCGACGTCCCATCTCACCGGTTGCGACCCCCGCTGTCCCTGGCGCGCGCGGTTTGGCGTGTGTGGAGGACGACCGGCCCGCCGGGCCGCCACGAGGAAACGCCGATGCCCCGCCATCCCATCCCCGCCATCCGCCGCGCAGGCGCGTTCGCCTGCCTGGCCTTCGCCGGCGCCGCACTGGCCCAGGCCACCCTGCCCGCCCCGGCGCTCAAGCGGCCGCCGCTGAAGCTGGAGGTTCCCAGCGGCACCTGGAGCCGTTCCGAGTCCGGCGCCCACGGCCTCCAGGACAACGGCCGCGGCAGCAACGCCCCCCAGCCGGGCGCGGTCACCGGCCTGGGCGGCTTCCAGCTGGCCTTCCTCAACGGCGACCACAAGGTCCGCCGCATCGGCGTGCTGGCCGAGGACGGCAACCGCTTCACCCGCTTCGCCTTCGCCGACGCCAACGGCGACGATCCGTTCCGCGCCGCGGCCACCCACGTGGCGTTCACCGCCGGCAGCGTGGGCGAGGTGGCGACCAACGGCGGCGGCAAGTTCGCCATTCCGCTGCCCACGCCGGCGCGCGCCGGCCACACCCTGGTGCTGCGCGGCTTCGAGTTCCGCCGCCGCGACGGCAGCGACGCCAACCTGCGCAACATCGGCGTGTGGCTGGACCCGGCCAAGAACCAGGCCGTGGTGTCGCTGACCGACGATCAGGGCCTGGACTTCCGCGGCCTGGAGAAGACCCTGGGCCTGGCCGCGCTGGCCGGCGGCACCCTACTGCCGGGCGTGATGGAGGCGGCCACCGCCAACGCCGCGCAGGTCGCGGCGCGCAACATCCCGGACATGGTGGGGAAGCACCGCGGCTACCAGGTGACCGTGCAGTACGCCTGGATCCCCAGCAGCCTGGTCCATGCGCCGGGCGTGCTGGCCGGCGCCGGCGGCGACCTGGACCGCCCGCGCCCCAACCCGCCGGTGCACGTGCTGCAGGGCTTCGAGTTCACCTTCGGCAACAGCGACCACCACCTGCTGTGCCTGGGCGTCAACGGCCTGAACGCGCACGCCACCCGCGGCAGCGGCTACTGCTTCCAGGACAACAACCGCGACGACCCGGTGCAGTGGACCGTGGCCTACGTCAGCCTGAAACCGGAGAAGGAGGCGCGCTGACGGGCGGCGGCCGGCCCCGCGCCGGCCGCTCAGCGCTCGTAGTTGGAGAGCGCCAGCGCCAGCAGCGACTTGGCCTGCTCGCGCAGCGAGGCCGGCTCGACGATCTCGGCATCCGCACCGTAATGCAGCACGTCCATCAGCAGCTCGCGCGGAACGCTGTAGGGCACCTTCAGCTCGTAGCGGCCGTCGGGCAGGAACCGGCCCTGCTGCCGCGAGTGCCAGTGCTCGTCGGCTACCCAGCGCGCGACCTTGGGGCTGAACACGATGGTCGCCCAGCCCTTGGGCTCGCCGGAGAAGATGCCGTAGCTGGAGGCCAGGTGCTGGTCCAGCACCGCGTCGTCCACGTCCTGCGCGGGCTCGTCCAGCAGCCGCGCCTGGCCGATGCGGTCCACCGCGAAGCTGCGCAATGCCTCGCGGTCGTGGTCCCAGGCGTCGAGGTACCAGTTGTCGCGGTAGTGGGTGACGCGCTGCGGGGACACCTTGCGCCGGGTGACCTCGTCGGTGGAGCGCGCGCGGTACTCGAAGGCCAGCCGCCGCCGCTCCAGCACCGCCGAGGCGACGATGCGGAACGCGGCCTCGTCCAGGCGGCGGCCGCGGTGCGGGATCACGCGCACCCGCTCCACCGGCCAGCGGCTGACGCCGGCCTGGGCCGCCAGCAGGCCCTCGATCCGCTGCTGCAGCGGCGCCAGCACCGTGGACAGCACGCCGGCGCCGGTGCGACGCAGCAGCTGCTGCGAGGCCAGCAGCGCGTACAGTTCCTCCGAGCTGAGCCACAGGCCCGGCAGCTCGAAGCGGTCGCTCTCGCCGGCGGCGTAGCGGAAGCCGGCCTCGCCGTCGCCCTCCACCGGCGCCATCAGCGCGTCGCGCAGGAACGCCAGGTCGCGGTACACGGTGGCGCGCGAGCAGCCCAGTTCCTCCTGCAGGCGCGGCACCGTCACCGGGTAGCGCGCGGCCTTGAGGATGCGGTGCAACGCGTTGATGCGTTCGTAGCGGTCCATGGCCGGATTATGGCCCGTCCGCGGCGGCGGCGGCAGCGCCCGGCGGGCGCAACCGCGACCGGCGCCGCGGACCGTGCCCCGGCCGGGATGGCAGAATCGCCGCGCAGGGGATCGCGGCCCAGGCCGCCCATCCGGGGAAACGACATGCGTGGCAACGATCGCTGGACACGGCGCACGCGCGCCGCGGTGGCGCGGTGAGTGCGGCGGCCGACGGGCGCCGGGCCTGGCTGCGGGCCGGCGCCGGCGCGCTGGGCGCCGCCGGGACCGGCCTGCTGGTGTGGCTGGCGGTGAGCGGCGCGCTGCTGCACGGGCGCGACGGCGCCGTGCGCGAGCTGGCCTCGCTGCAGATGCGGGGCCTGGCGCTGGCGCTGCTGCTGGCGGCGCTGGCCCTGCCCGCGCTGCTGGCGCGGCCCGCGGGGCCGTGGCGCGGCCGCGGCCTGCTGGCCTGGGCCCTGGCCTTGGCCGGGGGTGCGGTGCTGCTGGGCCTGCACCGCTGGCCCACGCCGGGGACGCCGTGGCTGCCGCTGGTGGCCCTGGCGACCTGCCTGTGCGCCCTGGCCGCGGTGGCCGCCGCGGCGATGGCCGGGCGCGGCGCGGCGCCGCCCCGGCGGGTGCCGGCCCAACTCGCGCTCGCCCTGCTGGGCGGGGCGGCGCTGCTGTTCGCGCTGATCGCGTTGCGCTGGCCGGGCGCGCCGCTGGCCGCCGGCCCGGTGCCCTCGCTGCTGCTGCTCGGGGTGATGGCCGCGGCGCTGCTGCTGCCGGCCTGGCGCGGCGACGGCGGCCTGCGCGGCCGCGTGCCGGTGCTGGCGCTGCTGTTCGCCCTGCCCTGGCTGCTGGCGCTGTCGCTGTACGCCTTCCCCGGCTGGGCGCGCGCGGCCTGGCCGCTGGTGGCGCTCAGCGTGCTGGCGGGCCTGCTGCTGGAGCGGCGGCAGGCGGAACGGCCGGGGGCCTAGAGGAACTCGCCCGCGCCCAGCGCGAGCAGCTCGGTCGCCAGCGCCGCGCCCAGCTCGGCGGGGGCGGCGACGTCGCCTTCGGCCTGGGCGCGCACCGCGCGCCCGTCGGCCGCCGAGCCGACCAGCGCCTGCAGCCGCAGGCGCCCGCCGTGGCGCTCGGCATGGGCGGCCACCGGCACGTGGCAGCTGCCGTGCAGGCCGCGGTTGAGCGCGCGTTCGGCCTCCACGCAGGTGCGGGTAGGCGCGTGCTCGAGCACCGACAGCAGCGCGGCGATGCGCGCGTCCCCGGCCAGGCATTCGACCGCGATGGCGCCCTGCGCCGGCGCCGGCAGCCAGGCCGGCGCGGCCAGGCGCGCGCGGATGCGCGATTCCAGGCCCAGCCGCTGCAGGCCGGCGCAGGCCAGCACGATGGCGTCGTACTCGCCCGCGTCGAGCCGGGCCAGGCGGGTGTTGACGTTGCCGCGCAGGTCCACCGGCTCGAGGTCCGGGCGCAGTGCGCGCAGCTGCCCCTGCCTGCGCAGCGAGGAAGTGCCCACGCGTGCGCCGCGCGGCAGCGCGGCGATGCCGTCGAAGCGATTGCTGACGAAGGCGTCGGCCGGATCGGCGCGCTCGAGCACCGCCGGCAGCGTGAAGCCCGGCTCCAGTTCCATCGGCACGTCCTTGAGCGAGTGCACCGCGCAGTCGGCCTCGCCCCGCTGCATGGCCAGCTCCAGCTCCTTGAGGAACAGGCCCTTGCCGCCGATGGCGGCCAGCGAGCGGTCCAGCACCTCGTCGCCGCGCGTGCTCAGCGGCACCAGCGCCACCTCCAGGCCGGGGTGGGCGGCGGCCAGGCGCGCGGCGACGTGTTCGCTCTGCCACAGGGCGAGCGGGCTCTTGCGGGTGGCGATGCGCAGGACGTTCATGCGCGCATTATCCGGGATGGCGCTTGAACCGCGGCCCGGCGGGCGCTCAGAGCAGGCGCAGGGTCTGCCGCAGCTGCGGCACGCAGCGGCGGCTGACCTCCAGCGGCCCGCCGCCGTGGCGCAGGATGGCCTGGACGTGGCCGTCGCCGTCGCGGCGCAGCTCGACCAGCTCCTGGCGCGCGACCAGGCAGTTGCGGTGGATGCGCACGAAACGCTCGCCGAACTCCTCCTCCAGCGAGCGCAGCGACTCCTCGATCAGGTCCTCGCCGCGGGCGTGGTGCACGACCACGTACTTCTCCTCGGCCTGGAGGTAGCGCACCTCCTCCAGCGGGATCAGGCGCAGGCTGCCGCGCAGCCGCGCGCACAGGTGCGTGCGGCGCTGGCCGTCGGCCGCCGGGCGCCCGGCCAGGAAGGTGCGCACGCGCGCCAGCGCGGCCGACAGCCGCTCCGGCCGCACCGGCTTGACCAGATAGTCGATGGCGGCGGCCTCGAAGGCCGAGAGCGCGTGCGCGTCATAGGCCGTGCAGAACACCACCGCGGTGGCCGGGCTGGCCTGCGCCAGCCGCCGCGCGGCCTCCAGGCCGTCGATGCCGGGCATGGCGATGTCCAGCAACACCGCGTGCGGGCTGTGCGCGGCGCAGGCGTCCAGCACCTGCTGGCCGTCGCCGGCCTCGGCCACCACCTCCACCTCCGGCTCGTCGGCGAGCAGCATCCGCAGGCGCTCGCGCGCCATGGGCTCGTCGTCGGCGATCACCAGCTTCAGGCTCGGCATCAGGGCGGCAGCGGCAGCGTGACCTCGCAGGCATAGTAGCCCCCGCTCCAGCCGGCCGTCACCCGCGCCTGCGGGCCGTAGCGCCACGCCAGGCGGTGGGCGATGCTGCGCTGGGCATGGCCGGCGCCGCGGTTGAGCGGCGCGGCGCCGCCGTCGGCCCCCGGCGCGGGAGCCGGATTGCGCACGCGCAGGCGCAGGGCCTGTCCCTCGGTCCACACCGCCACCGTGACGGTGCCGCCCTCGGGCAGGCGCGAGATGCCGTGCAGCACCGCGTTCTCCACCAGCGGCTGCAGGGTCAGGCGGGGCAGCGGCAGGTCCCAGGGCAGCGGCTCGCGCCGGTCCCATTCCACCTGCAGGCGCGGGCCCAGGCGCAGCGATTCGATCGACAGGTACTGCGCGGCCAGCTCGCATTCGGCGGCCAGGGTGGAATCGCCTTCGCCGGCGCCGAGCGCGGCGCGGAACAGGTCCGACAGGTCCAGCACCGCGCGCTCGGCCACCGCCGGGTCGCGGCGCAGCAGCCCGGCGATCAGGTTCATGCTGTTGAACAGGAAGTGCGGGCGGATGCGCGCCTGCAGCGCGTCGGCCTCGGCGCGCGCGTTGGCCTCCACCTGCGCCGCCCAGCGGTCGCCGACGTAGAAGTAGCGCAGCGCCAGCGCCACGATGAGCGCGGCCACCGCGGCGCTGCCGCCGGCGAAGCGCCAGAACCCCACGCCCAGCGGCTGCGCTCCCACCGCGCTGTACAGCGCGTGCACCACGCCGGCGCCGAGCAGCGCCACCGCCGCGGCCAGGGCGACGGCCACCGCCGCGCCCAGGCGCTGCGGCAGGCGCGAGATCGGTGCGCGCAGCTTGCACAGCAGCACGGCCACCGCCAGCGCCAGCCACAGCGCCAGGCCGCTGGCCGAGAGGAAGCGCATCGGGGTCCACCCGCCGGCCCCTTCCGGCGCCAGCGCCAGCACCACCACCACGACCTCGGCCAGCCCCAGCAGCGCCGCCAGCCGCGGCAGCCGGCACAGGTCCGGCAGCCAGGGGGCATCGCGGCGCGGGTCGCGCACGGCTCAGCCCGCCAGGCGCCGTTCCAGCCAGTCGCCCAGGTCGGCGATCTCCTGCGCGCAGACCTGGTGGGCCATCGGGTAGCGGTGCCAGGCAACCTCGAAGCCCGCCTGTTCCAGCGCCTGGGCACTGGCCAGCCCGTGCTGCACCGGGATCACGGTGTCGCCCTCGCCGTGGGCGAAGAACACCGGCTGCGCCACCGCGTTGGGGTGGCGCCGCGCGGCGGCCGCCTGGCCGCCGGGCAGGTAGGTGGACAGTGCGACGATGCCGGCCAGCGGCTCGCTGCGGCGCAGGCCCGCGGCCAGGGCGATGGCCCCGCCCTGCGAGAAGCCGGCCAGCAGCAGCCGCGAGGCGGGCACCCCGCGCGCGGCCTCGCGCGCGGCCAGCGCTTCGACCTGCGCCACGGACTCCTCGATGCCGGCGGCTTCGGCGCGGGTGGCGAAGTCCATGCCGACGATGTCGTACCAGGCGCGCATGCGCATGCCGCCGTTGATCGTCACCGGGCGTATCGGCGCATGCGGGAACACGAAGCGCAGGGCCGGCCAGTGCGGCCGCGCCAGCTCCGGCACGATGGGCTCGAAGTCGTGGCCGTCGGCGCCCAGGCCGTGCAGCCACAGCACCGTCCACGCCGGCGCCGGGCCGGTCTCCAGTTCAACGCAATCCAGCAGCATGCCCGCCTCGTTCCCCGTCGCGAGCGCGCATTATGCCGGGGCGGCGGCCGCGCGCAGCTCCGCGGCACGGCGCAGCACCGGCGGCGGGTCCAGTTCCTCGGGAATGCACAGGATGCGGTGCCGCCGCAGCCACTGCCCCGGCGCGCGCGCCGAGGTGAGGGCCACGGTGGGAATGGCCAGCGCCATGCCCACCACCACCGGCGCCATCCACAGCGCCAGGCCCGGCGACACCGCCCAGGCCAGGCCGCCCATGAACAGGCCGAACACGCTCAGCCCGGCATAGCTGCGCACCAGGCTGGAGAACGGCACGCTGCCGTCGTCGCGGCGCTGCGCTTCCCAGCCCGAGTCGCGCCCGGACAGCACCTCGGCCACGCCGCGCGACTGACGGTACATCACGATCGGCGCCATCAGCGCGGCCAGCACGCTCTCGATCAGCACGCCCAGCAGCGCCCGCAGCCCGCCGCCGCAGCCGCGGCGCTCGGCCGGGTCGGCGAGCATGGCCAGGTAGCCCAGCACCTTGGGCAGGAACAGCACGCCCATGGTGGCGGCGAACAGCCAGGCCACGCGCTCGGCGTCGCGCTCGCGCCAGAACGCCAGCGGCGAGAAGCCGGGCAGGCGGAAGCCGTCCCAGGCCAGGTCGGCGTGGTACAGCGGGATGGCCAGGCCGACCAGCATCAGCATGGCCCACATCGGTGCGGTGAAGTAGTGGCCGATGCCCACCAGCATGTGCGCGCGGCTGACCCAGTGCAGGCCGGCGCTGCCCACCACCTTGGCGTGCTGCAGGTTGCCCTGGCACCAGCGGCGGTCGCGCACCAGCAGGTCGGTGAGCGAGGGCGGGCCCTCCTCGTAGCTGCCGTCCAGGCCCGGCACCAGGTGGATGGCCCAGCCGCCGCGGCGCATCAGCGCGGCCTCGACGAAGTCGTGGCTGAGGATGTGGCCGCCGAAGGGCTTGCGCCCCGGCAGCTCGGGCAGGCCGGCGTGGTCGGCGAAGGCGCGGGTGCGCATCATCGCGTTGTGGCCCCAGTAGTTGCCCTCGCTGCCGTGCCACCAGGCCACGCCGCGCGCGATCACTGGGCCGTACACGCGCCCGCCGAACTGCTGCACGCGCGCGAACAGGGTGTTGCCGTTGACCACCCGCGGCAGCGTCTGCAGCAGGCCCACGCCGGGATGGCGCTCCAGCCCGGCCGCCAGCCGCACCAGGGTCTCCCCGCTCATCACGCTGTCGGCATCCAGGATCAGCATCTGCGGGTAGGCGGCGCCGAAGCGCTGCACCCATTCGGCGATGTTGCCGGCCTTGCGCCCGCGGTTGTCGGCGCGACGGCGGTAGAACAGGCGGCCGTGGCCGCCGGTGCGCGCCCGCAGCGCGCGGAACTGCTCGACCTCGGCCGCGGCCACGTCCTCGCGACGGCTGTCGCTGAGCACGAAGAAGTCGAACGCGTCCAGGTGCCCGGTGGCGGCCACCGACTCGTACACCGCCTGCAGCCCGGCCATGATCCGCGCCGGGTCCTCGTGGTAGGTGGGCATCAGCAGCGCGGTGCGCGCGCGCGGTACCGGCAGCGGGCCGTGGCGGTCGATGCCCAGCGGGTCGCCGGCGCGCGCCAGCACCAGCACGAAGCCGGCCACCGCGCTCAGGCAGGAGAGCGCGATCCAGGCGAACAGCAGCACGAACAGCACCAGCAGCGCCAGGTCCAGCGGGCTGAGCCCGCCGATGCGCAGCACCTGCAGCATGCCCATGGCCGCGGCCGCGGTCAGCGCCGCGGTGCCGCCGACGATGTACGCCCGGCGCCAGCCGATGCCGCGCGGCGCGGTGAGCGGGCGCGGCGCCGCCAGCCGGCCCTCGCGCAGCGACTGGCCCGGCATCGGCAACGGCGCTTCGGGCGGCAGCCAGGCCGGGCCGAGGGCGCCGGCCGCGGACGCCGGGGCCGGCGCCGCGGCGTCCTGCGCGCCGGCGGGTGGTGCGGGGACTGGGGACACGTGGGTTCTCCGGGGAGCGCGCGGCCCGTGCCCCGATGGCCCGGACGCCGCGCGCCGCGCTATTGTGCGGTGCGGCGCCGCCCCCGCGGCAAGAGGCGCGCTGAAGCGGCGTTCAGGCGCGACCGCTGCAACCGCTTCCAGGCGCGCGCCGGGCCGCGCCTCAGTCCTCTTCCGGGGGCAGCACGATGCCGTCCGGGTCCACCGCCAGGCGCCCGGCCATCAGCACGGCCTGGGTGCGGTTGGCCACGCCCAGCTTGCGCAGCACCGCGGTCACGTGCGCCTTGATGGTGGCCTCGGACACGCCCAGGTCGTAGGCGATCTGCTTGTTGAGCCGGCCCTCGCCCAGCATCTGCAGCACGCGGAACTGCTGCGGGGTGAGCTCGCGCAGGCGCTGCGCCACCTGGTGCTCGTCGCGGCCCACGGCCGGCGCGCTGGCCGCGGCGGGCGGGGCCCAGCGCTCGCCGTCGAGCACGCTGCCCACCGCCGCGCCGATGGTCTCCGAATCGGCGGACTTGGGGATGAAGCCCAGCGCGCCGTGGTCCAGCGCGCGGCGCATCACCGCCGGCTCCTCGCGCGCGGACACCACCACCACCGGCAGCTGCGGGTGCAGCGCGCGCAGGTGCACCAGCGCGCTGAAGCCGTGCGCGCCGGGCATGTTCAGGTCCATCAGCAGCAGGTCGGCGTCGGCGTGGGCCTCGACCAGGCGGTACAGCGCCTCGACGCTGTCGGCCTCGTGCAGGCGGGCGCCGGGCAGGATCCGCTGCACCGCGCCGCGCAGCGCCTCGCGGAACAGCGGATGGTCGTCGGCGATGAGGATGGTGGACATGCGGCCAGATTAAGCGGAAAGGGAGCGGGCCTGCGCGGCGCCGCGGCGCCCATCCCGCGCCCGGCCCCGCCCCGGTGCCGCGCCCGGCGTCACCTCACCTTCCGCTCGTTCACCAGCGACTCCACCACCGACGGGTCGGCCAGGGTCGAGGTGTCGCCGAGCTGGTCCGGCGCGTTCTCGGCGATCTTGCGCAGGATGCGGCGCATGATCTTGCCCGA
>Ga0182792_1002266_pt1 | contig 13856 bp, 13 predicted proteins | sample Passage237B_FD_130497 | JGI IMG/M metagenome (GOLD analysis project Ga0182792, IMG submission 130497) | Cellulose adapted compost microbial communities from Newby Island Compost Facility, Milpitas, CA, USA - Passage2 37B (version 2) (version 2) ...
CTCCGGCCCCTGCACCGCGCCACGTTAGCGCCATGCCGGGGACCGGTTCCTCCCCGCACGACCACCGTCATGATCGGCGTTCCCGCGGGAGGAACGGGGGCATGGTAAGGGAGGGTGATGGGGAGGGGGATAAATCGGTGAATGGTGAATGGTGAATGGTGAACGGGAACAGCAGGTTGGGAGGAACGGGGCGCGGAATCTGTCCACGCGAAGATGCCGCAGCGAGGGTGTTGCGAGGCGCGGCGGCCGGGTTCCTTCGCGCCCCCCTCTGTCCTGCCGGACATCTCCCCCACACGGGGGGAAATTGGCCGTCATCAGGCGCTGCACCAATGTTCGACGATTGGCAAAACCGGAACGGGAGCCCGATCTCCCCCCGCAGGCGCGAAGGCCGCGCCTCTCACTTAATGTTTCAGCGTGCCGCCCGGCGGGAACAACCTGCCTTGCAAGCCAGTTTCGGGATCAGCCGCCGGATGGGGCGGCACGCCCCGGACGCCTGGCTGCCCGCCCGCGCCGGAAACGACAGAACGAGATCAGGAAGGGACACGCTGATGGGTTTGTTTTCCAAGGACATCAAGACGATGGACGATCTCTTCGTCCACACCTTGCGCGACATCTACTATGCCGAGCAGCAGATTCTGAAGGCGCTGCCAAAAATGATCGGGAAGGCCACCAACCCGATGCTCAAGCAGGGCTTCGAACAGCATCTGCGCGAGACCGAGGGTCACGTGCAGCGCGTCGAGCAGGTCTTCGAGATGCACGGGGTCGAGGCCAAGGGTGTCAATTGCCCGGCGATCGACGGTATCATCGAAGAGGCAAACGAGATTGCCGGCGAGGTCGAGGACAGGCAGGTGCTCGACGCCGCGCTGATCGCCGCCGCGCAGGCGGTCGAGCACTACGAGATGACCCGCTACGGCACGCTGATCGCCTGGGCCAAGGAGCTCGGCCGTCCGGACTGCGCTTCGGTTCTCGAGCAGAATCTCGAGGAAGAAAAGGCGACCGACAAGAAGCTCACCCAGCTTGCCGAATCCCGGGTCAATCTGCAGGCCGCGCAATAGGCCAAAATCTCTCCTTGTGCCGTGATGGTGCGGGAAGGGTCCGTCCCCTCGTGGACGGGCCCTTTTCGCATGCCGTCGCGGCCCGGACACGCGCCGGCGCGCCATGCGCCACAGCGCGGCGCCGAACGCCGCCGCAAGCAGCCCGTCGAGCAGAATGTGCCCGGCGGGCGAAATGGCCACGCTTCCTGCGCTGCGTTCACAGCCGCCGCTTCCGCCATGGCAAGCAGGGTCGGAGACCCGCCAGGGGCTGCTTGACCGAATCGCCGGCCCGGCGCACAGATCGCTCCACAGTCCCGACATCCGGGGCAATCCTCCCGAGGTGGACGATGAATTGGCTCGGCGCGTCGCTTCTGGCGGTCTCGACCGTGATCTTCCTGCTGGCGGCCAGCGCGGCCAAGACCTGGACGCTGGCGCCGAGCATGCCGCGACTGCTGTTGGTGCTGGCGCTCTATTCGGTCGGCAACCTGATCATGCTGCGGCTCATCCGCGACTTCGGCATGGGCATTTCGCTCAGCCTCTCGGCCGTGATCCAGCTCGTCGCCGTCAACGTCGTCGCCTTTGCCTGGTTCGGCGAGCGCGTGCAGGCGCTGCAGGGCGCGGGCATCATGCTGGCGATCGTCGCCGTGGCGCTGATCACGCTCGGGCCGTGGCTTACCGCGCGTTAGTCTGAGACAGCATAATTGATGCTTGACACATCATTACTCACGCCTCATATGTGCGCTATGCAGGCTGAGGCAGGATTCTTGTCGTGATCACTGCGACTCAGATGCGCGCAGCGCGTGCGCTGGCAGGTATCGACCAGAAGACACTGGCCGAGCGGGCTGGCGTATCGCTGCCCACGATCCAGCGCATGGAGGCGAGCGACGGGGTCGTGCGGGGCGTGGTCGATACCCTGATGAAGGTGATCGAAGCGCTCGAAGCATCGGGGGTGGAGCTGATCGCGGAAAACCAGGCGAGCGACCGCGGCGGCCGCGGCGTCCGGCTGAAGAACCCGGGTTCGGCCTAGCGTCGGGAGCGCCGACACCGCTGCCAGGGTGGCAGGGCCGAAGGCGCGCATAAAGCGCAATGACGATGATCGACAACGCTGGCGCGGGGGCTGGCTCTTCGACGGAAGCGGCGAAGCCGAGCTTCCGCGACCTCTACACGCCCAAGCTGGTGACAGTGCTGCGCGAAGGCTACGGCCTGCGCTTCTTCCGCGCCGACCTCATCGCCGGCCTGACGGTGGCGATCGTCGCGCTGCCGCTTTCGATGGGCATCGCGATCGCCTCGGGGGTGACACCCGAGCGCGGCCTGTTCACCGCGATCGTCGGCGGCGTGCTCGTTTCGCTGTTCGGCGGCAGCCGCTTCCAGATCGGCGGGCCGGCCGGCGCCTTCATCGTGCTGGTCGCGGCCACGGCAATGCGCCACGGCTACGAAGGGCTGATGCTGGCCACCTTCCTTGCCGGCCTGTTCCTGCTCGTCATCGGCTATGCGCGGCTCGGCACCTACATCAAGTTCATCCCCTATCCTGTGACGGTCGGCTTCACCGCCGGCATCGCGGTCATCATCACCGCCAGCCAGCTGCGCGACATGTTCGGCCTGGCGCTGGACGGAGCCGAGCCGGGCGATTTCGTGCCCAAGCTGCGCGCGCTTTTCGCCGTGGCCGACACCTTCACCCCGGCTGCGGTCGGCATCGCGCTGCTGACGATCGTGGTGATTGCCGGGCTGCGCCGCGTGCGGCCGACCTGGCCCGGCATGCTGATCGCCATCGTGGTGGCATCCGCCGCCGCCTATCTGCTGGCGCTGCCGGTGGAAACCATCGGCACCCGCTTCGGGGGCATCCCGCGCACGCTGCCCTGGCCGGCGCTGCCGGATTTCAGCCTCGACAAGATTCGCGCCGTGCTTCCGGACGCGATCGCGTTCGCGCTGCTGGGTTCGATCGAATCGCTGCTTTCGGCCGTTGTCGCCGACGGCATGACCGGCCGCCGCCACCGTTCGAACTGCGAGCTCGTCGCGCAGGGCTTCGCCAATGTCGGCTCGGCCGTGTTCGGCGGCATCCCGGTCACCGGCACCATCGCCCGCACCGCCACCAACATCCGTGCCGGCGCGCACGGGCCGGTGTCGGGCATGCTGCATGCGGGCTTCCTGCTCGTCTTCATGCTGGTCGCGGCACCGCTGGCGAGCTACATCCCGCTGGCGGCGCTGGCCGGCATGCTCGCGGTGGTCGCCTGGAACATGGTGGAAAAGCCGGCGATCGCAGCCCTCGTCCGCTCCTCGGCGGGGGACGCCTTGGTGCTTGCCGTAACCTTCCTGCTGGTCGTCTTCCGCGACCTGACGACGGGCATCGTCGTCGGCTTCTCGCTGGGCGCGGTGATCTTCATCCACCGCATGTCGAGCGCGGTCGCCGTGGAGCAGCACTCGCCGCCGGTCCAGGAGGACAGGCCGGACGACGCCAACGGCCAGCGCGTCGCTTACGACCCGGCCTTCGGCTCCGACCCCGAGGTCGTCGTCTACCGCATCTCGGGCGCGTTCTTCTTCGGCGCGGCCTCGATGGTGGGCACGGTGCTCGACCGCATTGCCGATCGCCACAAGGCCTTCGTGCTCGACTGTTCGGCGCTGCCTTTCCTCGATTCGACGGCGGCCGACGTGATCCGCGCCGCCGCCAGGAAGGCGACGCGGGCGGGGGTCCGCTTCTTCGTCGCGGGCGCTTCGCCCGAAGTGCGCCGCATGCTGTTCGCGCACGGCGTGCGCCCGCCGCTGGTGCGCTTCAAGGCGACCACGCAGGCCGCCCTTGCCCAGGCGCATGGCGAGCGCAGGAAGGCGGCCGCCTAGCGCGCGGCCGCGAGCGTCCGGCCGCCTGCCGGCCGCCGCGATATTCCCCGCCAGGTGAGCGCGGCGCCCGCGGCCCCGATCGCCGCCGCAGCGGCGACTCCGATCATCGGCTGCGGCCCGCCGAAGAAGACCTCGTGCATGATGCGGCCGGGCATGAAGGTGAAGAAGCCGGCGAGCACCAGCGCCCCGACATAGGTGAGCTGCATCGCCAGTCGATGCTTGGCGATGCGCCGCAGCCGCGCCAGCGTCACGCCCCGCCACAGCGCGAAGAGCGTTCCGACCGAAAGAAGATGGATCGGGCTCCACGGCCCGAACATGCGGATCGTGTGGATGAAGAAGGAGGACAGGCAGACCGCGAGCATCAGGCCGACCCAGATGCGCCCGCCGATGCGGTGCAGCCTGTCGCCCTTGCGGCGGAACAGCACGAAGCCACCGAGGCCGAAGGCGAGCACGGCGGCAAGCGTGTGGATCTGGATGGCGGGCGAGGCGGAAAGAAGCGGCGTGAAGTCCATGGCGAATTCCTTGGGCTACGGGTGGCGCCGAGGCGCCGGCTGCGGCGCTGCGTTGCGGCTGGCGGCGAATTCGCCTATCGGACGGCTCCGATCAAACCTGACTTCGCAACCGACCGGAGCCATACGTGAGCGACGGCCCCTTGCAGTTCACGATGCGCGAATTGCAGCGCCTCTCGACGGCGCCGCGCTTCTGGGCGGTGATCGTCGCCGTCTCCGTGCTGCTGGGTCTGGTCGGTCCGTTCGGTACCTATGACGGGCTGAGGCTGCCGGCGCGCCTCGCCTACTGGACGGCCACCGTCATTGCCACGTGGCATGTCGGCTTCGGCGTCGTCGCCTTCCTGTCGAAGCTGTGGCCGGGCGGGCGTCCCGGGTCGGTCGCGCCCTATCTGCTGTTCGGCGCGGTGGCGGGGCTGCCGGTGACGCTCGTCGTGTGGGCGTTGAATGCAGCTGCGTTCGAGGGCGAGGCGATCGCGTTCCTGCCGCTGCTCGCCTACACGGTTGCCATCTCGGCCGTCGTCTCGGCGGTCGTGGCGCTGTTCGTTCCGCAGCAGGCGAGGGCGACCGCCACGCCCATGCCGGCCGCGCCCGAACAGCCGAAGCGGCCCCCCATCCTCGACCGGCTGCCGCCGCACCTGCGCGGCAACCTCGCCTACATGACCATGCAGGATCACTACGTCGACGTGCACACCGACAAGGGGAGCACGCTGATCCTGATGCGCTTCGCCGATGCGATTGCCGAAGCCGAACCGGTCGAGGGGCTGCGAATCCACCGCTCGCACTGGGTTGCCACCGCCGAGGTGGCCCAGTCCGTGCGGGTCGGCGGCCGCCTGATGCTGAAGGTGAAGGATGGCGCGCTGTTGCCCGTCAGCCGCTCCTATGTCGAGGCGGTGCGCTCCGCCGGGCTGGCCTGAGCGGGCGCCTTCGCCTCATCCGCCTTGCCGATGCTGCCCTTCGCCTCTTCCACCTTCGCCTTCTCGCCCTTCGCCCACACCAGCGTCTTGTAGTCAAAGCCGTAGGCGAGCGTCGGCTTGACGACCTGGAAGTAGGGCGAGAGGTCGAAGTCGCGCGGCGTGTAGAGCGAATAGTGTCGGATATGCAGGATCTCGCGCCGCGAATAGTGCGACTGCGCCGAAGCCCTTCCGGGTGCCAGCGTGACCTCCGGCAGGATCGGGTAGCGGATCTGCTCGAAGGCCTGCGCGATCATGGTCGAGCAGATGGCGCGGGTCGGGTCGCCCGAACCGAAGGCGATCATGCGCCGGCGCCAGCGCACCGGTACTGGTGGCGTCGGAAAGAAATAGCGCAGCATGTCGAAGACGTTCTTCATGTCGTAGCGCGTGCCGAGCCGCGCGATCATGAAGTCGACGACCGCCTGCCGGTCGTCGGGCGTGAGCCCCAGCGGCCGGCAGATGCGGGTGTTGTAGGTCTTGTACTTGGACAGCGGCACCGCCACGCAGCCCTGGCCGAGATTGACCTCGACGAGCCGCGGCCGCTCGGAGCCGTCGGCGGGCTGCGGCAGCGCGTCGCCCACATAGAGCGCCGAATGCGACCAGGTCGATTGCGTCAGATACTTGATCGCCGCCGAAATCTTCTGGTTGCCCTCGACCAGGAGCACGTCGCCGGGCTGCAGCGTGCGGTGGAGCGTCTCCGGATCCGAAGGCGTGTAGGGCTGGTAGCCCGAGGATTCGGTCTCGAGCCACTTGGCCAGCCGCCGGCCGACCCGGTCGAGAAGGGTCTCCGGCCCGAGCTCGATGCTGCTACCCTGTTGCATGCCCGGCACTATGCCTTCTGGCGTCGCCGATTTGAAGCCGGGCGCAGAGCACCATGCGTCGCATCGTTTTGCGATCGCGGCCGGGCCCCGGCAGGCTCGCTGCGCCATATTGGCGCGGTCGCGCGCAGCGCTTTCCCAGACGGCCGAACGTGCTAAAGGCGGAGCATGATGTCCCAGCCCTTGCTGTCCGACGCAGAATGAATGACGCAACACCCGCGCACCGGCCGGCGCGACCTGCCCTTCATCTCGGCATCGACACCGGCGGTACCTATACCGACGCGGTGCTGTGGGCGGACGAGGGCGAGGCCGGAGCCCCGAGCGGTGCTGACGGCCGGCTCGCAAACGGGATCGTCGCCAAGGCCAAGGCGCTGACCACCCGTCACGATCTCGCCATCGGCATTGCCGGGGCGGTCGATGCGGTGCTGCAAAAGGCCGAAGTGCCGCCTTCGGCGGTGAAGCTCGCGGCAATGTCCACCACGCTCGCCACCAACGCGCTGGTGGAGGGACAGGGAAACCGCGCCGCCCTGGTCATGCTTGGCTTCGACGAGGCGGACCTCGCCCGCGACGGGCTTGCTGCCGCACTGGGGACCGACCCGGTGCTGCGGCTTGCCGGAGGCCACGACGTGCACGGCAACGCACGGCCGCTGGACCTCACGCCGCTCGAGGCGGCGCTGCCGGAGCTGGCGAGGTCGGTCACCGCCGTCGCCGTCTGCGCCATGTTCGCCGTGCGCAACCCCGCCCACGAGCTGGCCGCTGCGGAACTCATCCGCGCGCGCACCGGCTTGCCGGTCACCATGAGCCACGAACTGTCGGCAAAGCTCGGCGGTCCGCGGCGCGCGCTGACGACGCTGCTCAATGCCCGCCTGATCGGCCTCATCGACCGGCTCATCGCCGCGACCGAAGGCTTCCTCGCCGCGCGCGGCATTGCCGCCCCGCTGATGGTGGTGCGCGGTGACGGCGCGCTGGTTTCCGCCGCCTTCGCCCGCCAGCGGCCGATCGAGACGATACTGTCCGGCCCCGCGGCGAGCCTCGTCGGCGCCCGCCACCTGACCGGGCTGGCGGATGCGATCGTCTCGGACATCGGCGGCACGACAACGGATGTGGCGGTGCTCGAGGCCGGCCGTCCGCGCCTCGATCCCGAGGGCGCGACCGTCGGAGGCTTCCGCACCATGGTCGAGGCAGTGGCCATGCGCACCTTCGGGCTGGGCGGAGATTCCGAGGTCTCGCTCGCCGAGGGCGGGCTGGAGCCGCGCCTGAAGCTCGGGCCGCGCCGCATCGTGCCGCTGTCGCTCGCAGCCCAGCTGCATGGGGCGGGCGTCGTCGCCATCCTGGAGCGGCAGCTTGGCGCCAATCCGGGCCGGCTCGACGGGCGGCTCGCCTTCCGCTCCGGTCTCTCCGACCGGTTCACAGCCGGCCTCTCCGCTGCGGAGGCACAGCTATACGAGAAGATCGGCGAGGAGCCGCGGCCGGTGGACGGGCTGGTCGTTTCCGCAACCCGGCAAAGTACGCTCAACCGGCTGGTGGCGCGCGGCCTGGTCCATCTCGCGGGTTTCACGCCTTCCGACGCCGCGCATGTGCTCGGCCGGCAGTCGAACTGGGGTTCGGATGCCGCGCGCCTCGGGGCGGCCCTGTTCGCACGGCGCAGGGATGGCCGCGGCCAGCCGCTCGCCGCGACGCCGGAGGCAATCGCCGAGCGCGTGCTGGACGAAGTGACCCGGCGCTCGGCCGAGGTGATCCTCGAGACGGCCTTCGCCGAGGACCGCATCGGCGCGGCCGAGCTGGTCGCGCATCCGCTCGTCCAGCGGGCGCTCGAGGCGGCTCGGGGAATTGCGCGCTTCTCGATCGCGCTGGACCGGCCGGTGGTCGGTCTCGGCGCTTCGGCCTACCTCCACTACGCGGAGCTTTCCAGGCGGACCGGCAGCGCCACGCTCGTGCCCCAGGACGCCGACGTCGCCAACGCGGTCGGCGCCGTGGTCGGCCAGGTTCGCATCTCGGCCGAGGCGCTGGTGGCGCAACCCAAGCCGGGCCTGTTCCGCGTCTCGGCCGGCGCGCTCCAGCGCGACTTCGCCTCGGAGGAGGAGGCGCTGGCGCTCGCCCGCGCCGAAGCCTCGCGCATGGCCTCGGAGAAGGCCGAGGCCGCCGGCGCCGGCGTGCCTCAGGTCGAGGTGCATGAGGATATCGTCACCGCGACGGTCGAGGGCGAGCGGACCTTCGTCGAGGCCAGGGTGATGGCGATCGCGACCGGCCGGCCGCGGATCGCCGCCGACACTCAGGCGCGGTAGAGCCGAACCGGCTTTTCGCTGCGTTTCAGCGCGCCCTTTGCCTCGAGGTCGAGTTGCACGCATTTGATCCACCAGCCCGCCTTGTCGCCACCGGGAAACAGGTCTGCCGGCAGCAGCGGCACGACGCGCGGCTTGATGTCGGCGACCGCCATGCCCGGCGGCGCGTCCGGCAAAACGGCCAGCATGGCCTTTTTCATGGCCTCGTATTTGCGTGCGTCGACCCGGTGCCTCGACCCGGGAGAGATGATGTTCTCGACCTCTGTCGTCGGTCCTTTCGCCATTTCATGCCTCTTTCCGTTCGACCTTTGCGAGCCAAGGACGCGCGGCGGTCCCGATTTCCGACAACGCCGCCTTTGCTTTATCCCCGATTTGCATGAAACGCTTTGCGCGCGGCGTGAATTGACCGGCCAGTGCCGCCATGCGATTGCCGGGACAGACGATCGCTGAAGGGGATTGAATGGCTGATGACGAAGCGCGTTGACAGGAATGGCCTTGCTGTTGCGGCCGAGCTCGCCGATTTCCTCGAAAAGGAAGCCATGCCCGGCTCCGGCATCGAGCCGGCCGCCTTCTGGCGCGAATTCTCCGCGATCGTCCACGACCTCGCGCCGAAGAATCGGGCCCTGCTCGCCCGCCGCGCCGAACTGCAGGAACAGATCGACCGCTGGTATCGCGAGCATGGCGCGCCGAGCGACATGGCCGCCTATGAGCAGTTCCTGCGCGACATCGGCTACCTGCTTCCCGAAGGCCCGGATTTCAAGGTGACGACCGGGAACGTCGATCCGGAAATCGCGGCCGTTGCCGGCCCGCAGCTTGTCGTGCCGGTGATGAATGCGCGCTATGCACTCAACGCTGCGAATGCCCGCTGGGGCTCGCTCTACGACGCTCTCTACGGCACCGACGCGATCCCCGAGACCGAGCCCGGCGAGCGCTCGGGTGGCTACAACGCGAAGCGCGGCGCGAAGGTCATCGCCTGGGCGCGCGAGTTCCTCGATGCCAGCGCGCCGCTCGACCGCGCCTCGTGGGCGGATGCGAAGAGCTTCGACGTTGCGATGGGAAGGCTGGCGGTGATGCTGCGCGACGGCAGCCTGACCGGGCTGATCGACGGCGCGCGGCTCGCAGGCTATCGCGGCGAGCCGAACGGCCCGTCGGCCATACTGCTCGTTACCAACGGCCTGCACACGGAAATCGTGATAGATCGCAGCCACCCGATCGGCAGGGACGACGAGGCCGGCATCGCCGACGTGATCCTGGAATCGGCGATGACGACGATCCAGGACTGCGAGGATTCGGTTGCCGCCGTCGATGCCGCCGACAAGGTGGTCGTCTATCGCAACTGGCTCGGCCTGATGAAAGGCGACCTCGAGGATACGTTCGAGAAGGGTGGCAGGACGGTGACCCGCCGCCTCAACCCGGACCGCGAATACACGGGACTCGACGGCAAGCCCTTCACGCTGCCTGGCCGCTCGCTGATGCTGGTGCGCAACGTCGGCCACCTGATGACCAACCCGGCGATCCTCGACCGCGAAGGCAACGAGGTGCCGGAAGGCATCATGGACGCCATGGTGACGGCGCTGATTGCGCTGCACGACATCGGCCCGAACGGCCGCCGCGCCAACTCGCGCGCGGGTTCGATGTATGTGGTCAAGCCGAAGATGCATGGGCCCGACGAGGTCGCCTTCGCGGTCGAACTGTTCGGCCGCGTCGAGGCAGCCCTCGGCATGAAGCCCAACGCCATGAAGATGGGCATCATGGACGAGGAGCGGCGCACCACCGTCAACCTCAAGGAGTGCATCCGCGCGGCGAAGGAGCGGGTGGTCTTCATCAACACCGGCTTCCTCGACCGCACCGGCGACGAGATCCACACCTCGATGGAAGCCGGGCCGATGATCCGCAAGGGCGACATGAAGCAGGCGGCCTGGATCAATGCCTACGAGCAGTGGAACGTGGACATCGGGCTCGCCTGCGGGCTCTCCGGCCACGCCCAGATCGGCAAGGGCATGTGGGCCATGCCGGACCTGATGGCGGCGATGCTGGAGCAGAAGATCGGCCACCCGAAGGCGGGCGCCAACACCGCCTGGGTGCCGTCACCCACGGCGGCCACGCTGCACGCCACCCACTATCACCGGGTGAACGTCGCCGAGGTGCAGGCCTCGCTCGGGAGCCGCCCGCGCGCCAAGCTTTCCGACATCCTGTCGGTGCCGGTGGCGGCGCGGCCGAACTGGTCGCCCGAGGAGATCCAGAAGGAGCTCGACAACAACGCGCAGGGCATACTGGGTTATGTCGTGCGCTGGATCGACCAGGGCGTGGGCTGTTCGAAGGTGCCCGACATCAACGATGTTGGCCTGATGGAGGACCGCGCCACGCTGCGCATCTCTTCCCAGCACATCGCCAACTGGCTGCACCACGGCGTGGTGACGCGCGACCAGGTGATCGAGACGATGAAGCGCATGGCCGCGGTGGTGGATCGCCAGAACGCGGGCGACCCGAACTACCGGCCGATGGCGCCCGATTTCGACAAGTCGATCGCCTTCCAGGCCGCGTGCGAGCTGGTGCTGGAGGGACGCCGGCAGCCCAACGGCTACACCGAGCCGATCCTGCACCGCAGGCGGCTGGAACTGAAGGCGGGGCAGGGCGCATAGGTCCGCCAACCGGATACGCCGTTGCGCCAACCTCGTCCGTGAGGATCGCATGATCCTTCTCACCATCGACACCGTCGCAACTCTGTGCGCGGCCAATGTCTGGAGTGCCGATGCCGGCCGCGAGCTGGGGCGCGCCGTGCGCGACCCCGGCAAGGGCCACGCCGAAATCCTGATGGCCGTGATCGACGAGGCGCTGGCCGCGGCAGGCAGGAGCTACCGTGACCTTGGCGGCGTGGCGGCGGCGGTGGGACCGGGTTCTTTCACCGGCATCCGCGTCGGAGTGGCCGCCGCGCGCGGACTGGCCTTGGCACTGGGCGTGCCGGCGACGGGCGTCACGACGCTCGATGCACTTGCGGAAGAAGCGCGGACCGCCTTTCCCGGCAGGCCGGTGATCGCCGCGCTGGATGCCCGGCGCGACGAACTCTACGTCGCCGCTTACGGCACGGACGGCAGCCTGACCTCTGCCCCGATGGCCATGCGGTTGCCACAGGGTGCGGAACTCGCGGCCGGCGCGGATTTCGTTCTGACGGGCAGCGGCGCGCGAATGATCGCGGAGGCGGCTGGTCGGCTTTTCGACATTGCCGGCGAGGCCGCGACGGCCGACATCGCCACCTATGCGCGGCTGGCTGCCCGGCAGGGCTTTGCGGGCGGCAAGCCGAAGCCGCTCTATCTGCGCGCTGCCGACGCCAAGCCGCAGGAGGGTTTTGCCTTGCCCAGGAGGGATGGCTGATGCGCCTGCCCTTTGCGCGCAAGCGCAGCTATTCGGTGATCCGCCTGACCGGTCGCGACGCGGCCACGCTCGAGCGTCTGCACCGGGAGGACTTCTCGCGGCCCTGGTCGGCCGCGGAGTTCGAGGGCCTGCTCGGGCAACCGACCGTGTTCGGCTTCCTCGCCGTGCCGGACGGACGGCCGCGCGGCGAGGCCGTCGGCTTCGTACTGGCGAGGCTTGCGGCGGGCGAGGCGGAGATCATCACCGTGGCGGTGCAGCGCGCGCACCGCAGGCAGGGCCTCGGCCGCCGGCTCATGGATGCCGTGCTGCGCGAGCTCCATGCCCACCGCGCCGAGGCGCTGTTCCTCGAGGTCGACGAGATCAACGCACCGGCCGTCGCCCTCTACCGCGCGCTGGGATTTCGCGAGGTCGGTCGGCGCGAGGGCTACTATCAGCACGCATCAGGGCCGCGCACCGGCGCGCTTGTCATGCGTCGCGATCTTCGCTAGCGCTGGCGGCTTCAGGCGGGAGGATCGGGCAGGACGATGATCGGCTGGTTGCGTGCGGCGGCTGCGATCCTCGTCCTCATCCTGGTGACGCCACCGGCGATGCTGGCGCAGTGGCTGGCGATCAGGACGCGACTGTTCAGCGACCGCATGGTGCCGCGCCTCTGGCACCGCCTGGTCATCAAGTTGCTCGGCATCAGGCTGCAGGTGCGCGGCCGCATGCATGAGGCGCGGCCGCTGCTGCTTGCCTCCAACCATGTGTCCTGGACCGACATCATGGTGATGTCGGCGGCGGCCCCGGTGAACTTCATCGCCAAGTCCGAAATCGCGAAGTGGCCGATCGGCGGCACTTTCGCGCGACTGCAGCGCTCGGTGTTCGTCGAGCGCGAGCGAAGGCACATGTCGGGGGCGCAGGCGAGCGAGGTTGCCGAACGGCTGGCCGCCGGCGACGCCATCGTGCTGTTCGCCGAGGGCACGACGGGCGACGGCAACCTGCTCCTGCCGTTCAAGTCCACCCTGTTCGGGGCCGCGAGCCTGATGGTCGATTCCGGGCGCGCCGAAAGCGTGACGATCCAGCCCACGGCCGTCGTCTACACGCGCTTCCACGGAATGCCGATGGGCCGCCGCGAACGGGCGCGCATCACCTGGATCGGCGACACGCCGCTGTTGCCGCACCTCATGAGGCTGCTGAAGGAGGGCGCGGTCGACGTCGAGGTGCATTTCGGCGAACCGGTGGAATACCGCAAGAGTGCGAGCCGCAAGGCCGTGGCGCAGGAGGTCGAGCGCCGCGTGAAGGAGATGTTCATCGAGGCGCGCAGGGCGCCGCCGCCGGGCCGCCGCTGAGCGGGCGCGCGATACAAAGCTTCAAACCGGCCCGCACATCGGCTAGAGAGCGCGCCATGGATACCCGAACGCTCATCGAGGAGAAGACGGCGGCGCCGGCTGCGACGAAGAAGGTCTTCGTCAAGACCTATGGCTGCCAGATGAATGTCTACGACAGCCAGCGCATGACCGACGCGCTGGCGGCCGAAGGCTATGTCGCGACGGACGCGCCGGAAGAGGCCGACCTCGTGCTCCTCAACACCTGCCACATCCGCGAAAAGGCCGCGGAGAAGGTTTATTCGGAGATCGGCCGCATCCGCCAGCTCAAGGAGCAGCGCGCCCGCGAAGGCCTCGAGACGGTGATCGGCGTGGCCGGCTGCGTTGCGCAGGCGGAGGGCCAGGAGATAATCCGCCGCGCGCCCGCGGTCGATCTGGTCATCGGCCCGCAGACCTACCACCGGCTGCCCGACGCAGTGCGCAAGGCGCGCTCCGGCGAGAAGGTAGTCGAAACCGACTACGCGATCGAGGACAAGTTCGAGCACCTGCCACAGCCCCACCAGGCCGCCGTGCGGAGCCGCGGCGTGACCGCCTTCCTCACCGTGCAGGAGGGCTGCGACAAGTTCTGCACCTTCTGCGTGGTGCCTTATACCCGCGGCTCGGAGGTTTCGCGTCCGGTCACGCAGATCCTCGCGGAGGCCGAGCGGCTGGCGGCCGCCGGCGTGCGCGAGGTGACGCTGCTCGGCCAGAACGTC
>Ga0182792_1002268_pt1 | contig 13844 bp, 12 predicted proteins | sample Passage237B_FD_130497 | JGI IMG/M metagenome (GOLD analysis project Ga0182792, IMG submission 130497) | Cellulose adapted compost microbial communities from Newby Island Compost Facility, Milpitas, CA, USA - Passage2 37B (version 2) (version 2) ...
TAATAGCACACCACATATGGAACCCAAAAAAGTAGTAGTAATCGGCGGCGGATTCGCTGGCATCAATTTGGTCAATCAGCTGGTCAATGACCACCGGTTTGCCATCACCCTGGTCGATCGGAATAACTATAATTTTTTCCCTCCCTTACTTTATCAGGTAGCAACCGGCTTTCTGGAAGTTTCCAATATCAGCTATCCGTTCCGAAAACTTCTGAGGGGAAAACCCAACATTAATTTCCGGCTGGCCGATTTTGTGAGAGTGCTTCCGGAAGAAAACAAGGTAGTGCTCTCCAACGGGGAGCTCGCCTACGATATACTGGTATTTGCTACCGGAACGGAAACCAATTACTTCGGAATGGAAAACGTGAAAAAGCATGCCATTCCGATGAAGACCATAAATGACGCGGTTTCGATGCGCAACACCCTGCTGCAGCGGATGGAAAAAGCGACGATTACAGAGGACCCGGAAGAGCGGAAAAGACTGCTGACCATTGTCGTGGCAGGGGCAGGTCCGACCGGTGTGGAATTGTCGGGTATGTTCGCGGAGATGCGTAAGAATGTCATTCTGAAAGAGTATCCGCAGTTCGCAGGTTCGGGTGCAAAGATTTACCTCGTCGACGGCTCCCCCAATGTGCTGGCCGCCATGAGTGAAAAGTCGCGTCATGACAGTTACGATGCGCTGACGGAAATCGGGGTGGAGGTGAAGCTGAACACGCAGGTGAAGGACTTTGATGGCAAGGTTGTGACTTTTTCCGACGGTGAGCAGATTCACGCGCACACGCTGATCTGGGCCGCCGGTGTGACCGCCCATCGTCCGGAAGGTCTGCCCGCCGAGTCCTTTGGCCGGGGAAACCGGATGCTGGTGGATGAATTCAACAAGGTGCAGGGTACCGAAAACATATACGCCATTGGCGACACGGCCATCTGTCTTGGCGACCCCGCCTATCCCAACGGTCATCCGCAGGTGGCGCAGGTGGCCATTCAGCAAGGTCAGAACCTGGCTAAAAATCTGAAAAATGAACTCTCAGGCCGTACCCTAAATCCGTTCCGCTATCATGATAAGGGCTCCATGGCCATCATCAGCCGTAACCGGGCTGTTGCCGATATCGGTAAAATGCATTTTAAAGGATTTATTGCCTGGTTTATGTGGTTGTTCGTACATTTGATGAGTCTGATAAATTATCGTAACCGATTAGCGACCTTTTATAACTGGGCCTGGGCGTATTTCACCAAGGATCAATCCCTGCGGTTCATCATACGACCCGACTCCAAACCGAATCTATGAGTGAATTAGCACAAGCTCCCTATGACCAAATACTGGCCTGGCAAGGTGAAAAACTCAGGGAGCTTATTCAGTATGTCAACCAAAATTCCAAGTATTACCAGCGCGCATTCAAAGCACATCATATTACTGCCGACTCGATAAAGGGGATTCAGGATCTTTCCAGAATCCCTTTTACGACAAAGGATGATTTGGCTGCCCATAATGAGGACTTCTTGTGCGTCCCCAGAAACCGGGTGGCCGATTTTGTTACTACCTCAGGCACGCTGAGTGATCCGGTAGCCTTTTATCTTACCGATAAGGACATCGACCGTCTGGCCCGCAATGAAGCCGCGTCTTTCCGGCTGGCGGGTGGGACAGAGGAGGATGTATACCAGTTGATGACGACCATCGACCGGCGATTCATGGCAGGACTGGCCTACTGGATGGGCGTCCGTCAGCTTGGCGGCGGTATGGTTCGCGTAGGGCCCGGCGCGCCTTACCTGCAGTGGGAGTCCATTCGGCGATTTGGATCTACCGTATTGATCGCCATCCCTTCCTTTATTACGAGGCTGATTGAATATGCGGAGGAGAACGGAATCGACTATCGGTCGAGCTCTGTCCGTTCGATCATCTGCATAGGGGAGCCTATCCGAAATCCGGATTTCAGCTACAACGAACTGGGAAGGCGCATTACTTCCAAATGGGACGTGAAACTCTATTCCACCTATGCCTCCACCGAAATGGGGGCGGCGTTCACCGAATGTGCCGAAGGAAAAGGAGGCCATCTGAATCCGGAACTGCTCATACTGGAGGTGGTTGACGAGGAAGGCCGGCAGGTAGGTGACGGAGAGCTGGGTGAGGTGGTGGTAACTACCCTCGGTGTGGAGGGAATGCCTTTGCTGCGCTACAAGACCGGCGACCTTTGTCATATCCATTTTGGTACCTGCTCGGGTCGGAATACCCCGCGCTTAGGTCCGGTGGTCGGCCGCAAACAGCAGATGATCAAATTCAAGGGGACCACCCTGTTTCCGCCGGCAATTTTCGACGTACTCGACATGCTGCCCGAAATCGATCTTTATCAGGTGGAAGTAACCAGCAATGATCTGGGTACCGATGATCTGTTTATCTGTCTCCCGGAGGTACTTCATTCACAGGCATTCGCGGAAAAGCTGTCGTCTCTGTTCCGCTCAAGACTGCGCGTTACTCCTGGACTGAAATTCATCCCCATGCACGAGCTGCAGGCACGGGTGTTTATGGCAGAAAAGAGAAAACCCGAAAAGATCCGGTACAAGAAAGCGTAGGGGAGCCGGTACAGACCAATCGATTTAAGATGCCGGATACTAACTCCGCCTGCAGGATTTGCAAGCGGGTGCTGCATCCTAACCTGAAAATGATGTAAATTCAGCAGATTTTAGTATACCCTTAATTTAACATACATTCTCAAGATGGATCAGTTCAAAAGAATTCAACGTCTGGTGTTACTGCTATTACTGTTTGCCACGGCTGCCCAGGCTCAAAACACCATGCAGGCTCTCTTTGCGGGAAATGTGAAATTGACCTTTCTGGGGGTGGATTTTACCAGAGCCAAATATGTGGGGGCGGAGGGTTTTACCGACCCGGCTGCGATTCAGAACCAGCATATCAAGAGCTGGAATTCCCTGCTGGTTCTTGAACCCAATAAATTCTCTCTTCAGAAGGCTTTTAAAATCACTGACGAAAGCAAGTACGAAACCAACATTGACGAACTCAGTCGGGTCAACGGTAAGGTGGCAGTGGAATCGAATATTACCGATTCGCCCCATACGCTGACAGAAGGTGATGTGGCCAAAATGGTATCGGCCTACAAGCCACAGTCGACTGAAGGGGTTGGGATCGTATATATTGCTGAAAACCTGAACAAAACGGCAGAAGAATTTACGGCTTGGGTGACATTTATCGATATGTCCAACCGTAAGGTGCTGCATACGGAAAGAGTGGTGGTCAAGCCGGGCGGATTCGGTTTCCGGAATTACTGGGCCGGCGCCATCTATAAAGTCAACAAGGCAATCGAGTCGAAATATTACAAGCAGTGGAAGAAGCAGTTCAGTTGATTTGTCTGCCTAGGTGCGCCTTTCGCGCTATTGATTTTCCCGGGAATTGATAAAAAAGGAGAGGCTGTCATCGAAAATTGCAGTTTCTCCTTTTGCTTGTTGCTAAAACCTATTTAAGTTTGTTGACCGAGTTTTGCCCTTTTTTGGGATCTATCTGCCTTACTTTAACACTGATTTAAACATTGAAAAAAGAATTATCTGCCCTTGACGCGAAGTTTGAGGCACAAAAAATAGCTTTTGGCCCCATCTATTTTCAGGCAGTCATGGCAATGCTGGACCTTGGTGTCCTTGAACTGATCGGTAAACACCGCAACGGAATCAGTGTCGGGGATCTCAGGGAGAAAAGTGGTCTGTCGGAATATGCCATCGAAATACTGGTAGAAGCGGCTGAAACCATCGATGTAATCCGAAAAAACGAAAAAGGGCTCTATAACATAACCAAAATCGGATTTTACCTGCTGAAGGATGAAATGACGCGGGTAAATCTGGATTACATGAAGTACGTATGTTATAATGGTGCAGCTTTCATGAAGGAGAGTCTGCTGGAAGGCAAGCCGGTGGGGCTGAGAACGCTGGGGGACTGGCCGACCCTGTATGAGGGCCTGTCGAAATTCCCGGAGCCCGTCCGTAAGGCGTGGCTGGCCTTTGACCATTATTACTCCGACGATGCCTTTCCCTACGCCCTCGAAATCGTATTCCGGGAAAAGCCTGCCCGCCTTTTCGATGTGGGTGGCAATACCGGTAAGTGGGCCATGGCCTGCTGTAACCATGACCCGGATGTGAAGGTAACCATTCTGGATCTGCAGGGGCAGCTCGACATAGCCCGGGTAAACGTAGAGGAAAACGGTCTTATCGACCGCATCGATTTCCATCAGATCAACCTGCTCGATCAGGAGCAGAAAATTCCGGGCGGAGCCGATGCAATTTGGATGAGTCAGTTTCTGGACTGTTTTTCGAAGGAGGAGATTTCCCAGATACTGAAAAATGCGCATCAGGCAGCGTCTGAAAATACCTGGCTCTACATCATGGAGCCATTTTTTGATAATCAGCGTTATGAGGCCGCAAAATATAGTCTGGTAGCTACTTCGTTATACTTTACCATCATGGCAAACGGCAACAGCAAAATGTACAGTGTGGACGTTATGAAGGAACTGGTGGAAGGAGCCGGATTTGAAGTAGCAGAAGAGTTTTCGCTGATCGGTGACAGTTACCACACAATACTGAAATGTAAAAAGAAATAAAATTGAATTGGATGAAGAAGTGGCTTGTGGGTATTTGGGTTCTGGTGGTATTGTCCGCATTTCTGAAGGTGAGCGATATCCGAGGAACATTTTTTTCGGCATTTTCATCGGGCAGTGTGGAAAAGATCGATGCGGCCATTGCCGTTTGTGAGAAGAACGCGGATGCCATGGCGACGGCTTACCGCGGCGCGCTGTTGATGAGAAAGGCTGATCTGATCCGAAAAGGACCAGGTGAAAAACTGAAACTGTTCAAGGAAGGCCATGCCGAGCTGGAAAACCTAATTTCGGCCCAGCCCGACAATATAGAACTGCGCTTCATACGGTTGTGCATTCAGGAAAAAGCCCCGAAAGTCGTACGGTACCGTGGTCAGATTCAGGAAGATAAGGCGCTGTTGATTGAACATTTTTCCTCACTTCCCCAGGATGTCCGGAACTATGTAAGGGATTATGCCAAAACTTCGGAATTCCTGACACTGGACGAGTTAAAGTAAGATATTAACGTTTTAGGTGAATTGTCGGACGATAATTTAAAGCAACGAAATTTGAAAATATTAGCCGTCAGCTATTCCCAGACCGGGCAGCTGGACAAGGTAATGCAGACCTTTCTGGCTCCTTTTGCAGGACTGGAAGTTGACCGGATACAGATCGAAACGGACCCCAGGTTTCCGTTCCCGTGGCCTACGGATGATTTTTTCGATGCCATGCCCGAGACGGTTCTAGAGATACCGGTTAAACTGGAACCGATCAGATTTCGGGAAGAAAAATACGATCTGGTTGTGCTGGCCTATCAGCCCTGGTTCCTGTCTCCGTCATTGCCGATAACCAGCCTGTTGCAGCATCCTGAATTTTTAAGGCGGTTGAAAGATACACCGGTCGTCACCCTGTCAGCCGGCCGCAATATGTGGCTGAATGCTCAGGAAAGTATCCGGAAAAGAATCCGGGAAGCGGGAGGAAGACTGGTGGCCAACATTCCGCTTGTCGACCGGAATCCCAACCTCGTCAGTGTCGTAACGATCATACATTGGCTGATCGGTGGGAAGAAGGACCGGAAATGGGGGATATTCCCGATGCCCGGGGTAAGTGAGGAGGATATCGCTTTCGGCGAAACGTATGGGCGGGAAGTCAGGGATGCCCTCGAAAAGAGCGAATGGAAAGGATTGCAGCCCAGGCTGCTTTCCTATGGAAAGATCGGTGTTCCCACCGACATTTTGTTTATAGAGGAGAGAGCGAAAAGACTCTTCCTGATCTGGGCAACGCTGATCAGGAAGAGGGGAAATACGCCTTCAAGACGGCGCAGATGGGTGAGTGCCTTCAAATATTACCTGCTGACAGCACTCTTTGTCGTGTCACCTATTTTACTGAGTGGTTACTATATCCTCGTCTGGCCGTTTACCAGAAAGCAACTACTGAAGAAAAAACAATACTTTTGTGGAGTAGAAGAGTAACTAGTTACAATGTCGGAAGTTTACATTACCAGGATTGCGAAATTTTTGCCCAATGAGGCAGTGGATAATTCGGAATTGGAGGTTTACCTGGGTACAATCAACGGAAAACCCTCAAAGTCGAAGGCTATTGTGTTGCGAAACAATGGCATTAAATCGCGTTACTATGCATTGACCAGGGAAGGAGTGCCAACGCATACCAATGCGGAAATGGCTGCTTTGGCCATCCGGTCACTGTTTGAACGGGATCCCGAACAACTGAAAAATATAGAGCTGCTGGCCTGTGCCACATCAAGCCCCGACCAGCTGATGCCTTCCCATGCCGTAATGGTGCATGGGGAACTGCCTGAGACAGGACCTATCGAAGTAGTATCTCCCTCGGGTGTCTGCTGTGCGGGCATGCATGCTTTTCGTTATGCGTGGATGAGCGTAAAGCTCGGCGAGCGTAACCGCGCCGTATGTGCGGCTTCGGAACGCCTGACGCCCGTGCTGAAATCGGACCAGTTCGAGGACGAGGTAACCAAACTGGCCAGTCTGGAGAAAAACCCGGTCCTGGCTTTTGAGAAAGACTTCCTTCGCTGGATGCTTTCCGACGGAGCGGGCGCCTTTTATCTCGAAAACAAACCCAAAGAAGAGGGTATATCCCTTCGGGTGGAATGGCTGGAATCATTTTCCTTTGCCCACGAACTGGAGCCCTGCATGTACATGGGCAGTGAAAAACTTCCCGACGGCAGGCTGAAATCCTACAAGGACTACGATCCCCGGGAAATGATCGACAAGTCGGTACTAAGCATCAAGCAGGACGTGAAGCTGCTGGGCAACAATATTGTGAAGGTAGGGGTTGACAAGATGGTTTCCATTCTGCGTCAGCGGGGAATCACTCCTGATGACATCGACTATTTCCTGCCTCATTTGTCGAGCTTCTTCTTTGAGAGTAAAATTGCAGACTGTCTGGTCGAGAACGACTACGAACTCGTGGCATCGAAATGGTTTACGAACCTGGCTACCAAGGGAAATGTAGGAGCTGCTTCCATCTATCTGATGCTGGAGGAACTGTTTAACTCAGGCCGTCTGAAAAAAGGTGATCGTATTCTGATCTCGGTACCCGAAAGTTCGAGATTCTCATATGTTTACGGCTATCTGACCGTCGTATAACGATCAGATCAAATCGGACGATTATGAAAAAGGACGAAGTACCACAGGACAAAAGTGCGCTGGCGAACTTCACCCGGGAGGTTTGCTATGTCAAAAATGAACAGGGTAAATACGAAACCGTCCTCAGTACCGGCTGGGAGGTCAAGGCGCAGGCTTTGGACAGCGCTTGGGATGAGGTGAAGGAGCGTATCGAAACGGCGCGCCAGGAGGTTGCCCGCGGCGAAAAAAGTCCGATCCATTATTTTATGGCCCTCAGGCTGATGGACATGCCGGTCATTTCTGACTACACGGGTATCTGGCCGTTTTTCATCAGGAGGCACCTGCGTCCGTCGGTTTTTAACCGTCTTAGTGACAGAGTTCTCCGGAAGTATGCTAAAGCCTTTGAAATCACAGTAGAAGAACTTAAAAACTTTAAAGGATAAGATTGGAGAATCGCTTTCAGCACCTGCAGGCCGCCCACTGTGAAAACGGGGTTACCACAGCCCTGTTACGACACAGAGGCGTGCAATTTATTACCGAGCCTCTGGCCTTCGGAATAGGTTCCGGGCTATTCTACATACAGATTCCTTTTCTGACGGTCAACAATGGTCCGGCCATTTCGTTCCGTACCATGCCGGGCGCCATTTTCGCCCGTACCTGCAAGTCCCTGGGTATCGAGGTAGTTAGGAAGAAGTTTTCCAGGGAAGAGCAGGCCGAAGCCTATGTAGAAAAGCTGGTCGCCGAAGGAATTCCGGTAGGTTGTCAGGTCGGCGTCTTTCATCTGCCTTATTTCCCAGTTGAATACCGATTTCATTTCAATGCGCATAACCTGATTGTTTTCGGCCGGGAGGGTGAAAATTACCTGGTCAGCGACCCGGTGATGGAGACCGATACCAGGCTGACAGTCAGTGAACTTACCAAAGTACGGTTTGCCAAGGGGCCACTGGCTCCCCAGGGGCAGGCCTACTATCCGATCGTGACCAAACCGGTTGACGAGGACATGATCCGGAAAGCCATTGTTCGCGGCATCAAACGCAATGTGCGCGATATGCTTCATATACCGGGTGGATTTGCGGGGGTAGCCGGGATCCGGTATACCGCCAAACGCGTCCGTAGATGGAGGGATAAGCTGGGGCCGAGAAGGGGAGGACTTTTCCTAGGCCAGATCGTTCGCATGCAGGAGGAAATCGGCACCGGCGGAGGAGGATTCCGTTTTCTGTATGCAGCCTTCCTCGAACAGGCACATGCCTACCTCAGGGATGATGATCTGCTCAGAGTGTCGGAAGAGTTTACCCGGGCAGGGGATCTGTGGCGGCAAAACGCCGTAAAAATGGCGGGAGTTTACAAAGGCCGGACTACCGAACAGTCCGATTTCGACGAGATAGCCGACCGGATGGAGGAAATAATGGAGGTGGAAAAGAAAGCATTCAAACAGCTTTCCGCAATTAAAAGCCTTAAATGAGTGTTGGAATTGCTATCGAACAGGTTAGTTACCGTTATAGCCCGGAGGAGGGTCATGCGCTGAATTCCGTGCAGCTGAACGTCCATCCCGGGGATATTTTCGGTCTGCTCGGACCCAACGGGGCCGGCAAGACGACCCTGATGTCGATACTGACCGGAATACTGAATCCCGATAGCGGGGTTATCGAATATTTTGATCAAGGGAGAAAAATAACCGGCCGGGATATCAGCCGGGTCATTGGTTTTGTTCCCCAGGATTTTGCCTTCTATCAGGAGCTTACCCCCCTGCAGAATCTGGCCTACTTCGGGGCTATGTACGATCTTCCCGGAAAGGAAATCAGAAAACGATCACAGGAACTTCTGGAACTGCTCGGTCTATCGGCCGTAGCTGACCGCAAGGTCGGTTCGTTTTCCGGAGGGATGAAACGCAGGGTCAACCTGGCGATCGGAATTTTGCATAAACCCAAAGTGCTGTTTCTGGATGAACCTACGGTAGGCGTGGATGTGCAGAGCCGCCAGGCTATCGTTGATTTTCTGATTCGACTGAACGGGGCAGGTACCACCATCGTATATACTTCCCACCATCTGGCGGAAGCCGAGAAACTCTGTAACCGTATTGCCCTCATTGATCATGGCAGGGTGATTGCCTGTGACGACCTCGACAGCCTGCTTAAAACCAATAATTCCCGGGATTTGCAGTCCCTGTTCTTAAATCTGACCGGCTGGAGTTACCGAGACTGATAGTGTGTTATGCAAAAACTTTGGGCATCCGTTAAGAAGGAGTTTTTACTGTTGTGGAACGATAAGGTTGGTCTGGTTCTGATGTTTGCCATGCCGCTGCTGCTGGTGTTTGTCATAACGATCATTCAGGACAGTGCTACGCGTATCGCGGCTGAAAATAAGATCAGCATGTTAGCGGTGAATCATGACCGGGGTGAGTCGGGCAAGGAATTGCTCCGCAGACTCACCGAATCGGGAATGTTTGAATTTACCTCCGGGGATGAGCTGGACCGCGAGAACCTGAACCAGGAGTTGTTAAGCAAAGGGCGACTGATGGCACTCTATATCCCTGCCGACTTTACGGAAAGGCTTACGGCCGGTGCGGAGGAAATCAGCTCCATCATGCTGCGCGACCTGGGCCTGGAGTTGTCGGACGCCCTGATCCAGTCTCCGCCCAAAACCAATGTGGCGTTTTACTTCGATCCCGTCCTGCAGGAAAGTTTTACAACGTCGATACAGAATATCATCAGGGCTTTTATCACCAATGTCGAGACCGCATTGGTCATCGATCAGCTGTATAAGGACACGGAGATCAACGCCGAGCCCGAGGAACTCAAGGCCCGCATGCTGGCCAATCGGGTGGAGATCGATATGTTTGCGGCCGGCCGGAGTGGATCGGGGATGAGACCCAACAGTACCCAGCATAATGTACCGGCCTGGACTATCTTTGCCATGTTTTTTATGGTCGTGTCGCTGGGCGGAAATATTGTTAAGGAACGGACCAGCGGGAGTTTCCTGCGGCTCAAAACCATGCCTACCGGGTTTTTTCTGGTGATTTTCAGTAAGATGCTCGTGTATGTGGCCATTGCCGTACTGCAGGTGCTGGTAATTTTTTCGGTGGGGATTTTCTTATTCGAGAAAATCGGGCTGCACCGGTTGTCAATCCCCTCCAACCATACGGCCTTTGCCGTGGTCGTACTGCTGAGCAGTTTCGCGGCGGTCAGCTATGCGCTGCTGGTAGGCACCTGGGCTCGCAGTCTGGAGCAGGCCAATGGATTTGGGGCTATATCGATCGTGTTGTTTGCTGCCCTGGGCGGAATCTGGGTGCCGACCTTCATCATGCCCGACTTTATGCAGGTCATCAGCAAACTTTCACCGCTGCAATGGTGTTTACAGGGTTTTTATACACTATTTTTGAAAGAAGGGAGTTGGGTTGATCTAAAGTGGGTAATTTTGTCGATTACCGGTTTTATACTCGCCTGCCATGCCGGCATATACGTGCGGCTGCGCTCCGACAATTTAGTTTAGCTTTTCTATCAAATATTTATGTCTGAATTGAATACCGAGGAATTAAAAAGTACGCTCAAGCGCCAAATCGTTCAGTATCTTAACCTTTTGGACGTAACCCCGGAGGACATCAAAGATGACGAACCGCTGTTTGGCGGGGACCTGGGGCTGGATTCTATCGACTCTCTTGAACTGGTGGTACTGCTGGAGCGGGAATACGGTATCAAAATCAATAATCCTACCGAAGGAAGAAAGATCTTGGTCGACGTCAACCATATGGCTGACTATATTTTGGCACACCGAAAAGAGGGGGTTTAGCGCCCTGTAAGGATGAGGGAGGTTGTAGTTACGGGTATAGGGATCATTTCTCCACTGGGGAAAGGTGCGGAAGAAAATCTGGAAAAACTTCGCAAGGAGGAGCACGGACTGTCCAAAGCCGATTTTTTCGAATCCCGCTATGTCGATGCCTTTCCCTTCGGCGAAATCAAGCTTTCGAATGAAGAGCTGAGGGATATGCTCGGTGAGGGGGATTTTACTGGTTTCACGCGGACCTGTATGCTGGCTTGTCTGGCTTTCGGAGATGCCATTTCCGATGCAGGACTGACACCCGAAATGCTGGGTAGTGATGAAACCGGAGTCGTCAGCGCCTCAACCGTAGGGGGGGTGTGCTATACGGATCAGCTCTATCAGGATGCCAATGCATTAGGAGACGGCTCGGAATACATGCAGTCCTATGCCGCTTCGGCACATACCAATCACCTTGTCGCCCATTTTGGAATCCACGGGTATGCCGATACCATCAATACGGCCTGTTCCTCGTCGGCGAACGCCATTGCGCAGGGATACCGGCTCATCCAGTCGGGCCGGCTTAAGCGGGCCATTGTGGGCGGGGTCGACAGCCTCGCCAAATACACGGTTAACGGCTTTAATTCGCTGCGTATTCTGAGTGATGAGCTGTGCCGTCCCTTTGACCAGAAACGCAAAGGGCTGAATCTGGGTGAGGGAGCCGCCTATCTGGTACTGGAAGAAGCTTCGCTGGCTGAGGGGAAAAAACAATACGGCAGCATTCGCGGGGTGGGGAACAGCAACGATGCCTATCATGCTTCGGCCATTTCGCCCGAGGCTGCAGGGGTCATTCTTGCGATAGAAAGGACCCTGCGTTCGGCGGGCATCCCGCCCGAAGAGGTGGATTGTATCAATACCCACGGAACCGGGACAGAGAACAACGATGAGATGGAACTGTTGGGCATGTCAAAGGTCTTCGGAAAACTTCCTCCTTTCAGCTCGACGAAGAGTTTTACCGGCCATACCCTGGGGGCAGCCGGCGCGATTGAGGCTATTTACAGCCTTTTCAGCCTAAATTACAACGAAGTATATCCCAACCTCCGGTTTGAAAACCCCATGACTGCCCAAGTGCAGACGCCCGTTACTGCATACCAGCGTCTGGAAGAGGTTCGCTATGTCCTGTCCAATTCCTTTGGGTTCAGCGGAAATTGTACCTCCCTGCTTTTTGGGAAATAGCTTCCCAGGAAATTTACTAAGTAAATTCTTCGGGGTAAATCCGATCCAATTGAAAATTCTTGTCTACTTGTTACTCCTCGCTTGTGCAGGGTAAGATCCTTATTACCTGTGCGTTATGATATCCCATGACGATCGGTTAATCTTACACAAGGGACTTATGATGTTTTTCCATTTGGGGCCATGTCGTATTGCGCGATTATTCCAGATTCATCTGGACTTTATGGCATTGAATTGGGTGAAAACTTACCCCGGCTCCCTTTCTGGAGCGGAGGGCCGGATGAGACATCATAACCACGTATGACAGGTGACTGTGAGCTTAACTACGTACCCGGATTTGCATTGGCAACAGCCACGCTGCTCAGATTCCTGGGTTTCTCTGCCTTCAGAATACAAATAGCCCCTCCATTTCCTTATCCAAAATAACCAGAGCATACCGGCCGCTTTCGATCACTTCCGCCTGACTGATATCGACGTATTTTTTCACCAGCTCCTGGTCGTCGGTCAGGATATATTTGTATGAAAATGACCGGTGAGCGTTTCTTAGCCTATTATATCCCTTTCTGTACAAAGCATACCGGAATTCCGCATCTGTTCCATGAGCGGCGAGGAGTGCCTTTTGGAAGAAATAAAATCCCTCTTCCTTTAATGTGATTACGGCCACGCCCGGATTAGTGCCGGTGATATGTTTGAGCAGAGGTCTATAGGACTCATAATTTATCCTGAGGTTCAGGAAATAGAGATCGGATCTACTTTGATTGAAAACAGTGCGTTTGATCGGATCGTAATACCCCAGGTCATCGAGCATTGTGATGATATTTTTTCTGGTTTTCCGGTTGGGAAATTCCCTTAACTGATAACAGCCCGTCGTGCCGGTACTGAAGTCGTAATAGGTTTCCAGCAATTCCCAATATCGGGCCTGATCGGAGCCAGGTGGGCAAACATAGACCGGTATGTGAGCAAGCGCTTTCTTGGCCAGATAGGGAAGTGGAATGACGGGTTTACTCGGATTACCATATACCATAACCGCTGCCAGCAGGGTCATGGATGTCAGTATGCCAGCACGCAGGTATCGGCCGGTGTTTTGCAGAAATCTTCCGATGAGGATACATCCCATGGCAAAGAAGGGCATGTGGGTTCGGGTGCACCATGGCTCGTATTTCAGAAGGGTGGCGAATATTGCCAGCCCGGCCAGGGCTAAAATCCAGAACCAGCGGAGATCCCGAATCGTTCGGCGACTAAAAAGGAGCAACGTGAACGGGATCAGTAAATAAAAATGTAGGGTGTTTGGCACCATATCCTCGTGTACGGTAAATCGTACGGTAAACGGATAGAGGGTAATTTCCGGTTGGTTGACATCCACCCCGATCAGATTGTGTACTTTCCGGATGGCCTTTTCGATGACCAGGTTATAACCCGTATAGGGTAAGCCCAGGTGCAGGCTGGCATTTTTGAGGATATTCGAAAGGCTAAGTCTCAGTCCAAAGGCGTCGGCCGGAATCTTCTCCGCAAATAGCTCTGTTCCAACCGGCGGGCTGAGAATATGTCCGAAGAGCTCGTAATTCCGCGTCCACAAGGGTACAAAGGCAATGGCCAGGCTTAATAGGGCTGTCAGTCCGATGATCAGGGCCCTGTTGAAGTCATACTTTTTCAGATACAGCACTGCGAAATAGATGCTAAACGGGAA
>Ga0182792_1002269_pt1 | contig 13843 bp, 10 predicted proteins | sample Passage237B_FD_130497 | JGI IMG/M metagenome (GOLD analysis project Ga0182792, IMG submission 130497) | Cellulose adapted compost microbial communities from Newby Island Compost Facility, Milpitas, CA, USA - Passage2 37B (version 2) (version 2) ...
AGTGAAAAGCCATCAAAATCACCCCCACACCGTTTTCACGGGCGTTGGCGAGATGCTCCAATCCCTCGACGGTATACAGGCGCTGCAGCCGCCACTTCGGCCAAAACCAGGCGATGCCGGTTTCAAAAAAGGCGATACCGATGGATTCCATAATCTCCCGCGTCACCTGCTCGCGGCGCTCTTCTGGCCAATCAGGAAAACACAGATCGAGATTCGCCCGGGCGATCTGGCGACGCCGGCCGGCAAAGCGATACAAGAGTTTGCCGAGCAGGCGGCCGAGGCCGAGTTGAACCCTGTAGGGTAAGAGGGTCAGGACGTACCACAGCAGAAAGCCGAGCCAGGTAAGCCAATAGCGGGGATGGAGCAGCGCGGGGCGGAAACGGGGAGAACTCATGTTTGACCAGTCAGATAAAGGCCGCCGCCAAAATCGGCGGCCCTCCCTGAATTAATGGAATTCGGCCTGGACCAGCGGGCTGATGTCAGCGTCGTAGTCCACACCGGCGACACCAAAGCCGAAGAGTTTGAGGAATTCGGCGTTGTAGCCTTTGTAATCAGTCAGTTCGAACAGATTTTCCTCGGTGACCTGAGGCCACAGGGTTTCCACTTTCGCCTGGGTCTCTGGATTCAATTCCAGATTGTCCATACGCAAGCGTTTGTGGTCATCCAGGCGCGGAGTATTGGTGTACAGGCCTTCGGTAAACAGGCGGTACAACTGCTCAATACAACCTTCATGCGTACCTTCCTCCTTCATCACTTTGTACAGCAGTGAAATATAGAGCGGCATGATGGGGATCGCGGAGCTTGCCTGGGTGACCAGCGCCTTCAACACAGCCACATACGCCTTGCCGTTTTTACCGGCGCTGGCGCCGTTGATGGCGGTGGCGGCGCGGTCGAGATCTTCTTTGGCCTTGCCGATGGTCGCTTTGCCGTAGATAGGCCAAGTGAGTTTTTCGCCAAGGTAGGTATAGGCCACGGTCTGGAAGCCATCCGCCAGCAGACCCGCATCAGCCAGGGCTTTGATCCACAATTCCCAGTCCTCACCACCCATCACTTTGATGGTGCCGCGAATTTCTTCTTCGGTAGCCGGTTGCAGCGTCATATCGGCGATTTTCAGGGTATCGGTGTTGAGGTTTTTCGCTGTGTAGCTCTGGCCGATCGGCTTGAGCGCAGAAGCGTAAACTTCGCCGGTAACTGGGTCAGTGCGGCGTGGGGCGGCAAGGCTGTACACGATCAGATCGACTTTGCCGAGATCGCTTTTCAGCATTTGAATGGTTTTGTCTTTGATGTCCTGAGAGAACGCATCGCCGTTGATGCTCTTGGCGTACAAGCCGGCGGCGTGGGCTTCCTGCTCGAAGGCTGCGGCGTTGTAGTAACCAGCCGAAGCGGTCTTGCTCTCGGTGGGCGGTTTTTCAAAGAAGATACCGAGAGTGCTGGCACCGCAGCCGAAGGCGGCGGTGATGCGGGAAGCCAAGCCGTAACCTGTGGAAGCGCCGATCACCAGCACATTTTTTGGACCGTCAGCGATAGCGCCGGACTTTTTCACGAAGGCGATTTGTTCGCGCACATTGGCCGCGCAGCCTTCCGGGTGAGCATTGGTGCAGATGAATCCACGAACTTTCGGTTTGATAATCATGGTCGCAAACGGGTCCTGTACTGGAATGAAAGGCCGGCATTATAACCGAATCTGTTCCCGCGTCTGCCCGCCGCGCCAGCTCACTCGGACAGGCAGAGATAAATGCCTATAATACGCGCCAAATTTTCAGCGACCTCGATCTGCTCCATGTACACACTCCGCTTCAATACTTCGCCCGCCTGGACCGAGGCGGTGCTCGCCGATTTTGACGCGTTTCTTATCGATCACGCCGCGGCAGAAAAAAAGGCTTCTGGAATGGCGATCGCCATGCTCTCCCACTATCCGGACAAACCGGAAATCGTCACCGCCATGATCGATTTGTCATTGGAGGAAATGACGCATTTTCGCGAAGTGGTGAAAATCCTCCACCAGCGCGGTTTGCGCCTGGCGGCAGACAGTCGCGACCCGTACGTCAACGCGCTGCGCGAGCACACCAGAACCGGCAAAGAAGTGTATCTGCTCGACCGCCTGCTGATCGGCAGCATTGTTGAAGCGCGCGGCTGCGAGCGATTTGGATTAATTGCGGAGGCCTTGCCGCCGGGAGATTTGAAAAAATTCTATCGCGCGATTACCGAGTCGGAAGCACGCCACGAGGATTTATTTGTGCGGCTGGCCCAGCATTATTTTCCCATGGAAGAAATCAACCAACGTCTGGACGAACTGCTCGATGCGGAAGCGCAAATTGTTGCGCAACTTCCCATTAAAGCTGCGTTGCATTGAGCCTGATTTTGACCAAGGCCATCGTTAAATATCTACGCCTCTACGCCGAACCGGAATGCGCGGCGCTGGAGAATTTCCCGGCCGTTTCACCGCAGCATTATTTGGTTATTCCCAGTTATAGCGAGACACCCGATTTTGCCCGCCGCATTGAGGCGAGCGCTCTCGGATTTTGCGATGTGCTGATTATTGTGGTGATCAATCAGCCTCCTGGCGTGCATAAACCGCTCAATTCACAACTGCGGGATTATTTCCAACAATACTCGTTGCTTTGGCGAAAAGATCACCTGTCTCTGTTTAGCGCCAACAATGAGAAATTGCATTGGTTGGTCGTAGATCGTTTTAGTCCAGGATTGGAAATTGATCCTAAACAAGGCGTCGGCCTTGCGCGCAAATTGGGTTGTGATCTCGCGGCTTTTTTACTGGCAAAAAATCTCTCTGGGACGAGTTGGATTTGCACCACCGATGCGGACGCCATATTGCCGGACGATTATTTCACTGCGTTGAAATCAGTTCCGATCGACTCAAGCGCTGCGGTATTTTCTGTCGAGCACATAACCAACGATAACAACGCGATATTCAATGCGACCAAAATCTATGAATGCGCGTTGCGCTATTACGTCGACGGACTGGCTTGGGCGGGTTCGCCTTACGCATTTCCCACCATCGGCAGTGCCCTCGCAGTCTCCTTGCAAGCCTATTGCGAATGCCGGGGCTTTCCCCGTCGCGCCGGCGGTGAGGATTTTTATCTGTTAAATAAATTGGCGAAGCTCGGTGCAGTGAGTTGGCTGAAAAAGCCTTCTATTCAGCTGATATCCCGAATTTCCAACCGCGCGCCCTTCGGCACCGGGCCAGCGGTCAAAAAAATTCTCGAACTCGACCGCCCGGACGATTTCACCTATTACGCCCCTGAAGCATTCTCTGATTTGCGCGCTTGGCTGCGGCATATTCCCGCCATCTGGCTGCAGCTGCAGGCGGGGCGAGATCCGCTGAAAAATCTGCCAACGCATCTTCAGGCGATTCTCACTGACGCAGGGATCGAGAATTTGTTTGTACACTTGCGCCGCCAGATTGATAATCCGCAGCAATGCACCCGCGTTGTACATCACTGGTTTGATGCCTTTCAAACCCTCAAATTTATCCGCCGTCTGCAGGACTTGTATTACCCTGCACAACCGCTGGCAGCCTGCCTGCGCAAAGCGCCTTTTTATCCGGACGAGCCGCCATGCTGGAAATCGTAATCGAACAACTGTTGTTACTGGTGGTGGCCATAGGAGCCAATCTCCTGTCGTCGCTGGCCGGCGGCGGCGCGGGACTGATACAACTGCCAGCATTGATTTTTCTCGGTCTGCCATTTGCGACCGCGCTGGCAACACACAAAATCGCCACCGTCGCCCTCGGCGTTGGCGCCAGTGCAAAACACCGAAAAGAGGGCCATGTAGAACTGCGCTTTGCCTTTTTTATTCTGGCGTTCGGTCTGCCCGGCGTCATTATCGGCGCACGCACGGTATTGGGATTGCCAGAAGATATGGCGAGGATCGCCTTAGGTGTCCTCACCATTGGGCTCGGGGTTTATTCGATGCTGAAAAAAGAACTCGGACAGACGTGGCAACCGCGCAACCGCGACCGGCGCGGCATGATGTTGGGCGGTTTGTGGATTTTTGGTCTTGGTTTTCTTAACGGCTCCCTCACCTCCGGCACCGGTTTGTTTGTCACCCTGCTGTTGGTTGGCTGGTTCGGCCTGGACTATAAACGAGCCACCGCCTATACCATGATTCTGGTCGGCCTGTTCTGGAACGGCGCTGGTGCCATCACCCTCGCCCTGCTGACGCCGGCGCAGTGGTCATGGTTGCCGATGCTGGTGCTGGGTTCGCTGATTGGCGGTTATTGGGGAGCGCACCTCGCCATCCAAAAAGGCAATCCGTTGATTAAAAGAGTTTTTGAAGTTGTCACCATTTTGTCCGGCGTGTCCTTGATCGCCACTGTCTTCCGCTGATTGAGATTTGCAATGCTGCCTTTTTATCTAAACCCGCTCTCGGTTTTTCGCACCCTGAATGAAATTGACCGGGAATATCCGTCGCACATGGCAGACCGCGCCACAGGTCAGCGCACCACCCTGATTGTTTTGTTCAGCGTGTGCATTTCTCTGCTGCTCTTAAATTATTTAAAAAATTCCTACGTGATGAATCTGGTGCTGGAGCAGATCGCTGTGTGGCAGGGGCATCCGCGCCATTATTGGCTGGAAAAATTGTATCGCAGCAATTTCGACAGTCTGATACGCCACGCGTGGTGGAGCGCGTGGCATGTGATCACGTATGTGTTGATACCGGCAGTGGTGTTGCGTGTTTTTTTCCAGCAGCGTCTTGTCGATTACGGCTGGCGTTGGGGCGAAACCCACAAACACTGGCGCGGCTATCTGGTGCTGTTAAGCCCGATTCTGGTAATGGTGGTGCTGGTGAGTTTTCGCGAGGATTTCGTTAACCACTATCCGTTTTACAATCTCGCCGGGCGCAGCTGGTTTGATTTTATCGCCTGGGAATTTCTGTATTTATTGCAATTTGCCTGTCTGGAATTTTTCTTCCGTGGCTATATGGTGCAGACGTTGCGCCCGCATTACGGTTCCGCCGCCATCTGGATTATGGTTGTGCCCTATCTGATGATTCATTTTCCGAAACCCTGGCTGGAAGCGACAGGTGCGGTATTTTTTGGTTTATTTCTCGGTATGCTCGCGTTGCGCTCGCGTTCAATCTGGGGAGGATTTTTTGTTCACGCGGGGGTTGCAATCAGCATGGATATCGCATCGCTGGTGCAGCAGAATCGCATTCCGCAGCAGTGGGTGCCTTGGTGAAGATTTAGTACATGAAACCAAGTTGCACGGCTACTCCCGCTTCCGAATGCCTATCTGAATAGGTCGCAGCAATATCCAGACTGCCATATTCGAAGCCCATGCCAAGACCAATGGCAGGCATGCCTGAGTGTTCCACTATATTAAAGCGGTAGCCGAGACGTAAAAACTGGTGCGGCATAATTTGAAATTGCGAACCGATACTGAGATAACGCTGATCCACATCAAAGCCCAGCGGCTCGGTGCGGGTGATATCCAGATCCACCGCAACCATCACATCATCGCTGCCAAAAGCCACGCCGGCGCGCGCTATGGGGCGCAAAACAATGGTATCGCCGAAGCGATTGTTCATGACCTTGCGCACCAAATTTTTCACTGCCAAACCGAATGACCAGTAGCGCGCGACGCTGTAGGTCATGCCCAAATCCAGATTCCAAAATTGATAATCAGTGCGGGTGTAATCCTCCTGATATTCGTCCCGATCAAATTCATCGACGCGCTGCGTATAAGCGATGGTGGAATATTCCTGCTGTTTGACGTTGGCTCCCAGCGACAGGCCCGCTACTCCCTCCGGCATCCAGGAAAAGGTAAGTCCGGTTTCCACTACTTCCGCGCCCACAAAAACCAACCGACTGTTGAGATCTTGCGGCACGTCGTAACGCAGAAAATTGCGCAAATCGACATCTGTAAGTTCCAACTCGTCGAAATCCTCGGCAGTGCCTTCATCCAGCACAAATGCTGCCAGAGCTCGCATATCGATATGGCGGTCGAGTCCTATGAGGTTATTTTCCAAATTGCGCAGGCCATCGAGCAGCGGTTGCACGCCAGGAATTTTCCTGGGATCGCGCAGCTGGTCATGAAGCTCCCAGCTATCTGCGGACTGGCGAACCAGATCGCGGATTTGGCGCCAATTGACCTGGCGCGCCAATTCCTCCAGCCGCTTCGGATCCGGCAATTCATCTCCTGTAGCAATTTCGCGCAGGTATTGTTCCACCCCTTCCACCAGCTGCTGCACACCTTCTAACTGCTGAAAATTCAGCAGGCGCTCATCAATTTCGCCGCTGTTGAGGGATTCGCGCACCATGTCCTCGATGCCCGCCCAATGCACGTTGTCGTACAGATCCTCCACGCGATTGGCGCTTTCCAAAGTGTCGGCGAGGGAATATGCGGTATCGGCCAAGCGTCCGATGCGCAGCAAATCGTTGGGATCATTTTTTACTACACCACTCAATACCTGATAGTGGTGGACAAAAGCGCCGATCGCGAAATTTTGGTGTTTGCCAAGAGCGTGAGCGCCGCCGGAGGCAGCGACGCGAATATAGCGGTCGGACAATTTATCCACCTCCTCCACCACCTGTTTCGCCGCCCCTCCCAGACCGCGCAACACTTCCGGATCCAAAGTCCCGGCGCGAAATGCGCGGCGGGCATTTTTAAAGCGTTTTTCCAATTGCAGGCGCTCGAAGTTTTCTTCAATGTCTTCGAAGGTTTCAATAAAGTTCTGCCGGTCGATAACTCGCGCACCTATGTACATCTCGAGTGCTGCACCGGTTTCACCATCGCGAATCACCGCCGGATTTAAATAGGGCCGATCGCCGCCAATCCCTGTGACTGCACCTGCCCCCCCCAAACTCATGACATTGGCATCAAAAGAGAGAAATGAGACTGCGCGACATTCATTGGCGAACGCGAACAGCAACAGCAGCATGGAGATGCGCAGAGAGGGGATCTCGCGAGTCATATCACAATAGTCGGGGAGTTTTTCGGAAAGTTACAGGGGCGCAATGGTGCCGGATTCAACGGCACACAACAAACACTTTTGTCTCAAAGCGAAAACAAAAACAGGTTATCGGAAAATAATAGACGCTGAACGCGAAATATCAAACTGCCGCAGGATGGCCTCAGGCGACGCGCTGCGCCGCCTTACAACGATTAATTGGCTGAGAAGGAAACAGAAATGCGGTTGTTTTTCTGCGCAATCGCATTCCAGTCGCCGGCGCTTACCGCATTGGTAATGGCTGGATAAGTGTATCTGGGCACGGCGTAGCCCTGGGATGACAGCTCCACTTCGATATTGCCCTCGAGCAAAATCGGTGCGCTGTGCAGATAATTCAGAAAACCCACAGACACCTGATCGTTCACGGCAACTTCCGGCACTCGATTGGAGAGGAACACACAATCTTCCAGATTGCTTTCCGGCTCGGGCAGGATAAATCGTCCGGACGGGTCTTCCGCCACGCAGAAATTCCCCAAATGAATATCGAGATAAACCGCACCGGTGAAGTTTGCGGCTTTTAACAACGCAAGCAATTCACCCAACATATAGATACGCTCATCGCCCAGTGCGGTTTCGCCAAAGCTGACTTGTGTGTTGACGTTGACAGCCCAGCCGAGAGCATCGAGAAGAATTTGCCGATCTGCGTAGTTTCGCGCAGCGGCTTTGCCCTCACCGCCGGTATTGATATTGGCAAATAAGCGGTTGATCAATTCTTCCTGAGCGCGGGTGCGCTCGATCATTTCCTCATAGCGGGTATTCAGCAATTCCTGATGGCGATTATTGATGTAGATGTGATAACCCAGGAAGGCGATGCCGATCAAAATCAGGCCGAGAAAAATCGACGAAACGCCGGCTTTTTCCTCTGGCGGTTCCACCACAAACGGTTCCGCTGATGCGACCGGTTCTGCCGGCCGCTCGGCAGCGGTGGGCGCCGGGCGGTTGACCGCGCGGCCTTTCTCCTGGGCGTCTTTAGCGAGACGGCGCAACAGGAACTTGGTGCTGTCTTCGATCTCCTGGCGCACCTTTGCGATATGGATCTCAAACAACCGGCTGATCTGCTTTTGCACCTGATCGAGATCGCTGGGCGCTTCCGGCGCGACTGGCGGTTCGTCGATATCGTCAAACGAAGTGAGCGGCGGCTTGACGATAGGCCCCTCTTCGATCACATCCGTCAGCACCGGCTCGGCGGCGCTGGGCGCGGCCTCATCGGCACCCTTCGCGGAAATACCCAGGCTGCCGAGAACTTTCTCCAGGTTCGCGTGCTTCATGACCTCCTTGCCGAGAATATCGATGGCGCCCAGGGCGCGGGCCTGGCCGACGTAAACATCGCCCTGCTCCGAGGTGTACATGATCACCGGAATAAGGGCGGTACCAGGATTGGACTTGATGATTTTCAGGGCTTCGAGACCATCCATACCTTCCATATGGTGGTCGAGAAAGATCACGGCGGGCTGGCGGTAGGACAGATAGCCCAGAGCTTCTTCCGCGGAGAGTACGGTGTCCACTTCCAGGTCGAAGCGCTCGAGCATCTTGCGCAGACGCACCTGGGCGGTTTTGGAGTCATCGACGATAAGAACACGCCGCCGGGCCATATCTATTCCTTAATATTCGGGGCCTTGTACTGGTCGCGAGCCAGACAGGACCATTATTCAAGGTTGATGATTCACAAGCCGACCGGACCTGTCTAAGGCCGGGGCCATTGCAAGACGCAACCCGCCGCGGCTTTCCCGGTGCGGGAAATGACCACAACCAGAGTGGCTGGGGCCCGGTAAGTTCCATAAGTTATAACACAGATCCCCCAGGTGCGCCGTTCGAGGATTTCAGAGGGTGAAGTGGGTAAGATTTTGGACGTAAAAAAGGCGGCTGGGCGCCGCCAAACGAGTGCAGACGGGAATCTGCCATCAAAGGAGAAGGTATTGCTCAGGGAGCGACCTGTATTCGGCCGGCCACTTCCCGCACAAAATAGGTTTTCAATTGCACCGATTCGTCTTCCAGACACACACCGGTCTCCAGATTGAAATGCTGCTTGTAAATCGGCGAGGCCACCACCACCTGCCCCTTTAGGTCGCCGACTATGCCGCGGGACAACACTGCGGCATTGCTAAAAGGATCTATAGCGCTAATGGCGTACAAGCGACCCTGAACACGGTAAATGGCCACCTGTTCATCATTGACCAGCGCCCGGACTCCCAGGTTGGGCAGGAGGTCGCCGCTCTCACAGACATCCACCCATATTTCTCTCAACTCTGCGGCATTCATAATCTTCTCTCAATCAACTGTTGCATGTGTTCATTCCGTGCGCGACGCTCACGCTGTTTCCAGCTCGGTGGCGGTAACAAAACGCACGATTTCCTCTTCGTTGGCGGGGCGGATTTGCTCGCGCTCCTCGACAAACACCACGGTGTTGTCGCGCTTGTCGCTGTTGACGAAGGTGCGGAAGCGCTTGAGTTTTTCCGGATCGGAAATGGTGGATTTCCATTCGCATTGATAAGCGTCCACCACTCGCTGCATATCGCTTTCCAGCTCTGCGGCCAAGCCCAATTTGTCATCGATGATGACGTTCTTCAGATATTTCAGGCCGCCTTCCAGGTTGTCCATCCACACCGAAGTGCGCTGTAGACGATCGGCGGTGCGCACATAAAACATCAAAAAGCGATCGATGTATTTAATCAGAGTGGCATCGTCGAGACCTGTGGCAAACAGATCGGCATGCCGCGGTTTCATACCGCCATTACCGCATACATAAAGGCTCCAGCCATTTTCCGTGGCAATCACCCCCACGTCTTTACTCTGGGCTTCGGCGCACTCGCGGGTGCAGCCGGACACAGCAAATTTCAATTTATGCGGAGAACGCAAACCTTTGTAGCGCTCTTCGATGGCGATGGCCATGCCGACGCTGTCGAGCACGCCGTAGCGACACCAGGTACTGCCGACACAGGATTTTACGGTGCGTACGGATTTGCCGTAGGCGTGCCCGGTTTCAAAACCGGCGTCCACCAATTCTTTCCAGATCGCCGGCAGATCATCCAGTTGCGCGCCGAACAAGTCGATGCGTTGACCGCCCGTGATTTTTGTATACAGGTTATATTTTTTGCCGACCTGTCCAAGCACAATCAATTTATCCGGCGTAATTTCTCCGCCGGCGATACGCGGCACTACCGAATAAGTGCCATTCTTCTGCATATTTGCCATGAAATAATCATTGGTGTCCTGCAGCGGCGCTAATTCTTCTTTCATGATGAATTCGTTCCAGCAGCTTGCCAGAATCGATGCCACCGCAGGTTTGCAGATATCACAACCGAGACCGCGTCCGTGTTTTTCGATCAGCGCGTCGAAGGATTGGATTTTTTCCACGCGTACCAAATGGAACAATTCCTGGCGAGTAAAGGAAAAGTGCTCGCAAATATCAGTATTGACTGCTACGCCGAGTTTGGTGAGTTCGCTGTTCATCACCTGCGTCGCCAGCGCCACACAACCGCCGCAGCCGGTGCCAGCTTTGGTTGAGCTTTTGATCGCACCTATAGTGGTTGCACCATCGCGTACGGCGCAGCAGATGGCGCCCTTGCTGACGTCGTGGCAGGAGCAGATAGTCGCCGTTTCCGGCAGTGCATCCACACCCAGACCTGAAGCCGCCTGCCCATCCGATGCCGGCACGATCAACTGTTCCGGCGCTTCCGGAACATCCATACCGTTGAGACAGATTTGCAGCAGATTGCCGTACACCGAAGAATCGCCGACCAATACAGCGCCGATTAATTTTTTGCCATCCGGTGATAACACCAGACGTTTGTAAATTTCGTTGATGCCGTCCTGATAGACGTAGCTGATGGAACCCGGTGTGCGGGCGTGGGCATCGCCAATGCTGGCCACTTCAACACCGAGCAATTTTAATTTGGTGCTCATATCAGCGCCGGTAAATTGATCCACACCGCCAACGATATGAGAAGCCGCCACTTTCGCCATTTGATAACCGGGCGCGACCAAACCAAAAATACGGTTGCTCCACAAAGCGCACTCGCCGATTGCATAAATATTGGCAACGGAAGTCTGGCAGGAATTATTGATCACAATGCCGCCGCGCTCGCCCACACTCAGGCTGGCTTTGCGCGCGAGCTCATCCCGCGGACGAATACCGGCGGAAAACAGGATCATGTCGGTTTCCAAATAACTGCCATCGGAGAAATTCATGCGATAACGGCATTTTTCCCCAGCGACGATTTCCTGAGTATTTTTTTCGGTATGAACTTTTACATCCAGTTTTTCAATTTTTTTGCGCAGAACCTGACCGCCGCCTTCATCCAACTGCACCGCCATCAGGCGCGGAGCAAATTCCACGACGTGCGTGTCCAGACCGAGATTTTTCAGTGCATTTGCTGCTTCCAGACCAAGCAAGCCGCCGCCGACCACCACACCGACTTTGCTCACTGCGGCAGAGGCAGTAATCGCTTCCAAATCTTCGATAGTGCGATACACCAAACAGTGGGGCTGGTCTTTACCGGGCAGCGGCGGCACAAACGGATAAGATCCGGTGGCCAGCACCAGTTTGTCGTAAGTCTCCTTGCGACCGCTGGCGGTAATAACGCAATTATTTTCCGGCTGAATGTCGACTACCTGTTCATTCAAAACATAGTTGACGCCGTTGCTGCGGTAATAGTCCTCTGAAGTGAGCATCAAATCCGCCGCAGTGGAACCGGAAAAATATGCGCTTAATTGCACCCGGTCATAGGCCAGGCGCGGCTCTTCCGCAAAAGTGACTATGTCGAACTGCTCAGCCTTGGGTGAATTCAACAAATTCTCAATGAATTTGTGACCGACCATGCCATTGCCGACAACCAGGATTTTTGTTTTGCTCATGACGCGATACCTCGCTGGACTCACTAAAAATTAATTAGGCGCTGAGGCGCCGCTCGCTGAACTGGGAATACAGATTTGGGTTGAGCTGTTCGGGGCTGAGCTGATTTGCCAACCCGACTACTTCGCCAACCACGATCAATGCCGGCGACTCGATATGGCAGCGCTCCACCAATTCGGCTAATTCGTGCAGGCATCCGGAAATCACCCGCTGATTTTCCCGGCAACCATTTTCGATAAAGGCCACTGGCGTGCGGGCGGACATACCGTTGTCCAGCAGCGATTGTTGAATCCACGCTGCTTTGGAAAGCCCCATATAAAAAACTAACGTGTGACGCACCTGCGCCAGCGCCGACCAATTGATATCCGCTTCGGTTTCGCCGTGGGCGGTAACAAAAGTGCAACCCTGAGCCAAGCCGCGATGGGTCAGCGGAATTCCCGCATAAGTCGTGCAACCGGATGCAGAGGTCACACCCGGCACCACTTCCACCGGAATTCCCGCTTGCACCAGCGCCAAGGCTTCTTCGCCGCCGCGACCAAACACAAATGGGTCGCCGCCTTTCAACCGGCAAATATTTTTACCGTCGCGCGCTTTGCGGATCAGCAGCGCGTTTAAATCTTTTTGCGCAATGCTGTGCTGGCCTTTTTTCTTGCCGACATAAAAAGCGGGCACAGAGGCGGGAAAAAGATCGCGAATTTCCTGACTGACCAGATGATCAAACAGAATCAGGTCTGCGGCTTCGAGTGCGCGCAGAGCTTTGAGGGTCAAAAGCTCCGGGTCACCAGGGCCGGCACCGACGATGGAGACTTTTCCGATGTTTTTTTTCAGCTGCATAAAATCGCCTGTCCACATGCGCTAAATCGGCGCAGTTGCAATGGGTAAGAAAAGAGGCTTGGAAGACGAAGGCGATTTTGCAATCCATGTACCAGAACAAAAGAAGGGGAAAAAACTTTGATTTATTCCTTTTAAATCAAAAAGTTGAAGATCAGTAAAAAAATCTGCGTTGCATTTAGCAGCGCAGCCTCATTCTAAAAATGCACCCATTAAAGGCAAGCAAGCACCAATTAAATACATAAAACAAACTTATAACCCCAGATAAAACGCACCATTATTGATCTCCTGTGCATCATTAAAGATCGCTTTAAAAATTCAAGCTGGCTTAATCAGCACTCAAACGGTTCAAATTGCACCAAAATAAAACAATACGGACATAACTCAGATAGACTTGGCAGGTTCATTTACCTAATGGCATTCGCATCTGAACCATCCCGCTATAGAGGTCACGCACCACCCCGTGATTCTCTTAACCCGGAGGAGCTTGCATAATAGCCACCATGACTCAGCCCAATCTCATAGACCCCTTCGGCCGCCGGGTACATTACCTGCGCCTTTCCGTAACCGACCGCTGCGACTTCCGCTGCCGCTATTGCATGGCCGAAGATATGACCTTTCTGCCGCGGGATCAGGTGTTGTCGCTGGAGGAGCTGGCGGTGGTGGCGAGGGTGTTCCGGCAATTGGGCGGCGACAAACTGCGGGTCACTGGCGGCGAGCCACTGATCCGCCGCGACGTGCTGCAGTTGTTCCAGGCACTCGGCAGCCTGGGTTTTGCCGATCTCAGCCTCACCACCAACGGCGCGCGCTTGAAGGACTTCGCCCAACCCCTGGTGGATGCCGGCGTGCACCGGGTCAATATCAGTCTCGATTCCCTGCAACCCGAACGCTTTCGTGATATCACCCGCACCGGCGACCTGCACGCGGTGTTGGCCGGTATCGAAGCGGCGCGTCAGGCGGGATTTCGCCGAATCAAACTCAATGTCGTGGTGATGCGACATTTCAATCTGGATGAGGTGGTTCCCCTGACCCGCTTCGCTCTGGAGCGCGGCATGGACATCAGTTTCATCGAGGAAATGCCGCTGGGGGATATCGATGGCCACGTACGCCGCGATGAATTTGTCAGCAGCGATGAATTGCGCGATCTTTTAGATCCACATTTTTCTCTCTCCCCCGTCGCGGACTCTACCG
>Ga0182792_1002273_pt1 | contig 13830 bp, 12 predicted proteins | sample Passage237B_FD_130497 | JGI IMG/M metagenome (GOLD analysis project Ga0182792, IMG submission 130497) | Cellulose adapted compost microbial communities from Newby Island Compost Facility, Milpitas, CA, USA - Passage2 37B (version 2) (version 2) ...
CGGGGGGGGGCAAGGCGGGGCGGGCGCACGGCTACGGCGCGGGGGGCGCCGGCCGCGGCATGGAGGCCGACAGCAGCACCGGCGCCGAGCTGTACGTGGTCATCGGCCAGTCGCCGCGGCAGCTGGACCGCAACATCACCCTGGTCGGCCGCGTCGTGCAGGGCATGGAGCTGCTCAGCGCCCTGCCCCGCGGCCCCGAGCCGATGGGCTTCCACACCGACCCGGCGCGGCGCACCCCGATCCGCGCCGTGCGCCTGGCCAGCACGGTGCCGGAGGCCGAACGCAGCCGCCTGCAGGTGCTGCGCACCGACACCGCGACCTTCCGCGACCTCGTCGAGTCCCGCCGCAACCGCCGCGACGGGTTCTACAAGCGCCCGGCCGGCCACATCGACCTGTGCAACGTGCCGCTGCCCGTGCGCGCGGCGCCGGCCGGCTGAGGCCCGCACCGCACCGGCTTGACGCGCCGGGGGTCGGCCTGATATTTAGCAATTAAGTTAATTATCGAAACGGCAATCCATGGCGGTCGACCGCATCTTCGACGCACTGGCCTCCCGCCCCCGGCGCGAGATCCTGGCCTACCTCTCGGCGCAGGAACTGACCGCCGGCGAGATCGGCGCGCGCTTTTCCATGAGCGCCCCGGCCATCTCGCGCCACCTGTCGGTGCTCGAGGCCGCCGGCCTGGTGGCCAGCGAGAAGCGCGGCCAGTACGTGTTCTACCGGCTGGTGCCGGACAACCTGGTCAACACCCTCACCGGCTTCGCCTTCGAGATCTGCCCGACCGCCGGGCCGCTCAGGCGCGAGGCCAGGGCGCGCGCGAAGACGCCGGCGCGCGCGCCCCGTCCACCCCGGCCGCGCTGACACGCAAGGAGCCGCCACCATGAGCCGCCATCCCGACGCCGTTGCAGGATTTCCCAGCGCCCGCATCCGGCCGTCCGGCGGCGGCCTGCCGGTGGAGGTGGTGCTGCTGGCGCAGCTGGGCCACGGCGCGGGCGACCGGCTGCACCGCGAGGCCGGCCAGCGCCAGCGCGGGCACGCCGGGTTCGTCGATGCGCTGGACGAACCCTCGGTGCGGGTGGCCGCGCCCGACTTCGCCGCCGGCGAGCGCAGCGCGCTGTACACCTTCGCCGTCGGCCCGGGCGGCCATCCTTTCCACCGCCATGCGGGCCACCGCGTGTTCACCGCGGTCAGCGGCAGCGGCGGCGCGCTGCTGCGCTTCGCCATGGTTCCCGACGCGCAGCTCGCGCAGGACCCGGCCCGCTTCGCCGCCGCGCTGCACCACGTCGAGATCCCGCCCGACTGCCTGTTCACCGTGCGCTTCGGCGGCGGCACCTGGCACCAGTTCGCGCCGCTGCGGGCCGGCTCGCCGCACCCGGTGCTGTTCGCCCTGTCCTGCCACACCGACGAGCTCGGCGGCCTCGAGACCGGCGCGTTGCGCGCGCAGGTGCTGGCCGGGCACGCCGACATCGCCACCCTGACCGAGACGCTGCCGGCGCCGGTGCAGGCGTGGCTGGCGGCCCATCCGCCGCGGCGCGCCGACGTGCCGACCGTCCGGCTGTCGCTGCATGCGGCGCCGGGCAGCCAGCGGCAACGCCTGTGCGCGGGCGTGCGCGCGTTCGCCGGCCGCCTGCGGGGCCGGCTGCCCGCGGGCGACGGCTACGTGGAAGGACGGGCGCCGCGCGTGCGGGCGCTGGCCACGCCCCCGGACGGCTCGCTGCTGCACGCGGAGCTGCCCGGCTTCCACCACCAGGACACCTTCGTGCTGCGGCTGCACGGGCAGGCCGGGGGCGACGCCGCGCTGCTGCTGTCGGAACTGCTGGACGGCTTCCTCCACTACCGTCCGCCCGGCGTGACCCGGCTGATGCGCCTTCGCAACCTGCTGGTGCGGCCGCTGCGCCTGCGCACCTCGCCGCTGGGCTGCCCGGTGTCTTCCCTGCTTTCCGGCGACCGCAGCCGCCTGTTCGCCGGCCGCCATCCGGTGCTGGCGCAACAGGTGGACCGCGAAGGCCGCCGCGCGCAGGTGATCCTCGGCGCGGACGACCGCCACCTCGCCTTCCGTTCCTGCGTGGGGGTGCAGGTGGACGCGGACGGCGTCGAGATCAGCCTGGGCACCCGTGTCCGCTGCCACAACGCCTTCGGCCACGCCTACATGGGGCTGATCGCCGGCGTCCACCATGCCTACATCGTCCCGGCGATGCTGCGCATGGCCGCCGAGGCGCTGCCGCAGCGCCACGCGCGGCTGCTGCCCACCCGGGGCCTCTTCGCCTGAGCGGGCGCGCTCAGCGCGCGCGCTGGCTCACCGCGACGCTGCCGAGGATCAGGGCACCGGCCAGCAGCATCTTCGCGGTCACCGGCTCGCCCAGGAACAGCCAGGCGAACAGCGCGCCGAACAGCGGGATCAAATAGGCGACCACCGCCGTGCGCGGCGCGCCGATGCGCTGGATCAGCCGGTAATAGGGAATGAAGATCAGCCCGGTGCCCACCACGCCCAGGACCACGGCGCTGGCCCAGGCCGCGGGCGAGGCCGGCTGCGCCGGCCACGCGGCCAGCGCCAGCGGCAGGACCAGCAGCGCGGCCACGCCCAGGGTCGCGCCGGCCGCCGCGGCGGGCGGCACGTCGCCCAGGTGCCGCTTCACCAGGTTCATGCCGATGCCGTAGCAGAACGCGGCCGCGGTGCCGGCCATCACTGCCGGCCCCAGCGGCAGGCCCGAGGCCTTGGCCGTGGCCAGCACCACCACGCCGGCGAACCCGGCCAGCAGGGCCAGCGCGCGGCGCACGCCGATGCGCTCGCCGAAGGCGGCGAACGCCACCAGCGCGGTGAACAGCACCGCCATCGCGTTGCAGATCGCGCCGATCGCCGCCGGTGCGCGCTGCGCGGCCCAGGCGAACAGCAGGAATGGCACGGCCGCGTTGATCACGCCGATCAGGGCGACCATCGGCCACCGCGGCAACGGCAGCTGCCGCCGCGCGCCCCACACGAACGGCAGCAGCACCAGCGCGCCGCAGGCCAGGCGCACGCCGACCAGCAGCTGCGGCCCCATCTCCGGCGCGGCCACGCGCATGAACAGGAACGAGCTGCCGAACACCGCGCCGACCAGCAGCAGCTGCAGCGGCGTGCGCCAGTCGGCAGCCGCGCGCCCGGCCCGTTGGTCGGCGTCGCGCGGGATGCACTGCTCGGTCTGTCCCATCGTTTCCTCTCCGTCGGTTGCCGCCCGCGGCCGGTGCATCGTGCCCCGGCCGCCGCCCCGCCGCCGGCCGTTTCCGGACATCGCACTGCATGGGCGGCGCGCACAGCTTCGGCGCCGCGCCCGGCGTCCACAAGCGCGTAGTATCGCGGCAAGCCACAAATCCGGTTCATGCCTGATGAAGCTGCGACCCGCCCTGCTGCCTGCCCTCGGCGTTTTCGTCGCCGCCGCGCGGCACCAGAACTTCGCCCACGCCGCCGGCGAACTGCATCTGACGGCGAGCGCGGTCAGCCACCACATCCGCAAGCTGGAAGCGCTGCTCGGCACCACCCTGTTCCATCGCCACGCGCGCGGGGTCAGGCTGACGGTCGAGGGCCGGCAGCTGGCGGATGCGGCAGGCGCGGCCCTGGACGACATCGCGGCGGTGGCCGGCAACCTGCGCCCGGACCCGGACGCGGCGCCGCTCCGGGTCACCACGCTGCGCTCGCTCTCCTACTGCTGGCTGCTGCCGCGCCTGCCGCGGTTCTGCCAGGCCCATCCGCACGTGCGCCTGGACATCCAGACCGACAGCGCGTTCTCGCGCTTCGAGGAAGGCGGCCCCGACCTGGGCGTGCGCTACGGCGAGGGCCAGTGGCCCGGACTGCATGCCCACCACCTGATGGACGACGAGCTGTTCCCGGTCGCCTCGCCAGCGCTGGTCCAGAGCGCGCGCATCGCCGGGCCCCGCGACATCGCCGGCCTGCCCCTGCTCAGCGACCTGTCGCCGCAGAGCTGGCGCGACTGGTTCCGGGCCGCGGGCGCACGCGTGCAGTTGCCGCCCATGCACACCTTCAACGACAGCACCGACGTGATGCGCGCGGCGGTCTACGGCATCGGCGCGGCGCTCGCGCGCAAGCACATCGCCGAGCCCTACCTGCGGCAGTACGAACTCGTGCGGCTGCCCGGCCCGGCACTGAAGGCGCGCTTCGCCTACTACATCGTCTACCCGGCCCATCGTCCGCCGAGCCCCGCCGCGACCCTGTTCATCGACTGGCTCAAGCGGGAGGCGGTGGACGAGCGCACCCCCACCCCGTCGCGTGCGGGACGCGCCCGGCCGCGCGGCCGGGCATGACGGGCCAGGCGCGGCGATGTCCTCACCCGGCTTTTATGGCGGCGGCGGCAGGCTGTCGCCGAGCCCACACGGAACCCCGCCCATGCCCCAGCTCCGCATCCGCATCATCGGCAGCGAGGACGACCTGCGCGCCGTGGCCGACCTGCTGCAGAGCATCGAGGGCATCGAGCACGTGGAGGAAGTAGCCGACCTGATGCCGCGGATGGACGACGAGGATTCCAGCTCGGCCGGCCTGTCGGACGACATCGGCCCCGGCGCGCACGACCTGGAGATCGACGCGCCCAACGCCTACACCGCCCGGCGCGTGCGCCAGGCCGTGGAGGAGCTGGCCTACCGGCTGGGGCTGGTGGTGGAGTTCGAGCACGACGGGGAGTGGGGCGGCGAGGACGAGGCCGACACCCCCTGATCCTGCCGGCGCGATGCCGGCAACGCGCCCGCCCCTCGCGCCGGGGCCGGCGCCTTCAGAAGCTGGCGCCGTCCACCGGCACGATCCGCAGCGCGGCCAGGTCCACGTCCGGCAGGCAGCGCACGTTCACCGCCACGGTCCGGGCGCCGCTGCGCGGATCCACGCCTTCGCTGAACGGCGCGATGCCGCACGCGGTGCAGTGGTGGTGTTCGATCTGCTGGCGGTTGAAGCGGTAGGTGGCCACGTCGGCCTCCGCGGTCGCCAGCCTGAGCGCCTCGCGCGGGCCGAACCACAGCAGCCCGCCGGGCCGGCGGCACATGGAACAGTTGCAGTCGTAGGCCTCGGCGATGGGCTCGCCGGTCTCCAGTTCGAAGGCGATGCGTCCGCAGTGGCAGCTTCCGGCGTACTTCATGGGCGTGCTCCGTGACGGGACGCACAGGGTAGCCCGCCGGCACCGCCACTGCCCACCGGTCCCAGCCTTTGGCAGGGGCGCCAGCGGCGCGGCCGGCCGTATCCTCGGCGTTTTCCGCTTCCGGAGCCGCCATGCGCCGCACCCTCCTTGCCGCCGCCCTCCTGGCCAGCCTGGCCGCCTGCCAGAAAGCCGAGACGCCCACTCCGCCCACCGCGCCCGCCGACGGCGCCGCCACCGCCGAGGCGGCCGATCCCGCCGCCGACGCCCGCTTCGCCGAACTGTCGCAGCGTGCGCTGGACACCTGGATGCGCCTGTCGCCCACCTTCGCCACCAGCGTGGGCGAGCACCGTTACGACGGCGAACTGGACGACCTGAGCGCCGAAGGCCGCCAGCGCTCGCTGGACGCGCGCAAGCAGCTGCTGGCCGAACTGGAGGCCATCGATGTCGCCCGCCTCTCGCGCGAGAACCAGGTCGACGCGGCCATCCTGCGCAACAAGCTGGAGGCCGACATCTGGAACGCCGAGGTGCTGCAGTCCTGGGCCTGGGACCCGCTGTACTACAACGGCCTGGCCGGCGGCGCGATCTACGACCTGATGGCGCGCGAGTTCGCGCCGCTGCCCGACCGCCTGCGCTCGGCCACCTCGCGGATGGAGAAGCTGCCGGCGCTGCTGGCACAGGCGCGCGCCAACCTCGACCCGGCGCGGGTGCCGAAGGTCCACGCCGAAACCGTCGCCCGGCAGAACCGCGGCATCCTCAACATCGTCGACAGCTTCATCGTTCCGCACGCCGCCGCGCTGCCCGAGGCCGACCGCGCCCGCCTGGAGGCCGCCATCGCCGAGCTCCGGCAGGCCGTGGCCGGGCACCAGCAGTGGCTGGAGCAGACGCTGGTGCCGAACGCCGCGGGCGACTTCCGCCTCGGCGCCGAGCACTACGACCAGAAGCTGAAGTTCTCGCTCAACTCCTCGCTCTCGCGCGCCGAGATCCGGCAGCGCGCCGAGGCCGAGCTGGCGCGCGTGCGCGGGGAGATGTACGGCATCGCCCGCACCGTGCTCAAGGACCGGCCGGGCGCGCCGCCGCTGCCGGAGACGCCGGACGACGCGCAGCGGCAGGCCGCCATCGAGGCCGCGCTGGAGCTGGCCTACGCCGAACGCCCGGCCCGCGGGGAAGTCGTGGACGCGGCCCGGGCCGCGCTGGACCAGGCCACCGCCTTCGTGCGCGAGCACGACCTGGTCACCCTGCCGGACGCGCCGGTGGAGATCATCCTGATGCCCGAGTTCCAACGCGGCGTGGCGGTGGCCTACTGCGATTCGCCCGGCCCGCTGGACAAGAACCTCAAGACCTTCTACGCGGTTTCGCCGATCCCGGAGGACTGGAGCCAGGAACAGGTCGATTCCTTCCTGCGCGAATACAACTCGCGCATGATCCACCTGCTGAGCATCCACGAGGGCACGCCGGGCCACTACCTCGAAGGCTGGCATTCGGCCAAGTTCCCCTCGACGCTGCGCGCGGTGCTGCGCTCGGGCCTGTTCGCCGAGGGCTGGGCGGTCTACACCGAGAAGGTGATGGCCGACGCCGGCTACCTCGACCACGACCCGCTGTTCCGCCTGGTGCAGCTGAAGTTCTACCTGCGCACCATCGCCAACGCCATCCTCGACCAGGGCGTGCACGTGGACGGCTGGAGCCGCGAACAGGCCATGCACCTGATGACCCACGACGCCTTCCAGCAGGAAAGCGAGGCCGCCGGCAAGTGGGTTCGCGCGCAGCTCAGCTCGGCGCAGCTGCCCACCTATTTCGTCGGCGTGCAGGAGCACTTCGACACGCGCAAGGCGGCAGAGGCGAAGCTGGGCGAGCGCTTCGACCTGAAGGCCTACCACGACCAGGTGCTGTCCTACGGCGCCCCGCCGGTGCGCTTCGCGCGCCAGCTGATGCTCGGCGAGCCGATCCGCTGAGGCCCGGGCGCGGGCGCCGGCCATGGCCGGCGTCCGCGGCACGGGCGGCGCGGCTCAGAGCGGCTTCAGCCGCAGGTCGTGGAAGTCGAAGCTGAAGTCGGTCAGCTCCGAGGCCGCCTCCATCCGCGCTTCGCGCACCTTGCCGTCGGGGTCCAGGTCGAAGGTGACGAAGGCGTCGCCGTTGAGCGTGCGCTCGCGCCACTTCACCAGGAAGGTGTCGTGCTGCCAGTGCTGCAGCTCGCCCACCAGCAGCGGGCTGCGGCCGAAGCGCATCACCAGCCGCCCGCCCTCCTCCTTCACCACCACGTCGCCGTACCAGGCATCGCGATAGGTCCTGGCATAACCCGACAGCGGCAGCGAGGGGCGGGAGCGCGCGTCGCGCGCGGCCACGCGTGCGGCCCACGCCTCCTCGGCCTTGTCGCGGGCCTTGTCCGCCGCCGCGGCATACGCCGCGATCCAGTCGGTGCGCCGGGCCGGCTGCAGGTAGGCGTCCAGCACTTCCATGGTGATGGCGTTGAACGCGCCGCCGGCCTCCTGGTTGGTGAGCACCACCACGCCCAGGTTGCGTCCCGGCACCAGGGTCACGCGCGAGACCATGCCCGGCCAGCCGCCGGTGTGCCAGACCAGCTTCTCGCCGCGGTAGCTGGAGACGATCCAGCCCTCGCCGTAGCCCAGGAAGTCCGGCCGCGCCGCGGCCAGCTCCGGCACCGCCGGCTCGGCGATGTTCATCGGCGAATGCAGCGACCACATCGATTTCTGCCGCTCGGGCGAGAACAGCCGCTGCGTGCGCCCTTCGGCGTCGGTGTAGGCGCCGCCGGCCAGCTGCGCGGCCACCCAGCGCGCCATGTCGTGCGCGCTGGAATAGATGCCGCCGGCGCCGGAGGCGTTGTGCCAGGTCAGCGGGAAGGTGGGCTGCAGGCGCACGAAGTCGGCCTTGGCGTGGCCGGTGGCGGCGCGGTCGCCCGGGCGCAGGGCGTCGGCGTTGAAGCGCGTGCCGTCCATGCCCAGCGGGTCGAAGAAGCGCTGCTGCAGGAACTGCGCGTAGGGCTGCCCGGAAGCCTGCTCGATCACCAGCGTGGCCGCGGCGTAGAGGATGTTGTCGTAGGCGTAGCGCTCGCGGAAGCCGGTCTTGAGCGGCACGTCCTTCAGCCGGCGCACCACCTCCGCGGTGCCGTAGTCGCTGCCCGGCCAGAACAGCAGGTCGCCCGCGCCCAGGCCCAGGCCGCTGCGGTGGGTGAGCAGGTCGCGGATGCGCATCTCGCGGGTGACGTAGGGGTCGGCCATGCGGAACCACGGCAGATGGTCGATCACCCGGTCCTCCAGGCCCAGCTTGCCTTCGTCGGCCAGCATCGACAGCGACGCGGCGGTGAAGGCCTTGGTGTTGGAGGCGATGGCGAACAGGGTGCGGGCGTCCACCGGGTCGGGCTTGCCCAGCTCGCGCACGCCCCAGCCGCGCTCGAGCACCACCTGCCCGTCCTTGACCACGGCCACGGCGATGCCCGGCACCTGGAAGCGCTCGCGCACGCGCTCGACGAAGGCACCCAGTGCCGCCTCGTCCAGGACGGCGGCGGGCGCGACCGCCTGCTGCGGGGCGGCCTGCGCGGCGGCCGGGGCCGCCGGCGACAGCAGGGGAACGGCGCACAGGCCCAGCACGGCCAGGCGGGACAACGGGAAGCGGCGTGGCGTCATCGGATTTCCCCGGGTGGTGGGGCATGATTCTAGGCACGCCCGGGACCGCCGCCGCCAGTGACGGAAGTCGCCACGCGCGCGGGGCTATGATGCGGCCCCTTTCCCGCGGAGCGCGCCCATGCACGACCTGTTCGCCGCGCAGCCGGCCGCTGCGGCCGCGCGCATCCACGTCGGCGTCGGCGGCTGGACCTTCGCGCCCTGGCGCGCAGGCGCCTTCTACCCGCCGGGCCTGGTGCAGCGGCGCGAGCTCGAATACGCCAGCCGCCAACTCACCGCCATCGAGATCAACGGCACCTACTACGGCGCGCAGAAGCCGCAGACCTACGCCAGATGGCGCGAGGAAACGCCGTCGGGCTTCCTGTTCACCGCCAAGGCGCCGAAGCGGATCATGGCCAGCCGCCGCCTGGCCGGAACGGGCGCGCAGGTGGAGGACTTCGTGGCCGGCATCGCCGAGCTGGGCGACCGCCTCGGCGCGCTGCTGTGGCAGTTCGATCGCGGACAGGCGCCGAAGCGGGACGACCTGGCCGCGTTCCTGGACCTGCTTCCGGCGGACGCCGGCGGCCGGCCGCTGCGGCACGCGCTGGAACTGCGCGACCACGCCGCCTTCGGCCCGGAACTGCTGGCCCTGGCGCGGCGGCGCAACGTGGCGCTGGTGTTCGCCGAATCCGACGAGCACCCGTCCTTCGCCGACCTCACCGCCGATTTCGTCTACGCGCGACTGATGCGCTCGCGCGCCGGCCTGGCGCAGGGCTACCCGGACGCCGAGCTGGATGCCTGGGCGCGGCGCGCCCACGCGTGGGCCGACGGCGGCGACCCGGCCGACCTGCCCCACGTGGCCGCGACGCAGCCGCCGGCCACGCCGCGCGAGGCGTTCGTGTTCTTCATCGCCAGCGCCAAGGAGCGCAACCCGGCCGCGGCCCTGGCGCTGATCCGGCGCCTGCGCGCGGACTGACCGGCCGCGCGCGCGCCGCGCAGGCGATAATATCCCCATGCCGATGACCGACCGCGCCCGCGCGCAACTGCAGATCCACTTCTGCGTCCTGCTGTGGGGCTTCACCGCCATCCTCGGCAAGCTGATCACCCTGCCCGCGCTGCCGCTGGTGTGGTGGCGCATGCTGCTGGTGGTCGCCGCGCTGGCGCTGCTGCCGCGCGTGTGGCGCGGGCTGCGCGCGCTGCCGCCCCGGCTGCTGGCCGGCTACGCCGGCGTCGGCGTGCTGGTGGGCCTGCACTGGCTGACCTTCTACGGCGCGATCAAGCTGGCCAACGCTTCGGTGGCGGTCACCTGCATCGCGCTGGCGCCGGTGTTCACCGCGGTCATCGAGCCCTGGGTGGCGCGGCGCCCGTTCCGCCCGCGCGAGCTGGCCCTGGGCGTGGCGGTGCTGCCGGGCGTGGCGCTGGTGGTGGGCGGCGTGCCGGACGGCATGCGCCTGGGCGTGGCGGTGGGCGCGCTGTCGGCGCTGCTGGTGGCGGTGTTCGGCTCGTTCAACAAGCGCCTGGTCGACCACGCCGACCCGCTGACCGTGACCGGCATCGAGCTGGGCGCCGGCGCCCTGGCGCTGACCGCGCTGGCGCCGCTGATGCCGTCGCTGCTGCCGGCCTTCGCCGGCGACCTGCTGGTGCTGCCGGGGCCGCGCGACGGCGCGCTGCTGGTGCTGCTGGCGCTGGCGTGCACGCTGCTGCCGTTCGCGCTGTCGCTGGTGGCGCTGCGCCACCTGAGCGCGTACACGGTGCAGCTGGTCACCAACCTCGAGCCGGTCTACGCCATCGTGCTGGCGGCGCTGCTGCTGGGCGAGCAGCGCGAACTGAGCGTGCAGTTCTACGCGGGCGTGGCCATCGTGCTGGCCGCGGTGTTCCTGGACCCGCTGCTGGCGCGGCGCAAGCCCGCCGCCGCCGCGGCGCCGGCCGCGCACCCCGAGGTCCTGGGCACGTCGGAGGCCAAGCGGCTGCTGGACTGAGCGCGGCGCCGGCACGCCGCCCTACAGCGCGATGTCCCCGGGAAGCAGGCCGCGCAGCTCGGCGTCGGTGAGGTTGCGCCACTGGCCGGGCTTGAGCGCGCCGAGCCGGATGTTGTCGATGCGCACGCGCCGCAGCTGGGTGACGCGGTAGTCGAAGGCCGCGGCCATCAGCCGGATCTGCCGGTTCAGCCCCTGCTCGAGCACGATGCGGAAGCCGAACTTGGCGATGCGCGCGGTCCGGCACGGCAGGGTCATCTGCCCGTGCACGCGCACCCCGCGCGCCATGCCGCGCAGGAACTCGTCGGTGACGGGCTTGTTGACCGCCACCAGGTACTCCTTCTGGTGGCGGTTCTCCGCGCGCAGGATCTCGTTGACGATGTCGCCGTTGCTGGTCAGCAGGATCAGCCCTTCGGAGTCCTTGTCCAGGCGGCCGATGGGGAAGATGCGCTGCTCGTGGCCGACGAAGTCGACGATGTTGCCCTTGACCGCGCGCTCGGTGGTGCAGGTGATGCCCACCGGCTTGTTGAGCGCGATGTAGACGTGGCGGCGCCTGCCCGGGCGCGCGCTGCGCTGGCGCAGCGGCTGCCCGTCCACGAGCACCACGTCGCCCTCGGCCACCACCGCGCCCACGCCGGCGGGCTGGCCGTTGACGGTGACGCGGCGCTCGGCGATCAGCCGGTCGGCCTCGCGGCGGGAACAGAAGCCGGTCTCGGCGATGTGCTTGTTGAGGCGTACGGACATGGCGTCATTATCGGCTCCCCCGGCCCGGCGCGCCCGCCGCCATCCGGCCGCCCGTCAACCGTCCTGCGGGTCGAGCTCCGGCGCGGCCACCACGCGGTCGCGGCCGGCGCGCTTGGCGCGGTACATCGCCTCGTCGGCCCGGCGCAGCAGCGCGGTGGCGTCCTCGTCGCCCTCCAGCGAGGCCAGGCCGATGCTCGCGGTCACCCGCAGCCCGGGTACCCCCAGCGCCGCGGCGGCGGCGGCCACGCGGCCGCGCATGGTCTCCATGCGCAGCAGCGCCGAGTCCGCGTCCACGCCCGGCAGCAGCACCAGGAACTCCTCGCCGCCCATGCGGATCACGTCGGCCGGGTCGCGCACCGAGGCGGTCAGCGCGCGCGCCACCGCCACCAGCACCCGGTCGCCGGTTTCGTGCCCGTGCACGTCGTTGATCCGCTTGAACAGGTCGATGTCGATGAAGCCCACGGTCAGCGCGCCGCCGCCGTCCGCGGCCTCGTCCAGGTGCTCCTCGAGCCGGCGCAGCCCGGCGCGGCGGTTCGGCAGCCCGGTCAGGGCGTCGGTGTCGGCCAGCAACTGCATCTCGTCGCGCTGGCGCCGCAGGCGGCCCAGGCGCAGGTTGAGCGCATACGCGCTCACGGTCAGGAACCAGGTCACCGCGCTCTGGATCGCCTCCACGCGGTACTCCACCAGCAACCGGTTGCCGGCCCGGTCCAGGACCGCCATGACCAGGAACGGCAGCACCGCGGCGATGCCGGCCAGCGCCCCGGCGCGCCGCCGCCACAGCTGGTGCGCGCCCACCACCAGGATGGCCGCGCAGGCCAGGGAAAAGGCGTGGTCCAGGCCGCTGGAAAAGCCGCCCAGCGCCGGCAGCGGCAGCCACGCCGACAGCGCGAGTCCCACCGCCCAGAACGCGGCCACGCCGCGCGCCAGCCAGCGGCGCGAGGCCGGCCAGCGCCGCGCGCCGCCGGCCAGCAGCCACATCACGAACGCCAGCGTCGACAGGCCGACGCAGGAGAACGCGGCCAGCCAGCGCCACTCGTGCCGGCCGATCGGCAGCCAGGGCTCCGGGTAGCCGCTCAGGCCGCTGAGCACCGCCTGCCACAGCACGGCCAGCAGGCACAGCACCGCGTAGCCGAGGAACACGCCGTCGCGCGCGCTCAGGAACCCCATCAGCGCGGTGAAGGCCAGCGCGATGGCCACGGCCAGGCAGGCGGTGCGCACCAGCAGGCGCGCGGTGTCGATCTGCTGCACCGGGCTGGGCGCGCCGATGCGCACGGTGGGGATCCACCCCGGCTTCAGCGGGCGCGCCCATGCCACCTGCACGGGCTCGGTGTCGCCGGCGCGCGGCACCACCACCATGCCGATCCCGGCGCGGAAGCGCGAATCGCGCGTGCGTGCGTCGTGCATGCGGCCGCACACCCGGCGGTCGCCGTGATGGACCATCACCTCGCCGGCGAAGACGTTGAACACGTTGACCGCCTGCGGCGCGCCGGACCAGCCGCCGGGCGGCGGCGCGATGGCGATGCGCCGGTCCAGCGCGGCCAGTGCGGTCGCGTCGCAGGACCGGGTGGGCGAAGGCTCGGTGGCCGGGGCCCCGGCTACGAGATAGTCGCGGCCGTGCCCGGGCGCGGCCGCCTGCACCGCGCCGGCCAGCAGCAGCCAGGACAGCGTCCACAGGACCGCCGCCAGGCGCCACTGGCGCCCGGTCGCGTCCCGCCGACCGCCGTTGCACGTACCGCGCATCACTCCCCCCGCGCCGATGTTACCGCAGGCCCGGCCGCCACCCGGCGCCGCGACGCAGGTTGAATACCGCATCGGCCCGCCGCGCGCCGGTACCGGGCCGCGCGGATTGCCGAACCGTTCAGCCGCGCGGACGCGGCGGCCCCTTGCGGTGGGGCTTCTTCGGGGCCGCCGGACGGGGCGGGCGCGCCGACGGCGTGCGGAAGCGCCCCGCCGCCGCCGGCGCCTGGCCCTCGCCGTCCCAGCGGCGGATGCGCAACTGCTGCCCCACCACCCAGGCCTTCTGCAGGTGCGAAAGGATCTCCGGCGGCATGCCCTCGGGAAGGTCCAGGATGGAGTGGTCCTCGTGGATGTCGATGCGGCCGATGTAGCGGCTCTCCAGGCCGGCCTCGTTGGCGATGGCGCCGACGATGTTGCCCGGTTTGACCCCGTGCACGTGCCCGACCTCCACGCGGTAGGTCTCCATGCCCGGCGCCGGCGGCTCGCGCGGGGGGCGCGGCGCGCGCGGCGGGCGGTCCTCGTCGAACCCGTCGTCGCGGGCGCGCGGGGTCCGCAGGCCGCGCCGGGCCGCCGACGCCTCGGCCTCGCGCGGCGCGCGCGGCGGCCGCTCCCGGGGGGGCGGCTCGGCCGCCGCGGCCCGCAACACCG
>Ga0182792_1002274_pt1 | contig 13822 bp, 13 predicted proteins | sample Passage237B_FD_130497 | JGI IMG/M metagenome (GOLD analysis project Ga0182792, IMG submission 130497) | Cellulose adapted compost microbial communities from Newby Island Compost Facility, Milpitas, CA, USA - Passage2 37B (version 2) (version 2) ...
TATCATCATGTCACCCCTGCGAGGTCTGGATATAACAGTGCAGATTTTAGAATTACGTAGAGTCATATCCCCTAGGCGAGTTGGGATCCGTGACTAAACACCCGGTTAATAATTAGGGTCGCCGATTATTTTCAATAACATTGACGGAGTAATCTTCCTCCTTCAAAAATTTTACGAGACAATTTCATCCTTATCCTAAAAATAGGTCCAACCCGATTGCCATCTGTCAACCTTACTAACCGGGGCACGCTTTGAGCAGGCATCAGGCTCTCATAAGATGCCCTCAGGGTGCATCGGTGAACCGCTCATTCAGAGAAGGGAAACCCAAAAAAAAGCCCTGTAACCGGAAGGTTGACAGGGCTTTCAGTGGGTAATGGGTGATTAGTCTCTGGTGGACAGTGCCACCGAAGGCTGTTTCAATACCAGTTCCGAAACGGATGGCTTGGTTTGCAAGCGGTGGTATTCGGTAACTGAAGCGACGAACTGCTCGTTTGCCCAGGTAGAGACCCGGGAGGGAGCGTTCATGAGTTCTTTGACCGCGACGATTTTGTAAACGTATCGGCCAGTTTCCGTGCTCAGCCTTAACTGGTAAAAGTTGTTTTTTTTCTGGGCTTCCATTTGCCTGATCAGTTTACCAGGCCCTGCATTATAGGCTGCCGCCGCTAGTGTCCAGTCTCCAAGTTCGCTATAAAGCCATTTGAGATATTTGGCTGCAGCATGGGTTGACTTTACCAGGTCGGTACGTTCGTCGGTAATATCATCGACGCGAAGTCCTAATGCGATGGCTGTCTGTGGCATCAGCTGCCAGTAGCCTACCGCACCTCTGGGTGAAACCGCTATGGGGTTGAAATTACTCTCCACCAAAGGGATATACATGAGATCAGCGGGAAGGTGATGCTGTTTGAGTATTTTGGCGATCACTTTCAGGTCAGCCTTTGCCAGCGTCAGATTCTCTTTATACGCAGGGTGGCTGAATTGTTTTACCGCATTGTGATAACGACGAGCAACATGGGGTTCATTGAGGGGCAGGGGATCTCCGCAGAAATCTATTTCCAATAAGGCGGGATCGAAAGCAGGCTCCAGAATGGTGCTATCCGACTCGGATAAAGTGCTGTCTATTGCGGTGTGTACATCGTTGGGGTGGCCGATCTTACCCAGATTTTTGTTGGTGTGTTTACTAATGTATCCGGTAAGCAGTACCGAAAACAAAACTAAAGCTGCATAACGTAACATTCATTTTGGTTTCGTGAAACATAAATTTCGGGGTGCAAAGGTAATAAAATATAATTTATCCCATTGCTTCGAGTTGTAAATAACTGTAAATAAGATGGATTTGTGTTTAAGATTTGAACTAAAATTATTTAGCGGTCGGGGGCAGTTACTGAATAACCTATCGTAGAACGTGGGGAAAACCCTGTAAAATTTTGTAACAATGTGAAAACGCCAAATAGCGGGGATTGTTGTATGGGGCAAATTAAATTTTGCTTTGTAAATCATTTATAGTCAGTTAATTGTTGGTAAATTGCAATTTCTGTAGCCTGGTTGTCTGCCTAACTCATCTTCTAAACTGACAAACGGCAGGACTTCTGCCGCACTCAAGTCATACCGGTACGCGGTAGCAGGGCATACTTTTGCATTACCCAAAATCAAAACTGACGAATGTTAGCAGAAAGAATTCATCGCAACGATTTAAGAAGTCGGATCATAACCCGGGAAGAAGCAGCTTCCCGCATCAGAAATGGGATGGTGATAGCCTCCAGCGGCTTTACCAAGGCAGGCGACAGCAAGGAAGTCCTGCCAGCCCTGGCCGAAAGAGCTCTTCACGATCCCTTGAAAATAACCCTCATCACCGGGGCTTCCCTGGGACACGGTACCGATGGCAAACTGGCCGAAGCAGGCGTCCTGGCATTGCGTTTACCCTTTCAGGTTGACCGTACCCTCCGGAAAAAAATCAATGATGGTGAAGTATTTTTTATTGATCAGCACTTGAGCGAAACGGCGGAATCGATCAAACACGGCCATTTTCCGGCTATCGATTATGCCATAATTGAAGCGAGCCGCATACTATCCGACGGCAGCATTGTACCTACCACTTCGGTGGGGAATTCGGCCATTTTCTGCCAGCTTGCCCGTAAGATCATCGTGGAAATCAATACTTCGGTGCCGCTGTCCCTGGAGGGGATACACGACATTTATTCGGCGGGAACCTATCCCAACCGCCGCGGAATACCCGTCCAGTCGCCGGACAGCCGCATTGGCAGGCCTTCGATTCCGGTGGATCCCGATAAGATTGAGGGGATCGTAATTACGGACATCCCGGATGCCCCGGCTGATCCGGTTTCGAGCGATCCGGCTACCGAGAAGATCGCAGGACATCTGAACGACTTTTTTGCCTGGGAAGTAACCAAAGGCCGCCTGAAGGAAACCCTTCTTCCCCTGCAGGCGGGTATCGGGAAAATAGCCAATGCCATTCTGCGGGGCTTCGTTAAAAGCAGTTTCCACGATTTGACGATGTATTCGGAGGTGTTGCAGGATAGCACGTTCGACCTCTTCGACGCTGGTAAGCTAAACTTCGCTTCAGGGTCTTCCATTACCCTGTCGCAGCCCTATCAGGACAGGGTATTCAGGAATTTCGAACAGTACCGTAACAAGCTGATCCTTCGTCCCCAGGAGATTAGCAATGCCGTGGGGGTCATCCGCAGGCTGGGAGTAATATCCATCAATACCGCCCTGGAGCTGGACATATACGGCAATATCAATTCATCCCACGTGGCGGGTACTCATATCATGAATGGGATAGGGGGATCGGAAGATTTTGCGCGTAATGCCTATCTGAGCATTTTCGTAACTCCATCCATTGCAAAGCAGGGGGCGATTTCCTCGGTTGTACCCATGGTTTCCCATGTGGACCATACCGAACACGACGTCGACATCATCGTAACCGATCAGGGGCTGGCCGATCTGCGCGGACTGGCACCCCGTCAGCGGGCGAAGGTGATCATCGAAAATACGGTCCATCCCGCATTCCGTCCCCGGCTCGAATCTTACTTCGAGCGGGCACTTCAGAGAGGCGGTCATACTCCGCACCTGCTGGAAGAAGCCCTCAGCTGGCACCGCTCCCTGCAGGAAAACGGCCATATGTAATCAAAGAGGCGGTGTGAAAATCAGGGGGAAAAACTGTCCTTCCATTTTTTCTCCCTTTGGGATAATGGGTACTCCTGCCAGCAATTCCTGATCGGTATCGGAGAGCGTCCCGTCGGCAAAAACGTTCAGCACGAACGCCCGTCGGGACCGTTCGGAAGCGTTTTCATAAGACCCATGGACCGTAAGGGGGTGATGGAAGGTGGCATAACCTTTTTCCATTTCTACCGGTACAGGGTTGAACTGGGCTTTCTGTTCGTCGGTCAGATAATCCATCAGGCCTTCCATATCGCCTGCCAGCTCTGGTTTGTCGAGGAGTCCCCAGCGGTGGCTGCCGGGAATATAATAGACGCAGCCGTTTTCGGTAGAAGCATCATCCAGACCGGTCCAGCAGGTCAGATGCTGCATGGGAACGGTGCGGGTCCAGTAGGAGTAATCCTGATGCCAGGCGACAACTCCACCGTGGCGGGCGGGTTTGCAGAAGAGCTGGTCATGCCAGAAACGGATGGGTTTATCGCCCAGCAGCTGACTCGCGGCCATCAGAAATGCCGGGTTCCAGATTACGTCGTGGAAGCCCTCCGTTACCCGCCATGCGCCCAGGGCATGCAGGAGTACCCGTCCGGGGTCGCTCGATTCGTTGGAATGAAATTCGTAGAAGAGATGGTGCCCGGGATGTGCCGGATCGACCAGTTCTGCGAGTTCTTCATTCAGCCTGTCGATCTGCCAGGGCTCCAGCAGCCTGATATTGGCCACATAGCCATGTTCATGAAAAAAGGCAATCTGCTCGTCGGTAAGTTTGTATTTTTCCCATTCCGCCGCGGTTTCAGGCATCCTGAAAAGATCGGAGACCAGTTCGTGGTAACGGGATAAATCTTTTACTTCGGTGGTTTTCATATGGTTAGGATCTATCGTTTGATCTGAAGTTCAGACAAATGCACTTTCGCCTGTGATGGCCCTTCCTACAATCAGGGAGTTGATTTCCTTGGTGCCTTCATAGGAATAAATCGCTTCGGCGTCTGCCACGAAGCGGGCGATATCGTATTCGAGCAGGATTCCGTTGCCGCCAAATAATTCTCGGGCATGATCCACAATGGAGCGCATCCGCAGGGTGCAGAAGACCTTGGCCAGGGATGCATGTTCGTCGGTAATATTGCCGCTGTCCTGCAGTTGCGAGAGGCGGTACACCATCGTTTGCATAGCCGTCAGGTCGCCCAGCATGGTCACCAGCAGATCCTGGACCAACTGGAAGGCGGCAATGGGTCGACCGAACTGCTTGCGTTCCATGGTATATTTCAGTGCTGCCTCGTATGCACCCCGGGCACAGCCTACGGCCTGCCAGGCTACACCGGCCCTTGTCATCCGGAGTACATTGGCGGTATCTTTGAAGGAATTGCCATTTTGCAGGCGGTCGGCCTCGGGCACCCGGCAGTTTGTGAGGGTGATAAGCGCATTCTGAACCGTGCGCAAGGCCATTTTGTCCTCCAGTTTATCGGCTTTGAAACCCTCGTTTTCCCGGCGGACGATGAATCCTTTCACCTGGTTATCGTCCAGATCCCGCGCCCAGATAATGGTAATGTCAGAGAAAGTTGCATTGCCAATCCATTTTTTCTGGCCGTTAAGAACCCACTCGTCGCCCTCCCGTTTGCAGGTAGTGGTAAGTCCACCGGCAACAGCTGATCCCACTTCCGGTTCGGTCAGTCCGAAAGCGCCGATAATTTCCATCCGTTGCATGGGAGGAAGCCATTGCTGTTTTTGTTCTTCCGAACCACACAGGTAAATTGAGCCCATGGCCAGACCGCTGTGAACTCCGAAGAAAGTCGAAATGGAAGCATCCACACGCGCCATTTCCATGGCAAGGAAGCCTTCGAGCAGGGCTGATTTGCCCGCACATCCATAGCCCTGGTAAGTTAGTCCGCAAATATTCAGGGCAGCCATTTTGGGGATTATTTCCATCGGAAACTCGGCTCTTTTCCAGTAATCGTTAGCGATGGGCCTGATTTCCGTCTCCATAAATGCACGCACCCGCTCCAAAATTTCGAGGTCTTCGCCGACGAGCGTGGACCCCAGCTCATAGAAATCTCCATTTACAGGCGGTTTGGGCTTTTTGCGGCCTCCGCCCCCCTGCAGCATTTTCATCATGCGGGCAAGGTCCTCGTCACTCATGGAAGATACGGCTGACATGACCGCGTTGAGATCGACCTTGCGGGACAGCTTCTGAATCGCTTTGATGTCGACGTTTTTCAGGAGGTTTCTTATTTCGGAAAAAGACTGAAGCAGGCTCATGGCTGGCGGGATAAAATGGATACTTTTTAATTAGTAAGTCACAAACCGGGGGATTTTACTTCTGTCAGGGGGGAGATCAACGCAGGCCGGGGGGAAATAGGGTTACAAATTGCCGGATAAGGCGTAATTCTCACGGGAACCCTTAATTTTACATCATAACGCTTAAATCCCAATTAAATTAACAGCCGTTATGAAAAAGGCATTGCTGGTGGGAGCCAGCGGCTTCGTAGGCAGATTTTTGCTGGACGAATTGTTGCAAAGTCCTGATTATGATAGGGTTACTATTGTGGTCCGAAAAGACCTGAACCTGCAGCACCCCAAACTGGTAACGCTGATCGGGGACTACCAGACCTTTCCCGCTCTGAAAGACCGTATCGAAGCTGATGAGGTCTTTATAACCCTTGGAACTACCCGCAAAAAGACCCCCGATCGGAAAAAGTACTACCAGGTCGATCATGACTATCCCTTGCTGGCCACGCAGATCGCGAAGGAAAAGGGTGCCCGTTCGGTATTTCTGCTGACAGCGGTGGGGAGCGACCCTGCCTCCCGGGTATTTTATGTGCGGACAAAGGGAGAGGTAGAGAGAGACATTATCGCCGAGAAACTCGCGCATACCCATATTTTCAGGCCTTCGATGATTCTTGGCAATCGCGCAGAGTTCAGACTCTGGGAGAAATTATTCCTCGGGATATGGCCGGCTTTTGACCCTATCCTCAAATGGCTGGGGGCATCGAAATACCGGGGAATCCAGGGAAAAACGATAGCACGTGCCATGGCTGCCGCAGCCCGGCATCCTGCCCGACAGGTGAACTACTATGAATGGGAGGAGATGATGCGCCTGGCGGGAGATTAACGATCGCTTACGAACAATAAAGCTGCTATGCGTGTTAGAATAGCAATATACACCCATTCATCATTCAGAGTACCTCATGATTACATTGTATGGTATCCCCAACTGCAACACGGTAAAGAAAGCTCAAAAGTGGTTGGAGGACAGAAAAATAGCATACCGTTTTCACAATTTCCGGGCAGACGGCCTGGATAAGTCCAAAGTTGAAAGCTGGCTGGACCAGCAGCCGGTCGAAAAGCTGGTCAACAAAGCCTCTACCAGTTTCCGCGCCCTGACCGATGAGGAGAAATCCGAGGTGTTAACCCGGGCAGGAGCGCTGAAAATCGTGACAGAAGTACCCACCCTCATAAAGCGGCCTGTTGTGGAAGATGAAAAGGGTCAGGTGCTGTCCATCGGCTTCCGGGAGGCTGAATACGAGGAGTTATTTGTCAAATTGGTGTAAAAAGGGATAGGGGTCGGGTGGTTTTGGTGATCCGGATTCCCTAGCTTTGCGGAAATTTTTTGGTCGTGTCAAAACCTATAATCGTCGTCAAGTTCGGTACAGCGAGTATTACCCGCCCGACAGGCGAACCTGATCCTGAAATCCTGAAAAAAATTGCGGAGCAAACCTCCGTACTGCACCAGCATTACCGGGTTATTATCGTTTCTTCCGGTGCTGTGGGGGCGGGGAAATCCTTTATCCGAAATTATAAGGGAACCCTCTCACAGCGGAAGGCAGCCGCCTCCATCGGCAACCCTCTGCTGATAAACATCTATTCCGAGGTCTTCAGGCCCTATGGTATACCCATTGCGCAAAGTCTCTGTGAAAGACGCCATTTTGCTGATCGCAACCGCTTTCTGCAACTGAAAGACACCTTTGAGGAGCTCTGGCGATACGGGGTGATTCCGATCGTGAATGAAAACGACGTGGTCAGCGACCGGGAGCTTAAGTTTTCGGATAATGACGAGCTGGCAACCCTGCTCGCTGCGGGCTTTGGAGCCCAGGCGCTGATGCTATGCACCTCTGTGGGAGGTCTGCTGAACGAAGCCGGCGAAATCATCCCCAAAGTAGAAGACATCCGGGAAGTATTCCGGTTTGTTCGGACGGACAAGTCGTTTCTGGGGCTGGGTGGTATGGCGTCCAAACTGACATTCGCCAAGCTGGCTACCCGTATGGGTATCCGTGTGGTTATTTTCGGCATGAACGGGGAGGGAGGTATAATCGGCGCCATGGAAGGCCGGAACGGAACCGAGCTCATACCGGGGAAAAGCACCTTATCGGCCCGCAATAAATGGCTGGGCAGCGGAGGGTTGATTTCAGGCAAACTGCTCGTCGATGCGGGTGCGGAAAAGGCCATCCTGAAAAGAAGCAGTCTGCTGGCGGTTGGCGTGACCGAGGTGCAGGGAGAATTTGAGAAAGGGGAGATTGTGGAGGTGCAAAACCCAGAAGGTGAGTCCATAGCTGTAGCCCGCGCCAGGGTTTCGTCCCAGGATCTCATCCAAAACCTGAAAACCCAGAATTACGAGGTGGCTAATGCCAACGATATTGTAATTTTGTAAGTATAACCTGATTGAAAGGTAAAATTGATACAATTATGTCTGTTCGAGAAGAAGCCGAAGTGGTAGGAGTGGGCCAGCAACCCGAAACCATCATTCCAGCATTAAAAAAGGTACAACTGGCAGCGACGGGGGTAAGAAACCTGTCGGATGAACAAAGCAGATCCCTGCTTCTGTATCTGGCCGACAGAGTCATGGCGTCAGAGGCGAAAATCCTGGAGGCCAATCAGAAAGACCTCGACCGTATGGACGACGCCGACCCGAAAAAGGATCGTCTGCGGCTGACAGGAGCCCGCATTGCCGACCTGGCAAAAAGCCTGCGAGAAGTGGCTCAGCTGGAAAACCCGGTTGGGAAGCTGCTGCTTGAACGGACGATTGAACAGGGTCTACGCCTGAAAAAAGTCACTGTTCCATTGGGAGTGGTAGGGGTGATTTACGAATCGCGCCCCAATGTTACCCTCGATGTGGCATCTCTCTGTCTACGTTCGGGGAATGCCTGTGTCCTGAAAGGAGGAAAGGAAGCCATCCATTCCAACCAGGCCCTGGTAAGTATCATTCACGAAGCGCTGGAAGCTTTTGGTGTCGATCCCAGTGCTGTGATGCTGCTGCCGACCGACCGGAAATACCTGGCCGAATTGCTAAGTGCAGACAAATATGTGGACATCGTGATCCCACGAGGTTCGGAATCACTGATTCAGTATGTCCGGCAGAATTCCAAAATCCCGGCTATCGAAACGGGCGCCGGGGTCTGCCACACCTATGTCGACCGTACAGCCGACCTCGAAATGGCAGCCCGTATCGTGGTGAATGCCAAGGTATCGAGGCCTTCCGTTTGCAATGCGCTCGACTGTCTGATCGTCGATCGGGAGGTCGCCGCTACGTTTCTTCCCATGCTGAAAGCAGGTATGGAGGAATATAAGGTCCAGATCTTTGCCGATGAAGACGCCTACCCCATACTGGAGCAGGCCGGATACAGCTATCTCGACAAGGCTCAGGCGAGTCATTTTGGGGAGGAATTCCTGGATTACAAGTGTGCGGTGAAGGTGGTTGAAGGCCTGGACGAAGCTCTGGATCATATCCGGACATATTCTTCCCGTCATTCGGAAGCCATTGTCTCCACCAATCCCGAAGCAATTACCCGGTTCCTCAACGATGTGGATGCCGCGGCAGTTTATTCCAATGCTTCCACCCGCTTTACCGATGGAGGGGTATTCGGTCTGGGGGCTGAAATCGGAATTTCTACCCAAAAACTTCATGCACGAGGTCCGTTTGCCCTCGAAAAGCTGGTGACCGAAAAATGGGTCATCACAGGGGAAGGACAGATTCGGTAATACAAGGAAAGGATTGCATGTCGCACGAGGATACCGCACTGGATCAGAGGCTGTTCGAGCACTATGATCGCTATCAAGAACCGGCCCTGTTTCACAGGCGGTTTAAACACGCAGAACTTCAGCCGCTGATCGACGCTCATCGGGCAGCGGGGGTGCTCGATGTCAGGGAAGCGGGACGTTCCTTCGAAGGTCGGAGTATCTCCCTGTTATCTGCCGGTAGAGGCCCGGTCAGGGTGTTCTTCTGGTCTCAGATGCACGGAGATGAGCCTACTGCTACCATGGCTCTCTTCGATATATTTCGTTTTCTGGAAAGCCGGAACGATGGTTTCGATGATTTCCGGGCTTCGCTGTTTGAAAATCTTACCCTTTATTTCCTTCCGATGCTTAATCCTGACGGAGCCCAGCGCTACCAACGGGTTACCGCTCAGGAAATTGACATGAACCGCGACGCGCTGGCGCTGCAGACTCCCGAAGCGCGTCTCCTAAGGGGCCTTGTGGAAGAGCTTGATCCTGATTTTGGCTTTAACCTGCATGACCAGAATCCCCGCTACACCGCGGGGCGTTCGCCCAAACTGGCTACCATCAGTTTCCTGGCGACGGCATACGATTTTGAGTCCTCGCTCAATGAGGTGCGTTACAGGGCCATGCAGGTTATTGGCTGTATGAATGAGAAGCTGCAGCAGTATATCCCCAACCAGGTGGGGCGTTTCAGCGATGAGCATGAACCCCGGGCCTTCGGTGATCAGATCCAGAAAAGGGGTACCAGTCTGATTCTCGTGGAATCGGGTGGCTTCCCCGGGGACCCTGAGAAACAGTTTATTCGAAAGCTGAATTTCGTGGCCTTACTGCAGGCGCTTGGGGAAATCAGCAGCGCAACTTATACCCGCATAACCAGAGGCGACTACGAAGCCATTCCCTACAACGAACGATTTGCCTTCGATCTGCTTGTAAGGCATGTCCGTATGGCAGCCGGGGACCAATCCTATTCCATTGACATAGGGATTGACCGAACTGAGGTAAATACGCCTGATGCGAGGGATTTTTATTTCGAATCGGTCATTGGGGAAATCGGAGATTTGCATACGAAATACGGGATTCAGGAACTGGATGCAGAAAACCTGGTGTATACCCCGGGGGTACTCTATCCGCATCGAATCACTTCACCGGAGATGTTGTCAGACCCCGATGTTATCACCTTTTTTAAAGCCGGATATACGTTTTTCCGCGTAACCGGGGAAGTGGCCCGGGCAATTGAGTCGGGCAGTATTAAGACGGCCGTTCACTGGCTACGGGAAGGTGATCCCTTACCCGAAGCATCCCCAGCCGTGGGGAATTCGGCGACTTTTCTGTTGAAGGAGGGAGAAATGTTACGCTATGCCGTTGTAAACGGTTTTGTTTACGATTTGACGTAACTGCCACAGAAATAGCAATGCATTTTTGCACCCTGAAAATAAGAAACTGGATTCTTCTTCTTTGAATAAAAAAGTTAGCGTAAATACCTAAATATCAGCCGGGAACTTCCTAACTTTGCGCCCTGATTTTAAAATACCATTACCATATTCAGAATCCTGTCTTCTGAATCCATCTACAATCTTTATGCAATCGATACGCAACATTGCCATTATCGCTCACGTCGATCATGGGAAAACAACCCTAGTCGATAAAATTATCCACGCATCCAAAATCTTCAGGGAAAATCAGGAATTCGACGAACTGATTCTTGACAACAATGACCTGGAGAGAGAACGCGGTATTACGATTGTTTCCAAAAACGTATCGATTCGCTACAAAGACGTAAAAATCAACGTGATCGACACTCCGGGCCACGCCGACTTCGGAGGTGAAGTGGAAAGGGTACTGAAACTGGCCGACGGTGTACTGCTGCTGGTTGACGCGTTCGAAGGCCCTATGCCCCAGACACGTTTTGTGTTGAGCAAAGCTATTCAGCTCGGACTCAAACCCATCGTAGTGGTTAACAAGGTGGATAAGGAAAACTGCCGGCCTGATGAAGTGCAGGAGTCGGTTTTCGACCTTATGTTTAACCTCGGTGCTACGGAAGACCAGCTGGACTTCGTAACTGTTTACGGTTCTTCGAAACAAGGCTGGATGGGCCCCGACTGGAAAACACCTACTCAGGATATAACTTTCCTGCTGGATACCATCATCGATGTAATTCCTCCCGCACCCACCTTCGAAGGTACTGCCCAGCTGCAGGTAACTTCGCTCGACTACAACGCATTCGTTGGCCGTATCGCCATCGGACGGGTGCACAGAGGTACCCTGAGAGAAGGGGATCAGATGGCACTCATCAAGGCTGACGGAAGTATTAAGAGAGTGAAAATCAAGGAGCTGCACGTATTCGAAGGGCTCGGCAAGCAGAAAGTGGCTGAAGTTCATTCCGGCGAGATTTGTGCGGTGACCGGTATCGACGGATTCGAAATCGGAGATACCCTGGCAGACGCCAATAATCCGGAAGCCCTGCCAAGAATTGCGGTGGACGAGCCTACCATGAACATGCTGTTCACGATCAACAACTCGCCCTTCTTCGGTAAGGAAGGTAAATTCGTGACTTCCCGCCACATCCGTGACCGTCTTTTCAAGGAGACGGAGAAAAACCTCGCCCTTCGAGTGGAGCCTACCGATAGTGAAGACAAATTCCTGGTTTATGGCCGAGGAATTCTCCACTTGTCGGTACTGATCGAGACCATGCGCCGTGAAGGATATGAGCTGCAGGTGGGTCAGCCCCAGGTGCTTTTCAAGACTGATGAAAATGGTCAGCGTCTGGAGCCCATCGAAACTCTGGTGGTGGATGTACCGGAAGATACTGCCGGTAAGGTGATCGAGCTGGCGACTCAACGTAAAGGCGAGCTGCTGATTATGGAGCCTAAGGGCGACCTGCAGCACCTTGAGTTTGAAATACCATCCCGTGGTCTGATCGGTCTGCGATCCAACGTACTTACCGCTACACAGGGTGAGGCCATCATGACACACCGCTTTAAGAAATACGATGTGTACCGCGGACCTATCCCCGGACGTATCAACGGATCCATCATTTCCAAAGGCACAGGACCTGCTACCGGTTATACCCTTGACAAACTTCAGGACCGGGGCAAATTCTTCGTGGATCCGGGTGAGGAACTTTACGGCGGACAGGTGGTAGGGGAACACAACCGCCCCAACGATATCGTCGTTAACCTGCAGGAGAACAAGAAGCTCACCAACATGCGGGCTTCGGGATCGGACGATGGATTGAGAATTGCTCCGAAAATCAATTTCTCCCTCGAAGAATCGCTGGAATATATTCAGAAAGATGAATACCTGGAAGTTACGCCGACCAATCTGCGCATGCGCAAGATTTATCTGGACGAAAACGACCGGAAACGATATAACAACAAGCTGATGGAAGCTGCTGAATAGCAGTTATTCCGATAACTAAAGCAGAAGGTTCGGTATCCGAAAGGGTACCGGCCTTTTTTTTGATCAGAGGATTTGGGAAATTGGGTTTATGGAACCAGGTGACTTCATCAGATTCGGGAATTATGACTGGCAGGTACTGGAAGTTCGTTCTCAGCAGGTGCTCATCATCACGAAGTTCATCATCGGGAGCCGCTGGTATCATGATTCATTTACAACAGTTACGTGGGCGGAGTGTACGCTCCGGAAATTTTTGAATACCAGGTTTTATCATTCCTTTAGCCCGGAGGAACAAACGAGAATAATGGAGGTTCAAAACCGGAATGCAGATAATCCCTGGTTCGGGACCCAGGGCGGAGAGGATACCCGGGACTTTGTATTTCTGCTCAGTCTGGATGAGGTTTGCCGCTATTTCGGCGACAGCTCTCCGAAGCTGTATGCGAAAGGAGGTCAGCGCTGGCAGATAGACGATGAATATAACCCCCAGCGGATTGCCCTGCTGGGCGATAAACCGTGCTGGTGGCGGCTCCGATCCCCGGGATATTACAGCAAGACGGCGGCCAGCGTGAGTGCAGAGGGGAAGGTGTACGTTCGGGGGAACGGCGTCTCGGGTACACCCAAAATGGGCGGAGGATTGAGACCGGCTCTTTGGCTGAGGGTATAAATGAACCCCGGTTGCGGCAGTAAAATTTTCCGGGATGTCTAGAAATGAAACTCGGAGGTATGCTTTACATTCTTCAGTACGAATGTACTGTTGAGCACGCCGATGTTTTCGATCTTCGATAATTTGTAACGGACAAAATCGTGGTAGTCTTCCAGACTTTTCACGTTAATCTTCAGCAGGAAGTCGACCTGTCCGGCCATATGATAACACTCCTGTACCTCATCCAGCAGTTGAATTTCACTGACGAAGTTGTCGATGAAAGCTTCGTTATGGTAGCGCATGGAAACCTGGCAGAAGGCGGTTATAGGTCGCCCGATCTTTTTCTGATCCAGTATGGCTACATATTTCTGTATATAACCCTGGGCTTCCAGCTTACGTATTCTTTCGTACACCGGTGAGACCGTCAGGTTGAGGGTGGCTGCTATTTCCTTGGTAGTCTGCTTGGCATCCCGCTGCAGCAGCTTGAGAATGGCTACGTCGATTTCATCCAGGGTGTCCAGTGCCATAGTATTTTCTGATTTGGAAATGACTGTCTGATCTTTTTAGTCAAAATTACTGAATATATTTAAATGTGTAGGAAAAATTACTAAGTTATAGTCTTCA
>Ga0182792_1002277_pt1 | contig 13800 bp, 11 predicted proteins | sample Passage237B_FD_130497 | JGI IMG/M metagenome (GOLD analysis project Ga0182792, IMG submission 130497) | Cellulose adapted compost microbial communities from Newby Island Compost Facility, Milpitas, CA, USA - Passage2 37B (version 2) (version 2) ...
TGACGAAGCGGCGCCGAAAACCTTCCCGCCGACCCTGACCTTCTCGGATGCCGCCAAATCGACCCTCCACCCCTCGACCCTCGACCACTTCTTCAACAGCCTGTTAGAGCTCGTCGGGCCGGATGTCACGCATGGGGGCGACCATACAGTGCTCGGTCACCTTGAAATATAGCAACGTTTCTACATATGATGCAGAAAGAGGTTCGAAGGCGATGACCATCACGACTTTGACCAGCCGCGAATTCAATCAGGATACAGGCAGTGCCAAGAAAGCCGCCCTCAAGGGGCCAGTCTTCATCACTGATCGAGGGCGCCCAGCGCACGTCCTGCTGACCATCGAAGACTATCGGCGCCTGGCAGGCGGCAGCATGAGCCTGGCCGAGGCGCTTGCCCAGTCGGACGATGCCGATTTCGACTTCGACGCGGTCCGTCTGCGCAATGGGCTATTCAAGCCAGCCGATCTCGACTGATGTTTCTGCTCGACACGAACATCATCTCGGAGCTGAGGCGGCCAGCCAAGGCTGACGCCAATGTCATGGCTTGGGCCAATGCGGTGCCGGTGGCCAACCTCTTCCTTTCGGCAATCTCCATTCTCGAGATCGAACTGGGCGCGTTGCGCGTCCAGCGCCGCGACGCCGCACATGGCACTATCTTGCGGCGATGGATCGACGAGCGAATCCTGACGTACTTCGATGGACGCATCCTACCTGTCGATACGGTCGTCTCGCAGCGATGCGCGCGGCTGCATGTGCCAGACCCGCGGGCGGAACGCGACGCATTGATCGCAGCAACGGCCCTGGTGCACGGCCTGATCGTCGTCACCCGCAACGTCGCTGATTTCGAGCCCATGGATGTCGACCTGCTGAATCCCTGGCTAGGTGCGGGATGAGATGCGGAGGGAACACAGAGTGACGTACGCGCCGAGAGCGGTCGAAAGCCGATCGCCCGACGGAACGGAATCGCCGCCTCACCACCTATAGGTCAGCGATCCCAGGATCGTCCGGCGCGAGCCGTAGTAGCAGGAAAAGGCGCTGGTGCAGCCGGCGATGTACTGCGTATCGAAAAGGTTCCTGGCGTTCAGGCTCAGGAGCACGCCCTCCAGCTTGGGCGCATGACGGCCGAGGTCATAGCGGATCGTGGCATCGAACAGCGTATAGCCCGGCACGAACGAAGGCGTTCCGACGAACTGGCCCGAGCCGAACTCCCAGACATTGGAGGCCGTCGCATAGGTCGAACCGACATAGCGGACGCCGGCTCCCAGCATCAACCCCGCCAGCGGCCCACTGGGCAGCATGTAGTCCAGCCACGCCGACGCAAGGTACCTCGGCGTCAAGGTCGGCACCTTGCCAAGGTCGACGTCGTTGCTCTGCGTCACCATGGCATCGACGAACGCATAGGCGACGGAGAGATCGAGACCGTCGGCAAGGCTTGCCTTGACGTCGAGCTCGACGCCCTTCGAGCTGATCTCGCCCGTCTGCGTGCTGAAGCCAGGATGCAGCGGGTCCGCCGTCAGGACATTCTGCTGCACGATGTCGAAGGCCGACAGGGTCATGAATCCGTTGAAGCCGGTGGGCTTGTACTTCAGCCCGACCTCGAACTGCCGTCCGACCAGGGGCTTGAAGGCACCACCCTGCCAGTCCGTTCCGGGCACCGGTTCGAACGACGTCGACACGCTGACATACGGTGCGAGACCGATGCTCGAGAGATAGGTGAGGCCGGCGCGCCCGCTGAAGGCGGCGTCCGTCTGGAATGTCTCGCCGCCGGTCAGACGGTTCACGGTCGTGGCACTCGCCGAGTCGTGGCGGCCGCCGAGCGTCAGCAGCCAATCGCCGAAGCGAATCTGGTCCTGCACATAGATGCCGATCTGGGTGGCGGTCTGGTACGTGCTGACGGTTTCCGTCGGATAGTTGGCGCCGCCATAGAGCGCATAGTAGAGATTCAACGTACTGGCAGCGCCAATGCCGCCGGACTGGAACATCCTGTTGGTCTGGTAGTCGACGCCGATCAGCGCCGAGTGCCGAAGCGGACCGGTGTCGAACTTGGCTTCCATCCGACTGTCGATCGCGAACCGGTCGAACGTCGAGTTCCGGAACGTCGAGTAGCGACTGGCCGTCTGCATCGTCGGGTCGGCGGCATCGAGACCGAGCGCATAGACGAAGAGATGGTTCGAGCGCACGTTCTCGTATCGCACGTTCTGGCCGAACGACCAGACGTCGTCGAAACGATGGCTGAGGCTGTAGCCGACATAGGTCTGGCTTACCCAGGAGTTGTTCACCTGCGGGTCGCCCGTGTACAGGGTCGAGCTGATCTGCCCGTTCGGATTCGGCAGGACTGTGCCGAGCGCCGGCAGGAACTGGAACGGCGTGAGGTTGGGATCGTATTGATATTTTGCGAAGAGCGTCAGATCGGTATCGGCCGTCGGCCTCCATGTCACCGAAGGCGCGAGTCCGATCCGCTGATCCTTGGTATTGTTGCCGAACTGCGTGCCGGCATCCCGCGCGATGGCCGTCAACCGGAAGAGGAACTGCTTGTCGGGGTCGATCGGTCCAGACAGGTCGAACGCGCCCTGCACCCGGCCCCAACTGCCTCCTTGCAGCATGACCTCGCGCAGCGGCCTCTCCGTCGGCCGCTTGCTGGTGATATTCAGCACACCGGCGGGCGTGCCCCCACCGAAGAGCACCGACGACGGCCCCTTCAGCACCTCGACGCTCTCCAGCATATAGGGATCGACGCCGGCATAGGTTCCCGTAATGGCGCCCCCGACCCGCTGCCCGTCGAGGTACTTGTTCAGCAGGAAGCCACGCGCCGTCACGTAGTGGTCCTCGCCCATCGACGCCGGACCGATGTAGCTCGAATAGACGCCCGGCGTGTAGGAGAGCGCCTCCATCACGTTCGACGGCGCCTGGACCGTCATCTCGTCGCGCGTCACCACGTTCACCGTCTGCGGAATCTCGATGATCGGCGTATCGGTCTTCGTCCCGATGCTGCTGCGCGTCGCCACGAAGCGATCCGTGCCGCTCTCGGGCCTCGCCGTCTGCGCTTCGATCCGCAGCGGCTCCAGCTGCATCACGCCGGACGATCCAGCGGCATTGCCGGATACCGTGACCGCCTGCGGGGAGGTGAACTGGTAGGAGAGGCCACTGCCGGCGAGGAGCCGCCGAAGGGCCTCCTCAGGGGTCATCGTGCCGCCAAGCGCCACGCTGGTCTTTCCCGTGGCAGCGGCCGGATCGAAAGCCACCTGAACACCGGACTGCCGTCCGAATTCAGTAAGCGCCCGCGGCAAGGGTTGCGCCGGTATGTCGAACGTCAGGGTGCGGCCGGACTGCGCCTCCAACTGGTCCTGCGGCTGCGCCCCGTCTCGAGCGCCGGCCGGCGCCGGCAGAACCGCCGCTGCAGCGGCCATCAAGACCACAATCCTCCACAGCGGCAGCCAGCCCACACGCTCCCCACGACCGGTCGATGTCACGATCACGCTCCCCATCTGTCGTGTGCATTCAAGCGGCGGCAGCGCACGTGGGAGAGACTCGCGGTCCCGGCGCGATTACAGGTCTCGCGCGATTTTTTTGACGTGGCCTTTCTGACGAGTGCTCCTCAGGGGCCCGACACGACGACGATCCAGGGTGTGGCCAGGGTCACCGATCCTCCGTGCGTACGCACGACCGCCTCCAGCGCCTCGACCGGCCGGCGCAGATCGAACACGCCCGATACGCGGCGTGCGGCCAGTGCTTCTCCGCGCAGGATCACGACTCCGGAATAGTGCCGTTCGAGTTCCCGAACGATGTCGGCGATCGTCGCCCTATCTACGATCAGCCGATGCATGCGCCATGCTGCGACGTCGGACGGATCGACCTTGGATCGCACGAGCGTTTCCGACGGCCGGCCGATCGCAAGCCGGTCGCCGCGATGCAGGGTTGCGACCGGACGCTTCCCCTGATCCAGCGCGACCTGCACCGTCCCCGTCTGCACGGCGATGGACAGAGTCTCCGCCGACTTGCCGACATCGAAGGCGGTGCCCGTCACCGTGACCGTGGCCTGGTCGGCGACGACGACGAACGGCCGCTGCGCGGACGGCACGACCTCGAAATAGGCCCGACCCGACAGCAGCACGACCTCGCGGCGCCCGTCGGCGTAGCGCACGGCGATCGCGCTCTCGCCGTCGAGCGTGACGACGCTGCCATCCTCGAGAGTGACACCGCGCAGCTCGGCCGTGCCGGTCCGATAGTCCGATGCCAGCCAGAGTTGGATCACCGGCATGAAGAAGAAGGCAAGGCAGGCCGCCAGAGCGACCGCCGCCACGGCGAGGCGCCGGACGGCCGGCCGAGGACCGGACGGTGCCGGCGTGTCCGCAGCGCCCAGCACCGCGCCCTGCAGATCGGCATAATCCGCCGGCAGGGCGCTTGCGACACGCGCCAGGCGCTCGACGTCGCGCCACGCCGACCGGTGTGCCGCGTCGGCCGCCAGCCAGACGTCCAGGGTCGCGCGCAACGCCCGGTCATCCGGCGCCGCGTCGATGCGCATGCGCCAGTCGACGGCTTCCGCCAGAACGTCGTCGCCAATCGGATCGCCTGTCATTGCCGTCGTCGGATCCCGCCGGCAGCCCGACGCGGACCGCCCCAAGAGTAGGAGCGTCGGCCGAGGCCCGTTTCAAGGGGGCGACGAAAAAAAGCGAGCCGCCTCACCCGCTTCCGCCCCGAAGCCGCTTTGCGCCGTGGATCATGGCGATCTTCACGAGCTGCTGGGCACGGGTGACGGAAATGCCGAGCCGGTCCGCGATTTCCCGCAGCGGCCTGCCTTCGAGGCGGCTCATGTTGAAAGCGATGCGCGTGCGCTCGGGCAATTCGACCAGCGCCGCCGCCAGCTCGCGCAGCTCGTCGCGGTGGACGAGGACGGTCTCGGCCGAAGGCGCATCGCTCGGAACGGTAACGATCTCCTCGCTGACGGGAGACACCGCCCTCTCGAACGAGGACCGCCGCGCCCAGCTCAGAGCGAGATTGCGGACGATCGCATAGAGATAGGCCAGCGGATTGACGATCGGCGCGCCCTGCTCGGCCATCGCCTTGCCGCTGGCGGCGCTGAAGCGCACCCAGGCCTCCTGCACGACATCCTCGGCCTGCGCCCGCGAGCCCATGATGTTGGCCGCATAGTCGACCAGCGAGCGTCGATGCTCGACAAAAAGGCTGGTGGTATCCGAAGCCACGGCGCCGCCCCATTCTCCCCGATATCGTCCGGCGCCCCAGCGCCGCGACGGTACCGCACGCTATCGCGATTGCGAACTGTTCGCAATTCGATTGGAGAGGCGGCCGACGATGCGTCGCGCCGGCGGTCAGAACTCCGTCGTCAACGCCAGCCGGAAGGTACGCGGCTCGCCCAGCATGAGCGAGGTGGCGCCGCCGCCGCCGGCCCAGTAGTTCGAATCGAGGACGTTGTCGACATTGAAGCGGACGACGATGGGCCGGTCCGTCGGCTTGAAGTTCTCGACCGTGTAGCGGACGCCGACATCGAAGCGTGTCCACTCCGGCAGCTCGCGCCGCGGCCAGGTCGTGTCGATGTATTGCGGGCCGGTATAGATGGCCCTGCCCAGCAGCGTGAGCCCGGGCACGGCGGGGACGTCGACCTCGCCGCCGAGGTTGAACTGGGCGCCGGGTGAGAACGGCGCGATCCAACCGTCGGTCAGGCCGCCCTGCGTCTTGGTCAGCACGGCGCTCAGCAGCATCACGCCGCCCAGGACGCGAAAGCCTTCCGTGATCTCGCCGAAGAAGTTGAACTCGAGCCCCTGGTTGCGCTGCTCGCCGCCGAGGAACTGCGTGTTGGTCGCGACGTTGGTGAGGATGCTGGGCTGGCTGATCTGGAACAGGCTCATGGTCGTGGTCAGCCTGCCCCAGTCGATCTTCACGCCCGCCTCGTACTGGGTCGACTTGTAGGGCGGGAAGATCTCGCCGGCATTGGCGAAGGTGCTGGGCACGACGGCGCCCTGCTGCAGCCCCTGGATGAAGTTGGCGTAGAAGGAGACGTTGTCCCACCACGGCTTCACGATGAGGGCGACCGAGGGCGTGAGCGCGCTCTGATTGTAGATGCTGGTCTGCACCCCCGTGGTCGCGTTGAAGTTCTCCGCCTGGATCTGCTGCAGGCGGCCGCCCAGCGTGAGCTGGACGCGCTTGTCCGCCGCCGACAGCGTGTCGGCGATCGCGAAGCTGGTCTGGTACAGCGAGGCGACCTTGTTCGCAGCAGGTTGCGCGAGGCTCGGCCGGCCGATCACGTTGGGCGCATAGATGTTGGTCGCGAACGGCGTGCCGCTGACCGTGCCCAGCCCGTTGATGCGCGAGAAGGTCATCGCGCTGAAGGCGAACTGGTGGTTGATCGGACCGGTATCGGCAACGCCGCGCAGGCCACCCTCGGCCGTGAAGTACGTCTGGTAGACGCTCTGATTGTAGGGAGTCGAAGTGGTGTTGCCGGTCTGATTCAGGAAGCTGATGCGCGCGCCGCCGGACAGCGCGGCCTGGCGGAAATCGTGCGCACCGAACGACGCATAAGCCGTCAGGTTGTCCATGATATCGACTTCGCCGCGGAAGACGCCGAACAGGTCCTTGCGCTCGCTGTAGTTCCACGGCTCGCCGAAATTGCCGTCGTTCTTCGGCGCCCAGGGCAATGGCACGCCGGCGCCGAGGCCGAGATAGGGCAGCGCTCCGCTGACATACTGGTACTGGTAGCCGAGGTCCGCCGAGAACCGAACGCTGTCGCCTCGGAAGTCGAGCCCCGCTATCGCCAGCGCGCGCTGATCGGCCGTCCATTGCACCGGCGTCTGACCGGCGCGGAAGACACCGTTGAAGCGGACGCCGAACTGCTTCTCGTCGCCGAAGCGGCGCGCGACATCGGCATGTGCCCCGAATTGCGAATTGGACGTATAGCCGGCCGTGAGCTGCGTCAGCGGCTGGTCAGGCGCACGCTTGGGAACGACATTGACCGTGCCGCCGATCGCCGTCAGCGGCGGCATGCCGTTCAGCATGGCGCTCGGCCCTTTCAGGACCTCGATGCGCTCGGCAAGCTCGGCCATGATGGAGAAGGTCGGCAGCATGCCGTAGAGGCCGCCATAGGCGAAGTTGGCAGCCGCGACCGGGAAGCCGCGGATATAGACGGTATCGTCCGCGGCGCTGGCGTCCGGATAGGTGATGCGTACCGACGGATCGTCGACCAGCACATCCCTCACTGTCTGCGCCTGCTGGTCCTGCGCCTTCTTCACGGTGTAGCTGGTCTGGTTGAACGGCGTGTCCATCACACCGCGATTGCCCAGCAGGCCGAGCTGCCCACCGGTCGCCACCTGGCCGCCGGCATAGGGCGGCGGGATGTTGTCGATCATCGCCTGGGAGGGAACGGGATTGCCCTGGACCTGCACGGGATCGAGCTGGAGGACGCCGCTCGCACCGGCACCGACCCGCTCCAGCGTCACGACGGAGCCGTTGGTGCGGTAGGTCAGCCCGGTGCCGGCCAGCAGGGCCGAAAGCGCCTGCTCCCAGCGCATGCTGCCCTTGACCGGTGCGCTGCGCAGGTTCTGGACGAGACCGGCATCGGCCGAGGCCGACAGGCCCGCCTGCCGCCCGAACTGGACCAGCGCTTCGGCAAGAGGCTGGGCCGGGATGTCGAACTCGCGCACGGACGATTGCGCCACCCTCGGTTCGGACGGCTGCGCGCGAGCGTCCGGAGGGGAAGCAGCAATGCCGAACACGGCCAGCGAAGCGACGGATGCGAAGACAACGCCCTTGAACTCACCGATCGACAACCCTGCCTTCGCCATCGCGCCCCACTCTCCCCGGAGGCCAGATACGAATGCTTCTCAATCGCCTCCCATCCAACAAACGCACGGCGCGGCGAGACTTCCAATGAAGGACGCGATTTTTTCCGGTGGCGGTTCAGCCGGCCCTACGGTCCGTCCGACACGATGACGAGCAGCCAGGGCGAGATCTGGTGCAGGCTGGCGCCGTGCGACGCCGCGACACCGCGCAGCGTGCTCACCGGATCCTCGAGATCGTAGATGCCGCTGACGCGGCGCGCCGCGAAAGCGCCGCTCTGCACGACGATCAGACCGTCATAGTAGCGGCGCAGCTCCGCGACGACCTCGCCGGCCGGTCGATCGATGGCGACAAGCTCGCCATGACGCCATGGTGCGACGTCGTCGGGCTTCACGGCGCTGCGCAGGATGGCACCATGCCGAACCCGGGCGGAAGCGCCGGCCTCCAGGATCGCCGCGGCCGATCGAACCGCCGGCCCACCATCGAGGCGGACGCGACCCTCCTGGACGGCAACCAGGGTATCCGCACCGTCGAGCCGCACCTCGAAGGCGGTGCCGAGCACGGTGACGGACGCATCGCCCGCCTCGACCCGGAACGGCCGCGACGTGTCGGGCACGACCTCGAAGAAGGCCTCGCCCTTGAGCAGACGCACGCCCCGCGTTTCCGGCCCGACGGCCAGCTCGACGGCGCTCTCCGGTCCCAACTGCACGCGCGAGCCGTCTGCCAGGACGAGGCTCCGCATCTCCGCGGTGCCGGTGACGACATCGGCCTCGAGCCGCAGGAGCAGGCCCGGCAGCAGCCCTGCGACGACCAGGACGAAGCAGGCGGCCAAGGCGAAACCCATCGCTACGCGCCGACGCGTCGCGCGGAGCGGCGGCCGAGAATGTGCGGACATCGGGCGATGCCGGCCCGACGGCGGCAACGGACGCTCGGCGCCATGCGTCCCAGCATAGGTCTGCCAGTGTTCCTGGTGGCGTGGTGCCTTCCGGCCGATCAGATCGTAGGCCATGCGGGCGCGATCCCAGCTCTCCGCGTTGAGCGGGCTCGCCGTACGCCACGTCTCGAACGCGGCACGCAGCTCCGCATCACCCTCGCCCTCGGACAGGCGCAGCAGCCAGGCCGTCGCTTCTCCTTCGGCACGATCGCGATCTATCGAGGACACGGCCATTCCAGTTCCTTGCTCCGCGCCCGGTCGGAGGCCGGTCGCGATGCTGGGCATCGGCGGCTAGAGGAAACGCATGCAGTGCCGCACGCCTTCCGCCACCAGCACCTGTGCCATGGATACAGAGATTCCCAGGTGGTCGGCAATTTCCTTCAGCGTACAGCCGCCGAAGCGGTGCATCTCCAGCGCGATGCGTGTGCGCTCCGGCAGGGCGTCGAGCGCATCGAAGACGCGCTGCAGCGTCTGGCGGCCGATCAGCTCCTGCTCGGGTGACGGCCGGTCCTCGGGGACGGTCTCGGCGACCTGCTCCGCGCCGTCCTGGAAATAGCGCTTCTCCAGCAGCGACCGGCGACGACGATCGAGCGCAAGGTTGCGGACGATGCGATAGAGGTAGCCGACCGGCTCCTCGAGCAGCCGATCCGGCGTCGCGCCCCTGAAGCGCAGGAAGGCCTCCTGCACGACATCCTCGGCACGCCCCGGATCGCGCACGATGCCGTTGGCGTATTCCACCAGCTTGACGCGATGGTCGAGGTAGAGCCGCAAGGTTCGTTCGTTCGCCACGCCGAGACTCTGGCCCCTGCCAGTTGCGAATGCTTCGCATCGGCTAATACTGGAAGCAGGTGCGCCACGCAACGCCGCCCGTCAGAAGTCGGTCGTCAGCGCCAGGCGGAAGGTGCGCGGCGTGCCCAGCGACAGCGTGGTGGCACCGAAGCCGGACGCCCAGTAGTCGTTGTCGAGGACGTTCTCGACGCTGAAACGCAGGGCCACGGGCTTGCCGGTGGGGCTGACCGAATCGGCGAAGACATAGCGGGCGCCGAGGTCGAGGCGCGTCCATTCCGGCAGGCTGCGGCGCGGGAACGTCGTGTCGATGTACTGTGCGCCGGTATAGATCACGCGGCCGGTCAGCGTGAGGCCTTGGGCGAACGGGAGGTCCCATTCGCCGCCCAGGTTGAACTGGGCGCCGGGCGAGAACGGCGCGACCCAGCCGTTGGTCAGCCCGCCCTGGGTCTGGGTGAGCACGGCGTTGAGCAGCATGGCACCGCCCAGCACGCGCACGCCGTCGCCGACCTCGCCGAAGAAGTTGAACTCCAGCCCCTGGTTGACCTGCTGGCCGGCCAGGACCTGCGTGTTGCTCGCCACGTTGGTGATGACGCTGGGCTGGGTGATCTGGAAGACGCTCAGGGTGGTCGTGAGCTTGCCCCAGTCGACCTTCACGCCGGCCTCGTACTGCGTCGAGACGAAAGGCGGGAACACTTCTCCGGCGTTGGCGAAGGTGGCCGGCACGACGCTCCCGGGCTGCAGGCCCTGGATGTAGTTGGCGTAGACGGAAACGTCGGCCAGCGGCTTGAAGACCAGCGCCACCGACGGGCTCCAGACGGCCTGGTCGAACTCCGACGTCTTCACGCCGGTCAGGGCATTGAAGTTCGCCGACTTCACCTGCTGGAGGCGGACGCCGGCCGTGAGCTGGATGCGCTTGTCGGCCGCCGACAGCGTGTCGGCGAGGGCGAGGCTGTTCAGGTTCAGGGTGGCGGTCTTGTTGGCCGCGCCCGTCGGGATGTTCGGCCGCGCGATGATGTTGGGGCTGTAGACGTTGGTCGCGTACGGCGTGCCGTTGACGGTCGCGATCCCGGTCGCCTGCTCGAAGATCGTGCCGACCATCGCGAACTCATGGCCGATCGGACCGGTGTCCACGAAACCGCGGAACCCCGCCTCCGCCGTCAGGAACTGATAGTACTGGCTGATGTTGCCCGGTGTCGCCGTCGCATTGCCGGCGAGATTGTTGACGGTGACGATGGGGCCGCCCGACAGGATGCCCAGCCGCCAGTCGTGGACGCCGAACGAGGCGAAGCCGGTGATGCGGTCGGTCAGATCGACCTCGCCGTGGATGACGCCGAACAGATCCTTGCGATCGATGTTGCCCCACGGCTGGCCCCAGTTCTTGCGCGCGTCCGGCGCCCATGGCAGCGGCACGCCGTTGGCGACCCCGATATAGGGGATCATGCCGCCGATATACTGGTGCTGATAGCCGAGATCGGCCGACAGCCGCGCGTGTTCGCCTCGGAAATCCAGACCCAGCACCGCCAGCGCGCGCTGGTCCGAGTTGCCGTCGACTGCCGTCTGTCCCCCGCGGAATACACCGTTGAAGCGCGCGCCGAACTGCTTGTCGCTGCCGAAGCGACGGGCGACGTCGGCATGACCGCCGAACTGCGCGTTCGAGGCGTAGCCCACGGTGAGCTGGGTCAGCGGCTGGTCCGGCGCCCGCTTCGGCACGACGTTGACGGTGCCGCCGATGGTCGACTGCGGCGCCATCCCGCTCAGCATGGCGCTGGGCCCCTTCAGGACCTCGATGCGTTCGGCGAGTTCGGGCATGATCGTCGAGTAAGGCAGGATGCCGTAGAGGCCGTTGTAGGCCGTGCTCGCCGCGGCGACCGTGAAGCCGCGGACGCGCAGCTCGTCGTTGCCGATGCTGCCGTCGGGGAAGTAGCCGCGCACGGAAGGATCATCGGCCAGCGCGTCGCGGATCGTCTTGGCCTGCTGGTCCTGGACCTTCTTCGCCGTGTAGCTGGTCTGGTTGAAGGGCGTGTTCATCACGTCGCGATTGCCCAGCAGGCCGAGCTGTCCGCCGGTCGCCACCTGACCGCCGGCATAGGGCGGCGGGAGATTGTCGATCAGTGCCTGGGGCGGTACGGGATAGCCCTGCACCTGCACGGGATCGAGCTGGAGGACGCCGGACCCGCTGTCGCCCAGCCGGTGCACCTGGACGGTGGTCGCGCCGGTGAACTGAAAAGTGAGGCCCGTGCCCGCGAGCAGGCGCGTCAGGGCCTCGCTGGGCGTGAAGCTGCCGCGCACGGCAGCACTGCGCGCGGAGGCCGCCAGCGCCCCGTCGGCGGCGACCTGCAGGCCCGACTGCTGGCCGAACTGCACCAGCGCCTCGGTGAGCGGCTGCGCCGGGATGTCGAAGCTGCGCGTCGCCGGCGCGGTCGTCGTCTGCGCCATCGCCGGCGCAGCCGCCAAGCCCGCAACCGCGACGACGGTCAGCAGGGCGATCATCTCCACGCGGCGCCGACGCGTCCCGCGCGCTCCGGTCCTCTCCCCAGCGATCACGTCACTCTCCCCGACAATCCAACGGCAAGAGCGAGTGCATCTCAGACGCATTCGATCTTTAGAGAGTGACGACACGGGCGAAGCCGATTTTCTCCTGAAAGTTCCCGGCGGTCCGCTCAGCCGCCGGTCACGACAAGCAGCCAGGGCGTGATGCGGGTCACGCGGCCGCCTTGCGGTCCGACGAGCGCCTCGAGCGCGCCGGCCGGATCGGTGAGATCGAACACGCCGGTCACCGGCCGATCGCCGGCCTCGCCGTCAGCGATCACGATGCGCCCGGAGAACCACGGGCGCAGGCGCGCCACGACCTCGGCGACGGGACGATTGCGCACCGCCAGCCGGCCATCCCGCCCGAAGATCAGGTAGCCCGCCGGATCGCTCCCCCGCTCCGTCCTTCCGTCACCGCCCACGCGAACCCAGTCGCCGGGCAGCAGATCGAATGACGTGGTTCCCGACCGGGCGTCGACCTGCACGTGCCCCCGCACGACGGCGACGGACGTGCCGCCGTCCAGCAGGGCGACGTCGAAGCGCGTTCCCAGCACGGTGGTGGTGGCGTCCGCCGTGACGACCCGGAAAGGCCGCTGTGCATCGTGCGCCACGTCGAACAGGGCCTCGCCCGAGAGCAGCGTCACCCGGCGCTCACCGCCGGAAAAGTCCAGCTTCAGCGCGCTGTCGGGCCCGAGGCGCACGGCGCTGCCGTCGGCGAGGTGCAGCGTCTCGATCCGCGCGGTGCCGGTGGCATGGTCGGCCTGGAGTTGCAGGAGCATGGCCGGCGCGAGGAAGAACGCCAGGCCCGCGGCCAGCAGGCCGGCCGCCACCCATCGCCCGGTCCTGACGCGCGTCCCGTGGGTCGGGCGAGCGGCGGCGGCGTCCGCCTCCTCCACGCCATCGGCGCGGGACAGCAGCTCGCCTGTGCGCGACATTCCCTCCCACGCCGCGGCATGCGCCGGATCGGCTGCCAGCCAGGCACGGAATTCGGCCTGGCGCGCAGCGTCGCCGGGATCGTCGTCGAGCAGCACCAGCCAGGCCGCGGCCTCCGTGCGCGCGCGCTCGGCCTGCGAGTCGGAGCTATCCATGAGAGGTTGACGATATGACGGGACCGGTTTTTCCCCGACGGCTCACTTCTTCCGGGCGGCTCTGTCCCGCCAGCGGTCACAGTGGGCGATGCCTTCGACGATGAGATTGAAGGTGCGCGTCACCGACAGGTCGAGATGGTCGGCGACCTCCCGCAGCTTGCGGCCCTCGATGCGGTTCATGCGTACGGCGATGCGCGTGCGCTCGGGCAGTTCGGCCAGCGCCTCCAGCACGATGCGCAGCTCGTCCTTCTCCGCGGCGACATGCTCGGGCGTGGCCTGGTCGTCGGGCAGCGCGAAAGCCGTCGCTTCGGGCACGCTGCGGGTCGTCTCGCGGCTCAGCGTGCGGCGCGTGTCGACGGCGAGGTTGCGGACCAGACGGTACAGGTAGGCGATCGGCTCGCGGATGCGGCCGGGATCCTCGATGCCGTTCAGCCGGAACCACGCCTCCTGCACGACGTCCTCGGCCTGCGCCCGCGAGCCGACGATGCGCGCCGCATAGTCGACCAGCGAGCCGCGATGCTCGATAAAGAGAGCCGTCGTATCGGAAGGCACTGCGTGGATCCGGTATCATGGGACGCCCCTGCGCCAAGCCGAGGGGCGACATCCCGATGATATCGCCGTTGATAATGGTTCGCAAACAGAGGCTTGCCGGATCGCCTCAGCCGATCGCCTTGCA
>Ga0182792_1002278_pt1 | contig 13790 bp, 13 predicted proteins | sample Passage237B_FD_130497 | JGI IMG/M metagenome (GOLD analysis project Ga0182792, IMG submission 130497) | Cellulose adapted compost microbial communities from Newby Island Compost Facility, Milpitas, CA, USA - Passage2 37B (version 2) (version 2) ...
CGCCACCTGATGCGCACGCCACTTCGAAGCCTTCTCCGACATCGCCGTCTCCTCGCTCGGGAAACGCGCGATCGCAACAGCTCGCTCGATGCAAGGGAAGATGAGGTGGGCGGACGCTTACGAAAAAACGGGATGGTCTTCAAGCGCGCAACCAGCTCATCCCGCTGTCCCTCGAACCCTTGCCGCTGCGCCGGATCGTCCGCGAACATCTTCAAGCGACTGCAACAGTCGTTGAGTTGGAGCAGCGTGATCCGAGCCCTTCCCTCCTCCCGATCCTCGTCGGCCGGAGACATGAGGTAGTGGAAGTAAAGATTGCCTTCCAGTAGTGCCCGAGCATGGCAAGCCAGCACATGAAAGCCCCATTCCTCGTGATCGCTTTCGACCCATCGGGACAAAGGAGCGGCCCGAATGGCGGCCGTTGCGTGAGAACACATCCTGGCGAAGACGTAGGTCGCGTATCCCACACAAGGTCCGGCCATCCGTCCAGCTTGGGCTTGCCCGACGGCCACGGCCTCGCACACGGCCTCGTCCAAGCATTCCAAGGCCGCCTGATAGTCTTCCCGCGTGGGCTGCCCCTTCTCCACCAATCGCTGGGCAAGCGTTTCAGACCTACCCATCCAACGCGTCCCGGCCACGGTACTGCTTGGCTAAGTTACTGGCGCACAGCGGCGTTCCTTTCGGGTGAGCATTGGCCACCGCGAAGGCCGCCACCTTCGTGGCACTTTCCAAACTCTCCCGGGTCATACCGTCCTCAGACCAGTCAGCGGATAGGCGTTCGATCGCCGCCAAGGCTTCCTTGCCGGATAGATACTGCATACAGGTCAGCAACGACCACTGCGTGCCGGTGGCTTCGCGCAGAACGCGTCCTGCGTCTTCCTCGCTCATGCGATCAGCCAGCACTGCCGCCAAGGTGGCGGCGGCCAGCTTGACCTTGACTAGAGGCGCCAGCCTCTTGTGAGGCGGCGTCAAGTTATGATCTCTCATGGCTAGCTTCGTGCCCTCGCCCTACTCATCCCCATCCTCTTGCTGCGCATCCGAGCTCTTCGCCTTTGGCCGATTCTTCGATCGTATTCTGTCGAGGGTGGCACCGAGGTCAGGAACCTTGTCGAGTGCGGCCTTGAAGGCGTCGGAGTTGATCAGCTCATGCCAAGGACTCCCGTGGCTTTCGTCGTCTACAAGCCTAAGCGGCGCCTCTTCCAGTCGGGTCAAAGCGGAGTCAAACAGCCGATTCTCGAAGTCCTCATCGATACGAGCAGCCTCCCGCCGGTAACCCTCGTAGGCCTTGGCAACGGACGCCTTGTAGCCGTAGTCCTCGGCAAGCCGGAAGCGCTGCCCAATCTGCTTGGTCGCCAGCCACGCGAACCACAATGGCGCACCCACGCTGACGATGGACAAGATGATGTGGAGCCAGATGATCCCCCAGTTCGGCGAACTGGTACTCAGGGCCTCCGTCAGTATCCTTACGCGGTTCGCGCCGATCGCGGTACCACCCGCCAAGGCAACCATCAGGCCGGCGACCCACCACCTCATTGACCAGCTCAGCGACTTGGAGCGCTGGTCGAACGCGCCAGCCAGCCCGATCGAGGTGGCAACGCGATAGGCTTCTTCCGTCTGTTTGACCAGCTTGTCGGCTTCAACCGACTTCTCACTCATCGTCCCCAGCAGCTTCTCGATCTCATCCCACCTCTGCTTGATCTTGCCCTGGGTGGTTGCCGACTCGGTGGATAGGCTCTCGATCTGACCGCGTGCCTTGCGAAGCTCCTCCATGTCCGTGGGCAGCGAGTCGGCAGCCTCGGTCGCTTCGTTGATCAGCTTGATCTTCGCTTCCAGGGCGTCCGTCTCTGGCGCGATCTCATCAAGCCGTGCTTGCATTGCGCGCACGCGGCGAGCCACCTTAGGGGGCATCAGACTCGTATCTGTTGCAGCCTGCCAAGACAGAACTGGCTCCAAGGCCATTTCGAGCCAGGTAAGCGTGGTCATATAGGCTGGCACCGCCTGCCAGCCGTTACCCGTATAGAAGTGCGGAATGGTCTCGGACATGAGAAGTCTGATCTGCTTGGCCGCATTGATCACAGACTTTTCGACTGCCTCAGGCACATCATTCCTGTTGTACTTCCGGATCTTCTCGGCAAGGATGTCCGCCATCTCAGCAAGGTCTTGCCGCGTCAATGCCGGATGGTGGAATCCCCAGTTCTCTTTGAGCGTGTTGTCACCGCCCCAGCCCTTGATGATGGCCGCTGAAACCTCATCCAGTGCATCCGCGATATCTTCAAGCGTCTTGTTCATTCCTTCCCCCTTGGCTTCATATCCAGTAGTTCCCCAACTACGTCTCGATCATGCTGGCAGGCATTCTTAGGCGCGCCCTCACCCTTGGGATCACTGGCTGCCCTCGGAAGGCGACGCACAGGCATCCTGATTCGAGCATGGAAGGCCAGCCTTAGCCACATTATCCCCCTGCCGTCTCATTACTTGAGCCGCAGATCTGACAGCTTGGCTGCCTCACCAGTCCGACGCAACCGGCTGGGCGGCATCCCGATTCAACCCCAGAAAGCCCCACCGCCCCTGAGCCGCTGCCACCCCTCCACACCAGGAGATGTCGGTTGCGGGCACGTCGAAGCGTGCTATGAACATGACCATGACCGATCACGAATACGAACACGAGCACACCCTGCGCGCCCCTCGCTACGCGCTCCTGCAATCCTGCCAGGAGTGCTGGAAATGCCATCGCGCTACACCTGTCGTCGGCTTTCTCGTGCCCGCTGGCCACGAAACGCTGTGGGTGGACGATGTCCCCGACCAGGACGAATGGGAGCGTCAGGATTGCGCCAGCATCGTCAGCAACATCTCGCGCCTGGCACCGGCGGCCCTTGCCCGCGCGCGGTCCCTGTCGCCGCACTATGGCCTAGGCCGCACCAAGACCGGAGGCACCTACCTCATGAACAGCTGCGCCCATTGCCGGGCGGCACAGGGCGACTTCTTCCTGTATAGCGAGCCGGACGGCGCGTTCTTCCCCACGACACCCGAAGGGCTCGACCGCATTCGAGTGATCCCGGTTGAGGAGGCGTTCGCCTGCCATGGCGACTCCAGCTACGGGACTGTGTCTGACGAGCTTGCGCATCGCGCTTGGTGATTGCCCGGTCGAGCCAGCTATATGCCTAGCTCCTGATCCCACCCAGGCGGCTTGGGCGGTTGCGGTACGGTCGGTAGCCTAGGCTGTGTCGGCAACATGCCCGGCCGCTTCCTGGGCGCCGGCGCAGGGTTTCGCCCTGTCGGGGAAGGCTGGGCCATGGATCCAGGGTCGATCGGGGTGTGCTTATCCCGATCCTCGAAGCGAGATGTCTCCCAGTCGATGTCGTCCAGCGACACTGTGGTGCCCGCGCCCAACACTACCGTCTGCTTGGCCAGGTCATCGCCGGCCTTCTCGATCCGCGCACGCTGCTGGCGATCGCGCTCGATCTTGCGCCGTTGTCGTTCGGCCAAGCGGGTGAAGAACACCTCCTGGTCGACCATGATCTGCTGCGTCTTCTTCCAGCCAGCGTCGCCGACAGGTGCCGTCGTCGGCTCGGGCTGGGCGGGCTCTGGCGCTGGCTGGGCGTAGTCCAAGGGCGTGCCGATGTCGTCCAGACTGATCTGGCTGCGTTCTAGAACAGCCAGCCGACGGTACACCGCCCGCTCCCGTAGCGTGGGTAGCCGCGTGGGAGCGTTCCGCAGATCCTTATCGCGTCGGGCCGCCTCGCTTCCGCCGATGTAGAAGCCATCCAACCAAGCCATGAGCTCTTGGCCGTGCTTGTCCAGATGTTCTGATGACGCACGCGTCAGCACGGCCTTTCGCTCTTCAAGCCGCTTGAGCTCGCGCATGGCCTTGTCGAACTTCTTCTTCAACGACGCCTCGATGTAGGGGTCATCGCCTCCGGCCATGTCCTTGTAACGCTGGATATCGCCGTCTGGTGCCTTCAAGGCCTCCAGCCGGCCCAACACCACCGCGCCCTCTTCCATGCAGCGCTCCTGCCATATGGTCATGGCCTGATCGAACTCGCGCCCGGCGCGCTGAACCTCCTGGGCGTGGTCCAGGCTCTTGATCGTCTCGGCCGCCTTGACCTGCTGCACGCCGCTGGCCAGCGGGTGTTCCTTCTCGCCCAGCACGGTCGGCAATGGTTGCTGCAAGGTGGCCGCTACCTCCGGCGCGTTCTTGCGCCTGGCCAGCTCCTTGACTGTCTCCTTCTTACCCCACTCGTCCAGGGCACCGGCCAGCTTGGCCACCTCTTCGGGAGAGGCAAAAGCGTGGAAGTTGCTCTTGGTGCGCGTCATGGCCACCAGGCCGGCGTTGCGGTCGATCATCCCGCCCCTGGCCAGCCAGTACACGCTCTCCGCACCCAAGCCCTGGGCGCTGTGGGCGGTGCGCGCATAGGCGTAACCGAAGCGCTGGAACTTGGCTGTGTCGACCTCCACCACCCGCCCGTCGTCGTCCATCTTGATCTTCAGGACCAGGCCCCGCTTGCTGGTGGCGCGCTTGAACCCGATGACCGTCCCGATGTCGTTGTTGTTCCACCGGCGCTTGCCGTCCTTGTCCTTGCGGTCGTTCTTCTGGAAACGGATGCGCTCGCCCAGACAGACCTCCAGCTGGCGCTCGTACTCGCCCGACCCCAGGGTCAGTGTTTCGACAGCCCGTTCGTGGAGCACGCCGTTGGCCTTCAAGCCGCGGCGGACGTAGTGGTCCACGGCCGCGGCGTCCTTGTGAGTGTGTACGACGATCAGTTTGTCCTGGACGCCCCGTTCATCGGCCAAGTAGGCCTCGGCCATGGCCTTGACCTGTCGCTTCTCCTGCCGGAGGAAGCCCTTGGCCAGCATCTCGTCGACGATGTCCTGGCCGGTCTTCTTGTCGTCGTAGAACGACTCCGCCAGCACCCGTTCCTCGGGGTTGCGCTGCCGCTGGATCTGGGTGATCTCCGCGGCTCCGAACTTCTCGCACAGCTCAGCGAACGGGCCGCCGGCCTCGATGGCTTCCAGCTGCTTGGGGTCGCCCACGGCCACCAGCTTGCCACCCGCCTTGTCCACGTGCTCCTGGATCCGGCGGAAGGTCTTGGCGCCCACCATGCCTGCTTCGTCCAACACGATGACATCGTCCAGACCCAGTGTGAGCTTCCCGCTGTCCAGGGCATGGAGTAGCTCGGCGCAGTTGTAGCCCTCGATCCCGGCCTCTTTCTTGAGATTGTCGGTGGCCGCCTGGCTGGTGGACGTGCCGATGACTCGTCGGCCCGCCAGCTCGAATGCACGGATGTAGGCACCAGCGCTGGCGGACTTGCCGGTGCCGGCCTGGCCGATGATGCAGGCAAGGCCGCCCGTCTCGCATAGCACGTGATACACGCTGGCCTTTTGCTCGTCGGTCAGGTGAACCTCCTTGCCGAAGCGCTCGGACATAGCCGCCTCGTGCATGGTGATCGCCGTCCTGGCAGCCGACCGACTCAGACGCAGCCCCGGATCTTCCACCCGCGCCCTAGCCGCGGGCAACACGCCCACCTCGAGGAACCACTGGTCGCGCGAACACCAACGTGCCTGCTTCCGCTTGGGGTCGTCCTTCAAGCGGATGATCGTGCCGTTAGCCTCCCACTCTGCCAGCAACCGGTCGGCCTCTTCCGGGATGTCCAGGCCCGTGCCCAACGGAAGCTCGCGGGCCAGCTTGGCGATCAGGGCCGAGCGGTTCCAGTGGCTATCGGTGGCATGCAACTCGTCGAACCACTGGCGGGCGCTCTTTTGTTTTTCCAGCTCCGTCGACTCCCGCCCCAGCAGGTCGCCCGCCCGGACGAAGTGGCCGGGCGTGAGCGCCGCCAGCTCTTCCAGACGGCTGCGCGCAGCCACCAGCACCTCGCTGGCGCTCAGGTGCTTGGCGGCCCTGGTCTTCATGGCCGCCTCTCCCCCGGTCAGGGTCTTGCCCTTCTCGGCCGCGGCCTGGATCGCCTCCTTGATCTCAGCGCGCCGAGACGAGAACGCGTCGCAGGTGGACTGCTCAATGCCGGCGATCTTGTTGGCTACCTTGCCCGTGTCGCGCTCGTCTTCGTCCAGGATCCGGGTCCGCTCAATGCCGAAGCCCAGTCGTTGGAACCCTTCGGCCAGCTCGCGGGCGAACACCTCCTGGGCGGCCTCCTGGAGGCTGCCGGTCGTCCGCATGAGGTCACTGAAATCGACCGACCGCCACTCGCCATCAGCGTCCAAGGCGACGTTGGCCACCACAGCGTGGCAGTGCCATTGCGGGTCGCCGCTTCGGCTGTCGATGTGGTCCACGGCCCGGATCACCAACCCGTCGATCGCCACATGGCGCTTGCCGCCTTTGCCCGCTCGCGTGTTGAGACCGCTGGAAATCAGGGCCAAGGCTTTGTCGCGGGCCGCGTGGAAGGCCTGGGTCATCTGCTCGCGCATCTCTGGATCACGGGCCGAGACGAACGCCAAGCTGTACTCCTTGCGCGGGGAAAAGGTCAGGTCCAGCCCCATGCACCGGCCGGCCTCACCTGCGTTCTGAACCAAGGGCGCGCCCGTTCGCGGGTGGTAGCCGGCCAGCAACTTGGCGAAGTCCTCGTCCTGGTCGCGTCCCGGATCGTTCAAGCCCAACCGGTCGGCCGCAGTGGTGTCCCACCACTCCGCGTTGGGCAGGATGGGGTTGCCGTTTGCGCTCTCGCCCGCCTGGGCGTAGTACTCACGCGTGGTGCGCAGGTACTCCCGGACGGCGCCGACGCTACCGCTGGTCTTCAGTCTGAGACGGGTGGACTTCAAGATGGCCATAAGTCAGCCACCTATCAGTGTTCGCTCAGGCCGGCCGTCGTCCGGCGGTGTGGAATGTCGGGCAGTGGCTCGCCGTCCAGCAGGCGCAGGATGGCGTTGATGCCGGCGATCTGTTCACGCCGCAGCTCCAAGATCAGGTCGGTCGCCTCCAAGCCTTTGACCAAGGTGGCTGGGCCATGGGTCGTGACTGGGCTTGGCGCGGCGGGAGTGGCTAGCTTGCTTTCCAGTTCTGCAAGGCGCCGCTCGATCCGGTCCAGCGCGGTGTCGGGACGGTTGGCCGAAAGCTTGGCGGCATGGCGGACGTAGTCGGCCGGTCGCATGCCCGCATGGCGGGCTGCGTCAAGGATGGCTTTTTCGTCTTCGCCGCTGACGCGGAATTGGATCAGGGTGCTCATTTGGGATGGGGCGGGAATGCTCCCATTCCAGTTTGCGGTGGGTTTTGAAAAGCGCAATAGCGGGGTGTTACGGGTGTAAGCCTTTGATTTTCAAGCCGGCCGCAGGCCACACGAAACACCGGAGGTGCATTCGTGTATTGCTGCTTGTCAGCAATGACCTGTCATTGGCTTTTGCGCGCGACAGCTTCATCGTCGCGCGTCCCGACGCCAGACAGCCCCATCGTCTGGCGTCCCCGCCAGCCAAGCTGCGCCTCCCCCTTGCCCAGCCAGCCCAGCCTCGCCCCCACTCGTCGTTATCCCGCGACAACACGCTGCGCCCACCTTTCCCATCTGTCCAGCGTTGCCTTCTAGCGCTCCCTGTTCTCAGCCAGCCCCCACAACGACTCAACAGACGCTGGCCTGCTGACTTGCCAAACGCGCCTCCCGCCGCAGACTCATTCCAACGACCAAAGCCATCTGCGCCATGCCTAACCGCACGCCAATTCCGCCTGCCGACGCTGCCAAGTTCGCCGACGACATCGTCTCGCGCCTTCCGCCCCACTTCGCCCCGGCCGTCGCAGACCGCGCCCGGTTGGTCGGCGATCTGTCGCGCTTCCTTTCCCGCTGCGTCCTGGTCGACCCGCCAGCACCGCCCAAAGATCAAGACAGTCCACCAGCCGCCTGACAGGTTGGCCGACCGCCCGCTGCCGTTGCTTCCGCAAAATCGAAGCCGCCCTCGCTATGCTCGGGCGGCTTGTTGGCGGCCGCGACAAATGTCGCGTCGCCGCCCCAAGACTTTGGCCGCCTGACGGCGGCCGGTTGCTTCTGGCCGCTGCCGCGGCTGCACTCTGGCGCCTCGGCTGCCGCCGTCGGTGTTGGTCTTGCGCATTTTCAGCTTTCTCACATGCTGCTGGCATCCCCTTTGACAACAGGTGACGCCATGACCGACATCGACACAACCCAGATCAAGCAACAGGCCTTCGGTGCTTCCAAGCCCACAGCAACTGAGGCCGCGGAGCCCCCTAAGGCCTTCAATGCGCTTGGCACTTCATCGAGGGACGACCTGACAGGAACCGATGAAGGCATCGACGGCCTGACCGGCACTCCCGACGAGCCCAGCAAGGGTCGTCGCAAGTTGACCAAGCCAAAGCGCACCGTCGAAGAAGCCATCGAGGATGGTCGCTCGCTCGCGGAGATCGAAGCGCTTCAGGAAGAGTGGAACGCGTACAACCGCCAAGAAGCACTGAGGAAGATCAGCCAGGAGAAGAAGGCGCTGGCCGAACGGATCGAGGCCGGGCGCCGTAAGTTCGCCGACCAGCTCTTGGCTATCGCGGACGAGTACGGGGTCACCATCGCCGAGGCCCGCGACATTTTCCGGGCAGCACTCAAGCGCAAGTTCCCGAACGGGGGAAAGGGCCAATGACCGACCACGTCCTAGCCCAGATCCTGGACAAGTCACGCGCCGCCCGTGACGGCCACTTCGGTGTGCTGTCCACGGGCGAGAAGTTGATGGCCGCCTTGGTGCTCAACAAGCCCGAGTGGCTGGCCAAGATGGACTACACGATGGCCGAGGCCGTCGAGCGCGTTGGTCCTGAGTGGATGGCCCGCGTACCGGAGGCGGCTCGCGTAATGGAGCATGAGGCGGAGCTGGCGGCTGAGGCAGCGGCAATCGAGCAAGCCAAGAAACGAAACCGCGGCATGGACATCGGGTTCTGACATGCGCTGTCGGATAACTACACAACTGTCTGGGTGGTACAAACTGCTCCTGCTCCCTGCCCCAAGATGGGCAGCCCGCCGCTCATTTCAGATTCTTGCAGGCGGCATTATAGGAACCCTAGTTGCCGTCCTATTACGCCTCCGCTACTTCGGCTTCTAGTTGATTGTCGCGCCAGAGATCATTCTGAATATGCTGACAGCATATGGAATGACGGCAAAGACAACTCCACCGATTATGATCGCCGCCAACACAACTACAATAAGTCCGTTAGTTCGGTTGACCGTCCATCGCTTCCGCCATGACAAGGGCTTCTGCCCATTACGCTTGTCGCTACTGCCCACCGACATTCCCCTTCTGAGTTGGCATTGATGCCCGAAGAAAGCAACCGGACAACTTGGCCCCTGGCACGCAAACGACTGCGCCCCTGTCCGCTCAGCCTCTAATCGCTCCGCTCAAGTGCCTCCAGCACGATCCAGAAGCGTCGTCCCGACTGAAATGTCCTGAGCATGGCGAAGACCTCAACAGCCAAGGCAATAGCGACGGCGTAAGCAAGCAACTTTCCCTCGGCAAAGATCGCGAAGAGCGCAATGGCAAGCGCCATGAAATGGAAGCCACACGCCCGCAGGGTGCCCTTCATCAGTACGCCGTAGTGTCCGGTGAGACGCATGTTCGCGACCAGTCGCCGCTCCGGTAGGCTCACCATCATGGCGATTGCCGTCAGCAAGAAGCCGAACAGCACACCAGCGACGGTGGCCAGCGTATTGGCCAGACTGTAAAGGCGAGCAGGATCGTAGTTGGCGCACAGCAAGAACGCCAAGCCGCAAGCTAGCGCAAAGATGGCTTCAGCGACGAAGCGCACCACCATCGCCTCCGAACGCTTCCCGGATCATTGGTTCAACATCCGCCCAAGCGGACATTAGCGCACCCAACATGGTCTCCGTGGGGGCATACCTACCATCGTGGTCGACCTCGATATGTGAAGCCAAGCGATCGGCAATGAGGTCGATGGGATGCTCGATGCCGTCCTCGATCACCTCGACCCTGGCCGACGTAGCAAGGCCATCTCCCACAAGTTCACGGATAGCTCGCTTCCAGCGAGCCGCCAAATCCGTCTGGTTAGATGGCGCCAGGCGGCCGTCTACGCCTGCCTGAAGGGTCAAGCTATCGCCACCGCCTTGCGCGAGCAGGTCAATGATCTGCCTGCTGAAGTCATCATTGGGGTACATGTCAGGGTTGGTAGGTTTTGCAACCCTCATGTGCACCTTCCTGAGTTCCACGCCGCCCCGCATGAGCCGACGCATCGCGTCGGGTTGGACGATGGGTTCAGCTACCACGCGAGTGCCAATGAGTTCACTCAGGAACCGAGTGAACTGACTAGGCGTATTGGCGTGCCCGTTCACACCCCACAGGAGGACGTCGTGGGGTGCGACGACCAGAAAGAAGTTCTTCTCGATGAGTCCCTGGTCTTCGGCGATGGAAAGCTCTTCTCCTTCCTCGCCGGGCGCACCCACCAAGGGAAGGTCACCGTGCCGGAACTTACGGAACTGACCAAACCATGCATTTGGCCGCCTGACTTGGCGTGCTCGCCACAGGTCGCGCGTGTAGTCGCCCAGCTGCGCCGAAGCGCCACCCTCCATCCCAGCGAGCTCCCGCAGGACATCCGCAGCGGAGCCAATATCTCCGGATGCGGTGACATTGAGCTTGAAGGCGTCGAAACGATAGACAGGCATGATTAGCTCCCCCCGTAGACTGAGGGCTATCAGTCCCACTAGAAGAGACGCCCCCTAGCCGGGATTATGCAGCAGCCCTGAACGAGCTGCCGCTCCCCCAGTGCTGGGCCTGCCACTACCGGAGTCTCCCCCCCGACGCGTCTAGCGTTGGGCGCTGGCGTGTATAGCTGCAAGATGCGGCCCGAGCGGACGCCTACGGCGGGTCGGTGATGCTGTTGAAGCCATTTGGCTCCGAGTGACAGCAGGTGGCGGGACCGGCCGGGTGAGTCGGTCAACCGCCTCCACGAGATCCGCCACCGGTACGCGCCAGCGCCCCCCATCCTTGCGCAGACCAGGGATGAGCGTGTCACGGAGTAGGCGGTCGCGGACATGATCCGGATGCTGTCCGATGACTTCGGCAACTTGCTTGGGCATTAGCACCACCCGACCAGGGAAACGCTCGCGAATGATGTCTGCGGTGGTGTGGGTCATGTCGGCTAGTCCTTCGGTTGACCCGCTATACGCAAGAGTGACGCCCTCCGGTTTTGCGCCTCCAACTGCCCCTCAGCCTCGTCAGCCATCGCGCGCAAAGCGTCGGCATACACCCGCGTCCACGCCGCCCGCTCTTCCAGGTTGGCCCACGGCAAACCGAACGCCTCGCCCAAGGGGAGACCGTCCAGCCGGCCGTCGGCAATCGCTGCCAGGAACACATCCTCATCCACGGTAAGCAGGTGACCCAGCACTGCGCCGTCCGCGTCGAACGCCCAGGGCTGCGGCGCGAGCAGGTCGGCCAGCGTTCCGAAGCGCAGACCGGTCGCCCGAGTCAGTAGCCCTTCCAAGGCGTCGGCGGCTGCTTGGTGCCGGCGCAGATCGCCGGCCGTACGCAGGGCCTCAATGGCAGCCTTGGCGCGCGCGTCAGCCGCCGCCCGGCGCTTGGCTAGCGCGGCTCTGGCTTCCTGCGGTGTGCGCTTTGCTTCGATGGCCAAGGGCTCGCCTGGAGGGCAACTTCAATGGAGGATCGCGGTGCTCGTCGAGCATCTGCTTGTCCGGGCCCTTGAGGATATTCCAGACACGGGGACTGGTGGAAATGATCGCCTCCTCTACCTTGGCCATGGCTTCCTGTAGTGCCGGCCACTCCTGCTCGCTGTACCGCTCGGTGACCTTGGCCATCTTCCCCGAGTCGTCCCGGTTGGAATGGTGGTTGAGCAACTGGCTGACCACATGGCCAGGAAGCAACTTGCCGGCGAACCGCCCGAGCGTCCGGCGCAGGTCGTGAGGGGTCAGCCCGATGTCGATGCCACGCTCCGGATCCAGCAGTCCGGCATCCAGCCGTACGTTGTGGAGGATGGCCTTGCTGTCGGTGTGGTGGCCATCTTTGGACTTGGGGTTACGTGCCGGGAACACCCAGCGCGCCAGGTTCGCAAGCTGCCATTGGATGTGCGCGATCTTCTTGGCGTCCTTCTCCCGCTGCGCCTGGGCCAAGGCCTTGGTCAGTGCGCGCTCCTTCATAACGCTGTCGTCGAACCGCCACCGCAGAATGCGCTCGGCGAAGTAGGCCACCGGAAGCAACTGGAACTGGCCGTTCTTGGTGTCGTGGAGGAACACCTGCGAGCCCCGCAGGCCGGTCGTCGGGTTCTTGGCGTTAGGCTTGGGCGCCAGCCACGCCCACGACGCAAGTCGCAGGTCCAACTCATCGGGCGAACAGCTTTCATAGCGCCGCAGCTTGGCGGCTTCGCTCCGGCGGGTGCCCCACAGCAGGGTCAGCAGCACATAGTCCACGCCCACGGCGTTGTGGCCGTTTTGCATGTCCCGTCTGCCCACCAACGCCTTCAAGACCGTCGGCAACGTCTGGCTACCCGTGGCGCTATCGTCCATGCCCAAGGGGTTCCGGACTTTGGCGGCGGAGTAGTGCTTGGCCAGTTCCTTAGAAGAACGATAGCGTTCGTCGTCGGCCAACGCTTCAAACGGGTTGTGGACCAAGGCCGGCTGCCGCCCCGCATTGGCAGCAGCCACGCGCTCAGCCTTGATTGCCCTGGCCACCGCGCGTGACGCATTGCCCATGGTCTGCTCCGTGGCAGACAGTCCGGCCGCGTGGGCACGGGCCAACGTCTTGCCTGTCAGCCCCAGCCGCACCAGGTCTTCCAGCTTCAAGTTCCACCACTCGCCCTGCTTGGTCAGGAACGCTTTGGTCTCGGGCGACAAGCGATTGGATTGAAGCATGCAGGTGTGTCGCAACCCATTCCATGCCGCCAAAAGATCCTTGGTGGTCAGCGTGGCGATGGGCTTGTCGGCCAGGTTGACCTCCGGGCGCTGCAACCGGGCCAGCGAGTCCTTGACGCCTTCCACGCCCCCTGCCTTGGCCCGGCCGCGTGCCAGCCGGTCTTCCAAGTGTGCGATGTAGTCTTCCAAGGCCTCGCCCACGGTCTTGCCCCGTGCCTTCTGCCGGGCCACTTCCGTGCGCACTCGCTCCCGAGGATCCTCGCCAGTCTGGCGAATGTGGTGGCGTTGCGCGCCTGCCAGTTCGTGGGCTCGGGCCAAGGTAAGCTCCTGGACCGAGCCCAGAGCCAGCCGGCGGCGCACGCCGTTGTGCTGGATACGCAGTTCATAGAAGGCCCCCATGGGACCGACATAAAAGCCAAAGCCTACGGGCGCGCCGGGCGTACCGTCGACAAACCGATACGGCTTGCCCGTAGGGTTGGACACGATCACCACGTTCCCCTGCTGGTCCAGCTCGGGCCACTTTGCGATCGTCAGGGAGCGCAGTTGAGCCTGAGTCAGGCGATACTTCTTCAAGGCGACTTTTGCCATAGTCGGCGTCTCTTCGCGCGGCTAAACAATGGTCCATGCGGACCATGCCCGGCGCCTCGCCCTTCGATTGTGGTCCATGTATGGGCCATCGAGGTCGCCACAAAACCGATTCTACCTCCCTTTTGAGCTCGTAATGCAAGTGCCAGATACCTCAAAAACCACTGATAACAAAGCAGTTAGGGCGAAACTGACAGGCACGCAAGAACATACCCCCCTAATGAAGCAATACTTCGCCGCCAAGGCGGAGCATCCCGACACGCTCGTGTTCTTCCGCATGGGCGACTTCTACGAGCTGTTCTACGACGACGCGCGCAAGGCGGCGCGGCTGCTCGACATCACGCTGACGCAGCGCGGTGCATCGGCCGGCGCGCCGATCCCGATGGCGGGCGTTCCGTACCACGCGGCCGA
>Ga0182792_1002283_pt1 | contig 13760 bp, 8 predicted proteins | sample Passage237B_FD_130497 | JGI IMG/M metagenome (GOLD analysis project Ga0182792, IMG submission 130497) | Cellulose adapted compost microbial communities from Newby Island Compost Facility, Milpitas, CA, USA - Passage2 37B (version 2) (version 2) ...
CGAAACGCTGTCAGAACAGGAAGTTATAAATCTGGTGGCTTATCTCAAAAAGGCGGATAAGTAGTCCTATAAGCGCAGATAGATGCAAAAAACTCCGGAGAGATTCCGGAGTTTTTGCGTTTGGAGGAATTTCATATTTTGAGCCCCAAGGTAACCGTGAGCTGACGAGGTCGCTGCGGTATCATATTCGACCATCCCATCCAGTACTTTTCGTCAGTCAGATTATTTATTCTCAGTCCAGCCTTCCATCGCGGTTGCTCATAGGTAACATGCGCTCCCAGGAGGGTATAAGCCGGGACAAGCAACTCACCATCTGTATTAGTATTAATGGAGGCAACCTCCCCGGAGTAATTGGCGCTTATGCCCGCACCAACTCCTTTCAGCATAGTCGATGTGAAGGTATAATTCGTCCAAAAATTTAGTGCATCAGCCGGACCCGCACCCTGAGGTCTCCGCCCTTCCACGTCGGCGTCCGCTTTCGCGAACTTACTATTGTTGTGAGCATAGCCGGCAACTATCGTCCAACCCCGGAATGGAGTTGTCAAAATTTCAACTTCAATCCCCTTACTCCTTTGTTCTCCATCCTGGATGTTGTATAAAGGATTATTTACATCCCCGCGGACTATGTTTTTAACAAGAATATGATAGTAGCTGACACTACCAGTTATCTTTCCATCCCACAGGTTGTATTTCAAACCACCTTCCCACTGAAAAGCTTCCTCCGGTTTAAAGGTCTTACCAGTAACATCAACGCCGTTTTGATTGGTGAATCCGTTCTGATAGTTTGCGAAAAAACCGAGTACATCCTTTACAGGCGAAACTACCACTCCAAATTTGGGTGCCAGAGTAGTCTGTTGATAGCCTTCCTTCTGTGAAAAGTGATCCAACCTCAACCCCGCGTTCAGAATGATATGCTCGTTGATATTAAAGATATCGTTTAAATAGGCACTGTAAATATGATTGTTGTAAACATAATCCAGTCCCGCGGAAGTATTAGTCGCATAGGCCTTATCAATATTGGTGAGATTAAAATTATCATAACCTGATACTTCTCCGTGGGAGGCTACCACATCAAAAAGGTCGGGGAACGGCAAACCAGCCAGCGATCCATAAAAACGCTTGTACCGGATATCAGAGTTGAAATTTGCGAAATCGAGTCCAACAACGGCTCTATTTCTCATCCCGTTGCTAAACGAATAATCAGAAACAAAATTCTGCTGAACTTCAAAATTCGATGCACTTCCGTGAGGCTCCCATACCATCCGGGCCAAATAGTCATGACCTGCTGCTCCGAAAGAAGGATTGCCCGTAGGCAGGGATTGGATGAAATTGAGCAAATAATTAGGGAGCAGATACTGATAGCCCATGTACCCTTCATTGGTCGTACGACTGAAGGTTATCGAGGTCTGCGAATTCCAATGTTTGGACATCTTATAACTGACGTCACCAAAAAACGAGCCCGTGCGGGAAGTGAATTTCACATCGTTGTTCAGGTAAGATCGATTATAGTCGAGTTTAAGATTTTCTACACGATTCGTACCATAGGCATCCGCAAACGTTTTTGGAGCCAGACTCATAAGCTGATGGACACTTTGCTCAGGCATGCCCTGCGCGAGCAATGCCCCTGAAAGACTTTGGTTAATAAACGACGGCGTCAGGAAAAATACATGACTTCCCCCGTTGGAGTTTCCTTTCGACCCCAGAAACTCGGCTTCCAGACTGACACTCAATCTGTCATTGGGCTGGTAACTAATCGCCGGAGCCACAAGATAGCTATTCTGGACACCCTGATCCTGCCAGGACTCCTGACTTTGACCGGCCGCGTTCAACCGGGCGGCCCAAGTTTTTTTCTTATCCAGTACCACGTTGGCATCGGCTGACACCCGGTAGAAGCCCTGGGTACCTGCTGCCAGGTTTACGGAAGTACGGTTTGCTAAAAAGGGCTGTTTTGTTATCCGGTTAATCACGCCACCGTAGGAAGTGATAATACTCCCAAACAAGGTCGCGGAAGGCCCTTTAACCACTTCAACCCGCTCGATATTCGCCATATCAATATTGGTTGAAGCAATGTTTGACAAACCATTTCGCGCCTTTGTTGACGTGTAAAATCCGCGGCTTGCAAAAAAAGAACCTCCATCTGTCCTCCCTGTTGCGTCCCAAAGCTTGGACACCCCCACAATATTTCTCATCGCATCCTCAATATTGGTTGCAATTTGTTTCTCCAACACGACATTAGACACACTGTTGTACACCTGCGGAGTCTCCAGATATCCGAGCGGCATCTTATTGGCGTCCGTACTGGTCTTACTCATTATACTTTTTGACTGTACACTTACTTCCTCGAGGGTGTAAGATTTAAGAGAATCTGTACTCTGCCCTTCGGTCTCGCGGCAGATACATAGGAACAAAATGAAATAAGGCAGAAATGGCTTCATCGGAATAATTTTTTACTTTCCTAACGACTTCCAGGTTGCCACCCGATAAGTCGAATATTCAGAAATATTTAGTTGTAAAAACCTGTTTTTAAGACACAATAAACCGTCCCCGGCCGGCAGACAGCATCCGGTTAAATAAATTAATTTTTAAAAAGTCTAAATTAATTCTGCAAAAGTTTCTTATTTTGCCGACAAAAACAAGAAGTTCAACTATTTATTTTTAATCAATCTTTTTAAATTTAACATATCGCTGACCCCCTATGGCCTTATTTCTTCTGTCAGTTGTTTCGATCATCCCGTTCTACCGGACCTCACGATACTTTCCAGAACACTATTTAATATTGACTGGAAAGTTCCCAAAATGGCTTGGTGCTACTCTCCTGCTAAGCAGTGTATGGGGATATGTTTTCCATTGGGGACTAGCGGTGGGTGTCCTTCTAAGTATTACCGCGATTCCCGCAGCCATCTGCCTGCTCGTGTTGCTGACTCACCTTCCGGCACCAGGCCGGGTCGTTGCTCTCCTTCCGATACTCGCCGTCACAATACTTGACCTGTTTTCCTGATGCCTGCAAACACCAAATATCTTTCGTCGCCTCTCCAGAGGTGGTTAAAAATCAGCGCTGCTATTATTGGAGGGTACTTTGTGTGCTCAAGCTTTCATCTTTGGTTAGCTGGTATTAAGCCCATTTCCGAGTACGTCATCCTGTTCTCCGGCATGACATTTTTTCTGATGTGGCCGTTCCTGATGATAATCACCTTCCTTTTTCGTAATGGAGGTACTGCCTGGGCCCTATACCTTGCGGTCACGCTCACCTTTGGGCTCCTGATTTGGATCCAACAAATTCCTTAAGACTTTTCAACTAACTATTCAACTATAATGAAGCTCAAAGGATGGGGCAACAGAGCCTACAATATATTCTTCCACCTCCACACCGTCAGTGGTATTACCATCAGCGCGGCTCTATTCGTGATCTTTCTGGCAGGTGCATTTACACTGTTCAAAACAGAGTTCTATCTGTGGGAAAACAGAGAGGCGCGAAAGACACAGACGCCACGTTTTGAGCCTGAAAAAGTCTTTCAGAAAATCTTAGAGACCGAAAAGGATTTTGACCTTGACGACGATACGTTCGTTTCTATCCCCACACCTGAGAGCCCCATAATCTATGTGTACGGCCACCTAAAACCGGAGGGAGCTACTTCAGAAGTTCACTATTCAGGAAAAATGAATCCCCACACACTGGAACTCAACGAACAGGCTCCTACTACTATTGGCGAAACACTGTATCGCCTGCATTTCCTCGACCAGATCCCAATGGTGGGCAGGTACATCGCCGGATTCATTTCTCTCTTTTTTGTTTTTGCTACAATCACTGGTTTGTTGGTGCACTGGAAAAATATGGTCAGCAAATTCTGGGCATTCTCCCTGAAAGCCGTAGGAAAACAATTATGGACAAACGCTCATACGGTATTCGGCCTGTTAGGGCTCCCTTTTCAGTTGATGTATGCCGTGACCGGCGCGTTTTACTTGTTACTGATTCTTGTGCTCCTACCTGCCATCATGTTGTTCTATAATGGAAAGCCAGAAAAAGTTTATGCTTTAGCGTACCCTGCATACGGAGTAGAGTATAAAGAAGACTCGCCTTTCCAGCAGCAGCTCGATAAATTGACGGAACTACACCATCGTGTCGTGCAAGAGTATGGTGACCAGTACAAAATACTGGGCATACAAACCCACCATCTTCTTAGAGAAGATGCCGCGGTAAATTACCGGTTTGAAAGTAGAAATCCGCGTACTTTCTCCTCTCATGGTTATGTGGGCTACCGTCTTTCCGATGGCAAAAGAATTTATAGCTCTATGCCCGACATTGATAAGAAATTCACCCACAAGATTGTTGAAGCGGTGGGCCACCTCCATTTTGCTACTTTCGGAGGTTCTCTTCTCAAAAGCCTTTATTTCCTGTTATCGCTTTTCACCTGCTTTATTATTGTCAGCGGCATCTTGATTTGGAAAGAAGCGAGAAACAATAAGCAGTACACTCCGGACCAAAAGAAATTCCACCATCGGATCACCATTATTTTCCTGGCTATCAGCCTCTCCTTATATCCTTCTGTCGCAGGCTTGTTTTCTCTCGAATTGTTGATACCTAACAGCCCCGAACACTCATCTGTTGTAAACTCAGCATTCTTCGCTTTATGGCTGATTCTGACCGCAGTAGGGATCTATCTGAATGAAGAAGCGAAACTAACCCGGAGTTATCTGCTCTTTGGTGGTCTGCTAGGCATCGCTGTTCCGCTTGTTAACGGAATCACCACTTCCGACTGGATTTGGAAAACCGATATCACACAGGTTTGGGTAACAGACGCCTGCTGGTTGTTGGCGGGTTTATTAAGCCTGGCGCTCTGGGCATGGCTAAACAGGAAGGTAAACCGAGACAAAGAGCCCGTGTTACAAAAAAGGAAGGTTATGGAGGCGTGATTCTGGCGCGTATCGGTTCCGTTCCCCCACCAGACTCGCATAAAAATCCCCCGATGCATTCACACCGGGGGACAATGTTTAGCGTAAAGCTATTTTTAAGCTAATCAGAGGCTAGCCAATGCAGCGTTGAACGTTTCGCTTGGGCGCATTGCTTTTTCCGCCAGCTCGTCTACCGGAGCATAGTAGCCACCGATATCCTGAGCTTTACCCTGAGCATCAATCAGTTCCTGAGCGATCTTCGCTTCATTCGCGCTCAAAGTTTCCGCCAGGGGAGTGAATTTTGCTTTCAGCTCAGCATCCTTATCCTGTGCAGCCAGTGCCTCCGCCCAGTAAAGTGCCAGGTAGAAATGAGAACCGCGGTTGTCGATCCCCCCTACTTTACGAGCAGGAGACTTGTCGTTTGCCAGGAATTTCTCGGTAGCTGCATCCAGCGTTTCGGCCAGTACCAGCGCTCTCGCATTGTTCTGGGTTTGTCCTAGATGTTCCAGAGATACTGCCAGTGCGAGGAACTCACCCAAGGAGTCCCAACGCAGGTAGCCTTCGGTGATGAACTGCTCTACATGTTTAGGCGCAGAACCACCTGCTCCGGTCTCAAACAAACCACCCCCGTTCATCAGCGGCACAATTGAAAGCATTTTTGCTGACGTACCCAGTTCGAGGATCGGGAACAGGTCGGTGAGATAGTCACGGAGAACGTTTCCTGTTACTGAAATGGTATCAAGCCCCTGACGGATGCGTTCCAGCGAATAGCGGGTTGCATCGACTGGATTCATAATCTTGATTTCCAGACCGGTGGTATCAAACTCGGGCAGGTATTTATTTACTTTCTTGATGATTTCACGGTCGTGAGCGCGGTTCTCATCAAGCCAGAATACAGCAGGAGTATCCGACAGTCGTGCGCGGTTGACAGCCAGCTTCACCCAGTCACGGATGGGCGCGTCTTTGGTCTGGCAGGAACGGAAAATATCTCCTGCTTCTACGGGTTGTTCCATGAGTACATTGCCGTTTCCGTCAACTACCCGGATGACGCCGTTGGCTTTTGCCTGGAAGGTTTTGTCATGGGATCCATATTCTTCCGCCTTCTGAGCCATCAGCCCTACGTTGGGTACGGAGCCAATGGTCGAAGGATTCAGCGCTCCGTTGGCTTTCATATCTTCGATTACGGCCTGATACACGCCCGCATAGCAGCGGTCAGGGATAAGCGCCAGCGTATCCTGGGGTTTACCCTCAGCATTCCACATTCGGCCTGAAGTACGGATCATCGCAGGCATGGAAGCATCGACAATCACATCCGAGGGCACATGCAGGTTGGTAATCCCTTTATCAGAATTTACCATCGCAAGTGACGGTCCGTTGGTCATAGCTTCGGCCAGTGCAGCCTTAACTTCCTCCTCCTGAGGATGTCCTGCAATTTTGGCATATACATCTCCAAGACCGTTGCGTGTATCCACGTTCAGTTCCTTGAAGAGCGCGGCGTATTTTTCAAATACGTCCTTGAAGTAAACCTCCACAATGGCTCCGAAGATGATCGGATCGGACACCTTCATCATGGTGGCTTTCAGGTGGGCCGAAAGAAGTACCCCGTCGGCTTTGGCTTCTTTAATATTTGCGGCAACATATTCCTTGAGTTTGCCCATCTTCATGACAGAAGAATCAAGCACCTCACCGGCTTTAAGCGGTGAGTCACCCTTCAGAACACTTACAGCACCGTCTTCTCCTACAAATTCGATTCGGAAGGTAGTAGCTTCCTCCACGGTTACCGACTGCTCGCTTCCGTAGAAATCGCCCTCGCTCATGGAAGCGACGCGGGTTTTGGAGTCGGCTGACCAGGCACCCATGGAGTGTGGATTTGCCTTCGCGTAATTCTTAACAGCTTTGGGTGCCCTTCTGTCGGAGTTTCCTTCCCTGAGCACAGGGTTTACAGCAGACCCCAAAACTTTGGAATATTTTGCCTTGATTGTTTTTTCCTCTTCGGTAGCCGGTTCCTCGGGATAGTCAGGGATCCCATAACCTTTTGCCTGCAATTCCTTAATACAGGCCTTTAACTGAGGTACCGAAGCAGAAATATTTGGGAGTTTGATAATGTTGGCCTCCGGAGTTGTAGCCAGCTGGCCAAGGAAAGTAAGGGCATCCTCTACTCGTTGTTCCTCACTAAGATATTCCGGAAAATTGGCGAGTACCCTGCCTGCCAGTGAAATATCACTTAACTCTACTTCAATTCCTGCAGGGGCGGTGAAAGCCTTAACGATCGGAAGTAACGAATAAGTGGCCAAAGCAGGTGCCTCGTCAGTCTTGGTATAGAAAATCTTTGGGGTGTTAGACATGGTAAAAAGATTAAATAGTAATGTGAATTTTGCCTGCCAATCGATACAAGAAATTTCAATAAACGGTTATAGCACAACTCTTTTCCCTCCTATCCGATAACAGCCATCTTATCCAGAATTCTACTCGATTGGCCTGCAAAGTTAGTGATTTTCGCCTACTTACAGTATCTGACTTCAACTAATTTCCATGCCGTTGACTCGACACCACCAACCCTTTTTAATATAACCGCATCATACAATAATCCCATTTTGGGACAGTTTGTCCGTTTCGTACACGCAGTTCCTCGCTCTGAAGGTCAACAGGGTGTCAAAATGACCCAAACCGCCCAGTGGCACACTATTTTGATCAATGGGTAATCCCGACCTGATACTTACTATCGTGGCGGGAGCCTGTAATAGCTGTGAAAATGTTTCATCGATAAACCAGAACCAACCATGAAAAACTTAGCATCTTCTCCGGAATTTTATTACCTCTCTCCTACTACCCGTGAAAGAGCTCTTATGCTGGCCGAGGAATTAATCAAACAGGGGAAATCGACCCGGGAAGCCATTTCCCAGGCAGTACTGACAGCCAAAAACTGGGCTGTAAAAAACATCAACCGCAAGGTCTGGAAAACGCTCAGGAAAATCGACAGACATCTGTAGGCTGGTTAAAAGACATGGCCGCAAGTCAATTGAATGCTCAAAAAGTCTAACTTTGTGAGTCAACCATGACTATTGCCAGTAGTTAATGAACCTGTACATTCATTCTCCGCTTGACGCGGCCTTGTCTGCTGCCATCACTGAAGCCTTTGGGCAAACCCACCAGATCACATTCCGGGCTGAAAAATCGGTACCGGAGGAGGCCCCCTATTATTTCCTTAATGCGGAAGCAATTCTGGGAAATCCTCCCCTGTCCTGGTTTTCCGAAGGTAAGCCGGCCCAACTCCGGTTCTGGCAGCTTGACTCAGCAGGTTTTGATCAGTATCGGACCCTAAAAACGGCTGCGAAAGTGGCCAATATGGGGGACTGGTTTGCGTGGCCCTGTGCGGAGACCATTATTGCTGGTATTCTGGGGCTATATCGCGCCATTCCCACCCTGACGCTCCTACAGAAAGAAAAGAAATGGGTGGGGCAGCCAATACGTGGCGGCCTTCACCTGTTGCATCATAAAAAGGTCGTCATCCTGGGGGCTGGTACCATTGGCTTGGCAGTCAGGTCGATCGTGGAAGGCTTCCGTGCAGAGGTTCATCTCGTTGCCCGGTCATCACCCCAGGCCGATATTCATTCGAAGGAACAGTTACTGAAAATATTGCCGGATGTTGACCTGGTCATTAATACCCTCCCAGGCTCTGCAGGTACTTATGTGGACGAGGTTTTTCTTCGTTCGCTGAAACCCGGCAGTGTGTATGCGAATGTCGGCAGAGGCACTACCACCGACGAATCCACACTTATTCAATTGTTGCAGTCGGGTCACCTCGCCGGGGCGGTCCTTGACGTGACTGAAACCGAACCTCTTCCCGCCGATAGTCCGCTTTGGGAAATGCCCAACGTAGTCCTCACACAACATACAGGCGGTGGGCAGGTTAATGAAGACGTAGGGAAGGTCAATAATTTTATAGAAAATCTCAACCGGTACCTCCGCGGTGAGGATATTCATTTTGAGGTAGACCTATCGAGAGGTTACTAATTTCGTTTTAAAACATCACTTTTTGCGGTTTCGATGACAACCCAGCAGCGGATTTTCAACCAATACAAACACATTTACGGTCAAACTCCCCGACTTTTTCGTTCGCCCGGCAGGATTAATCTTATAGGCGAACACACCGATTACAACGAAGGATTCGTTTTACCGGCCAGCATCGACAAGGCCGTTTACTTTGCCATACAGCCCCGCAACGACGATAGGGTCGAACTTCACGCGGCAGACCTCAACGAATTCTATTCCTTTACATTAGAGGACCTGTCAAAACCGGCCATGTCCTGGCCTTATTACCAGATGGGAGTACTCGACCAGCTGAAAAAACTCGGGAAAAAAATCCGGGGATTTCAGGCGGTCTTCGGTGGAGATATCCCCGCCGGTGCCGGAATGTCTTCTTCTGCTGCCCTCGAATGCTGTCTGCTCTATGCGCTCAATGAAATTTTTTCACTGGGCCTCGATCGGCTGGCGATCGTAAAACTGGCCCAAAAAGCTGAAAACGAGTATGTAGGCGTCAACTGTGGCATCATGGACCAGTTTGCATCCGTTTTCGGCAAACAGGGTTCTGTCATCCGGCTTGACTGCCGGGATCTAGCCTATGAATATTTTCCCTTTGAACTGGAAGGCTATACCCTTATCCTCTGTGACACCACCGTAAAACATTCACTCGCTGGAACGGAATACAATACACGTCGACTGGAATGTGAGAAAGGGGTAGCTATTCTGAAGCAATATTATCCTGAAATAAACAGTCTGAGGGATGTGACACCGGATCAGGTGGAAGCCCACCAGAACGAACTCGGTGATGCAGTATACAGGCGTTGCCGGTATATGACCCGGGAAATTCGCAGGGTGCAGGATGCATGTGACTTGTTGCTGCAAAACAAAGCGGAGGAATTTGGCCAGAAAATGTACGAAACCCATGACGGCCTCAGCCAGGACTATGAAGTAAGCTGTAAAGAACTGGATTTCCTGGTCGATTTCACGCGTCCCCTGGAAGAGGTGGCGGGGGCACGAATGATGGGCGGAGGCTTTGGCGGCTGTACGATAAACCTCGTAGCCATAAATGCCGTAGATGCATTCGAAGAAAAAATCCGCAATGCATACTTAGAAAAGTTTGAAAAGGAACTTCCCTGCTATAGGGTCAACATACAGGATGGGACCGGAGAAATTAGCGTCAATTTACCTAACCGTTAAGATAAACCAATCACCTAACAGATAAGACTATGCGTCTTTTTACACCTTTAATCGCTGTCTGCCTGCTGCTGGCAGGATGTACCGGAAAAACCAATCAGGAAACCATGACAAAACCGAGTGTAGAAAAATCCGAATTCGGAAAACTCCCCGACGGTAAAACTGCTGACCTTTACACCCTGACAAACTCCCATGGAGTTATTGCAAAAATTTCCAACTACGGAGGAATTGTTACCCATCTCTTTGTTCCCGACAAAGACGGGAAGCTGGAAGATGTTGTGTTGGGTTTCGATAGCCTGGATGAATATCTGAACGGACATCCGTTTTTTGGAGCACTGGTAGGCCGCTATGGTAACCGAATCGGAAATGCTCAGTTTACGTTGGATGGACAAACCTATAAACTACACGTAAACAACGGTCCGAACTCCCTTCACGGTGGCAAGGTAGGATTTGATAAAGTACTCTGGAATGCACAGGAATTCGTAACGGACGAAGGAGCAGGATTGAAGCTGACTCACCTGAGCCCTGATATGGATGAAGGATATCCTGGTAACCTGCAGGTAGAAATTACCTATACCCTCAGTAACGACAATACCCTGAAAATTGATTATAAAGCAACCACCGATAAGCCGACGGTTGTCAATCTGACCAACCATTCCTATTTCAATCTGACCGGCCTGAAAAGAGATATCCTTGACCATGAGGTTACCATCGCAGCGGATAGCCTTGTGGAGGTTAACGACCAGCTGATTCCAACCGGCCGTCTGATCCCCGTCGAGGGTACTCCCTTTGATTTCAATTCACCCCATGCTGTGGGAGAAAGAATTGATGACCTGTCGCACGAACAGATTAAATTTGGCGGCGGTTATGACCATTGCTGGGTCTTGAAAAAGGATCTGCAGGGTGATTTCCCTCTGATAGCCACCGTTTTTGAACCCGTCAGCGGTCGTCTGATGGAAGTGTTTACGACCGAACCGGGGGTTCAGTTCTATACCGGCAACTTCCTCAACGGCAAGGAGCAGGGCAAGGGGGTAAGCTATACCAAACGCTATGGCCTCTGTTTGGAAACCGAGCATTATCCCGACTCCCCCAATCAGCCTCACTTCCCCAGCGTTGTCTTACGTCCGGGCGAAACTTATCAGACATCAACGGCCTACCGCTTTTCCGTAAGGAAATAAGGCAACTATTTTTTATATAACATCCATTCATGAACACATTTCAATTCACTGCACGCAAACTAAAGGGCTTACTATTTATCGCGGGAGGATTAGTCTGTTCCCAATCCATTGCACAGGATCTTCCCACCCGGTATGCATCTACCATTACGCCGGATGATCTCCGCGCTCACCTCACGGTCATTGCTCATGACAGTCTCGAAGGAAGAGCAACGGGTTCGCCCGGGCAGAAAAAAGCGGCAGCCTATGTGTCATCGAATTTTCAAAGGCTGGGACTGAAACCCGCGGCCACCAGTCCGGACGGCAGTCCTAGTTATTATCAGCAATATAACCTCTATCGCGGTGCATGGGAAGAGGCCTATATCCATGTGGGTAAACAGAAGCTGGAACTGAACGGGGATTTCTATATCAACGGCCTGGCCAATATTCCTGATGAATTAAAACTGCAAACGGTATTTGCCGGATATGGTATTGAAGACCCGGCATACAACGATTATTCCGGCATCAGTGTCAATGACAAAGCCGTGGTCATCCTGGAAGGAGAACCGGCGAAACCGGACGGCTCGTTTCTGTTATCGGGCGATAAACGTGCGTCGAAATGGAGCGGCCCCAGAGGTTGGGAAGAAAAGACAAAGCTCGCCCTGAGCAAGGGCGCCCGTGCTGTCATCCTTGTCACAACTAAAAGTGATGTTGATTTTGATAAGGAAATTCACCGCCGACTATCCATCATGCCAAGAGTGCGCAGGTTGTCGCTACGCCAGGAAGAGAATTCGGGTCAAAACATTTCAGCTTTTTCAGTTAGTCGTTCGGCAGGTGCAGCCCTGCTGGGAGTTTCAGAAAAGAAATTCCTGAAAGCAGTGCAGAAGATAAACAGTACTGCGAAACCTGTCAAAATCAAATCGGGGGAAAATATTAGGCTGCTTGCCAAACGCCAGAGCGAAGTAGTGCCCACCGAAAACGTTGCGGCCTTGCTGGAAGGAACGGACAAAAAAAATGAAATTATTGTTGTTTCCGCCCACCTGGACCATATCGGTATCTCCAGTGACGGACAGATCAATAACGGAGCAGACGACGACGGCTCCGGTACTGTTGCCCTGCTGGAAATCGCTGAAGCCTTTGCCAAAGCTAAGGCTGACGGCAACGGCCCACGTCGGAGCATCCTTTTCCTCAACGTCACCGGCGAAGAAATGGGCCTGCTCGGATCGGAGTTCTATTCCGAGAACCCGCTTTTCCCGGTAGAAAACCATGTAGCTAACCTGAATATCGACATGATTGGCCGGGTGGATGCAGCACATCAAAACGATCCTGATTACGTCTACCTGATCGGATCCGACAAACTTTCCTCGGAACTTCATGCCATCAGCGAATCAGCGAACGAAAAATACGTGAACCTGAAATTAGATTATACGTTCAACCATCCGGATGATCCGAACCGTTTTTACTACCGTTCAGACCACTATAATTTCGCAAAAAAAGGCATTCCGGTTGTTTTCTATTTTACGGGAGTACACGAAGATTACCACCGTCCGGGTGACGATGTAGAAAAAATCCTTTTTGATCGTCATGCCAAAATCGTAAAACTGATCTTCCACACCACCTGGGAGCTGGCTAACCGTGAAGAGCGTATCAAGGTAGACAGCAATAAGCCATGAAGTGATTCTCTTTTAGTCGGTTAATCATAGATAAACCCCTTGCTTCAGGACCATTTATGGGATTTGGAAGCGAGGGGTTTATTTTTTCTTTTAAACCATTAAGGAGTTAAGGAAAGTGAAGGTTAACTGTTTAAGCTTTTTTGTGGTTGTTACTTCTCCCGGAATTCCTTTTTAGTTACCATAACCATTAAGGAGTTAAGGAAAGTGAAGGTTAACTGTTTAAGCTTTTTTGTGGTTGTTACTTCTCCCGGAATTCCTTTTTAGTTACCATAACCATTAAGGAGTTAAGGAATGTGAAGGTCAATTGTTTAAGCTTTTTGTGGTTGTTACTTCTCCCGGAATTTCCTCTTGGTTACCATAACCATTAAGGAGTTAAGGAATGTGAAGGTCAATTGCTTAAGCTTTTTTGTGGTTGTTACTTCTCCCGGAATTCCTTCTTGGTTACAATAACCATTAAGGAGTTAAGGAAAGTGAAGGTCAATTGTTTAAGCTTTTTTGTGGGTGTTATTTCTCCCGGAATTCCTTCTTAGTCAACGCAACCATTAAGGAGTTAAGAAATGTGAAGGAAACACATAGTTTACGTAGCGAACATGACTTTCCGAAACTCCTAATTGGCTACCTATATTTATTTAAAGTATAGAAGTGTTCAGAATTATAATCTTCATGTCTGGCGCTCCCCCCCCTTAACCCCTTAATGGTTGTAAACCACCCCAAAAACCCAACAAAGTGAAATACGTCCTTCATACCCACTCCTTAACTCCTTAATGGTTCTAAACCACCACAAAAACCCAACAAAGTGAAATACGTCCTTCATACCCACTCCTTA
>Ga0182792_1002285_pt1 | contig 13753 bp, 11 predicted proteins | sample Passage237B_FD_130497 | JGI IMG/M metagenome (GOLD analysis project Ga0182792, IMG submission 130497) | Cellulose adapted compost microbial communities from Newby Island Compost Facility, Milpitas, CA, USA - Passage2 37B (version 2) (version 2) ...
CACCGGCTCGACCGCGGTGGGCAAGCGCCTGCTGCAGTGCGCCGGCCTGTCCAACATGAAGCGCGCCTACATGGAGTGCGGCGGCAAGAGCCCGAACCTCGTGTTCGCCGACGCGCCGGACCTGGCCAGGGCCGCCGAGGCCGCGGCGACGGGCATCTTCTACAACCAGGGCGAGGTCTGCACCGCGGCCTCGCGTCTGCTGGTGGAGCGTTCGATCAAGGACGAGTTCGTCGCCCGCGTGGTCGAGGCCGGCAGGAAGATGCAGCCGCGCCACCCGCTGGAGCCCGGCGCCCCGATGGGCGCGCTGGTCGACGAGACCCAGACCAAGCGGGTGCTGGACTACATCGCCAAGGGCCAGGCCGAGGGCGCGAAGCTGGCCCTGGGCGGCAACCGCATCGCCCCGGTGGACGGCGGCTGCTACGTGGAACCGACCGTGTTCGACGAGGTGCGCCCGGAGCACACCATTTCCCGCGAGGAGATCTTCGGCCCGGTGCTGTCGGTGATCCCGTTCGACGACGAGGCGCAGGCGCTGCGCATCGCCAACGACACCGAGTACGGTCTGGCTGCCGGCGTGTGGACCGCGAACCTGGCCCGCGCCCACCGCGTCGCCCGCGGCCTGCGCGCCGGCAGCGTGTGGGTGAACTACTGGGACGGCGGCGACATGACCGCGCCCTTCGGCGGCTACAAGCAGTCCGGCAACGGCCGCGACAAGTCGCTGCATGCCTTCGACAAGTACACCGAGATCAAGGCGACCTGGATCAACCTGGCCGATTGACCCCCTCCGACCCCGGGAGAGGGTGGTGGGAGAGGACCGGTACCCGCAGCCTGGTCTACACCGCAGCCCAGCTGGACAGGGCCTACATCGACTCGCTGGCGAAGGATTCTGTCTTTGCCATCCATGCGATCGATGCACGCAAGGCGGGCAATGTATTCGAACGGCGCAGGTACATCATCGAGGGCACCTCCGGCGCGATGATGCTGTTTACTTTCAGCACGCTAATGCGGCTCGGGAAGGTCTGCATCGCCGATTTCAGGATGACCAGCCAGGAGGCTGACATCAGGGTTGCCCTGGAGGGCGGGTCGTGGGGCCGGGTGACGCGTCGCACCGCGGCCTGCTTCACGAACGGCTATGCAGTCTTTCCCCGTAATGAAAACCCCGGAGGTATGCGGATGTCCCGGGCAACGTTGATCGCATTGGGCGCCTCGGCACTCGGGTTGGTGGTGCATTTTCTCTGCGTGGTCCTGGACATATCCGCAAGCAGGAAGAAGGCCACGGACAAGGCGGCTTAGGGCAGGGCGTCGGAGGACTGACCCTTCCGGGCGGCTGCCGCCGGTGCCATGTGCCGCGCTTTCGTCAGCCAGCTGCCGCGGTGCGCGCGGCTTGGATTGTCACCGTCGCGCTTGCGTCCCGTGATCGTGGCGGATACAGCGGCCGGCCGCTGGTGCGGCCGGGTGCCTGGATCAGCGGTGGCTGCCCGCTGGCGCAGGCGGCTCGGGCAGCTCGCTTGCGGAAACATCGGCGATGCCACCGGCCGGTGCCTCGAGCCGGAACCCGGCGGCCTGCAGGGCCTGGGCCGAGCCTTGGCCGTCGAGCAGTTCGTCCAGTGGCAGGGTGGTGAACAGCACCGGATGCTCGCGGGTGGCGCGTTCGAGCGCGGCCAGCCATTGCTCGCGCGCCGCGCGCGCGGCGTCGACCCCCTCGGCCTGGGCGATGGCCTCGTTGGTGAGCCTGGCCCAGCAGCGGCCCAGGCGCGGCGTGGTTTTCAGGATCGCGCTGGTGGTGGCGGTGTCGCCGCGCGACCAGGCATCGGCGATCGCCGGTGCGGCATCGAGCCAGGGCTCCAGGTCGTGGAGGGTGCGGCGGAAGCAGGCGAGGTCGGCCTCGCGGTCCACCTCGAAGCTGGTCACCGCTTCCTTGGGATTGCGGACCTTGACCTGGTAACGGGCGTCGACGATTTCAAGGTCCAGTTTCCTCGCCGAGCTGGAGATCTGCCGCGACACCGGGCTGCCGGGGGCCATTCCGCGCGCGGAGAGCGCCGCTTCGTACAGCTGCCAGGCCGCATACATCGGGCGCAGGCGCTCGACCCCGTCGTTGCCCGGGAGATAGCGTGCCTTCAGTTCACTCCAACGCCGGTAGTCCTCGGCGGGCACCACGTCGGCCAGGCGCTTGCCGCCTTCGATCAGCTTGGTCTTCCTGATCGAGGGCCACAGGGTGAGGCCGCGAAACAGGCCGATGTCCGCCCCGATGTCGACGCCTTCCGAGCCAAGGATCGCGCCGGATGCGGCGAGCGCGGACTGCAGGCCCGTGTCCACGAAGGCCACGTCGCGCGGAAGCGGCTGCAGGGTGCCGAGGACCAGCACGGTCCTGTCGCCGCGCACGAAGCGCCAGATCGGAGGGCCGGAAGCATCGGCCTTCACCGTGGGCAGCTCGGTGACCGGCTGCGCGCCGTCGCCCGCATGGGTGGTGGAAAGCAGCTGCGGCGCGAGGCAGAGGGTGGCAAGCAGCGATGCGCAGGTCTTCTTCATGGGCAATCCAGGGGGATGGGGGGTGTCGGGCTGGCGAGGTTGCGGGGATCCTTGAGGAAGGATTCCCACAGGCCGAGAAGCTGCTCCGGACGCAGCTCGGGGAAGGGAACGCGCTTGCTGAAGTGCTGCCGCACGTACTGCCAGTAGAGGCACTGCGGCCCCATCACCGCCTCGAAGAAGCGGAACATGGCCGCGGTGTTGGCGTAGTCATGGAAATCGCGGGACAGGCCGTCGGTCGTGTCCCCGGGAAGCTTAGCGGTTGTCGATGCGATCGTCTTCGCAGTTCGAGCCGCAGCAATCGCTCTTCAGCGCGAGCTTGCGCGGAAGCGCCGACTCGACTTCGAACACGGTGTCCGAACTACGGGCCGCCTGCCCGGCGGACTTCAACTCACGGGCCAGTTCATAAACATCGGTCATGCTGAGCACTGCTTCCATTGCTTGCTCCTCTCTCTCCATTGGGTTTTGGCGAATTCGTAATCGCCAACATGGAATGTAGGTGGCCATGCGCCGGAGTGCAATTAAGTTGGACGGGTATATGGAGGGGAATCTGACGCATAAATTTTGGACTGAGGACTTAATTGCAAATCCGTGTAGGAATAATCCGGCAGGCACCGTGTAGGGATGTGCTGACATCATGAGGTGTGCGGGGACGTGTTCCGGGGGGGCGGGGTTATTCGAGTGGCCCCGACACGGGGCCCGGTGCCGTTTGCTGGCCTGCCTGGCGTCCGCCGAACCCGCGTGGCGACTCCAGCCGCCGCGAGCGGGTCAGGGCCACGGAAGAAAGGCTCAGGGAGGCGGTCGCACTGGTCCGCGCGAAGCTGCCGGCCTGATGCCGGCTCCGTGGCTGCACCGCGCAGTGACCTGTATCAGTGGAACATCGCCACCGGCGCAGGCGTGGCCGCCGCGGACCTGTCGACCACGCCCGGGATCGGCGTCGCCGCAGGGAACTGGCGGCGCAATGCGTCCACGCCGTCCTGGGGCCGTGCCAGTTCGACCAGGTCGGCGCGGTCGCGCCGGCGCTCCTCCGTGGAGATGTCCATGCGGCGGTCGCGCTCTTCCACCAGCTCCGGGCGCACCTCGCCGTCGCGGCTGAAGGACCAGGCCAGGGTCGCCGCGCCGAGCGGCATCCTGTCGCCTGGCACGACGCCATCGCGCGTATGCCAGGTGTGCCAGGTCTTGCCGTAGGTGTTGAGCTTGGAGCGCATCAGTTCCTTCTCGGCGGCGGTCGGCAGGTTGGGGGCCACCAACTGGCCGGAGAGGATCTCGCCATTGTGCGGGTGCCAGTACCTGCGCTCGTCCTCCGGCAGCGACTCGTACACGCTCTCCGAGATGATGTACTCGATGCCGGTCAGGTTCGCCTCGGCGCTGTTGCCGTCGAACAGCGCGCACTGGGCGAAGTCCTCGTTGACCTGGCGGCAGAAGTGGTGCGCCTCCATCTGGTGCAGCGGATGGTCCTTCATCGGATGGAAGCCGACCACGTACATGTCCATCTTCCCGAGCGGCCCGTTGCCCTGGAGCAGGGCGGCGCCGGCCTCCAGTGCATTGGTGCGCGCCGATTCTTCCGCCCCCGGGGGGGAGACGGCGGGATCGACGCGGTCGCCGCCGGTGCAGGCCGCCAGCAGCCCGGCGGTCGCCGCGCACAGGGGCAGGCGGAACAGGGAGCGGGCCACGGCGTTCTCCTGCGCGAGTGAATCCGCGGGATAGCACGCCCGCGATCGCCTTCCGGTGAACGCGGACGGGCTCGGCCGCGGCGCGTTGACGCGACCTTCCGCGCCCGGCGCTAGCGTGGGGCGACGCCCGTTCCGAGAAAACGCCATGGCCCGATCCAACCCCACCCAGCCCGACGCGCCCGAAGACGAGGCCAGCCTCGGCGGCACCGGCGCGCCCGTACCCGATTCCGACGGGCCGGAACTGAAGGACCCGCGCTCGCGGGCGGCCATCGACAACATCGGCGTGGACGACCAGGCCGACCTGCTGGATCCCGAGCTGGACGAGCAGCCGGGCGACCGCGACGCCGGCGGCCGCTCGTTCGCCGACGACGTGCGCAGCGACGCGCTCAACGGCGGCATCCGCGAGAGCGGCGAAGGCTGAGGCGCCGGCCGCGGGCATCCCCGGCCATCAGCGAGCGCCGCTGGCCGCGCGCCGCGGAAGTTGCACGCGTGACTACCGCGGCGACGGTCCGCGCGCCGGCGGCTGCCGATAGAATCGGGGTTTCCCACTCCGAGCCTGTCCCGTCGCCATGACCGCTCCAGACGTCTTCCTCCGCGGCAGCATCGTCGCCCTCGTCACCCCCATGCACGAGGACGGCAGCGTCGACTACGCCGCGCTGCGGCGACTGGTGGACTGGCACGTGGCCGAGGGCACGGACTGCATCGGCGTGGTGGGCACCACCGGCGAATCGCCCACGGTCGACGTGGAGGAGCACTGCGAGATCATCCGCGTGGCGGTGGAGCAGGCCGCCGGCCGCGTGCCGGTGATGGCCGGCTGCGGCGGCAATTCCACCGCCGAGGCGATCGCGCTGGCGCAGTACGCGCGCAAGGTCGGCGCCGACAGCCAGCTGCAGGTGGTGCCCTACTACAACAAGCCGGGGCAGGAAGGGCAGTACCGTCACTTCCGCGCCATCGCCGAGGCCACCGGCGAGCTGCCGGTGGTGCTGTACAACGTGCCCGGCCGCACCGCCGCGGACCTGCAGCACGAAACCGTGCTGCGGCTGGCGCAGGTGCCGGGCATCGCCGGCATCAAGGAGGCCACCGGCAACCTGGAGCGCGCGCAATGGCTGATCCGCGAGGCGCCGGCAGGCTTCGCGGTGTACTCCGGCGACGACGCCACGGCGGTGGCGTTGATGCTGGCCGGCGGCCACGGCAACGTCAGCGTGACCGCCAACGTCGCCCCGCGCGCGATGCGGCAGCTGTGCGCGGCCGCGCTGGCCGGCGACGCGGCCGCGGCGATGGCCATCCAGATGCGCCTGCTGCCGCTGCACCGGCACCTGTTCGCCGAGGCCAACCCCATTCCGGTGAAGTGGGCGATGGCGCGGCTGGGCCTGTGCGGCGGCACCCTGCGGCTGCCGCTCACCGCGCTGGAGCCCGCCAACCAGGCCAGGGTGGAAGCGGCCCTGCGCGAAGCCGGCTTGCTGTAGCCGCCGGTTCCGCAGCCGCCGCCCGGTGCGGCCGCTGCCGGGCGCGGTGCCGGGCATGCCACGCACCGTGGCGCAGGCGCAGGCGATCAATCGACCGGGCGAACCGGCCGGAGCGCGGTCAGCCGGTCAGGCGATCAGCAGCCGCGGCTTCGCGCGCCGCGCGGGGGCGTGGCCGGGCATCGCGTTCCACGCCGCGGCGAGGCGCCGCACGGCTTCGGCCAGCTGCTCTTCGGGCCGGGCGTAGGGCAGGCGCAGCCACTGGTCCAGCCCGCCGTCCGCCGCGAACACCGGGCCGGGCGCGACGTGCACGCCGGCGCGTCCGGCCTCGGCGGCCAGGCGGGTGGCGCTGCCGCGGGGCAGCCGTACCCACAGGGTCAGGCCGCCGTCGGGCCGGCGGAAGCGCCCGGCGGGCAGGGGCGCGCGCAGGGCGGCGGCGAGCGCGTCGCGCTGCCCGCGGCTGCGCTCGCGGCGCGCGGCGTAGGGGTCGCCGGCGTCGAGCAGCTCGCAGGCCACCAGCTGGTCGAACAGCGAGCTGCCCAGGTCCATCTGCGCGCGGGTGGCGACGATCCGCTCCACCTGTTCGCGCGGTGCCCGGATCCAGCCCACGCGCAGCCCGCCCCAGCCGAGCTTGGAGGCGCTGCCGACGGTGATGGCGTCGGCCGCGTGCAGTGCGAACGGCGCCGGCATCGGCGCGCGCGACAGGCGCGTGGCCTGCAGGGTCTCGTCGACGATGGCCACGGTGCCGGCGGTGCGCAGGGCGGCCGCGTAGCGCGCGCGCGTGGCGTCGTCCATCAGGAAGCCGGTGGGGTTCTGGAAGTCCGGGATCAGGTAGGCCAAGCGCGGCGCGGTCTGGCGCAGGGTGGCCTCGATGCCGGGCAGGTCCCAGCCTTCCTCGCCCAGCGGGTCGGCCAGCGGCGAGCTCACCAGGCGGCCGCCGCCCAGGCGCAGGGCCTCGATCGCGTTGGGATAGCCCGGCGATTCCACCGTGATGCGGTCGCCCGGGCGGGACAGCGCGCGGGCGACGATGGCGATGGCCGCCAGCGCGCCGGAGGTGATCACGATCTGCTCCGCGCGCGTGGGCAGCCCCCGCCGCGCGTACGACGCGGCGATCCGCGCCTGCAACGCAGGCAGGCCCGACGGCAGGTAGCCGTCGCCGCCCAGGTAGGCCGGCAGCTGCGCCAGGGCGCGGGCATAGGCGGCGGCGATGCCGTGGCTGGCGGCGCCGGCCGCGCAGGTGAGGTCGATGGCGCCCTGCGCGGACTGCGCGTCCAGGCTGCGCAGGGCGCGGTCGTGAGCGCGGCGGCGCTCCGGCGGCGCCGCGGCGTAGGTGCCCGAGCCCTGGCGCGCGCTGGCGAAGCCGCTGGCGGCCAGGTCGGCGTAGGCGCGGGTCACCGTGTTGCGCGACACGCCCAGCGCGCGGCTCACGCTGCGTTCGCTGGGCAGGCGCGTGCCGAGGGGGATGCGGCCGTCGCCGATCAGCGCCTGCAGCGCCTGGCACAGGCCGCGGTAGGCGGGGTCGCGGTCGAAGGGACCGACCAGCGCGGCCAGGCGTTCGGGGGCGAGGGTGCGGTGCATGGGGCCACTATCGCACGATTGGCTCTACGTGGAAGGGCCAATTCCCCGCATCCTGGCCCGCATGAAGACGTCTCTCTCCACCGCCGGCCTGGCCAACCTCGGCCCGCTGGCGCAACTGAAGGCCGGGCGCCTGCCCGAACGCGTGCTGCGCCTGCTGGCCGGGCTGTGGGTGTACGGCCTGGCGATCGCGCTCATGGTCGAGGGCGCGGTGGGCGCCTCGCCCTGGGACGTGTTCCACCTGGGCGTGTCGATGCACCTGCCGTTGTCGTTCGGCACGGTGATGGTGCTGGCGGCGGTGCTGGTGCTGCTGGCCTGGATCCCGCTGCGGCAGATGCCGGGCCTGGGCACGCTGGCCAACACGCTGCTGCTGGGGCCGTTCGCCGACGCCAACCTGGCGTTGCTGCCGACCCCGGACGCGTTGTGGCTGCGGGTGGCGTTCATGCTGGCCGGCGTGGTCGCCTGCGCCTTCGCCACCGCGCTGTACGTGGGCGCGCAGCTGGGGCCGGGCCCGCGCGACGGGCTGATGACCGGGCTGGCGCGGCGGACCGGCTGGTCGCTGCGGCGCGTGCGCACCGGCATCGAGGTCGCGGTGCTGGCGGTGGGCGTGCTGCTCGGCGGCACCGTCGGCGTGGGCACGGTGCTGTTCGCGCTGGGCGTGGGCCCGCTGACGCAGTTCTTCCTGCGCTGGCTGGTGGTGCCGCTGCACGCGCCGCCGCGCGATGCCGCCGCCGGCGGGACGGGCTGAGCGGCGCACCGCGGCGCGGCCGGCATACGTATGCACGGCGCGTCGCGCACGAGGGTCGCGACGCAGCGCGGATAATGCGCGTCCGTTCCGAGTGCGAGCCGATCCGTGCCGTCCAGCCCCCGCCTGCAGCAGCACGCCACGCGCGTGGCCTTCTTCATCCCCGGTTTCGCGATCGCCGCGTGGGCGCCGGTGGTGCCCTTCGCCAAGGCGCGCGCCGGCCTGGACGAGGCCACCCTGGGCATGGTGCTGCTGTGCCTGGGCGCCGGTTCGCTGGTGGCCATGCCGCTGGCCGGAGCGCTGGCGGCGCGGCAGGGCTGCCGGCGGGTGATGGCCGTGGCGTCGCTGCTGATCTGCGCGGTGCTGCCGTCGCTGGCGTGGCTGTCCGGGCCGGTGGCGCTGGGGCTGGTGCTGTTCGTGTTCGGCGCGGCGATGGGGGCGATGGACTGCGCGATGAACCTCCAGGCGGTGGTGGTGGAGCGCGAGGACGGGCGGCCGCTGATGTCCGGCTTCCACGGTTTCTACAGCGTCGGCGGTTTTGCGGGCGCGGCGGCGATGACGCTGCTGCTGAGCCTGGGCGTTCCGCTGTGGCTGGCCTGCGCGGCCGCCGCCGCGTTGCTGCTGGTGCTGCTGGCGGTGGCGGCGCCGCACTGGCGCGGCGAGCGGGTGGCGCGGGACACGCCGGCCTTTGCCTGGCCGCACGGCGTGGTGCTGCTGATCGGCGCGGCGTGCTTCGTGATGTTCCTGGCCGAGGGCGCGATGCTGGACTGGGGCGCGGTGTTCCTGGACGAGGCGCGCGGGATGGACGCGGCGCGCGCGGGCATCGGCTACGTGGTGTTCTCGCTGGCGATGACCGGGATGCGGCTGGCGGGCGACCGGCTGGTCGCGGCCGCCGGTCGCATGCGGGTGGTGGCGGGCGGCGCGGTGCTGGCAGCGGCGGGTTTCGCGCTGGCCACGCTGGTGGCCTCGCCCGCCGCGGCGCTGGCGGGCTTCGCGCTGGTGGGCCTGGGCTGCGCCAACATCGTGCCGGTGATGTTCACCCTGGCCGGGCGGCAGCGGGCGATGCCGGAGAGCCTGGCGATCCCGGCGGTGACCACGCTGGGTTACGCGGGCGTGCTGGCCGGGCCGGCGCTGATCGGCTTCCTGGCGCACGGCACGTCGCTGGGGTTCGCGTTCCTGTGCCTGGCCGCGTCGGTGCTGGCGGTGGCGGTGACGCCGCGCTGGCTGCGGCGGGTGTAGCGCGCGGCCGCAGCCACCGCGACGCGACCGCGCCGCCGCCGCGCGCGTCAGGCCAGCGCCCAGTCCGGCAGGACCAGGTCGATGCCGGCGGCGGGCGCACGCACGCGGATCTCCAGCCGCGTGGGTGGCCTGGCCGGTTGCAGCTCGCATTCGAAGGTCGCCGACCAGGGCGCCTCGCCGGCCGGGGCGGGCTCGCCCGGCGCGCGTGGCCGGGGCTGGCCGTCGATGTCGACCAGTTCCTCGCGCAGCGTCAGGGGACGCCAGTCGCCGGCGTCCGCGTCCGGGTCGCGCAGGCAGACCTGGCAGCCTTCCAGCGGGCCGTAGCTGTCGTGCACGGTCACGCGCGCCACGAACGGCGCGCCGGGCCGCGGTGGCGACGGCAGCGTGGTTGCCAGCAGCACGGTCTCGCCCGGCAGCTCCCAGCGCGCATCGGACGCCTGCAGGGCCAGGAAGCGCGGCGCCGGCGGAGACGGCGGCGCGCCGGCCTGCAGCTGCCGCAGCAGCGCCCGCTGGGCGTCGGGGATCAGGTCCAGTTCGTGGTCGCCCGGGGTCAGGTCGATGCCGCGGGCCAGCAGGCCGGCGAGCAGGTCGGGCTGTTGCAGCGCCAGCAGGTCGCGCACGAACAACCCGGGCGCGCGGGCCCGCACCAGGGCCGGGTCCAGCCCCGAGGCCAGCAGCAGGTCGACGATCCGCAGGCGGCGCGCGTTCTGCTCCGCCAGCGCGGCGGCATCGGGCTGCAGGGCGTCGATCCGCGCCTGTTTCCCGCGCAGGGCCTCGCGCCAGCGTTGCATCTGTTCGGCGACCGGGGCCGGGTCGTCCGGGTCGGCGCTGAACGCGGCCGAGCCGGGCGGGCCGGCGTGGCGGGCGAGCGGCCAGGCCAGCGGCAGCCAGCCGGGCAGTTCCTCCTGCCACAGCAGGCGCGAGGTGCAGGCTTCGTACACCGGGTTGGCGTGGGGATGGATGGCCTTGCCGGGGTCGAGCCCGGCGGCGAGCAGGCGGCGCACCGCGTCCTCGTCCAGCCGCGCGCAATGGTAGGCGAGCAGCCGGCGCCGGGCCTCCGCGCCCAGGGTGGCGACCTCGACGGCGCGTTCCAGCGCTTCCGGGTGGTGGAGCAGCGCGGCCAGGGCGCCGTCGCCCAGGGACGGCTTGCGTGCGTGGCGCCGGCAGGCCTGCAGGAAGGCGTCGAGCAGCGCGACGCCGCCGCCGGCCAGGCACAGGTCGGCCGCGTCCAGGCCGAGCGCGTCCTTGCCCGCGGGCTTGGCGCCGGCGGCCAGCAGCGCCTCGATGGCGCCCGCATGGCCGTGGCGGCAGGCCTGCAGCAGCGGCGTGCGGCCGAGGGCGAGGTCGTCGCCGAAGTCGCGGCGCAGCCCGGCCTCGGCCCGCGCGAGGTTGCGTGCCGGGTCCAGCCCGGCGGCCATGTGCTTCAGCGGCGCCCGCAGTTCCGCGCGCGGCAGCGCCGCCAGCGCGTGCGCGTCCCTGCGCGCGGCGAGGACCGCGACGGCCTCGTCGTTGCCGCAGGCGAGGGCGACATCGAAGGCGGTGCGGTTGCGCGCGTCGGTGCCGAGCGGCGCCTCGCCGAGCAGGGCGAGGGCCCGGCGGTCGCCGGCCTCGATCAGGGCGTGCAGGGCGTCCGGCGTCATGGGCTCCTTCCTGGAACGGGTGGTCCTGCCGCGCATCGTCGCATGCGCGCTGCGGCGGTGCCCGCCCGGCGCGCGGGCGACCGGGCGGGAGCCGCGCGCCGGCCGCCGCCGGCCACGGGGCCGGGGCAGCCGGTTGCCGGGGGCTAGCCGGCCTGCGGTGCCGGCTCGGCGTCGGCCTCGGCCGCGCCGGCGCGGTCGTGGCTGTGGTCGCGCGCCAGGTACAGGTACACGGCCGGCAGCACGAACAGGGTGAACGCGGTGCCGATGGTCATGCCCGCGGCGATCACCATGCCCAGCGAGAAGCGCGCGGCGGCGCCCGGGCCGCTGGCGATCAGCAGCGGGATCATCGCGAACACCAGCGCGGCGGTGGTCATCAGCACCGGGCGCAGGCGGATGCCCGCGGCCTGCTCGATGGCCTCGCGCTTGGACAGCCCCTGCTCCTGCAGCTTGTTGGCGAACTCCACGATCAGGATGCCGTGCTTGGAGATCACGCCGATCAGCGTCACCAGGCCCACCTGGGTGTAGATGTTGATGCTCATCCCGGGGAAGGCCTCGATGCCGGCGAACTGCAGCACGCCCGAGGCCAGGGCCAGCACGTTGAGCACCAGCAGCGCGCCGCTGATGGCCATGGGCACGGTGATCAGCATGATCAGCGCGTCGCGGAAGCTCTCGAACTGCGCCGCCAGGACCAGGAAGATCGCCACCAGCGCGAACGCCAGGGTGATCATCATGGTGGCGCCTTCCTGCTTGAACTGGCGCGATTCGCCGGCGTAGTCGACGCTGTAGCCCTGCGGCAGCACCTCGGCGGCGGCCTGTTCCAGCACCTCCAGCGCCTCGCCCTTGGACACGCCGGGGCGCGGTGCGAAGGTGATGCCCACCGCGTTGAGCTGCTGGAAGCGCTTGAGCGTCTGCGGCTGCGCCGTCTCCTTCAGCGTCACCAGGGTGGACAGCGGCACCAGTTGGCCGTCGCGGGTACGGGTGTAGTAGTTGCCCAGCTGCGCGGCGTTGAGCCGGTCGCTGCGCTGCACCTGCGGGATCACGCGGTAGGAGCGGTTCTCCATCGCGAACCGGTTGACGTAGCCGCCCGAGAGCATGGCCGCCATGTCCGCCGCCAGGGTGCGCATGTCGATGCCCAGGGTGGCGGCCTTCTCGCGGTCGATCTGCACCTCGATGCGCGGCTTGTCGATCTTCAGGTCCTTGTCCAGGAAGATGAAGCGCCGGCTGGCCATGGCCTTCTGCAGGATGGCGTCGGACAGCTCGTTGAGCTGCTGCAGCGAACCGATGCCCAGCACCAGGAACTCGCCGCCGCCGTCGCCGCCGGCGCTGGGCAGCGAGGGCGGCACCAGGGCGAAGGTGTTCAGGCCGGTGACCGAGGCCAGCCTGGGCTGCAGGTCCTGCTGCAGCACCTGGTTGGTGGAGCGGTCGCGCTCGCTCCAGGGCTTGAGCACGAAGCCGGCCATGGCGCTGTTGCTGGCGCCGCCGCCGCCGCCGAAGCCGCCGTTGAACAGGAAGAAGTCGTTGATCTCCGGGATGTCCTTGGCGATCTGGGTCATCTCCTCGGTGTACCGCTCCACGTAGTCCAGCGTGGTGTAGGCGTCGGCGCTGCCGATGGCGAAGATGAAGCCCTCGTCCTCGAGCGGGGCCGGCTCCTTGGGCGCGGTGAGGTAGAGGAAGGCGCACGACACCAGCACGATGGCGCCGAACACCGCGATCACCCCGCGGGTGTCCAGCGCGCTGTGCAGGCGGCGCTCGTAGCCGCCGCGCAGCCGCTCGAAGCGCGCGTCCAGCCAGGCCTCCAGGCGGCCCTTGCCGGCGCCGTGCGGGTGCGGCTTGAGGATGCGCGCGCACATCATCGGGCTGAGGGTCAGCGCGATCACGCCCGACAGCAGCACCGAGCCGGCCAGGGTGAACGCGAACTCGGTGAACAGCACGCCGGTCAGCCCGCCCTGGAAGCCGATGGGCACGTACACCGCCACCAGCGTGGTGGTCATGGCCACCACCGGCCATGCCAGCTCGCGCGCGCCGCGGATGGCGGCGTCGTGCGGCGACATGCCCTCCTCGATGTGGCGGTGGATGTTCTCCAGCACGATGATGGCGTCGTCCACCACGATGCCGATGGCCAGCACCATCGCCAGCAGGGTCAGCAGGTTGATGGTGAAGCCCATCAGCAGCATCAGGAACAGCGCACCCACCAGCGACAGCGGCACGGTCACGGCCGGGATCAGCACGCTGCGCATCGAGCCCAGGAACAGGAAGATCACCACGATGACGATCACCACCGCCTCGACGATGGTCTGCACCACTTCGTGGATGGCGTCCTCGATGGATTCGGTGCTGTCGTAGGGCACGGTGGCGACGATGCCTTCGGGCAGCTGCGGCACGATTTCCTCGTCCCACACCTTGCGCACCTGCTCGATCACCTCCAGCGAGTTGGCGTCGGGCGAGACGAAGATGCCCATGAAGGTGGCGGCGTCGCCGTTGATGCGCACCGAGGTGCCGTAGTTCTCCGAGCCCAGCTCCACGTCCGCCACGTCGCCCAGGCGGACGATGGCGCCGCCTTCCTCGCGCACGATCAGGCGGCGGAACTCCTCGGCGCTGCGCAGGTCGGTGCGCGCGGTCAGGTCCACGGCCACCATCTGGCCCTTGGTCGAGCCCAGCGCCGACAGCACGTTGTTGGACTGCAGCGCGTTGTGGATGTCGCTGGCGGTCACCCGCAGCGCGGTCATCCGGTCCGGCTTCATCCACACGCGCATGGCGAAGGTGCCGGCGCCCATGATCTCGGCGCGCTGCACGCCGGGGATGGTGGCGATGCGCGGCTCGACCGCGCGGGTCAGGTAGTCGGTGATCTGGTTGTTGTCCAGGCGGTCGCTGGCGAAGGACACGTACATGGCCGCG
>Ga0182792_1002286_pt1 | contig 13752 bp, 9 predicted proteins | sample Passage237B_FD_130497 | JGI IMG/M metagenome (GOLD analysis project Ga0182792, IMG submission 130497) | Cellulose adapted compost microbial communities from Newby Island Compost Facility, Milpitas, CA, USA - Passage2 37B (version 2) (version 2) ...
AGTCCAGCATGCTGGCCTCTGCAAGTCACATTTCCTGCGTGTAAGAAATTACCTGGATGTCTTCAGAAGCTGTTATCCAGTACTAGATAGCTTTTCGACCCTACTTCCCTCAAATTCCCGTCGACCTGGATTTTAATTCAACGAAATCCTTACGCCATAGTCCTTTTCCAGTGTCTGGAGGAGTCCGTTTTCAGGGCTCACCATCATTCCCCGCGATACCATCTGCACCTCCACACGGCTTTCCGGATCGGCTACATAAACCATCAGCTTGCACTTACCGGGATACTTTTGCAGCGTCTCACTCAAGTCTTCTACAAAGTTCTCGTTGATCTGATCGAGGCTCACCTTCAGGTTGATCTGTTTGCACATTTTCTCCCTCAGTTCGGTCAGTAGCTGAATGTTCAGCGGCTTAAATTCGAACTGGTCTTCCTGACGCCAGCGGTTTTGCACCTTGCCCTTGACGAACAGGAAGCGCCCGGTTTCGATGTAGTTGCTAAAACGGACAAATTCTTCGCCCATCAGCCGCATTTCAATCCCGCCGCTGTAATCTTCCAGCTTGAAGATCCGCATGGGGTTTCCGTTTTTCATTAACCGGTCGGTGACACTGGTGACGATTCCTGCGACGCTGATTTCGCGGCCGAAATAAATGGGCTTTTTGGCATCTTCCGGAATGTTCAGGACCTTATCGATCGTACAGGTACAGAAGTTTTCGAGTTCGAGCTTAAAGGTGTCCAGCGGGTGCCCGGAAATGTAAAATCCTACCACTTCCTGTTCATACCGCAGCTTATTGATATCGCTCCAGGGTTCCACCATCGGCGGTTTGGGCCGGGGAATCATGTCTTCATCGTTGCCGTTAGGTCCGCCAAACAGACTCACCTGGGCTGATGATTTGGCGGCGTGGTAGCTGTTGGCATATCGGATCAGCTTCTCGATGAAAGACGTATTGTCGTCGGCCGGCACCTCAAAGAACTGAGCGCGGTGAAATTCTTCAAAGCAGTCGAAGGCGCCCGCGTAGGCAAGGCTTTCCAGTGTTTTCTTGTTGACCGTACGAAGGTTGACCCGGGTGATGAAATCGTATATATCCTTGAAATCACCCCGTTTGTTTCTTTCCTCAATGATGCTTTCCACGGCCGCATCTCCGGCTCCCTTGATACCGCCCAGACCAAAACGGATTTCTCCTTTCTTGTTGGCGTTAAACTGGCGGTCCGATTCGTTCACGTCCGGTCCCAATACGGGGATCGAAAGGTTTTTACATTCTTCCATGAAGAACGTAATTTTTTCGATGTTACCCAGCGAACTGGTAAGTACAGCAGCCATGTATTCCGCGGTATAATGCGCTTTCAGATAGGCCGTCTGATAGGCGACAAAAGCATAGCAGGTGGAATGCGATTTGTTGAAGGCGTAAGACGCGAAGGCTTCCCAGTCGGACCATATTTTCTCCAGCTTCTTGGCATCATGACCACGCTCGGTACCGCCCTTCATGAAGTCGCTCTTCAGCTTGTTCAGGATCTCGATCTGCTTTTTACCCATTGCTTTCCGCAGGGTATCGGCCATACCTTTGGTGAATCCGGCGAGCTTTTGCGACAGAAGCATCACCTGCTCCTGGTAGACGGTAATCCCGTAGGTTTCGGCCAGATACTCCTCCATATCGGGGAGGTCATAGGTGATTTCCTCCAGTCCGTGTTTCCGTTTGATAAAGTTCGGAATATAGGCAAGCGGACCCGGACGGTACAGGGCGTTCATCGCGATGAGGTCTTCGAAACGGTCAGGTTTGAGGTCGCGCATATGCTTCTTCATCCCGTCCGATTCGAACTGGAAGATCGCGTTGGTCTCACCGCGCTGGAACAATTCAAAAACCTTGGGATCATCCAGCGGAATGGCGTCAATATCGATTTCCACCCCGTGGTTGTGTTTGATCAGACGAAGGGCTTCCTTGATGATAGTCAGGTTGCGCAGACCCAGGAAGTCCATCTTGATTACCCCCGCATCCTCGATGACCTTACCCTGATACTGGGTAATCAGAAAATCCGAGTCCTTGGAAGTGCTGACGGGGATAATTTCGGTCAGGTCCGAGGGAGCAATGATCACCCCTGCTGCGTGGATACCGGTATTCCGTACCGTCCCTTCAAGCCGCTGCGCTTCCTGCAGCACCTGGGCGGCCAGGTCGTTGCCCGAGGCTATCTCCCGCATTTTCTTTACGTTTTCCAGCTCTTCCGGCGAAATACCTTCTTTTTTTACCAGACTGCCGTCCCCTTCCAGCGGCGCATTGAAGATACGGTTCAGCGTTATATTGTAGGTTGGCTTGTCAGGAACCAGTTTGGCCAGTGCGTTGGCATCCGGCAGGGGGAGATCCAGCACCCGGGCCACGTCCTTGATGGAGGATTTGGCCGCCATCGTACCATAGGTGATAATCTGCGCCACCTGGTTATAGCCATATTTCTTCACCACGTAATCGATTACCTTCTGACGGCCTTCATCGTCGAAGTCCGTATCGATATCGGGCATGGAGATACGCTCGGGATTGAGGAAACGCTCAAACAGGAGGTTATACTTTACCGGATCGATATTGGTGATCCCTGTACAGTAGGCTACCACCGAGCCGGCGGCCGAACCCCGCCCTGGACCGATGAACACCCCCATCTCCCGGCCGGCCTTGATGAAGTCGGCCACGATGAGGAAGTACCCCGGAAAACCCATGTTTCGGATCGTCTGGAGCTCGAAGTTAATCCTTTCCTCCACGTGCGGCTCGATGGTCCCGTATTTCTGACGGGCTCCCTCGAAAGTCAGATGCCGCAGGTACTCCCACTGGTTGAGTACATCGGCCGAAAGTTCCTTGTTGCCAACTACCTCCGACAGCGTATGGATCTTGAACTCGTCGGGAATCGGGAAATTGGGCAGCAGGATATCTTTCTTCAGTTTGAGCATGTCTACCTTATCGACAATCTCATTGGTATTGTCGAGGGCCTCAGGAATGTCGCTGAACAGCTGGAGCATTTCCTGGGTGGTCTTGAAGTAGAACTGGTCATTATAGAACGCGAAGCGGGAGCCCTTGGGGATTCCGTTTTCGTCGTCAAAGTCCTTGGCCGAGGGGGTGCTTTTCTTATCTCCGGTGTTGATACAGAGCAGAATGTCATGGGCGTTCCAGTCGTCCCGGTCTACATAATGCGAATCGTTGGAACAGATGACCTTGACGTTGTATTTTTTGGCAAAACGGAGGAGCACTTCATTCACCAGCAGCTGCTCCCGGATGTCATGGCGCTGGAGCTCCACATAATAGTCCTCTCCGAAGAGATCGAGCCACCAACGGAATTCCTTCTCCGCTTCGGCTTCCCCTTTCTTCAGTATGGTTTTGGGAACCATCGCTCCGATACAGCAGGTGGTAGCGATCAGTCCCTTATGGTATTTCAGAATCAGTTTCTTGTCAATACGCGGGTATTTCCCATATAAGCCGTCGATGAAACCCAGGGAGCACAGTTTTACCAGGTTTTTGTACCCCTCCGCATTCTTGGCCAGCAGCAGCTGATGGTAGCGGATATCTTTCTGGTCTTTGGTAAACTGTTTGCGGGTCATGTCTTCTACTACATAGAATTCGCATCCGACGATGGGTTTGATCCCCTGCTTATGTCCTTCAGCCACGAATTCAAAAACCCCGAACATGTTACCGTGGTCGGTGATGGCGACAGCCGGCATATTGTCCTGCTTTGCCTTGGCAAAAAGTTTCTTGATGTCGGCAGCTCCGTCAAGCAGCGAAAACTGTGTGTGACAGTGTAAATGGGAAAATTGCATAGTAGTTAATTTGCTGACCTTTGGTTTTTAATCTTCTTCCTCCTCTTCATCAAAGAAAATGTAATTGAGGAAGTCGGTGTAGGGTTTGAGGATGCGCATCCCTTCCAGGAGCTTTTCCCCGAAATCGGGTGAAGTCACTTCCCGGTCGCTATACTTGTGCATAAAGAACATCTGTTTTCGCTTCAAAAGTTCTAGCTCAGGATGATCTTTCGCATAGCCTTTGGGAACCGTTTTCAGGGATTCGCCCCAGACTTCCGGATAGTAGGCCTTAAAGACCGGATCTTCGATGATACTTTTCAGTTCATGCACATTATAATCGATTTCCTGCCTGAATTTGGCCAGCTGCCCGGGCGTTGGATCCCACATTCCGCCCCCCAGAAAGGACTCCCCGCCGGGTTCGATCTGGATGTAGAAATCAATCCGGCCGGAGCTTTTTCCTCCGGGACCAATGGCAAATGCCAGGTGGGTTTTATAGGGCACTTTATTTTTGGAGAAGCGGATATCCCGGTAAATCCGGAAAATACAGTCCTTCACTTTGGTGTTTTCCAGGTCGGTGAATTTGCCTGCTTCCTTCAGCAGATACTCAACCAAAGCTTCCAGCTGCGCTTTGGCTGCCTCATAGCGGACTTTGTTTTCCGCAAACCATTCCCGGTTATTGTTTTCCCTGAGCTCACTCAGAAACTGCAGTGTGGACGGTTCCAGCATTTTATTCGAGTTTATTTCTCAGTTTGGCTGAAAAATTTCTCAATTTATCGAATTTTGCACTTCCTTCCGGTAAAGGCAGGGGATAATTTGCGTACGGGGAGCAGTCCGTGATCCCTAACTTTCTGAAAGCTAGTAGATATTTTAAAGATAAGATTATGGCAAGATTTCTGACCGGAATTCAAAGCAGCGGACGTCCGCATCTGGGAAACATCCTGGGAGCTATTATTCCGGCAATTGAGTTTTCGAAGGATAAGGAGAACGAGTCCTTCTATTTTATAGCTGATCTGCATTCCCTCACTACCATCAAGGACGGTGCCCTCCGCGAGGAATACGTCCGGGCCATTGCGTCCACCTGGTTGGCTTTCGGTTTTGACGCCGAAGCCAATGTATTCTGGCGGCAGTCGAGGGTACCTGCCCATACCGAGCTGGCCTGGTATCTGAACTGCTTCACCCCCTTCCCGATGCTGGCCAATGCCCATTCCTACAAGGATAAATCGGCCCAGCTCGATGACGTGAACGCCGGTTTGTTTACCTACCCGGTCCTGATGAGTGCCGATATCCTCCTGTATAAGGCAAACTGGGTTCCGGTAGGAAAAGACCAGAAACAGCACCTGGAAATTGCCCGGGACATCGCCTCCTCCTTCAATCACCGTGTAGGCGAGGAGATCTTTGTGTTGCCCGAAGCCAAGATCGATGAGCGGATCATGACCATCCCCGGAATCGACGGCAGAAAGATGAGCAAGTCCTACAACAACTATATAGATATTTTCCTGCCGGAAAACGAACTGAAAAAGTCTATCCGCCGTATCGTGTCGGATTCCACGCCGCTGGAAGAACCCAAAAATCCAGATACCGACATTACCTTCCAGATCTATTCGCTGATTGCCGATGAAGACCAGGTTCGGGACATGCGAGAAAAATACCTCCGCGGCGGTTACGGCTATGGTCATGCGAAGCAGGAACTTCTCGGCCTGATTCTCGAAAAATACCGCGAACCGCGTGAGAAATTCGATTATTACATGCGCGAAACCGGCGAACTCGAGCAGATACTGCGGAAAGGGGAGGAGAAGGCTAAGGATATCGCAGAAGAAGTTATCGGTAAAGTCAGAACCAAGCTGGGCTTTAGCTAATGGACATCTCCTGGGCCGGTATTTCGGCAGCCGATCAGCAGCTTTTCCTGACCCTGAACGGAATCCATTCTCCGGTAACGGATTTTGTCTTTAAATGGATTACCTTTAAGTGGACATGGATCCCGCTGTATGTTTTCCTGATTTACCTTATCGCCCGGGAATACCGGCGGGAAGCGATCGGGATTATCCTGCTGTCGATCATTGCCCTGGTTCTGGCCGATTACTTTGCCTCCGGACTGATGAAACCGTATTTCGAACGCTTTCGACCCTGTCATGACCCCGTGATCGGTCATCTGGTGCACAATATTACCGGGTGCGGTGGGAAATATGGATTTTCCTCCTCCCATGCCTCTACGTCATTTGCCCTGACGACCGCCTTTTACCTGTTCACACGTGAACGGATTCCGGGCATGAAATGGATGTATCTGTGGGCGGCGATCTACGCCTACAGCCGTGTGGCTGTGGGGGTTCATTACCCGGGAGATATTCTGGTCGGAGCAGCCCTGGGGGCACTGACCGCCTGGATTATAGTTCTATTTTACAGCTATTTCCGCAAGTCTTTGTTATAAATATATATTCGCATTAACTTTGCGCAAATTTTCCATAGGGATGGGGTCTATCAATACAGTAAAAATTTTTTCAGGGACACAATCAGAATATTTGTCCAAAAAGATTGCCCGTTTCTTCGGGAAAGATCTCGGGGGGTATACGCTGAGAAAGTTCAGTGACGGGGAATTGTCGCCCAGCTTTGAAGAATCGATCCGCGGATGCGATGTGTTTCTCATCCAGTCGACCTTCCCGCCTGCCGATGGTCTGATGGAACTTTTGCTGATGGTAGACGCGGCAAAACGGGCCTCGGCCCATTACGTGACAGCGGTTATTCCCTATTTCGGATATGCCCGTCAGGACCGGAAAGACAAGCCCCGGGTGGCCATAGCGGCCAAGGTAGTGGCAAATCTTCTTTCAGCTTCCGGGGTAGACCGGCTGATTACCATTGACCTGCATGCCGGCCAGATCCAGGGATTCTTTGATTTCCCGGTTGATCATTTGGAAGGAACCACCGTTTTCGTACCCTATATCAAATCACTCGGGTTGAACAACCTGCTCATTGCATCTCCTGATGTAGGAGGGGCAGCCAGAGCCCGGAACTTCGCCAAGCATCTGAACGTCGACATCGTACTCTGCGACAAGCACCGGAAACGGGCCAATGAGATCGCTTCGATGCAGGTGATCGGGGATGTGGAGGGTGCTGATGTCGTCCTGGTGGACGACCTGATCGATACAGGCGGTACCATCTGTAAGGCAGCCGAAATCATACTGGATAAGGGCGCCAACAGTGTCAGAGCTGTATGTACGCACCCCATCATGTCGGGCAAGGCCTATGACAATATTGAAAAGTCCAAACTGACAGAACTTTTTGTGACCGATACCATACCGATTAAGTCGAATCTGGGCGGAAAAATCAAGGTTCTCTCTGTCGCTGAGCTGTTTGCCAAAGCGATCGGACGCATACGTGACCACGAATCTATTAGTTCATTATTTATAACTCATGAGTAGTTTCTGACTCTTGAGTGGTTTTATTTTTATATTTAAATTTATCATTCGATGAAAAAAACAGAGATTGTAGGGTTTAAAAGAGCGGATCTCGGAAAAACAGCTGCGCAGAAACTGCGTGCAGAAGGCTACGTGCCATCAGTATTGTATGGAGGTGAACAGCAGGTTCATTTCTATGCACCAGCTATTTTGTTCCGTCCACTGTTATTCACGCCGGACGTATACGAAGTAACTTTGAATATTGAAGGTGAACTCCATAAAGCTGTATTGCAGGATACTCAGTTCCACCCTGTAAATGATATGCTGATCCATGCCGACTTCCTGGAAATCCTTCCGGGTAAGGAAGTTACCGTGGAAGTGCCTATCAAACTGGTAGGTACCTCTGAAGGTGTTATCAAAGGTGGAAAACTTAATCAGAAATTACGTAAATTGCGTGTCAGAGGGGAAGCAGACAACATTCCGGATTACATTGAACTGGATGTGACCAAACTTGGTTTGGGTAAATCCCTGAAGGTAGAGGCGATAAAGACTGAGGGGTATACCGTACTTAGCAACCGCAGTATCCCTGTCGTTACCATCGACATTCCAAGGGCTCTCCGCGGTACGCTTCGGGCAGAGTAATTATTTTTCATGGCTAATAGATTCAAACGTGCCGACCTTTGGTCGGCATTTTTGTTTTTTATCCCCTCCTGCATTGCCGCTCCGTTACTCCAAACTATAACTTCGTGACTTTCTGCAAGGTATTCGTAGAAATCTTTGTGTAATTTTTATTTTTTTTGGAACTTTGGGTGGTATAATCACTTAACCGTTAAAAAGCTAATGGAGAAGGGTTACCCGGAAGATTTCCTGCTTGCTGAACAACTCAGTACCGGCGATGTTCGGGCTTTTACTATTCTCTATGAACAGTATCATAGTTATCTGTACTTCTTTTCCCTCAGATTCCTAAAGTCTGCCGAGCTGGCCGAAGAAGCCGTACATGACGTTTTCCTGAAGGTTTGGGAAAACCGACAGAACCTCGACCCCGAGCTTTCCCTGAAAGGATACCTCATCAAAATCTGCAAAAACCATATTCTCAATCTGCTCAAACGTGAACTCCGGGAACAGCAATTCATCTCAAACGCCGTAATTTCTCATTCCACCCAACATTCGGAAACGGAAAACGCCGTGATCTGGGCAGATTATGAGAAACTTGCCGAAGAGGCGATCAACATGCTTCCCCCACAGCGTCAGAAAATATTCCGGATGTACCGCATCGAGGAGAAATGTCTCGATGAAATCGCTGGAGAACTCGCCATTTCCAAAGGCACGGTGAAGGATCACCTGCTAAAGGCGACGCGTCAGCTGAAAGAATACATGCGCAAGCATAGCGGTGCACTGATCGATATGATCATTCTGGTATTCTGCCTTTTTTATTAAGAATTTTTCACACGCATTCCTGCCGTTTTCCCTCATTTCTAGGAGGTTTTGGATTATCCGTAAAAAAATAGAAAAATTTTTTCTGCGGGAGCATGTCTTTCGCCCGGCCTGGTTGTATTAGCAGTATAAATCAGAAGAAAATGGAACAACACCGGGCTCCGATAAATGAGCTTCTGGCCAAATATCTTCGGAACGAATGCAGTCCAGAAGAACGGCTGAAACTTCTTGCTCACCTTGAAAATCCTGACAATGCAGGGGATGTCGAAGCATTCATGTACCAGGAAGCAGATTCGCTTTTCCGACAGAACCTGAAAATGGATCGGGAAATATCGGATCGGATTTTAAGCAAGCTGAAAAGCAGTATAGGAGAGGAGGGATTTCAACCTGAGAAAACCCTGAAACGGTCGTTTATCCAACGTTTCTCATGGCGGGTGGCCGCTTCCATTGCGGGTATCATCATCCTGGCAGGCCTGGGTTTTATGCTTTATAAAAATATGGCACCCCAAACCTTCGCAACGGTGGAGGGACAGAAAAGTACCATTCTGCTGTCGGATGGTTCCCGGATTACCCTGAACGACAATTCTACGGTCTCCTTCCGCATGGATGACGACAGCCGGGAAGTAATGCTGACCGGAGAGGCTTATTTCGACGTGGCCCATGATAAAAACCGGCCCTTCTATGTCAGAACCTCCGATCTGGAGATCAAGGTACTCGGTACCGTTTTCAACGTGAAGTCCTATCATGAGGATGACCGGGTCGAAACGACACTGGTAAGCGGTAAGGTAGTTGTCAGAAATATGCGGGAGGATGTGGAGGAGGCGAAAGTAGTCGAACTTGCCCCCAATGAGCAGGTGGTCTATTTCAAGGAAACAGCGCGGCTTGAAAAGGCGGTAACCGATGTGGAAACAAATACCTCGTGGCGATCCGGTAAACTTTATTTCGAAGACGAGACCGCCGAAACCATTTTTGCCGAACTGGAAAAATATTACGGCGTGAAAATTGCCTATGACGGGCGCGAGCGTGACTGCCGGTTCAGCATGAACATAGACAATGAGAAGATCGAAGACGTGATGGGCTTCTTTGAAAAGACTACAACCGTGAAGGTGACCAGGCTAAGCAACGGTTACCGGCTGGAAGGAAAACTTTGTGAAAAACCTTGATGCCATTGCATTGATTTTGAGATAGAAAACTATAACAATACCTATTAAACCTATAAACCTTGTAAACCATTTGAATCTTTAACCAGATCGATTTATTCCAATTTCATATACCCTTATGAGCAGGGAGTTGTCAGTAGGGGCAAAAAAAAGTGCTGCTTTATCTCGCCAAAGATTAGAAAGCAGCACCTGTAATTAACAAAAATCAGTTTTCACTAATTCAATACAAAAGTATGAAAAATACTTTATTACTTATCCATTGCCCTTTGGAATGGGCAAGGAATGTTATTCTCCAGTGGAAAGTTATGCTGGCACTGATCCTACTATTATTTCAGGTACTTCCGGGGCAGAGTAACGGCCTTGTCAGGGAAACCAAGATCTCGGTTTCGGTGAAGGCGGTTGCCCTGAAGGATGTCCTGGCTGAAATTGAACGCCAGAGTCAATTGCATTTCTTCTATAGTACCAGTCAGATTAATCCCAAAAGAAAGGTGAGTCTGCAGCTGAACGGTACACTCGAACAGGTTCTCAACAAGTTGTTCGAAGGGAAGAATATATCCTGGGAAATCGAAGGCAAACAGATTCTGTTGCGGAAAATTCCGGAGGTTCAGGTCAGTCAGGCTTCGATTGATAACAGCACTCCGACCTTGATGAATTTGCAAACCCTCATGCCGCCTTCCATCAACATAGTACGGGAGCAGGAGGGCCCCTACACCGATATATCGGTAAGAGGTCGTATTACAGACGGAAATACAGGCGAACCACTGCCTGGGGTGAGCATCCTCATCAAAGGTACCCAGCAGGGAACCGTATCCGACGCCAACGGGAATTTTGCCGTTACTGTGCTGAATGAGAGCGCAGTACTCGTATTTTCCTTTGTAGGGTACGTAACCCAGGAACTTACCGTAGGCAAGCGCACCAACATTGAAGTTTCCATGAAGGTGGACGAGAAGGCACTGGAAGAAGTTGTGGTAGTAGGTTTTGGTGAGCGGAACCGCCGCGACCTGACCGGCTCCATTTCAACGGTCAATGCCGATGCCATCAGCCGAATCGGAGCGGTATCTCCTCAGTTCGCGTTGCAGGGCAATACCACCGGGGTTCGCGTTATCAATGCCAGCGGTAACCCCAACGAAGCTCCCCAGATCTTTATCCGGGGTATCGGTACCTGGAATGGGGACTCGCAGCCCTTGTATGTGGTGGACGGACAGATTCTCGAGCCACCCAGAGCCGGTAACGAGGACATAATCGGTGGAGGTGGACTCAGTACGCCACCCAACCTTTTCAACCTCATCAACGCCTCGGACATAGAGTCAATTTCCGTTTTGAAGGACGCTTCTGCGGCCGCCGTATATGGTAGCCGTGCGGCCAACGGGGTAGTGCTTATTACCACCAAGCGGGGCAAGAAAGGTGCGCCTACACTCGAGTTTAATACCCGTTTCGGAATTCAGAATTCGCCCAAATACAAACTGCTGAATACTACCCAGTTTGTAGATATCTCACGGGAAATGTACGCCAACAGTGTCAATCCCGACGTGAACATCGAACGTCAGCTGTACGGACGTGACGAACCCAATGACGCTATCCGACTGGTAAGCTTTAACCCCCAGTTTGACCCTGAAAGTCCCTACTATATCAGCGACCGGACTACCTACGACTGGCAGGACGAAATGCTGGTGAAGAATGCCTTCAACCAGTCGTATGATGTGAAGGTATCGGGCGCGAACGACCGGGTCGACTACTACGTTTCGGCGGGTTATTTCGATCAGCAGGGACTTATATATGGCAATAACCTGCAGCGGATGACGGGTGCAATCAATCTGAATGTGAACATTACCAAATGGGCCAAAATCGGGGTAAACTATAAGTATACCAGTCAGAAGTCGGAGCTTAACGTAGCCAACCTGCAGGATATCGCCGATGTTGCTCCCTGGCAGCCCATCTATGATCCTAGTAATGAGTATGGTTACGCTCCGGTAATCAATCCTTACATGTTCGGCAGCACCTGGACAGCCGCCAAACTGTACGGCCAGGGCACCAACACCAACTTCAAGGCGGTCACCGACCTGCGTTACGGAGCATTTGATATTGACCGTAACCTTGGCCAGTTTTATCTCGAACTGAAACCATTGACAGGCCTTACCCTGAGAGGAAGTTTAAACCTCGACTATACCATTCAGGACAGGATTTCACTCGATGCCTGGTCACGTACCAGTATTTTCAACCCCACCGCCCAGGATCCACGTACCCGGAACCCGGCAGCTCCCAACAGCCTCGGGTCATTTGGCAAGCGGATCAACAATATTTTCAACTATCAGTCCGATTTTACGGCGACCTACGACAAAACCTTCGGCAAGCATAACCTGACCCTGCTGGCCGGTGTTCAGGATCAGCGCCATGAAATGGAGAACTCGGACTTCAGTTCACAGAACATTACCAACCTCCAGCCAAATCCCAAAAAGAACGGATATGGCGGTGACCTTGCCAACAACAACAGTTTCTATGGCTGGTATCAACGGTATTGGTTCGGTATGGTAGGCCGCGGAAGCTATCACTATGACCACAAATATTACCTCGACGTTTCATACCGGAGAGATGCCAGTAACGGTTTCGACCGTAACTACCGCTGGGGTAATTTCTATTCTCTTTCAGGAGCATGGCGTATCAGCAGCGAGAATTTCTTTTCGGTACCGTTCATCGACGACCTGAAGCTCAGGGGAGGATGGGGTGAAGCCGGTAACGACCAGGCAGCCGTAGGACGTTATGCGTATCTGTCACGCGTTTCTACGGGCCTATCTTCTTATCGCTGGGGTTCCGGTAACGGAAATGCGATCGGAAACATGGCACTGGGTGGTCTGGTGGCCGATTTTCCCAACCCGGCACTGTCATGGGAGGTAGCCACTACGACTTACGTGGGATTTGACGCCTATCTGCTGCGCAACCGCCTGAATGTGACGTTCGAATGGTATAAGCGAGTCACAAGCGGTATTCTTCAGACCGTAAACCTGCCGCTTTCCGTAGGTACCAACAACCCGCTCTTCAACATTGGTGAAATGGCCAATAAAGGGGTCGATCTGCAGATCGGATATAATGACAAGATCTCTGATTTCAACTATTCGATCAGCGGTAACATCAGCTTCGTAAGAAACAAGGTTACCAAACTGTATCAGGGACAGCCCCTTTCGATCAGCGGTCTGTTCGAACGGGAAGATGCTGCCCGGGTAGAGGAAGGACGTTCCGTAGGTGTCATCTGGGGTTACAAAGTGGGAGGGATCTTCCAGACCCAGGAGGAGATCAACGAATTCTACGCGAAGTATGCTGACAATCAGGTGTCAAACGTGAATTATGTTCGCCCCGGCGATATGTACTTCCAGGATGTGTACGGAGATCCAACCGCTGACGAACCTTTCTACAGCCTCACTCCGGACGGAAAAATCAACAGCTTCGACCAGACAGAGATCGGAAATACCATTCCCGGTATCAGCTACGGTATTAACCTGAGCCTGGGCTGGAAAGGCTTTGACCTGAACGCGAGCTTCTACGGGGAAGGTGATGTGGAAAAATACAATGCCGTACGTCGCCGCTTTGAAAGCATGTCGGGAGCCGGTGCCAATTTCTTCGCAAGCACCCTCAACCGCTGGACCCCGACCAATACCAACACCGATATGCCCCGCGCGGTCGTAGGCGACCCTGCCGGAAACAACCGGATGTCGGACCGCTGGGTAGAAAGCGCTGCTTTCTTCCGCCTCAACAACTGGCAATTGGGATATACACTTCCAAGCACAGTCCTGGGCCTCGTAAACAACGCGGTTTCTTCCTTCCGGATTTTTGTAGGAGGTGAAAACAATATCTACGCCTTCAAATGGAGAGGAGTTGACCCCGTGAACGATGGTTTCCCACTTCCAAGGACCTTCAATGCGGGTATTAGTGTTCGGTTCTAAAACTTTCAAAATTCTGACGAAAATGAATTTCAAATCAAAATATACCATACTGCTCGGAGGTTTGATGGC
>Ga0182792_1002289_pt1 | contig 13742 bp, 13 predicted proteins | sample Passage237B_FD_130497 | JGI IMG/M metagenome (GOLD analysis project Ga0182792, IMG submission 130497) | Cellulose adapted compost microbial communities from Newby Island Compost Facility, Milpitas, CA, USA - Passage2 37B (version 2) (version 2) ...
AAAGAGCGTTCAGCAGCATCGGTGTCTCCAGGGAGAGGATGGGACGGGGCTGTCTTTCGCGGGCCCGGCACCTGTCGCGCGACCGTCAGGGCGGAGGCTTCTCGTCGGCCAGCATCCTGAGGGCGGTGTCGCGCGTGTTGTGGACGAGTTCGCGGGCCAGTTGCTCCGCAAGGGCAGGTTTGCCGTCGTTGAGCGCGGTCACCAGGTCGCGCCATTTGGCGAACGACTGGCGCCGCCGCTCCGGCGTCGACAGGCTGAGCTTGGTGTAGCGCGCAGTCTGGCGTCCGAACGACAGGATGAGGTCGGCGAGCCGGCTGCTTCCGGCATTGCGAACGCAGTACTCGCTGATCGCGAGGCTCGCCTGGGCGTAGGCATCGCCGTCGTCGCGGCTGGCGCGCAGGGCCTTCAGCCGCTCGTCCAGCCCTCTGCGCGTCTCGTCCGTCATGACCGTCGCCAGCCGCTGGAGGGCCAGGCCCATCAGGTTGGCGCGGATCTCGAAGACATCCCGTACCTCCGCGGCCGACAGCGCCGTGACCTGCGCCCCTCTTTGCGGCAGGACCGTCACCAGGCCCTCCCGCGCCAACATCCTCAGCGCCTCGCGCACGGATGCCCGGCTGACGCCGAAGGCCGCGGCGAGATCGACCTCGCGCAGCTTCCTGCCGGGCTCGAACTCGCCCTCTACGATCGAGCGGCCGATCTGCGCCGCGATCTGGGCGGGCAGGGTCGGGTAAAGCTCGTAGGCGAGGGCAGGGGCGTTGGCCATCCGCTCGAACCTTTAGCGGCAATGCCGGCTTGCCTCCAGCCTCCCTTTGCCTGTAATGATGGAATGTCGACATTCCGACATGACGAGGAGACGCCAATGAAGGAGCTCGTGCTTGAGGAGGTCGTCACCCGCTCGGCTTGGCTTGGCCGGGATATCCGGGATGGCGAGGAATGGATCTACCGGCTGGATGCCGACGAGATCGCCGAGATCGACGCCGCCCTGCGCCACCTGCAGTCGACTGGCCGGCAGATTCCCGACATCGGCAAGGAGCATTTCCCGCTGCCGCGCTTCGCGCGGACCCTTCGCCTGCTGCAGACGGAGATCGAGAACGGGCTGGGCATCATGGTCGTCCGCGGGCTGCCGCGCGACCGCTACTCGGCCGAGGAGATGGGCCTGATCTACTGGGGGATCGGCGCGCATTTTGGCCGCGCCGTCGCGCAGAACGCCCAGGGCGACGTGCTCGGGCATGTGCGGGACATGGGGCGCGACCAGTACAAGGACATGCATGCGCGCGGTTACCAGACGGCGTCGCTGCTGCCGTTCCACAACGACTCCTGCGATATCGTCGGCCTGTGCTGCCTTGAGACCGCGAAGACCGGCGGCCTGTCCGCCGTCGCGAGCTCGGTCGCTGTCTACAATGCACTGGTCCGTTCGCGCCCCGACCTGGTCAAGGTCCTCACCCAGCCTTTCCACGCCGATCGCCGCGGCGAGGAATCGGAAGGCCAGAAGCCGTACTACGTCACGCCGGTGTTCATCTGGCACAAGGGCCGCATGTTCAACCGCTTCAACCGCACCTTCATCGATTCGGCGCAACGCTTTCCCGAGGTGCCGCGGCTGACGGCGCTGCAGATCGAGGCGCTCGACACGATCGCCGCGCTTTGCAAGGACCCGGCCTTCCGCCTCGACATGAAGCTGGAACGCGGCGACATGCAGTTCGTGAACAATTACTGCGTGCTGCATTCGCGGACGGCCTACGAGGACCATGTCGACGAATCGAAGAAGCGCCACCTGCTGCGGCTCTGGCTGCGCACGTCGGCCTTCGTCGACTATCCGGACGCCCTGCGCGACCGCTACGAGGACATGGACAAGTGGCGCTCCAACCCGCGCCCGCCGTCCTACCATTTCGTCGACATGGCGGAGGTGACGACGCACTGACGCGCTCGCGCCGAGCAAGAACGACGACGCGCCGACGCAGCGCGTCGAACGACAAGAATGCTGGATGGAGGAAACGATGCGTTCAACGAGGCGGGCGCTGGTTGCCGGCGCGACCGCGCTGCTGCTGTCGCGCACCGGCGCGATGGCCGACGGAGGCGACGGGTATCCGGACAAGCCGGTGCGGCTCGTGGGGCCGTTCCCGCCGGGCGGGCCGACCGACGTGTTCGCCCGCGTCCTGGCCGTCGGACTCGCCGAGCAGCTTGGCCAGCAGGTGGTGATCGAGAACAAGGCGGGCGCCGGCGGCAATGTCGGCACCGAGCTTGCCGCCAAGGCGAAGCCCGACGGCTACACGCTGCTGTTCGGCACGGCGGCGACGCACGGCATCAACATCTCGCTCTACAAGTCGCTGCCGTACGATCCGCTGAAGGACTTCGAGCTGGTGGCCTTGGCGGGGCTCGTGCCGATGGTGCTGCTGGTGCCGCCGGATCAGCCCAGGACGCTCGAGGCGCTGGTCGCGAAGCTCAAGGCCGAACCGGGCAAGTGGAGCTACGCGTCGTCGGGCAACGGCACGACGAACCATCTCGCCGGCGAGCTGTTCAAGACCCGCGCGGGCCTCGACGTGGTGCATGTGCCCTATCGCGGCTCGGGACCGGCGCTGCAGGACCTCATGGCGGGCCGCGTGGCCTTCATGTTCGATTCCTTCGGCACCTCGCTGGAGCAGATCAAGGCAGGCAAGCTCTATGCGGTGGCCATCATGGCCGACAAGCGCAGCCAGGTGCGCCCTGACGTACCGACGACGGCCGAGGCCGGGCTGGCGGATTTCATCGCGGGCACCTGGAATGTGGTGGCGGCGCCGGCCGGGACGCCCAAGGCGATCGTCAGCAAGCTCAACGTCGCGGTGAACAAGGCGTTGAAGACACCGGCCGTCGCCGATCGTCTCCAGAAGCTGGGCATCGAGGCCGTCACCGATTCGACCCCTGCCAGCGCGCGCGCCTTCGTGACGGCGGAGATCGGGAAATGGCGCAAGGCGATCGACATCGCCGGCGCGAAGGTCGACTGAGATGGCCGGCTTGAAGAGCTTGCTTGCCGCCCTTGTCCTGGTGCTCCTGGTCCCGTGCGTCGACGCCCTGGCGCAATATCCCGAGAAGCCGGTGCGGCTGGTGGTGCCGTTTCCACCGGGCGGCCCCACGGATCTGATCGCCCGCGTGGTCGCCGTAGGCGTGTCGGCCGACCTCGGCCAGCAGGTGGTGATCGAGAACAAGGGCGGCGCCGGCGGCAATGTCGGCACCGAGCTCGTCGCCAAGGCGAAGCCGGACGGCTACACGCTGCTGTTCGGCACGGCAGCGACGCACGGCATCAACGTCTCGCTCTACAAGTCGCTGCCGTACGATCCGGTCAAGGACTTCGAGGCGATCGCGCTCGTCGGCGTTGCGCCGATGGCGCTGCTGGTGCCGCCGGACCAGCCGCGGACGCTGAAGGCCCTGGTGGCCAGGCTGAAGGCGGAGCCGGGCAAGTGGAGCTACGCGTCGTCGGGCAACGGCACGACGAACCACCTCGCCGGCGAGCTGTTCAAGACGCGGACCGGTACCGACGTGCTGCACGTGCCCTATCGCGGCACCGGCCCCGCCCTGCAGGACCTGCTCGCCGGCCGGCATGCCTTCATGTTCGGCACGCTGGGACCGGTCATGGAGAACCTGAAGGCAGGACAGCTCGTGCCGCTCGGCCTGATGGCCGACAAGCGCAGCAGCGTGATGCCCGACATCCCCACCATGAAGGAGGCGGGCCTGCCCGACTTCGTCGGCGGCACGTGGAACGTGGTGGCCGCCCCGGCGGGAACGCCTCGCGAGATCGTCGAGCGCCTGAACGCCGCCGTCTACAAGGCGCTGGCCGATCCCGCGCTGGCGGAGCGTCTCAAGGCGCTCAACATGGAAGCCAGCGAGGCGATGAGTCCTGCGGAGACGAAGGCCTTCGTCGAAGCGGAGATCGTCAAGTGGCGGGAGCTCGTGAAGATGGCCGGGGCCAACGTGGACTGAGCCGACGGGATCGTTGCGCAGGACGGCGCGGCCGGTCCACTCTAAGGCCTTCGATCACGTAGGGTTCCGGAGGAGGCCATGGCATTCACGCTGACCAGCAGCAGCTTCAAGGAGGGCGAGACCCTCGCGATGGATCACATCCTGTCGGCCGACTACGGCTTCGGCTGCGGCGGCGGCAACAAGTCGCCGCAGCTGTCGTGGTCGGGTGCGCCGGAGGGCACCAAGAGCTTCGCCGTGACCTGTTTCGACCCCGATGCGCCGACGGGCAGCGGCTTCTGGCATTGGGTGGTCGTGAACATTCCGGCCGGGACCACCGAACTCAAGCTCGATGCGGGCAACGAAAAGGTCGGCCTGCTGCCGAAGGGCGCGCTGCAGACCCGCACGGATTTCGGCGCGCCCGGCTATGGCGGTCCCTGCCCGCCGGAGGGCCACGGTCCGCACCGCTATGTCTTCACCGTGTTCGCCGTCAGCCAGGAGGCGCTGCCGGTCAATGCCGATACCTCGGCCGCGATCGTGGGATTTCAGCTCCACTTCAACACGCTGGCCAAGGCGACGCTGACCGGCAAGTTCCAGCGCTGACGTAGCGGCAAGACGCTACCGGAGCGGCTGCGGCCGCTTCGGTTGCCGCCATTCGCCGATGACGCGGTCGAGATCGCCAAGGTTGCGGCGTATCTGCTCGAAGGCGAAGCTCGCGGCGAAGAAACGCTCGGCCGCCTCTCCCGACAGCGCCAGCGTCGCTCCCTCGTGGCGCAGCTCGCCCATGCCCGCGCCATAGGCGTCGAGCGCCTGGACCAGCCGGTCCATGGTCGGCGGTTCGCTGCCCTGCCGGAGGGCAGAGGCCGAAGCGCGCAGGTGATCGGCGCCGGCGGCCGCGACATCGTCGAGCAGCGGTCGCAGCCGGTTGCGCATGGCGTCGCTCATCGGCAGGCCGACGGCGCGTCCGAGGAAGATCAGGTCGTGGCGCAGCCGCGACAGGGTGCGCCGCAGCGGTCCGGTCTCGGTGCCGGAGGACAGGCGCGCCGCGCGTTCGCGTTCGGCAACGCCGCTCTGGGCGTCCAGCGTGGCCAGCGCCGCGCCGATCCTGTCCTGGATGCGGCCGATCGCCTCTGGCGCCATGCCGTCGAGGACGCCGCCGATCAGCGGCGTCAGTCCGAGCGCCATCTCGTCGAGCGTATGGGCGGCGGCGTCGCGCGCCTGCCGATGTGCACTGGTCGGGACCAGGAGCACGGCCACCAACAGTCCGATCAGGGCGCCGACCGAGACTTCCAGGATGCGGTCGATGACCGACGTCAGCGGATCGCTATGGATGAGGGCCGGCACGAGCAGCACGATGATCGCCGAGATCGGCACGACGTTCATGTTGGCGTGCAGGGCCGAGTACAGCGCAAGCGGCGCGACCGCGATCACCAGCACGCCGATCAGGGACCAATCGGTAGCATGGGGCACCAGCACGGCGACGATGCCGCCATAGAGGGAGCCGCCGATCGTTCCCAGAACGTAGTCGGTGCTCGACTTGAGCGACTGGCCGATGCTCAGCTGGCTCACGATCACGGCGGTCAGCACGGCCCAGAGCGGCAGCGGCAGCCGCAGGAGCTGGGCGACGAGCATGGCGAGCACCGCCGACACCGTCACGCGCAGGGCGAAGGCGAACTCGGCGCGCCGGGATGCCAGCCAGCCGGGCAGGCTTTTCAACGAACGTTCCAGCTTCATGGAGCGACTTCCTGTCAGCATGAGATGTGCCTCGAGTTTGTTGCAGCCTCCGTCGACTCCAACAAGGCCGTCCAGTTCGAGGCATTGCCCGCTTGTATCGGACGATCATCGACGCCAAGGTGCCGCCCGACTTTCGGGTGAGAGGGTGTTCGGCATGAAGATCGATTTCACGGGCAAGAAGGCCATCATCTGCGGCGGCAGCCGCGGCATCGGGCGGTCGATCGCGCTGGGCTTCGCGGCGTGCGGCGGCGACGTCTCGATCTGCGCGCGCGATCCCAAGGCGCTGGAGGAGACGCGCGCCGAGATCGCCAAGCTCGGTCGCAAGGGCCACGCCAGGAGCGCCGACCTCGCGAAGGGCGACGAGGTGCGCGCCTATGTGCGCGAGGCCGTCGCGGCGCTGGGCGGGGTCGACCTGCTGGTGAACAACGCCTCGGCCTTCGGCTCAGCGGACGACGAGAAGGCCTGGACCAGCAACCTGGCCGTCGACATGCTGTCGATCGTGCACGCCACGCAGGAAGCCTATCCGGCGCTGAAGCAGAGCCAGGGCAGCGTGGTGAACATCTCCTCGATTGCCGCCCTGCATCCGGCGGCGCGCCAGCCGCCCTACGGCGCCATCAAGGCCGCCGTCATCCACTACACCGTCACCCAGGCCGCGATGTACGCCAAGGACCGCGTGCGTGTGAACTGCATCGCGCCGGGCTCGATCGATTTCCCGGGCGGCATCTGGGACCGGCGCAAGACCGACAATCCCACGCTCTACAATGCGACGCTGGGCACGATCCCGTTCGGTCGCATGGGCTCGCCCGAGGAGATCGCCAACGTGGCCCTTTTCCTGGGTTCGCCGTACGCCTCCTGGGTGACGGGCCAGGCGATCGCCGTGGCGGGCGGGCAGGGGCTTTAGCCCGCAGTCCCCGGACCGCGCCGCCCGCCGATGCTCAGGCCGGCGGCGTGATGTTCGCTTCCTTGATGACGCGGCGCCACTTCTCGGTCTCGGTGACGATCCACTTGCCGTAGTTGGCGGCGGGACCGCCGATCGGCCGGAAGCCGAGGTCGACCAGGCGCTTGCGCGTCGGCGGATCGACCAGCATCTCGTTGAAGGCCTTGTTCAGCTTCTGGACGACTGCGTCGGGCGTGCCGGCCGGCGCCATGACGCCGAAATACACCGCCCCCTCCATGCCGTGCAGGCCCGTCTCCTCGACGGTGGGCACGTCCGGCAGCATCGGCACGCGCTCCTTCGTGGCGACGACGAGGCCGCGCAGCCGTCCATCCTTCACCGCGAGGCCGCCGGGCAGAAGCGTATCGGCGAACAGCTTCACGTGGCCGCCCAGGACGTCCTTCAGGGCGTCCGCGCTGCCCTTGTAGCCGACATGCTCCAGCTTGAGTCCGAGATGGAGCTTCAGCATCTCGCACCACAGGTGAGGCATGCTGGCATTGCCCGCCGAGGCGTAGCTGACGGGCCCGGGCTGTGCCTTCACCCAGGCGATCATCTCCGGCATCGTCTTGAAGGGCACGTCCTTGTTGGCTGCGAGGATGAGCGGCATGTCGACGAAGCTGACGATAGGTGCGAAGTCCTTCACCGGATCGTAGGGCAACTTCAGGCCGAACGAGCTGTTGGTCGCGATCGGCGCCGCGGACAGCAGGATCGTGTAGCCGTCCGGCTTGGCCTTGGCCACGATGTCGGTGGCGATGATCGTGCCGCCGCCGGGCTTGTTCTCGACCAAGAGCTGCTGGCCGAGCTTGCTGGTGAGCCACTCCGCGGCGATGCGGGCCGACGTGTCGGTGGCGCCGCCTGGCGCATAGGGGACGATGAAGCGGATCGGCTTGTCGGGATAGGCCTCGGCCAGCGACGGCTTGGAGAGAGCAAGCAGAGTTGCTGCCGCAGAGCCTGCGAGCAGATGACGACGATTCACGATGTTTCCTCCCGAACGTGTCGCGTTTGTTGCGGACAGCTTCTCATGTCTGCCGCTGGCGATACAGCGCTTCCAACCTTCGGTGCCTGTTCGTTTCGCTGTACGCGTGTTCGTTCCGGCCGCACGGTCAGCCGCCGCCCTCCATGACGATGGCGACGCGGCCGGTGACGGAGCGTTCGAGCAGCGCCCGCATCGCCTCCGCTGCCTGGTCGAGCCGGAAGGTGCGGTCGACATGCGGACGGCACTGGCCGGCCTCGCACCAGCCGCGGATGCGTTCCATGAGGGCGAAGGTGCGGTCGGCCTGCTCGAAGCGCGCATCGTGCGGGCTCCAGCCCACGTAATAGCCGTAGTTGAAACCCATCACCGCGATGTTCTTCACCAGCAGGATGTTGGCCGGGATCTGCGGGATCGTGCCGCCGGCGAAGCCGATGGGACAGATGCGCGATTCCACGGCCATGCAGCGCAGCGACTGGGTGAAGACGTCGCCGCCCACCGGATCGTAGACGCGGTCGACGCCGCGGCCGCCGGTGAGCTTCAGCACCTCCTCGCGGAAATCCTGCGTCGTGTAGTCGATGACATGGTCGGCGCCGTGCGCCTCAGCGAAGGCCGTCTTGCGCACGCCGCCGGCGGTGGCGATCACGGTCGCGCCCAGGACCTTGCCGATCTCAACGGCCGCCATCCCGACCCCACCGGCCGCCGCATGGACGAGAAGCGTCTGCCCCTTCTGCACGTCGAGGGCACAGGGCCAGGTAAGCGCGCCGGCCGATGTCGGATAGGAGATGGCGAGCTGGATGGCCTCGACGAAGCCGACGTTCCTCGGCTTCGGAAAGACGTTGACCTCATGCGCGACCGTCTCCTCCGCAAGCCCGCCCCAATCGAGCACGGCCACGACCTCGTCGCCGACCTTCACGCGCCGGCACGCCGGACTCGCCTCCGTCACCACGCCGGCCACCTCCGTGCCCGGCGCGAAGGGGAAGGGCGGGCGGCGCTGGTACTTGCCGGCGATGACGAGCGTCGTCGCGAAGCTGACTCCGGCCGCGCGCGTCCGGATGCGCACCTGGCCCGCCTTCAGGGGCGCGGACGCGACCTCTTCGAGCACGAGGTCCTCGGGTCCGCCCCACCGGCGGCAGATCATCGCTTTCATGCTTCCTCCTTACGCCAGGAAAATCCGGCTTGTAAGAAAGAACGGATTCCGCAACGCAGGCGATTTCGCGGCCAGGCACGGCGTGGCAGGATCCGGCCCTCATTCAGCGAGGGGCACCCATGAGCAAGACCGTGGCCGAAGTCATCGTCGAGACGCTGCAGGCGGCCGGCGTCAAGCATTGCTGGGGCGTCCCGGGCGACACCTTGAACTATGTCACGGATGCCATCCGGCGCAGTCCCATCAAGTGGGTGCATGTGCGGCACGAGGAGGCGGGCGGCTTTGCGGCCGGCGCGGAGGCGCTGCTGACGGGCGAGCTCACCGCCTGTGCCGGCTCCTGCGGGCCGGGCAGCCTGCACTTCATCAACGGCCTCTTCGAATCGCACCGCAACCGCGCGCCCGTCGTGCTGATCGCCAGCCAGATCACCTCCGAGGAGCGCGACTTCGACTTTCCGCAGGAGGTCGATTTCGAGCAGGTCTATCGCGCCTGCAGCGTCTTCTGCTCGGAGGTCCGCTCGCCCGCCCAGGCCCGTCGCAAGGCCGCGATGGCGTGCCAGGCGGCGCTGGCCAAGCGTGGCGTCGCCGTCCTGATCCTGCCCGTCGACATCTCGCACGCCAAGGCGCCCGACGAGCCGGCCTTTGCCGTGCATCGCGCCCAGCCGGTGCTGCGCCCATCGGATGCCGAGCTGGACCATATCGCTGCGATCCTGAACGAGGGCAGGAACATCGCGATCTACGGCGGCTCCGGCTGCCAGGGCGCGCATGACGAGATCGTGGCGCTGGCGGACAAGCTCAAGGCGCCGGTCGCGCACACCTCGCGCGCCAAGGACTTCCTGGAATACGACAACCCGCACAATGTCGGGATGACCGGCATGCTGGGCAATGCCGGCGGCTACCACACGCTGAAGAGCTGCGACACGCTGCTGCTGCTGGGATGCGACTTCGCCTGGCGCCAGTTCTATCCCGACCATGCCCGCATCGTGCAGGTCGACATCGATCCCACCCATCTCGGCCGCCGCCATCCGGTGGAGCTGGGCGTGGTCGGCGACATCAAGGCGACGGTGGCGGCGCTGCTGCCCAGGGTCGAGGCGCGCACGGACCGCACGTTCCACGACGACTGCGTCTCCCGCCATGCCAACGCGATGGCGGCGCTGGAGAAGCGGGCGACGGCGCACGAAGGCAAGATCCATCCGCAGTATCTCGCCGCGCTGATCGACAAGCATGCGGCGGAGGACGCGATCTTCACCGCCGACGGCGGCTCGCCCACCGTCTGGCTGCTGCGCCACGTCCGGGCGAACGGCAAGCGCCGCACCCTGATCAGCCTGACGCACGGCACCATGGCCAACGCCATGCCGCAGGCGCTGGGCGCGCAGCGGGCCTTCCCCGGCCGGCAGGTGATCTCGATGTCGGGCGATGGCGGCCTCGCCATGATGATGGGCGACCTGCTGACCGCCATCCAGGAGAAGATCCCGCTCAAGATCGTGGTCTTCGACAACGGCGCGCTGGGCTTCGTCGAGCTCGAGATGAAGGTCGAAGGGCTGCTGAACGCCTACACCGACCTGCAGAACCCCGACTTCTCGCGCGTCGCCGAAGCGATCGGCTTCCATGCGCGCCGCGTCGAGAAGGCCGACGATCTCGACGCGGCCGTGAAGGACTGGCTGGCGCAGCCGGGGCCGGCGCTGCTCGACGTCGTGACCAGCCGCATGGAGCTGGTGATGCCGCCCTTCGTCGGCGCCCAGCAGGCCTTCGGCACGGCCCTCTATTCCGCCAAGGCCATGCTGGGCGGCCGCGCCGGCGACGTGTGGGACCTGGTCCGGGAGAACCTCTAGCTTGACCAGGGGCCGAACGGCGGCATGTCCTTGCTGGGCCGCAGGGGGAAGTCCGGCGGCCGCTTTTCGAAGAACGACCTGATGCCTTCCTGGGCGTCGGCGCCGGCGGCGAGATAGCCGACGCACTGCAGGTCCAGGGTCACGGCGTCCAGCGGATCCTGGGCGCCCCACATGCTCCACATCAGGCGCCGGTTGACGGCTGCCGCCACCGCCGACGAGGAGTTCGCGGCGAACTTCCGTGCCAGCGCCCGCGCGGCCGGCAGCAGCTCGTCGGGCGCGTGCACCGAGCGCACGAGACCGCCGCGCAGCGCTTCCTCGGCGCCGAACAGCTCCGCCGTCATCACCCATTCCTGGGCCTGCTGCATGCCGACGAGACGCGGCAGGAACCAGCAGGAGCCGGCCTCCATGGCCATGCCGCGCTTGTTGAAGACGAAGCCGATGCGCGCCGTGCTCGACATCATGCGGATGTCCATCGGCAGGCACATCGTGATGCCGACGCCGACCGCCGCACCGTTGATCGCCGCCACGATCGGCTTGAGGCAGTTGAAGATCGCCAGCGTGATCGAATCGCGCGCCTCGCGCTTCTTCGGGGCGCTGCCGTCGTTCCAGACCTGGAAGGCGCCGCTGCCGCCCGAGATGTCGGCGCCCGCACAGAAGGCGCGGCCGGCGCCGGTGACGACGATGGCGCGCACCTCGTCCATCGCGTTCACCTTCCCGAAGAAGTCGATCAGCTCGCGGCTCATCACCGTGTCGAAGGCATTGAGCTTGTCGGGCCGGTTGAGCGTCACGGTCATGACGCCCTCGTCGAGGGTGGTGAGCAGGGTCTCGTAAGCCATGGACGCCGTTTCCTCCTGCCGATGGGTTCCGCAGCGCAAGACCAAATGTCGTTGCGCCACGGTGCGGTTTCGGAAACATTCGCCGCAACCTGCGCCATCCGCAATCCCGGAGGAAGTCGATGTCCCACCTGCTGAAATCGGTCGAAGACGGCGTCATGAAGCTGACGCTCAACCGGCCCGACGCGATGAACGCATTGTCGCGCGAGATGATGTCGTCGCTGATCGAGGCGCTGGAGGAGGCAGCCGGCTCGCGAGCGATCGGCTGCGTCGTGGTGCGCGGCGCGGGCGAGAAGGCCTTCTGCGCCGGCGGCGACGTCAAGTCGATGGCCGCCGGGCGCGACCAGGACAAGACCTTTGAGGACAAGGTGCACGACATCCGCGAGCGCATGCGCGTGTCGGAGCTGCTGCACGAGATGGGCAAGCCCACCATCGCCATGGTCAACGGCGTCGCCGCGGGCGCGGGCCTGTCGCTGGCGCTGGCGGCCGACATGCGCTTCGCCGGCCGCAGCGCGCGCATGACGACGGCCTTCGCCAAGGTCGGCTTCTCGGGCGATTTCGGCTCGCACTTCTTCCTGCACAAGCTGGTCGGCACGGCCAAGGCGCGCGAGCTCTACTTCACGGCCGAGATCCTGAACGCCGAGCAGATCGAGAAGCTGGGCCTGGCCAACCGGGTCGTCGACGACGCGAACCTCGACAGCGAGACCATGGCCTTCGCGAAGAAGCTGGCGGCCGGCCCGCGCGTCGCCTGGTGGCACGTCAAGAAGAACATGAAGGTCGCCGAGGAGGGCACGCTGGCCGAGGCGCTGGACAGCGAAGCGGCGCGCATGATTCGCACCGGCGAGACCGAGGACCACAAGGAGGCGGCGCGCGCCTTCGTCGAGAAGCGCGCCCCCGTGTTCAAGGGCTACTGAGCCCGCGATCGACGCGTGAGGCGCCGCACGGCGCCAACGATGCCCTCCGGCATCAGCACCATCGCCGCCACCAGCAGCGCGGCATAGAGCAGGGCCGACAGGCCCTTGCCCAGGCTGGCGGTCACGTCCGGAAAGAACTGCAGGAACAGGCCGCCCACGATCGCGCCGGCCAGCGAGTGCATGCTGCCGATGACGAGGCCGAACAGCATCTGCACCGACAGGGCGAAGTTGTAGGTCAGCGGCCCGACATAGCCGTACTGGAAGGCCGACAGGCAGCCCGCCAGGGCGATATAGGCGCCGGCGATGCCGGCGGCCCCCGCGCGCATCCGCGCGACGTCGATGCCTTGCGCCGCGGCGGCAACGTCATGATCGCGCACCGCCCGCATCGCGCGGCCGGAACGGCTTTCGATCAGGTTGTGCGCCAGCAGCAGGCCCAGGCCGAGCAGGGCGAGCGCCCGCAGGAAGCTCCAGTGGTCGCCGCTGATCGCCTCGACCGGCGGCGCCGGAAAGTCGAGGTAGAGGCCCTGCACGCCGCCGGTCCAGCCTTCGATCGGCCGCCAGCGCAGCAGCTGCGGAAAGGCGATGACGAAGGCGTAGGTGATCAGCGCCTGCGTCCACAGGCTGTGGCGGCCGGCGATGCGGCCCAGCCCCCAGCCCACGGCGAAGCCCGCCAGCAGCGACAGCGGCAGGCTCCAATAGGCCGGCAGCGGCGTGTGGGCGCCAACCATCGCCGCACCGTACCCGCCGATGCCGAACAGGGCGGCCTGGGCGAGGGAGAACTGGCCGCTCACGCCGCACAGGACCACGAGCCCGACCAGGGCGATCGACCAGATGACCGCCTGCGTGAAGCGGAAGACGATGAAGTCCGGCAAGCAGAACGACAGGACGGCCGCCGCCACGAAGCCCATGGTCCACACGGTCCGCATGGCGCTAGCATAGGCGACGGCCAGCGGTTCAGGGAGGAAAACGATGAAGCTCCGGCAATGCGTGTTCGTCGCCGCGGATCTCGAGAGCGCGCGCGAGGAGCTGTGCGACATCCTGGGACTCGAGGTCGCCTATCGCGATCCCGGTGTCGCCAAGTGGGGCCTGGCCAACGTCGTGTGCCCGACCGGGCACGACTTCCTCGAGATCGTGAGTCCGGCGCAGCCCGGCACCTCGGCCGGGCGCTACATCGAACGGCGCCAGGGCGACGGCGGCTACATGGTCATCCTGCAGGTGCCCGATGCGAAGGCGGAACGGGCGCGGGTCACGGCGCTGGGCGTGCGCGCGGTCGCCCAGAAGGACCTGCCGGAATACACCTACACGCACTTCCATCCCTCGGACACGTCGGGCGTCCTGCTGTCGCTCGACACGACCTTCGCGCCGCCCGGCGTCGATCCGGCCCTGTGGTGGGCGCCGGCCGGGAAGGGCTGGCGGGAAAAGGGGCGGCCGGGCCGGACCCACAGCCCCGGCCG
>Ga0182792_1002291_pt1 | contig 13728 bp, 12 predicted proteins | sample Passage237B_FD_130497 | JGI IMG/M metagenome (GOLD analysis project Ga0182792, IMG submission 130497) | Cellulose adapted compost microbial communities from Newby Island Compost Facility, Milpitas, CA, USA - Passage2 37B (version 2) (version 2) ...
CCCCGGTGCTCTACGCCGGGACTGTGAGTCAGAACGCTCAGTTAGGGTTGCGTCCCGTCGCGCGCCGCGCTCAGCCCCCCGCCCCCGGGGGGGGAGCGGGTGGGCGGGCGGGTGATGAAGGAGGCAGCCTTCGAGTGGCCCCCTCTCCTGGCCTCTCCCCCAAGGGGGAGAGGAAACGAGTCGACGGATCATGCCTGACGCCCCCACCGTCCAGACCGCGCAGGTCCTGGCCGAGCGCTACGGGCCGGCCTATCGCTGGCTGGTGACCGTGACCGGCATGACGGGCGTCGTCTCCATGGTGCTGGCGATGACCACCGTGAACGTGGCGGTGCCGGACGTCATGGGCGCCTTCGGCATCGGCCAGGACAAGGCGCAGTGGATGTCCTCGGCCTACATGGCGACCATGACCGCGGGCATGCTGATCAATGCCTGGCTGACCGGCATCTTCGGCGAGCGCCGCGTCTTCGTTGGCGCCCTGTTCTTCTTCTCGGCCGGCGCGCTGCTGGGCGGCTCGGCGCCGACCGAGGACGCCCTGATCTTCGCCCGTGTCCTGCAGGGCTTCAGCGCCGGCGTCGCCCAGCCGCTGGTCATGGCGACGATCTTCACCGTCTTCCCGCCCGAGCGCCGCGGCATGGCGATGGGCGTGTTCGGGCTGGGCGTCGTCTTCGCGCCGGCCATCGGCCCGACCCTGGGCGGGCTGATGATCGAGTACTTCTCCTGGCGCTACGTCTTCTTCATCTCCCTGCCGTTCTGCGTCGTGGCCGCCGGGCTGGGCCTGCTCTTCATGCCGACACGGCGCATCCCGCGCCAGATCCCGCCCTTCGACTGGCTGGGATTCGCCCTGCTGTGCGTCGCGCTGTTCGGCCTTATGACCGGCATCGCCGACGGCCAGCGCGAGGGCTGGGCCTCCGACACGATCGTGCTGCGCCTTGCCGGCGGCGCACTGGCCGGCGTCGCTTTCGTGCTGTGGGAGCTGCGCACCCCGCGCGCGCTGCTCGACGTGCGCATCTTCGCCAACGTCGAGTTCTCCGCCGCCGCCATGATCGCCTTCATCTTCGGCGCCGGCATGATGGGCTCGACCTACATCATCCCGGTCTTCGTGCAGACCATCATCGGCTTCACACCGCTGCTGGCCGGCCTGATGATGATGCCCGCCGGCCTGATGCTGGCGGTCATCTTCCCCCTGGCCGGGCGGCTCAGCGATGCCATGCCGGCCTCGCTGATGATCATCGGCGGCCTGCTGCTGTTCGCGCTGGGCTTCGTCTGGATGGTCAGCGCCGACGTGAACACGACCTTCTGGACCCTGGTCGCCATGATCATGGTGTCGCGGCTGGGGCTGGGCTTCATCAACCCCAGCCTCAACGCCTCGTCGCTGAAGGCGCTGCCGGCCGACAAGGTGCGCCAGGGCTCGGGCGTCGCCAACTTCATGCGCCAGCTCGGCGGCGCCTTCGGCATCAACCTGATGGTGGCCTTCTTCGAGATCCGCACGCGCTTCCACGCCGACGCGCTGACGGCGACCCAGTCCTGGGACAACCAGACCACCCAGCGCCTGCTGCACCAGGTCGAGCGGCTGCTGCAGCATGCCGGCCTGCCCTACCAGCAGCAGAAGGCGATGGCGCTCGACTACCTGGGCACGATCGTGAACCTCAACGCCCAGATCATGGCCTTCTCCGACACCTTCATCGTCGTCGGCGCGGTGGCCCTGATCGCCCTGATCCCCGCCGCCATGCTCTCCCGCTCCCAGCGCCGCGCCCGCCGCCTCGCCTTCGGTTAGAGCGGAATGAGAAGAGGTGCTCTCGCACCTCTTCTCATTCGCGCGCAACGGTGATCGCGGTTCGACAAGGCATGATGAGTCCGGCTGATTCCAGCCGGACTCATCATGCTTTAGTTGGCGCGGCGGAACCCGCAGCCGCCGTGCTCGTTACGCAGGGAGGCCGGGTCGAAGGGAGATGGACGATGCTGAAATGGGCGCTGATCTTCTTCCTGGTCTCGGTCGTGGCCGGCATCTTCGGCTTCACCAACATCGCCGCCGGCGCGGCGACCATCGCCAAGGTGCTGTTCTTCATCGCCGTGGCGATCATGCTGGTCTTCCTCGTCCTCGGCCTCCTGGCGGGCGCCGCGATTGTCTGACGGAGGCGGCCCCGGTCCTTGCCTTAGCCGTCATCCAGACCGGAGCGCAGCGGAGCGGAGGGATCTTCGTTCCACGATCCGCTGCCGGATCGCAGAAGCAAGGTTCCTCCGCGCGGCCCTGCGAGCCTTGGTCGGAACGACGATCACGTCATCCCGACCGGAGCGCAGCGGAGCGGAGGGATTTTCGTTCCACGATCCGCTGCCTGATCGCAGAAGCAAGGTTCCTCCGCGCGGCCCTGCGGGCCTTGGTCGGAACGACGATTACGTCATCCCGACCGGAGCGCAGCGCAGCGGAGGGATCTTCTCTCCACGACCAGCCATCCGATCGTCGCGGCAAGGTGCTGCCATACGACGGAGATCTTCTTCGCTTCGCTCAGGATGGCATGACCTGAAACGGCTTCACCATATGGACCCTGATGTGGGGATCGAGCCCGTGGGCGGGCGGGCCGCGGCTCACGATCTCGAACCCGTGCCGCCGGTAGAGGCGAATGTTGGCCACGGCCATCTCGGCGGTCATGAGCGACAGGCCGCCAAGGCCGCGCGCTCGCGCCACCTCTTCGATCCGCTGCAACAGCCAGCTCCCGATGCCGGTGCCCTGCTGCGTCGGATCGACGGCGATCTGGTGGATGTAGAGGTCGTCCTCCTGCGGCTTCGTCCGGACGGCGCCGACGATGCGCTCACGCTCAAGGGCGATGTAGATGTCGCCACGCTCGATTTCCGCCGCGAATCGCTCCCGCTCCTCGGCATAGGCGGCAGATCCGTCGGCGGGAAGCTCGCGCCCCAAGGCGCGGACATAGGGCGTGAAGGCTGCGCGTATGACGCGCCCAACCTCTTCGCCCTCCGAAAGCGTCGCCGTTCTGAAGATCCGCATCATTGACGCAGAATACCAGACAAGCCGCCCGTCAGCAGGCGCGGCCAGCCCTTCGCGGAATCATGCGCGAAAACCTTCTCCTCCCCACGCTTGCGTGGGGAGGTGTCGGCGTCACACGCCGACAGAGGGGTCATGGGCCTCGCATCGTCAGGCCGCATACTGAACCTCGGCCGTCCGCTCGACCTCGTCGCGGAAATGGCGGCTGAGGTCCTTGGCGGTCCGCAAGTCTCCCTGTCTGCCATGGCGCTTGCCTACGTCTCGCCGATGCCCCGCAGAACGAGCTTGAGACCGTTCAGGAACTCGGTCTCTGCCGGAATCCCGCGCGCGCTCCGGGCGGTATCGGCGAGCAGCGGGAAGGCATCGCGCGGCAGCGCCGCGATGGCCTCGGTGCCTTCTCCGCCGAGGGGGCCGAGATACTGGAGCTGCACGGACCCGAAGACGTAGGCGACGATCGTGCGGAAGGCGATGGCGCGGCCCTGGCCGGAGAACCCCGCCTCGGTCAGCACGCCGAGCAGGGCCTCGCCCCAGCGCAGCGCATGGCCCGACGCATGGCGGCGCGCGAGCAGCAGCGGTGTCACCGCCGGATGCGCCGTCGCGACGGCATGGGCGCGCACGGCGAGCTCGGTCGCCTTGCCGGTCCAGCCCCTGTGCCGGCCGACGTCGAGGTCGACTCCTTCGAGCACGAGATCGACGACCATCGTCTCGAGCTGCTCGCGGCTCTGCACATAGCGGTAGAGGGACATCGTGCCCATGCCGAGTTCCTGCGCGACCGCCCGCATCGATAGGGCGGCTGGTCCACCGCGCTCGATCACCGCGAGCGCGGCTCTGGCGAGAAGGGCGGGAGTGAGGGAGCGCGGCCGGGGCATCATTGACAGCGTACATCATACGCCTTACATGAGCCAATAAGAGTACAATGTACTCTTATGAAGGAGGTTCGAGATGACCGAGGCCACCTGCGTCTCCGCCGGCTCGTCCGTTCGCTCGCGCGTGCTGAAGGACGTGGCCGGCCGCTCCGTCGCCCTCCCGCGGGAAGGGAGGCTGGTGCATCTCCAGTTCCGGCGCTTCGCCGGCTGCCCCGTCTGCAACCTGCATCTGCGCTCCTTCGCTCGCCGGCATCACGAGCTCCAGGCGGCGGGCATAAGCGAAGTCGTGCTGTTCCACTCGCCGCCCAACGAGCTGCGGCCTCACACGGCGGATTTCCCCTTCGCGATCGTCGCCGATCCGGACAAGCGGCTCTACGCCGAGTTCGGCGTCACCGCGTCACCGCGGGCGCTGCTCGACCCACGTGCCTGGTTCCCTATCCTGCGCGCCATCGCCTTCGCGTTCGTCGGGTTGCTGACGGGCACGGCCCGTATGCCCGCCGCCAACCCTCACGGCGGCCGCCTGGGCCTTCCGGCGGACTTTTTGATCGCCCCGGACGGCCGCGTCATCGCCTGCAAGTACGGCGAGCACGTCGACGACCACTGGTCCGTCGACGAGGTGCTTGCGCTGGCTCGGGCCGAGCAGGATCGGTGCGCCGCTGTCCCAAGTGCCGCCGGGTGAACGGCGACCCTCACACGATCCGGCTCGTCCTGTTCCCCCAGTACCGGTCGCGCAGCAGCCGCTTGTAGAGTTTCCCTGTCGGCAGGCGCGGCAGCTCGGCTTCGAAATCGACCGAGCGCGGCACCTTCTGGCGGGCGAGGTGCTGGCCGCAGAAGGCGATCAGCTCCTCGGCCGTCGCCGGACCGAGCGGTACGTCGGGCATGAGCTGCACCACCGCCTTCACCTCCTCGCCGAGATCGGCGTTGGGCACGCCGAACACGGCGGCGTCGGCCACCTTGGGATGGGTGATCAGCAGGTTCTCGCATTCCTGCGGGTAGATGTTCACACCGCCCGAGATGATCATGAAGGTGGCGCGGTCGGTCAGGTGCAGATAGCCGTCCGGGTCGAGATAGCCCACGTCGCCCACCGTGCTCATCGCGCCGTCCGCCGAGCGCGCCTCCTTGGTCTTCTGCGGATCGTTGAAGTACTCGAACGGCGTCGCCGTCTCGAACCACAGCGTGCCCGGCGTGCCCACCGGCTGCTCGTTCATGGCATCGTCCAGCACATGCAGCTTGCCCAGCAGCACGCGGCCCACCGTGCCCTTGTGGGCCAGCCATTCCTCCGAGTTGCAGGCGGTGAAGCCCAGCCCCTCGGTGGCGCCGTAATATTCGTGGATGATCGGCCCCCACCAGGCGATCATCTGCTCCTTCACCTGCACGGGGCAGGGCGCGGCGGCATGGATGGCGATCTCCAGCGAGGACAGGTCGTGCCGGCGACGCACCTTGTCGGGCAGCTTCAGCAGGCGCGAAAACATGGTCGGCACGAGCTGGCTGTGCGTCACGCGGTGCTTCTCGACGAGCTGCAGGTAGGTCTCCGCGTCGAAGCGTTCCATGATGATCGCCGTGCCGCCCATGCGGATGGTAAGCCCGACCGCAGCCTGCGGCGCCGAATGGTAGAGTGGCGCCGGCGACAGGTAGATCATGCCCTCGCGATAGTGCCAGAGCTTCAGCAGGAACTGGTGCAGCGGCAGGGATTCGCCCGGCGGCTGCTCGGGCAGCGGCCGCAGGATGCCCTTGGGCCGCCCCGTCGTGCCCGAGGAGTAGAGCATGGCGGTCCCCAGCGCCTCGTCCGGGATCGGCGTGTCCGGCAGGTCGGCCGTGGCCTCCTCGAGGTTCAGCACGCGCGTTCCCGCGCCGGAGGGCTCGCCCGGCCCGTCGACCACCAGGCAGAGCTCGATGCCGGGCGCCAGCGGCAGCGCCGCCAGCGCGATCTCGCGCTTGGCCTGCGAGGTGATCAGCACCTTCGACTGGCTGTTGTTCAGGATGTAGGCCAGCTCCTCGACCGTCAGGAAGGAGTTCACGCAGGTATAATAGTGACCTGAGCGCTCGCCGGCGGCACAGCACTCCACGTACCGCGCGTGGTTCTCCATGAAGATCGCGTAGTGGTCCAGGCGCTTGAGCCCGCGGTTGCGCAGCAGATGGGCCAGCCGGTTGCTGCGGGCCTCCAGCTCGCCGTAGAGGATGGTCTCGCCGCTGCCGGCCATGATGACGGCGGGCCGCATCGGGTGCGCCGCGGCGTGGTTGCCCGGATACATGCGTTTCCTCGATCTTGGTTGTCGTTCGCTGACGCCGATTGTCGGACGTCCCGGTGCGCAGGCCAAGGGGGCGCGATCACGCCCCGAACATGCCCGCTGCCTCGATCATCGCGGCGACCAGCACCCAGCAGAGGCCGATCGCGATCCAGCGGCCGGTGCCGAGGGTCGAATGCGTCACGGTCCAGTCGGCGTCGGCGTCCCAGCTCGTGCGCCCGTCCCGCGCCAGGCGTTCGTAGGCGACCACCAGGGTGAAGATCGAGACCAGCGGGATGGCCATGCCGAGGCCACGGAACCAGACCTTGGCCGACCGGCTCAGGGCGGCACGGAGGGTGACGCCCTGCGGGCGCGAGAGCCGGATGCCGTACAGCGCCTTGCCGGGCGTGGTCCCGAACAGGACCAGGCACAGCGTCTCGACCGGGATCCAGGCCGCGAAGGCGAGCAGGGTGCGCGGATCGCGCACGTCCAGCGTCCACAGGCCGGGCAGCACGATCGGCAGGATCCGCTGCAGCACCACGCCGCCGGCCACGAAGAACAGGAAAAGGTCGAGCATGCGCGCCCAGTAGCGCCGCCAGGGGTGCAGCGCGGCGTCGGCGGGGATGGCGTTCGGGGTTGGCGGCGCGTCGGGAGAAAGGGTCATTTGAACAAGGGGCGTCTTCGAACCTATCATGAGAGATGTGGCGTGTGCGTGCGGTTGTCAATATTGTAAATATTGCAACTGAAACGAGAACGCTGGCGTTGAGGTGCAGGGTTGAGGAGCAGTCGATGATCGATGAGGCGCTGAAGACGAAGATCATGAACGAGGTCGACCGCCAGTTCGACGACCAGACGGCGACGCTGGCCGACCTGGTGAAGATCCCCTCGACGCGGTTCCGCGAGGCTCCGGCGCAGGACATGATGGCGCGCCTGTTCAAGGAGGACGGGCTGTCGATCGACCGCTGGCAGATCAAGATCGACGACCTCAAGCACCTGCCGGGCTACTCGCCGCACAGCCAGGACTACGACGACGCCTGGAACGTGGTCGGCGCCTGGCGGCCCAACAATCCCAAGGGCCGCTCGCTGATCCTGAACGGCCACATCGACGTCGTGCCCGAGGGGCCGCACGACATGTGGAGCCGGCCGCCCTTCGAGCCCGCGGTCAAGGACGGGTGGATGTACGGCCGCGGCTCGGGCGACATGAAGGCTGGCCTCGTCCTGAACGTCTACGCGCTGCGCGCGCTCAGGGCGCTGGGCTTCCGGCCGGCCGCCGACGTCTACCAGCAGTCCGTGGTCGAGGAGGAATGCACCGGCAACGGCGCGCTGGCCTGCCTGCAGCGCGGCTACCGCGCCGACGCGGCGCTGATCCCCGAGCCGTCCTCCGGCGCGCTGACCATCGCCCAGGTCGGCGTCATGTGGTTCCAGGTCACGGTCACCGGCCATCCCGTGCACGTCTACAAGGCCGATGCCGGCTCGAACGCCATCGAATCGGCCTTTCGCCTGATCCAGCAGCTGCGCGAGCTGGAGAAGAAGTGGAACGAGAAGAAGGCGCACGACAAGCATTTCTGCGACCACCATCACCCGGTGAATTTCAATGTCGGCAAGATCAACGGCGGCGACTGGGCGAGCTCGGTGCCGGCCTGGTGCACCTTCGACATGCGTGTCGGCGTGCTGCCGTCGCAAACCCTGAAGGAGTGCCGCCAGGAGGTCGAGGACGTGATCCGCAAGGCCGCGGCCAACGATCCGTTCCTCGGCAACAACCCGCCGACCGTGACCTGGGAAGGCTTCCAGGCCGAGCCGTTCGTGCTCAAGAACCACGAGCAGGTGCGCGACGTGCTGGCCGAGGCGCACCGGACCGTGTGGGGCAGCGCGCTTGAGGACAGGACCCAGACGGGAACGGCCGACAACCGCTTCTTCGGCCTCTATGCCGGGATCCCGGCGATGGTCTACGGCCCGCAGTCCGACGACATCCACGGCTTCGACGAGCGCGTGAACCTCGAGTCGGTGCGCAAGATCTGCCAGGCGACCGCCCTGTTCATCGCCGAATGGTGCGGCCTGGAGAAGGCGTGACCTGACTGCACTGCCTGCAGGGGAATCGCCTTTTTCGGCCCCTGCGGAGCGCAAAAAGTCCCTTGGGTCTTGCCTGGGTGATTGACTATTGTTATAATCAATCACGTGAGTAATGTTCGCCCTGCTTCTCCCGAAGACGATGGCTCACCGCGCCCGGCGGACCGAGGCGAACAGGCCGAGCGCCACGCCGCCCAGCACGACGGCGACTCCTACCAGCCGCGCGCCGTCCAGCGGCTCGCCGGTCAGCAGGGCCGAGAAGCCCAGCGCCGCGCAGGGCACCAGCAGGGAGATCGGCCCCACCTTGGCGGCCGGGTAGGTGCGCAGCAGCGTGCCCCAGATCAGGTAGCCCAGCCACATCACCGGGCCGACCGTGTAGAGCAGCGACAGCCAGCCCTTCCAGGTCGGCGCCAGCACCGGCGCCAGCAGGCCGGCCGGACCTTCGAAGAGCAGGGCGGCCAGCGCCAGCGGCGGCAGCGGCACGACGCAGGCCCAGACCGTGACGGCGAACATCGACACGCCCCGCGCGGTGCGGAAGAACAGGTTGCCGCCCGCCCAGGTGAGCGCCGACAGGAGCGCGAAGCCGATGGCGAGCAAACTGGCCGATCCTTCGACCGAGCGCGCGATCAGCAGCACGCCGAGGCCGGCCACCGCGAGGCCGATCCATTGGCCCGTCTTCGCATGCTCGTGCAGCAGCAGCGCCGCCAGCACCACCGTGAGCGGCCCCTGCAGCTGCACCAGCACCGACGACAGGCCGGGCGGCAGGCCGGCCTGCATGGCGAGGAACAGGAAGACGAACTGGCCGGTCAGCATCAGCCCGCCGATGCCCGCGAGAATGCGCCACGGTATGTCGGGCCGCGGCACGAACAGCACGGGCAGGGCGCACAGCAGGAAGCGCCAGGTGGCGAAGGTGAAGGGCGCGTACTCGTCGAGGCCGAAGCGGATGACCGTGAAGTTCAGGCCCCACATCGCCACGATCGACAGCGCGGCGACGATGTGCAGCGGGCTCAAGCGCTCACAGCCACACCCACGGCCGCGCGCTGCAGTCGGCCGCCTGCCAGGTCTCGATGGCCGGCTTCTGCGCCAGCGTCTGCGCGATGTCGTCGAGGCCGGCCAGCAGCGCCTGCTGGCGCCGTGCGTCGATGGTGAAGGGGATGACGCGGCCGGTCGGCGACACGACCTGGCAGTTCTCGAGATCGACCGTCACGCGGGCGTTGCCCGGGGAGGCGCGCATCTCGTCGGCCAGCTGCTCGACCTCGGCCAGCGGCAGGGCGACCGGCAGCAGGCCGTTCTGGAAGCAGTTGTTGTAGAAGATGTCGCCGAAGGACGGGGCGATCACCGCCTTCACGCCCATGCCGGCCAGCGCCCACACCGCGCCCTCGCGGCTCGACCCGCAACCGAAATTCTCGGCCGACAGGATGATGGGTGCGTCGCGAAAGGACGGCTGGTTGAAGACGCAGTCCGGATTCTCGCTGCCGTCGGGCCTGAACCGGATCTGCTCGAAGCAGTACGGTCCCAGCCCCTGCCGCCCCGTGTTGCTGACCAGCCGCTCGATGCGGATGATGAGGTCGGTATCGACGTTCTGCCGCATCAGCGGCGCCGCGACGCCCGTCACCTTGGTGAACTTCTCCATTCGGCTACCTCCCCACCCGAGCCCGGCCATGTCTTCCGTCGTCTCGACCGGAGCCTCGCCCTGCGAGGCGCAGCGGAGAGATCTCCTCTCGACGCCAGGCCGCCCGTTCGCCGAAGCAAGGTCTCTCCGCGCGGCCCTGCGGGCCTTGGTCGAGACGACGGCGGTTTGTTCCGTCGTCTCGACCGGAGCCTCGCCCTGCGAGGCGCAGCGGAGAGATCTCCTCTCGACACCAGGCCGCCCGTTCGTCGAAGCAAGGTCTCTCCGCGCGGCCCTGCGGGCCTTGGTCGAGACGACGGTGGTCTGTTCCGTCGTCTCGACCGGAGCCTTGCCTTGCGAGGCGCAGCGGAGAGACCTTCGCGCAACGATCCGTCGCCTGCCGTCGAAGCAAGGCTGGCCTGTCCTTCCTCACAGCTTGCGCACGTCGGTGATCGCGCCGCGGATCGCGGCGGCGGCTGCCATCGCCGGGCTGGCGAGGTGGGTGCGGGCGCCCGGGCCCTGGCGGCCGACGAAGTTGCGGTTGGAGGTCGACACGCTGCGCTGTCCCGGCGGCACGCGCTCGCCGTTGGAGGCGATGCACATCGAGCAGCCGGGCTCGCGCCATTCGAAGCCGGCGTCGCGGAAGACCCGGTCCAGCCCCTCGGCCTCGGCCTCGCGCTTCACGCGCTCCGAGCCCGGCACGATCCAGGCGTTGACGTGAGGCGCCTTCTGCCGGCCCTTGGCGATCGCCGCGGCGGCGCGCAGGTCGGAGATGCGGCTGTTGGTGCAGGAGCCGATGAACACCCAGTCGACCGGTGTGCCCTCGATCGGCTTGCCGGGCTCCAGCCCCTGGTACTGCAGCGCCGCCGCCCAGGCGGCGCGCTTGTCCTCCGGCCCGGTGTCGGGATCGGGAATGGCGCGGTCGACCGCGATCACGTGCTCGGGGCTGGTGCCCCAGGTGATCTGCGGCGCGACGCGGCTCATGTCGATCGTGTGCTCGCGGTCGAAGTCGGCGTCGGGGTCGGACGGCAGGGTGCGCCAGTGCGCGACGGCGCGGTCCCACAGCGCGTCCCTGGGGGCGTAGTCGCGGCCGTGCAGGTAGTCGAAGGTGGCGTCGTCGGGCGCCACCATGCCGGTGCGCGCGCCCATCTCGATGGACAGGTTGCACAGCGTCAGCCGGCCCTCGACCGACAGGCCGCGGATCGCCGAGCCGGCATACTCGACGGCATGGCCCGTGCCGGCTGCCGTGCCGACCTCGCCGATCAGGTGCAGGATCATGTCCTTGGGCGTCACGCCCTCGGGCACGCGGCCCTCGAACTGGACGCGGAAGCGCTTGGGCTTGCGCTGCACCAGGGTCTGCGTCGCCAGCACGTGCTCGAGCTCGGAGGAACCGATGCCGAAGGCCAGCGAGCCCATGCCGCCATGGGTGCAGGTATGGCTGTCGCCGCAGACCAGCGTCGTGCCGGGCAGGGTGAGTCCCTGCTCGGGCCCGACGACGTGCACGATGCCGTTGCCGTCCTGGCCGATGTCGAACAGGCGGATGCCGAATTTCGCCGTGTTGGCGCGCAGGCCGCGCAGCAGCGGCGCGCCGGGCGGGAAGGTCTCCTCGGTGCGGCCGGGCTGGGTCGAGATCGCGTGATCGGGGGTGGCGAAGATCAGCCGCGGCTGGGCGGGCGTGTAACCCTTCTCGGCGACGTCGCGCAGGGCGCGTGCGCCCGACAGGTCGTGCAGCAGCAGCCGGTCGATGTGCAGCAGCACGAAGCCATTGCCGAGATCGGCGATGACGTGGCTGTCCCAGATCTTGTCGAACAGGGTCTTGGCCATTCTGGCGTTCCTCCACTGGCCGCGAATATCACCACCCGCACCGCCCGGACGGAAGGTGAATCTGTGACATGCCGGCTATGGCTTGATGTGGGTCAACCCATTGCGCGACGCGGAACTGTAGAGATGAATATGTCGATCATGCTGGCGGTCTGGTCGGGCGTTTCGTTGCCATGCCGGGTTTCATTCCAAAGAGCACAGGCGACCACGCCATGACTGTTCCCGCGAAGACCGAGGAAGCCGCCGCCACGGCCGGCGGCCCGGGCGTTCCACCCGCCTTGCCGGTTCCTGCAGCCGGACTGCCGGCTGTGACCGAACCGCCGCCGCAGCCGACGCGGCGGAGGTGGCTGAGGCTGGCTGCCGTCGTCGTGCTGGTCGGCCTCGTGGCGGCCGGCGGCACCTACTGGTGGCTGCACCGGATTCCGCCGCTGCCCGCCGGCATCGCGGACGGAAACGGCCGGCTGGAGGCCGATCCGATCGACATCGCCACCAAGTTCGCCGGCCGCATCGCCGAGCTGCGCGTCGACGAAGGGGCCATCGTCAAGGCCGGCCAGGTCCTGGCCGTGATGGACACGCGCGACCTCGAAGCCTCGCTGAAGAAGGCGCAGGCCCAGGTCGAGCAGGCCAACAAGGCCATCGTCGAGGCCAACGCCAACGTCACGCAGGCCCACACCCAGGTCGTGCTGGCCGAGCAGCAGATGGAGCGTGCGCAGCAGCTCCTCAAGAACGGCTGGATCACGCGCGAGCTGTTCGACCAGCGCCAGCAGCAGGTCCACGGCGCCCAGGCCGCCGAGCTGGCGGCGCAGGCGCGGGTCCGCGCCGCCGAGGCCGTGCTCAACGCCGCCCAGCACGATGTCGAGCTCTACAAGGTCAATATCGCCGACAACACGCTGGTCGCGCCGCGCGATGGTCGTATCGAGTACCGCATCGCCAATGTCGGCGAGGTCCTGCCGGCCGGCGGCAAGGTCTTCACCCTGCTCGACATCGGCTATGTCTACATGGACATCTACCTGCCGACGGCGACCGCCGGCCGCGTCAGGATCGATGACGACGCGCGCATCGTGCTCGATGCCTACCCCGATCGGCCGATCCCCGCGAAGGTGACCTTCGTCGCTTCGCAGGCCCAGTTCACGCCCAAGATGGTCGAGACGCGGACCGAGCGTGAAAAGCTGCTGTTCCGGGTCAGGGTCCGGCTCGATCCCGAGCTGACGAAGGCCCATGCCGCCGCCGTGAAGAGCGGGGTGCCGGGCGTCGCCTATGTGCGCTTCGATCCCAAGGTCGAGTGGCCGGCGCGCCTGCAGCCGAAGTCGTGACCATGGCCGGGCCGTCGGCGCCGATCGTCCGGCTCGCTGGGGTGAGCCACCGCTATGGCCGGGTCACGGCCCTGGCGGACGTCACCCTCGACTTTCCGGCCGGCGTCGTCGTCGGGCTGATCGGCCCGGACGGCGTCGGCAAGTCGTCGCTGCTCGCGCTGGTCGCCGGCGCCAAGCGCATCCAGGAGGGCCGTGTCGAGGTGCTGGGCGGCGACATGGCCGATGCGCGCCATCGCGGTACCGTCTGCCCGCGCATCGCCTACATGCCGCAGGGCCTGGGCAAGAACCTCTATCCCGAGCTCAGCGTGCGCGAGAACATCGAGTTCTTCGGCCGGCTGTTCGGCCAGAATCGTGCCGAGCGCCGTCGGCGCATCGACGAACTGCTGGAGAGCACGGGCCTGGCCGATTTCGGCGGTCGGCTGGCGCGGCAACTGTCGGGCGGCATGCGCCAGAAGCTCGGCCTGTGCTGCGCGCTGATCCACGATCCCGACCTGCTGATCCTCGACGAGCCCACGACCGGCGTCGATCCGCTGTCGCGGCGGCAGTTCTGGCAGTTGGTCGAGCGCATGCGCCGGCGGCGGCCGGGCATGAGCGTCGTCGTGGCCACGGCCTACATGGAGGAGGCGGAGCGCTTCGACTGGCTGGTGGCGATGAACGACGGGCGCGTGCTGGCGACCGGCGCGCCGGCCGAGCTGAGGTCGATGACGGGCGCCGCCAGCATCGAGGAGGCCTTCATCCGCCTGCTGCCGGACGAGGTGAAGGCCGGCCATCGCCGGCTCGAGATCCCGCCGCGCCACCGCTTCGACCACGAGCGGGTGATCGTCGCCCG